>Ga0315282_10009556_pt1 | contig 15404 bp, 12 predicted proteins | sample YL17G07_20_MG_FD_203693 | JGI IMG/M metagenome (GOLD analysis project Ga0315282, IMG submission 203693) | Sediment microbial communities from Yellowstone Lake, YNP, Wyoming, USA - YL17G07_20 | ecosystem: Environmental > Aquatic > Freshwater > Lake > Sediment | place: USA: Wyoming | collected... | reverse complement strand
CCCTTCGGCTTTTTAATCAACTCAGCGACAATGGGAGGAATGCCTAATTCAGAGAAACTGAGGATATCAAAGGAAATAGCACGAAAGGCTCCAGCGATCGCTCCTCGTTGCATGTAAATATTTCCCCGAAATCGGCACAGCCCTTTGATTCCAAATGAAAAGTCCAATTCTAACTCTTCCTCAAATTTATGCCGCTGAGCATCGGTCAGTACACTATAACAAAGCCTTTTGGTATCGGTGGCGGTCAGGACTGTTGAATCCAAACTCACCAACTTTCCGTCAATCCGAAATTGAGGAGAAGCTCCTGTGGTGATGTGTAAATCGGAGGCTTTCTTCTCAATTACGGTTTCAAGTAATTTTTGCAATTCAACCATATTCTACTCCTTTTAGGTTCTGTTTGGTGGTTCATCGATCCTCCATGGTTGTCCTGAGCACTTCCTCAATGGTTGTGACCCCATTCTTAATTTTATGAATTCCACTTAGTCTCAAGGTTTTCATTCCCAAACGAATGGCCTCCTTTTTGACTTCAGAGGTTGAGGCACGAGCTAATATCAATTCTTTGACCTCTTCTTTCATGGTCATCACTTCATAGAGACCAAGGCGGCCTTTATATCCAGTGTTACTACAAATGGGGCATCCTTTCCCTTTATAAGTCGGAAAGGTTCTGACCTCATCCGGAGAGACACCCAAATCGATCAAAAGCTGTGGATGGACTTTAGTCGGTTCCTTACATTCTGAGCAGATCTTTCTGACCAACCGTTGGGCAAGGACCAAAATGACCGCAGATGAGATTAAAAAGGGTTCAACACCCATATCGACCAACCTGGTAACGGTTCCTGGAGCGTCGTTCGTGTGGACAGTGCTCAAGACAAGATGGCCAGTCAAAGCCGCCTGGATAGCGATCTGGGCGGTTTCGAAATCTCGAATCTCCCCCACCATGATGATGTCAGGATCTTGACGTAAAAAAGAACGGAGGGAGGAAGCAAAGGTGAGGCCAATTTCTTCGTGCATCTGCACCTGATTGATTCCCATAAAATTGTATTCGATGGGATCTTCAGCGGTAATGATATTTTCAGTCTCTTGATTCAATTCTGATAAGACAGAGTATAATGTAGTCGTTTTTCCACTCCCCGTTGGACCAGTCACCAAAATCATTCCTACAGGCTTATGAATGGCTTTTTTTAATTCTTCCAAGGACTCTTCTTCAAACCCCAGTTTAGTCATATCCAATTGTAAAGCAGCTTTATCCAATAAACGAAGGACTACCTTTTCACCAAAAAGGGTAGGAATGGATGAGACTCGGAAGTCCATTTCCCTATCTTTGGTCAGCCTTAACTTGATCCTCCCGTCCTGGGGCAGTCGTTTTTCGGCAATGTCAAGCTTCGACATAATTTTTAGACGGGAAACAACAGCATTTTTTATCTGAATGGGCAACGACATTGCCCGATGTAACACACCATCGATACGATATCTGACTCGTAATGTTCGTAAGTAAGGTTCAAAATGGATATCGCTAGCTCCTAATTTGATGGCTTTGATCAGAATGCCATTGACGATCTTAATGATGGGGCCTTCAATATCCTCCATTTCTTCTGGTGACTGTTGAGTATCAACGACTTCAATGTTATCCACAGCCCCATGGACTAATTTATCAAAGTCCTCGACATCAACAACATCGTCATCTATTTTGATGTCGATATCCATATCCATATTATCTCCTGTTCCGCCCTCTAAGGAGTAATCTTCAGGTTTAAAGGAGACACTTCCCATCCCGGCAACGTTGCCACCCCCTCCATAAAATTTTTTGATCGCATCGATGATCTCGGTTTCTGAGGCTACCACCGGTTCGACATTAAATCCCGTCATAAATTTAATTTCATCGATCACGGGAATATTGCTGGGATCAGTCATCGCCAATGTTAATTTTGGACCCACCCGTTGAATGGGGATGATAAAGTACTTTTTTGCAGTGCTGGAAGGGATTAATTTCATCACATTTGGATTGATTTCAATTTTAGAAAGCTTAACCGAAGGAACTCGATAATATAAACTCAAAAAGGATAACAAGTCATCTTCTTTGATATACCCCATTTTTACAAGGTTTGATTCTAATCGACCCCCTTTAAGGTTTGTATCGTCTATAGCCTTTTTAAGTTGGTCAGGAGTGAGAAAATTTCTTTTGACGAGCAGTTCACTCAATCGGTCTATCAATTTTTATTTCCTCTAAATTATTAATAGTTTAAAATAATAAAATTATAAATTATTATCAAGGATAAATATAAGCAAAATAAGTGCCAATTTTTGCCATTTTTCAATTATTTGAATTTACATTAATTCTTTAATATATTAATTTTGTAATTGACAAAAAAATGTACAAAAACAGTATCCACCGGTAAAAAAATAACCAATATCTGCTAAGAACCCCGCCTTTGTAAGATTGAGAGTAATTGATAAACCCGAATAAGATCAATTTTAATTCAAAATCTTTACTAAGATTTTTATGCACCAAAATGGATAAATGGTGAAGACAGGGCCAAAGAACGACTTTTTCAGAAAACCCATCGGGAAACCTTGACACCTTATTCTAACTCTGTTAGCATTTTTAGGATTTTTTATCCGCCTTCGCAGAAGAACACGCCTGCGTGCTGTAACGTACTTCGGTGTGCAAGCACGGCTTTAGCCGGAGATGCCCGTCCACCGCAGTAGCTTTCGCTACAGCTACGGAGGGTGGAAATGCGAGAGGGATAACCCTCCGACCTGCTCGCCAAACAAGTTCTTTGGCAGGCGAGAACCTTGGCGCTTGCGCACCGAAGCGCTTCAGCGCCCAGGGGCGGCGGAGGGTATTGCTTCGGCGGATTCCGCCGAAGCAATGGAGGTACAACGGGCTTGCCCGTGGGGCTCCATTATTCACACGTTACTGATCAATATACATAAGGTGTCGCAGGGTTTAGAGAATATATACAGGTTAGAAGAGGTGGATCATTGTTAAGATTGGCAGGGATTCAAATATCTTGTTCTGAAGAGAAAGAACGAAATATTGAAAAAGCTGTTAAATTTGCTCAAATCGCTGTGGAGAAAGGAGCTCATATCATTTGTTTTCAAGAATTATTCAATACTTTTTGGTTTCCAAAAGAGATGAACAAAAAACATTTCTCGCTTGCCGAAAAGACGGATGGTCCATCCATCACAAGAATGCAAAAATTGGCAAAGGAAAGCGAAGTCGTTTTAATCTGTCCAATTTTCGAAATGGGAGAAGAAATAAAATTTTATAATTCAGCGATCATCATCGATGCAGGAGGAGAGATATTAGGAAGTTATAGAAAGATTCACGTTCCACAAATTCCTCTTTGGGAAGAGAAATATTATTTTCTCCCTGGAAACCTTGGGTTCCCTGTTTTTAAAACGAAATTTACAACGATCGGGGTACAAATTTGTTGGGACAATTTCTTTCCAGAAGGTTCAAGGATTTTGGCGTTAAAAGGAGCACAGATTATCTTTTCTCCTACGGCGGCCGCCTTTGCCTCACAGAAAAAATGGGAGACGGTGATTTCGAGCAATGCCATTTCCAATGGCGTCTATATTTTCCGAGTGAATCGAGTAGGGAGTGAAGAAAAACAGGATTTTTATGGGAGGTCTTTCTGTGTTTCTCCGGAAGGAGAATTGTTGGATAAACCCACTGGAATGGAGGAAGGCATTGGTTTCATTGATGTCAATCTAAAAGATATCGATAAGATAAGGAAGGAATGGCCATTTTTTAAAGACAGAAGGCCCGATGTTTACAATGAGATTCTCCAAGAAAAAAGCGGCGTAGAGCAGAGCGCATAGGGCACAGTGTAATAAATATTTAAGAATTTTATTCTTGATTTTAGATTAGACGCTATGCACCATGCGCTATGCATTTTTTAAAAGGAAAGAGGAGAGAATGGGAAAGAAAAAATTTTTAAAAGAGTATTTAGAGCCGATCATCATCGCCATTCTGATCGCCCTTTTTATTCGGACATTTATTGTTCAAGCATTTAAAATTCCATCCAGTTCAATGGAGCCCACGTTATTAGTCGGTGACCATCTTCTTGTAAATAAATTTATTTATGGAATAAAAATTCCTTTCACGGAGATTAAACTTCTTCAATTTAAGAAGCCTCAAAGAGGGGATATTATTGTATTCATTTATCCGAAAGATCGGTCGAAAGATTTTATTAAAAGAGTCATTTGCCTGGAAGGAGAAAAAGTGGAGATCATCCATAACAAAATCTATATCAATGATAAATTAATGGATGATCCATGGGGATATTTTAGTGAAAAAAGTGACTGGACCAAATACCTTCAACCCATGGAAAGGTTTGGCCCTGTATTCGTTCCTAAAGACTCTTTATTTGTTTTAGGAGATAACCGTGACAATAGTCAAGATAGCCGCTTTTGGGGTTATGTCAATGTTAACGAAGTCAAGGGAAAAGCCTTTATCATCTATTTCTCATGGAACCGATATGCGCTAAACCTGCTGGATAAGATCAGGTGGATGAGGTTTGGCAAATTGATTCATTAGTCTGATCAAACTAATTTTTGGAAGACATTTTCTTGAGCCCATTGAATATCTTTTTGAATCTGGTTGATGAGGTGTGATGGAGAATCGAAACGAATTTCATCCCGAATCCTTCTTTTAAAAATGACCTGAACTTCATCCCCATAGATTTCATGGTTAAAATTTAAAATATGAACCTCTAAAGAGAGAAGCTCCTCCTTTTCTGTCTCCAAAGGCAGAAACGTGGGGTTCACTCCGATATTAGCGAGACCGTGAAAAAGCTGATGATTCCATATAACATTTACTGCATAGACACCTTTTAGAGGATATAATTCATCTGAAATTTCTAAGTTTGCCGTCGGGAAACCTAATGTGTAACCTCTCTTTGAACCCTCAACGACTTTACCAATGACCAGGTAATCCCTTCCCAATAATTTCGATGCTTCTTCAACCTGTCCATTTTTGATTAGTTCTCTGATCTTTGAACTACTGACAATGGTGTGGTCAATTTTCAATGCCTCCACCACTTCTACTTCCACATTGAAGAGTTTTCCCACTTTTTTAAGTAGCTCAGCGTCCCCCTTTCGTTTCTTACCAAAACGGTAATCATATCCAACAATGATCTTCCTGGCTTTTATCTTTTCCACCAAAATATTTCTAAAAAATTCAAGAGGGGAGATCTGGGAAAAGGCTAATGTAAATTCGATAGAAAGAACTGTTTTTATACCTGACTTCTCGATCAGTATCATTTTTTTTCTAAAAGGAGTTATCAGGGGCAGGCAATGTTGAGGGGAGAGGACTTTCAGAGGGTGTGGCTCGAAAGTGACAACGACTCCCTCTCCATCAATCTTTAATGCTTCTTCTTTGACCTTTTCGAAGATCTTCTGATGCCCTAAATGGACACCATCAAAATTTCCTAACGTAATTACAGGGTTAATAAAAGGTCTTTTTAGGTTATCGATTCCAAGTATGATTTCCATTTATCCGCCTTCGCAGAAGACCACGCCTGCGTGCTGTAACGTACTTCGGTGTGCAAGCACACGGCTTTAGCCGTGGATGCCCGTCCACCGCAGTAGCTTTCGCTATAGCTACGGAGGGTGGAAATACAAGAAGGATAACCCTCCGGAGCTTTGGCGCTTGCGCACCGAAGCGCTACAGCGCCCAGGGGCGGAGGAGGGTATTGCTTCGGCGGATTCCGCCGAAGCAATGGGGGTACCACGGGCTTGCCCGTGGGGCTCCATATATGTCGAGAAATTTCGTTAAATCTTAAAGGCTTGACTTTATGCCAAAAAAATATAAAATAATATTTCAGAATTTTCAAACAAATTAGACAAATTTGCCGAAGTGGCGGAATTGGTAGACGCGCTAGATTCAGGGTCTAGTCCTCAATTGGGAGGGTAGGGGTTCAAATCCCCTCTTCGGCACCAAAAATTATTAAGTACATTTCTCGTTTCAAAAAGAATGAAACCCCTTAAAAATTTAATACTTGACAAATTTCCTATATATTGTTATACAATGGCCAAATAACTCTATATATTGTTATAGACTCATTCGACTCAAATAAAGGGGTTAATCGATGAGTTTAAGAAAGAAATTAGTTTATAAAACCATTGTTTATTTTCTCTGCATCTATCCGTTGGCCCCAATAAGCTGTTTTCCCAAAATGGTGGGAGAGGCAAAAGAAGTCGACTTTCCGATTGGAGAGATGGTTGCGAGAGGAGAGGTCAAGTTCGAAGCAAAAGGGAATATGTGGAGAAAAGCAGAATCCTCTCCGTTTCCAATTTTTAGAGGGGGAAAAATTAAGACGGAGAAGGGCGCGGGCATTGTCACCCTTGCAAATAATTGCCAGATAGAGGTGGGTCAAAATAGTATTATTTATTTTGATCAAAATGATCGATTATCCCTCTCTCAGGGCAGGGTCAATTTTCGAATCCCTTCTGAGAATGATATTACCTTCAAAGTAGAGAGTATTTCTATAACAAAGTCCCGTACCTTCCAGGCTGCCAAAAGCCCAACACTGGTTTCTCAAAAAAATGAAGAGGTAACCGGATCTCTATTGCTTCACCCTAATGGGGCTCTCACAGTAAAGAGCCTCCAGGGTTCACTCTTTATTCTGAATCAAGATCGTGCTGTTTTAGCTTCACTCTCTTCTAAAGAGTCAGTGACGATACCCTCCATCACGACCTCAGGGAAGTCAAGAGTGATGGTTGCTCAAGCTGGTGAAATTGAGGAAAAAGAAGAAAAGCCAGGTAGGAAGATGGCGGCTGCAGGGGATACAGGTGAATGGGAGTATTGGGGGTTTTCTGCAGAGGCATGGATAGCGCTAGGTTATGGAGTGGCTGGCCTTATAGCGTTATTGTTTTACGTGGATCACCAAACGAGGAGTAAGGGAGGTGAAGAAGAGGTTCCCGTGTGCCCATAGAAAGAGAAATCAGTTTCCTTTCATTAAAGTGAACAAGGACCCAATCTTTATAAAAATAGCGAATGGGGTTTTTAAATAGGGAAATGAATCTTAATAAGATAAATGCTAAAAAGAAATGGCAATTATTTTTCCTTTCCTTATTCTTCATCTTGCCTTCCTGTGCTTCTTCTCCCACTCCTAAAAAAGAGGCCATTTCCTTAGAAAAACAAATAAAGGAGATCGAATCTTCCAAAAAAGTCAATGCGATGAATGAGAGGATTCTGATGAGTGCCTTCACATCAAAAAGAGTATTTCATCGTGACTACAAAATAGGGCCCCAAGACTTACTTGAAATCTCTGTCTTTGAAGTGGAGAAGTTGAATAAGACCGTAAGGGTTAGCTCCCAGGGGAATATCAATCTTCCACTGCTTGGAATTTTGAAGGTCAAGGGCCTGACGGCAGAAGAATTGGAGAAAGAAATAAAAAGCCTGTTGGCTGAAAAATATATTCAGGATCCTCAAATTAATGTTTTAATAAAAGAATTTCGCAATCAACGAATCTCAGTGATGGGTGCTGTTAAGAATCCAGGTGTTTTTGATGTTACAGGTCCAAAGACGATATTGGATGTGTTATCCATTGCAGGGGGTCTTAGAGACGATGCAGGTCAATTGCTCTTTCTGATAAGGCCACCCCAATTAGAGGAAAATCCTAAAGAAGAAAAGGGAGCGGATGAAAAGAAACCCGAGACTTTTGTAATTGACCTTGAAGCATTATTGATTGAAGGTAATTTGTCCATCAATTTCCCCCTTCTTCACGGCGACGTCATCAATATTCCCATTGCAGGGAAAGTTTTTGTTGGTGGGGAAGTGAAGAGTCCAGGTGGTTTCATGAAAGTAAAGAAGATGACTCTCAGTCAGGCCATTGTCCTGGCAGGGGGGTTGAAACCAGAAGCCAATGGCTCTGAAACCAGAATCATTCGATACTCAGAAAAAGGCACCGAAAAAGAGATCCTTACCGTAAATGTTTATGCTATTCAAAAGGGACGTGATGAAGATCCATCCCTTAAGGAAAACGACATTATCATTATTCCTACAAGCGGTGTAAAAACCGTTTTGATTGGAGTCAAAGATACTTTCAGAGCTGCCTTCGGGATAGGTAGGTTCTCACTCGGCATGTAGACCTTAAAAAGGATAATATGAGCCAAATACGGTTAGATACCTATTATCAGCTCCCCCCGCAAGGATATTACCCTATCCCTCCCCAAGAGGAGAAGGAGATCAACCTTCGGGAATATTTGATAATCCTCCGAAAGAGGATGTGGACGATCATTGCCTGTTTTCTCATCGTTGTGGTTGCCACGGTCATAGGAACCTACACGGTGAGGCCTGTCTACAGGGCTACGGCCACCGTCCAGATTGGTAAAGAGAATCCTCAGATTGTCGATTTCAGAGAGATATTTCAGGTCAGTGCATGGGACACAGATTACTACCAGACTCATTATCAGATTCTTGCAAGCCGTAACCTTGCCAGGCGAGTTGTCGATACTCTTAAAATGGCTGAACATCCTGAGTTTCTTCCAGAACCTGAAACCTCATTACAAAAGTTAAAATCGAATATCTTAAACACCCTCTTCAAGTTAAAGTCGAATATCAAGAATTTCTTTTTCGGTCTTATTACTACTAATAAAGATTCCTCTCATAATAAAAATCTTTCTGATGATTCCTCAGAAGAACTTTCTAAAGACCCCTCCTCAGCTGATAAGGATTCCCCTGAGACCTTAAGGGAAATCTTACTGATCAATCAGTTTATCAGGCAATTGAAGATTGAGCCTGTTAGGAATACCCGTCTCGTTAACATTCACTTTGACTCATATTACCCCGAACTTGCAAGCCGGGTTCCCAATACCGTGGCCACGACATACATACAAATGAATTTGGATAACCGTTTTAACGCAACGGAACAGGCTGAGCAACAGTTGAATAAACAACTGGAAGTGATGAGAGCTAAAGTGGAAACTGCTGATGAAGCCCTCCAGGATTTTGGTGCAAAGCATGATTTCATTTTCCTTGATGAAAAAGAGAGAAACGTAACCCTCCAGCGACTCTCCGACTTGAACGAAGCCTTAGCCAAGGCCGAATCTGAACGGATGAGCAAGGAGGCTCTATATAAACAGACCAGACAATCGAACTTCGATGCAATCCCTTCCATCCTGGAGAATAAATTGATTCAAGAGTTAAAACAGAACTATCTTCAACTTGAGGTTCAATATACAAAACTCTCAGAGATCTTTAAGCCAGAATATCCAGAGATGGTCCGCATTAAGAAACAGATGGAGATCGTCCAAAAACGCCTCGATGCAGAGCTCAACAAATGCATCCATTCCATTAAAAATGAGTATGAATTTTGTCTCCGTAGGGAATCATTGATCCGTGCGGCATTCGAGCAACAGAAGGCGAAGGCCACGGAGATGCAACAAAAGGCCATCCACTACAATATCCTGAAACGAGAAGCCGATACGAATAGAGAACTTTACAAAAATTTATTGCAGAGGATGAAAGAGGCCGGGATTCAAGCAGGAATCACAGCCAGCAACATCCAGGTGGTTGATCAGGCAGAATTACCGACCCACCCTTATAAGCCTAATCTTCGCCACAACATCAAATATGCAGCGATGATTGGACTTTTACTTGGATTGGGTTTGGCATTTTTCTTTGAATACCTCGACAATACAATCAAGACGCCCGATGACCTGGAACAATTGATTCGATTGCCTTCCCTTGGAATGGTTCCAGAGCTCTCCTTTGAAAAGAGAAGACAATTGGAGAGGGGCGTTGTCTATCCAGTGGAACTTATCACCTTTGGCCATCCCAAATCGATGTTATCCGAGGTTTACCGGAATATCCGGACCTCTATCCTTCTTTCTTTTTCTGAGGGACCTCCTAAGACATTGGTCGTTTCTAGTCCAAGACCGATGGAGGGGAAGACTACGACTGCAATTAATATGGCTATTGCCTTTTCCCAAACAGGCGCTCCAGTTCTTATTATCGATGGGGATATGAGGAAACCAAGGGTTCACACAATCTTTAAAGGAGGGAATGGAGTGGGGCTCTCGAATTTCCTTTCTGGTAATGCAGAATTAAATTCGGTTATTCATAAAACCGATATGCCAAACCTCTATTACATCCCTTCCGGTCCCATTCCTCCTAATCCATCAGAACTTCTGGGGTCGAACCTTTTTAAGAACATGGTACAATTTCTCAGGAAGAAGTTCGATCATATTATTCTCGATTCCCCGCCAGTGCTCAGCTTTGTCGACTCACTTGTTCTTTCTAACAGTGTGGATGGAGTCGTCTTGGTAGTATTAGGTGGTAAGACACCCAAGGAGGCACTCCGTCAGTCAAAAAGTGCTCTCCTTCAGGTGAATGCAAAAATTCTTGGAGTGGTGATCAACCGAGTGGATATACATCGAAATGGATATTACTACGACTACCGAAACTATTACTATTATGGAAAAGATAGAAAAAAGAAAGAACTTCAAGAGGGAAGAAAGAAAGAACTTGTTTATAAATTGAATAAAAAATCGATCCGAACATAAAGGTATGTTTCTCTTGAAAAGGCTTTTTTTTTACCTTCTGATCCTTACCTTTTCTATAAGTGTAGGGTATGAAATCCTCTCTATATGGAGAGGAGTCTATCTGTTTCAGGCACCCCTTTCGAAAGAAGTTCTCTTCAAAGCCCTCCGTCTTCAACCCATGAATCCCGATTCCTTTTATCGATTGGGACTTTTCTACCAGTGGGATATTCGAAACATTGATCTAAAGAATTCACTTCATTATTTCAGTCAGGCAATCGAACGAAACCCCTTAGAACAAACTTACTGGATCAATGTGGCAAAAGTCCTTAAACGAATGGGAGATCAGGAGGCCTTTGAAAGAGCTGTGGAAAATGCCATCCTGGTCTTTCCAACCAGCTACCAGGGAAGATGGGTGATTGGAACTCTGCTTCTTCAGCAGGAAGAACTTGAAAAGGCACTCCCTCATTTTTCCTATATTCTTGCCCACTATCCGGACCAGAGCAGTGTGGTCTATGACCTATGGTCAAAAGTGATCAATGAAACGGACTTCATCTTGGAAAAACTAATTCCAAAAGAACCTGCTTCATTCAACCAATACCTTTCCTACCTTTATGGGATCGGTGACAGCGAATCGGCCAAGAAAGTCTGGCAAAAAAAGGTTTCTCTCGGCTTCAAGACTGACCGAAGTGAAACCCTTCGATATATTGAATTTCTCATTTCTCATAGTGAAGCGAATGAGGCATTACAAGTCTGGATGGCCAGACTTCAAGAGGAAGGGTTGCCCATTTCCTCAGATGGAAACTTGGTCACAAACGGAGGGTTTGAAAAGGAGAAGCTTTTGGGTGGCGGGTTTGATTGGAAGATCGAAAATGTTTCTGGAGCGAAGGTCTCTTTTGATCAATCGGTTTCCTTCGAAGGTAAGAGTTCATTGAAAATTGTCTTTGATGGTAAGGAGAATGTCGATTTCCACCATATCTATCAATATGTGGTATTGAAACCCAATGCCGACTATTTACTCAAGGTTCATATGAAGACAAAGTTTATAACGACAAAAAGTGGTCCCAGAATAGAGGTTACTGGAGTCGGTCAAACTTTCTATGGAGCGTCAGAATCCCTGATCGGAGGTAATGAGTGGAAGGAATTGAGCGTCGCCTTTCGGACACCCGCTCAATCAAATGTTGGGTTGATTAGGGTAAGGAGGGAGAGAACCGATAAGTTTGATCGGTTCATCTCTGGAACGGTCTGGATTGACAATGTCCAACTTATAGAGCGTTAGGACCGTTTGTAACGTTAGGACCGTTAGTTTCGTTAAATGATCCAAACGATCTTAACTAACTAAACAAACCAAACAATATTAACGGCCTAAACAGCAAAGATGAAAGACTATTATAAAATCCTCGGTTTAAAAGAAACTGCCTCTGCGGAAGAGATAAGGGATCGTTGGATTGAATTGATGCAAAAATTTCATCCCGATCATGCAAGCAGGGGAGCAGCCGATGAGGAGATAGCAAAAGAGGTCAACGAGGCCTACCAGGTCCTGAAATATTCTTCAGGCCGAATGGAATATGATTTCGAAAGGTTGCAACAGAGGAGTATAAAAAAGTTCTCTTTACGGAAACTCATCCTTCCCATTTCTGGCCTGACATTACTTCTTATCATTAGCTTCATCTATTTTAAAGGACCTCAGGTTGTTTCCACTCAAACAAACATGAAACCTAAATTGCCTCCTTCCTATAAGGCTGAAGGGCAGTCTATACCTAATTATGAACCCAGTCCCGGAATTAATTTCTCACAAACTATTTCAGAACCAAAACCCATGGTGAAAGTGGAAAAGAAGGGTCAGGAAAAGGAGGCGAAGCCTATCATTTCAAAGCGAAACCTCGAACCCACAATCCCAAAGGCTCAATCAAAGGCTTTGGCCAACCCTCCTTCATTCTCACCACCTAATGAACCAAAACCTTCTATACCCCTTAATAATAAAAGTTATATTAAGCCCGTAAAAACTTTAGCAAAAATTTCTAATGTCCACATACCTGCTGACCCCAAACCGCCAACCAAAGTAGAAGACGAAATCACTGAGCCCAAACCACCTTCCTTCATTGCTACAGAGGAAGAGGTCAGACAGTTCTTTGACAATTATATAGAGCGATACACGCAGAAGGATATTCATAGTTTTCTTTCACTCTTCTCTTCAAAGGCTATTCAGAATCAGAAGGATGGATTGGAAAGGATTAGAAGGATTTATGGCAACTTTTTTAATCAGAGTCAGGAACTCCAGTATCAAATGAAGGATATAAAGATTGAGATTTATCAGAATGCTGTCAAAGTTAAGGCTCGGTCTGAAGCAGATCAAATATTAAAAAAAGGAGGAGAAAAGAAAATTTGGAAGTGGGATGTCTTTTGGATTTTAGTCAAAGAAGAAGGGGTCTTAAGAATAGTTTCCCTCGATTATAAGCATTTGAACACACCTTGAGGAGAGAAGGAGATGGTCAATGAGATTTAAAAAGTTTACCTTCTTTTTCTCTTTGGTTCTCATTTTAATGTTTCCTTTCTTCCTCAAGGCACAAGTTCCACCTACATTTGAGACCCCTACCACGATTACAGAGGAGGAGGTGAGACAATTCCTTAATGAATACATGGCCCAGTACATGAAGAGAGATCTCAATGCCTTTATGGCCTTCTTTGCCAAAGAAGCCGTTGAAAATCAGATGCTCCCTTATTCGGATATCCGTGAAATCTACCGAAAGACTTTTGACAACAGCGATTCCCTTCTCTACTATTTAGAGATTTATTCTGTAAAGACCTCTATGCAAAGTGCCACTGTGAGCGGCCGATACGAAGTCATCCAGATTTTGAAGGGCAGGGATATGAAGAAGATTTTTCGGGGGAATATTCAGTGGGATCTTTCCCGGGAGGATGATTCTTTAAAAATCAGGAAGATTAATTATGGAAGAGATCGTTAAATTGGTTGCTCTTACTAAGGAGTCCATAATTGACAAGACATAGCGTCATTCCCGCGAAGGCGGGAATCCAGGAAAAAAGACTGGATTCCTGGTCAAGCCAGGAATGACAAAGCAAGGCGAGTGTCTATACAATTATGGACTGATTAGTAACAATCAAATCTTGACCCTTAAGGAAATTCTTTGATCAAAGGAGATAGACCAGATCAAACCGATATGCTTAATAAGACCATTCAATTCGTCTTGATTCTTCTCTTTATCTTCACACCCATCGCATTTGGCTCAATGGATCTTTGGGCCTACTCCTTGATGGAACTCGGTATTCTATTTATCATCATTCTTTGGGCTATCCAGCGATTTAGTGATTCGACATCGACTACTAATATTAAACATCAATCCGCAATCTCTGTTTCCTCATTCCCCATCATTATCCTTCTTCTCTCTCTTTTCTTGGCTCTCATTGTTTTTCAGATGATTCCTATTCCATCTGAGATGATGCAAATTATTTCTCCCAAAACTTACGAACTCCGTCATCAATTATCAATAATGAATGACCCATTACAAAAGACTCCCCTCAGTTTCGTTCCCTTTGTCACCAAGATCGAATTCTTCAAATGGCTTACTCTTAGTGGCCTCTTCCTTTTTATTCTCCATTGGAAATTTTCGGAGGATGGATATCGGATATTGAATCAACTGATTATTGTTATTTTTCTGATGGGTGTATTTGAAGCACTCTATGGGATGTTTGAATTCTTTAGTGGTCATCATCACATTCTATACTTAAAGGGAATAACTTCTGTTACCGGAACTTTTATCAACCATAACTACTTTGCAGGTTATCTACTTATGGTTATTCCGTTAAGCATGGGCTTCCTTTTTCACCGTGAGGCCATTCACAAAGGTCAGTCCAGGGGATGGCGCCATCGACTTTCTTCTCTTGATGGGAAGACTCTTCTTATTGGATTTGGTTTGATGGTGATGATTCTGGGACTTCTTTTCTCATCATCAAGGATGGGGATTATATGCCTCCTCCTCTCATTCACATTGATCATTTTTCTTTTTAGAGACCCTCAAAGGAAAGAAAAAAAGTTTTCTAAAACATCGATCTTGATTTTGGGGTTGGCCATGCTCTGGGCAATATGGATTGGATTGGATTCTGTGCTCCGGACTTTCTTTACTGCTCCTGGAGATTTCAAAATGAGATGGATGATATGGCTGAACACTTTCCAGATCGTCAAAGAATTTCCTCTATTTGGTTCTGGCCTCGGGACCTTTAACCAGGTTTTTCCTATGCATAGGGCCTTTTATATACGGGGACTCGTAACTCATGCAGAAAATGATTATCTTCAGCTCGCATCAGAAGTTGGATTAGTGGGGATTGGAATACTTCTGATTTTATTTGTATTTCTCTTTTTTAAAGTAGTATCAAGAATTCGCTCGCTTTATCAATTTGGGACGCAAAGATATATTGGGATCGGAGGCCTGGTAGGTATTTTGGCATTGATGTTTCATAGTACTGTGGAGAGGAACTTACAGGTTCCGGCAAACGCTTTTCTTTATACATTTATTTGGGCAATAGCTCTTAGAGTGGCTCTTGACCAGGGCATGATTAATACAAACGCAACAAATAAAACGCAACAAATAAGATGACATCACCCCCACCCGCCCCTCCCCCCTTGAGGGGGAGGGGCGGGTGGGGGGTATCTTGATTTTATGCGTTTGTATTAGTAAGCCCTCGATCTCCATGAACTTAAGGTTTGATTCAGGAAAGTCATAATAAATACAAAATGGGGTATTGTTACCCCTTAATCCCGTGCAGAGAAGTTTGAGCGCATAGTGGGATTGATCATTAAAATTGAAGACTTACGTCGATTACAGAAGAAGATGTAATCGAGAGGGCGGAGCTTTAATTTGATTTATCATATTAACTCTATTAGTTGGTATGCTATT
>Ga0315282_10009555_pt1 | contig 15405 bp, 9 predicted proteins | sample YL17G07_20_MG_FD_203693 | JGI IMG/M metagenome (GOLD analysis project Ga0315282, IMG submission 203693) | Sediment microbial communities from Yellowstone Lake, YNP, Wyoming, USA - YL17G07_20 | ecosystem: Environmental > Aquatic > Freshwater > Lake > Sediment | place: USA: Wyoming | collected... | reverse complement strand
GGTGTCGGGTAGCCCATCCTGGTAGACCTTCACTCCTTTCCAGTCCTGGTCAAGGCTCTCGATACGCTCCCTGGTCGCCGACCAGAAGGCGGCGCCCAGGCGCGCGGCCTCGGCCGCCCCGCGCCTGCTGTCAGGGGCGAGGCTGCCCATGTCCTCACGGCTGTGGACGATGGGAACGATTATGAGAGTTCGCATGGCTGCGGCATTACCCTGGCGCCGACGAGACCCTCCGGGCCTGCATCCCTGGGCGACGCCCCAAGCATAGTTTCGGCTCCGGGCAGGCGCAACCGCTGCCCATCCGCGAGGGTAGCCTTGCGCGCCCGCTGCAAAGTCGTCCGTTGTGAGCCCCTCCATATGGCAGCTCTGCCAAGAGGTAGATTGTGTCCTTCGCGGCGCAGGGCTGCTCGGCTCCACCAAAGTATGTGTGGCCCGCCCTCGTATAATAAGGGGGGAGGCCGTCGCGCATGGGAGGGCGACACTTCGCGATCATCGTGGGCCTGGTCGGGTTGCTGCTCGGCCTGCTCGCAGCCGCCTGCGAGGACGGGGGCAGCCCGGTCGCCGTGGTCCCCACGCGCGGTCCAACGCCGGTGCTGGTGCTCGCCGCCGGCGGCAGCATCTACACGGTCGACGCCAACGGCTCGGGCATTCGAGAGCTCATTGCGGGCGACCGCGAGTCAGCATGGAACACATCGCCGGCATTCTCTCCGGACGGCTCAAAGTTTGCGTTCGTACGGGGCTTTGATGTTTGGATCGCGAGCGGGGATGGGAGCGACTCCCGCGAGCTTGCGGCCGTCGCGGAGCTGTCGACGCCGCCGGGCGGAGCTGCGTCGAATCCCTCTCTGGGCGCGCAGAGCGTGAGCTGGTCTCCAGACGGCGACTGGATCATGTACGTCCTGGCGCGCATCGGCGGTTCGGGCATCAGCGATGTGTGGGTCATGCGCGCCGACGGCTCGATGCGGCGGCAGGTTTACGAGGGCACCAGCTTCCTCCGACCCTCATGGGTTGACAACGAGCGGATCGCGGTAGACGAGGGCTCCCGGATCCAGGTCATCAGCCGCGAAGGAGACGTGCAGGGGTCCATTGGCCTTCCGGCCGAGAGCCGGTTCGGGCAGACTGCAATCCCAGGGCCCGACGACCGCTGGCTGATTGGGGCGCTGACCGATGAGCAGCCCCTCATGTACGGGCCGCTCGACGGTATGAGGCAGATCGGCGCGGGCGTAGGCCCGGCGCTCTCGCCCGACGGACGGTGGGTCGCGTTCTTCTGGCAGGACACGGTACGCATCGCCTCCACCGAGGGCGGCGTCGAACGACAGGTCGCCGACCTTTCGGCCCTGGGGGGACGTGACCGGCACTTCGGCGAGCAGCCGCAATGCTTGCCCCAGGACCTGCCTGCGTGCGGCTACCGCCTGCCGGCGCTCTCGTGGTTGGCGGCGAACTACGACCCGCAGGCTCTCGCCCCAACGCCCATCCCGACGCCGCCGGCCGGAGGCATCTCAGTGACCGGGCTGTTCAGTGAGCCGTGGGCCACGCAGCCGGACGAAGTGCGGTCGCTTGGCCCCAAGCCATCGCTGTTCCAGCCTTGGGATGGCGTTTCAACCATCCTCTACGACACGGAGACGCGCACCGAGGTCAACCTCGGGCGGGGGTCGCTCGGGGCGTTCAGTCCGGACAGTACGAAGATGGTCTGGGTGGAGGGGCCGACTGCGCTGGAGAGCGGCGATGCCTGGCTCATCGATCTGACAACGATGGAGAAGCGCGCCCTCGGCTCGGCGAGGCTTGCGCTGTTTGTCGACGAAGACCGCGTCGGCGTCGCGAAGCCGCACAGCAACAGCGGCGAGATCATCGATTTGCGCACGGGGGAGCGGCAGGAAGTGGACGGCATCCCTCGTCCTGTGGCGGCGGAAGGAGTGACGACCCCTGACGGCTACGTGCTCCGACGCGAGTATCGGAGTGAGTCCCCCTACCCGAGGAGCGAGTTTTCCCTCGAGGACCCGACCACGGGTCGGGCCCTGCTTCAGTTGGAAGCGTATCAGGCGGTGCCGGCCGGGCGCGGGGCGCTGGCCGTGGCCACGGTGCCCGTTGAGGCGGGGCCTCCCGACGCCCTGGGCTATCAACCGGGCACTACGAACATCTTCCTGGTGGACGTCGGCACAGGCGAAGCCTCGTTCATCGCCACCTCACGATACTCGCCACCAAACTGGCCGCTGGCGGCAAACAGTGACTACGTCATGTGGACGGATAGCTACTGCGGACAGCCCGCGGGCAAGACCCGCCTGTACGAGCGCTCCACTGGCCGGATCATCGAGCTGGACGCAACCCTCTGGGGGCAGTTCACGCCCGGGGGACTGATCGTCGCAGGCGCGTTCGGTGGGCAGGAACTCATTGACCCCAAGACCCTGGACTACCGGGCGGTGATCCCAGCTCGAGGTGATACGTCGTGGTCGCCGGACTACCGCTACGCGAGTATCGGTCAATTCGGAGGGCACGGTGGCCTTTGTCCGTAGATGCTGACGACGCAGATATGCCTTCCCCAATCTCGTCTGGAGGCCCGGGCGGGGGCCTGGCACGTTGCCTGGGCGCGGAGGTCCGGGTAGCCGGCCCAAGCACCAAGCGAGGGCGCACGAGGTGCTGGCCGGGGTGTGAGGCGTCCGGTGTGTTTCTCAGCCATTCGGCCGCGTGAAGCCGACGGCCGCAGCGCCCCGAACTCGTCCGACAGCGAGTCAGCGACACGGCGCGCAGCGGTCCGCGGCCGAATCTCTCACGTGTCTTGAGACACCAGGCTCGCCCCGGCCGGGCAGGGTGACACAGAGGGATCGCCCAGCAACCAGAGCTGGTGGGCGTTGAAGCCCGGCACGGGGTGTTCGATCTGGAGCGCCCAGGCCCTTCGCACGGCCTCCCCGAGGGGCGCTCCCGCCACTGCTTCCCGCAGGATCTCCGTGAGGAACCGCGCCGATTCATCGCCCGTCTCGGTGAGATAGCTCAGCACGGCGGCGGCGCCCAGGCGACCGAACACGAGGGGCGTCTCGCTGGAGCCGACCACGCACCCGCCTAGGTACACAACAGCCGACCGCACCCCTCGCACCTCCGACTCTAGCTGAAGGCTTGAGACGACCTCGTTTGGGGCCTCGTTGGCCCCTGTCGCCCACCGAGTTTCCCCATAGGGCTGCAGCCCCGGAGGGTCGACGTAGGTTACGGTGGCGTAGGGCCGGCGCTGTGCGGGGAATGTGAGCCTGCCGACGCCCGGGACCTGCCGGCCTCCCACGTCGGCGGCCGCCCCGCCGTGCCCAGTCCAGGCCACGAGGGCCGCGCCACGCTCCATCAGGCGTCGCAGCCCTCGCCAGGTAGCGGGCCCGACGGCTGCCGCGTCGGGCCCGAAGACCCGCTCCGGGGGCCACTCTCCTCGGGTAGCGCGGGCGGCAAACCAGCCTTGCTCCAGCCGCTCAAAGGCGTCGGCCAGCAGCGCACGCTGCTCCAGGATGTCCGGCACCGCTTCCACCGTCGCCGACCAGAGGACGGCGCGCGAGGGCGGCCCGAACCGAACGGGGCGCACGGCGCGGGCGACTAGGGCGGCGCCATCGGCCAGCGAGAGCCCGTCGATGCGTCCGACGGCCCGGCGGCGGGCGACGGCCACGTCGAAGGTGAGGGGGACCGCTCCCCTGGCGAGGCCGAATTCACCGCTCGCCCGCTCAGGACCCCCAGGGACGACAAGCCCCGTCGATGCGACCACCGCCAGCGTCTGAGGGTCAAGGCCGAGCCCGTCCAGCCAGTCGTCCAGGAGACCATTCCAGAGCGGTGGCAAGTAGGAGAGAGGCCCATCGACGAAGAGGTATTCAGCCCAGCGCAGTGCCTGCTCCCGCTCGCCCGGCAGCTCCGGCACCAGCGACCAGAGGCCGTGCAAGCGGTCGGCCGCCGTCTCAGCCTCCGCGCGCGCCGTGGCGGGTAGCGCCTCCGCCATCTCACGGCTGGCATCGAGGGCGGCCTCCGCCTCGGCTCGGATCGCCTCCGTCGCTATCGACGAGCGGATGGCCTCGACGTGGATGAGGTCGGCCACGCGCGCCCACAGCCGGCTCAGCTCGATGAGGGGCTGCGGCAGGTGGAGGACCGGCGCGTGCCGGTATGCCGCCAGCATACCCGGCAAGATGCCCTCATGCTCATGCGTGACCACGGCGTACCCGCGCGCTGCCCGAGGAACCCACTGGAGGAGGTCGGCCTCGTCCGCAACGACGTGCGTCTCCAGGCCCGCCTCGGCGAGCGGCGGGCGCAGCCTGGCCGCCGGTCCCACCAGGAACGCTCGCCGCGTCCTCAGGCCCTGCAGCTTCTCGACCAAGGAGGAGTGTGGGCCTGACGGCAGCAACGGGGCTGCGAGCGAGCCCGCCAGCGCGCCGGCGAGGTGGGCTGTCAGCGCGTAGTCGGCTGGGTTGTCAGCCGTCGGCCGCGAAAGGTTGACGGGGCGCGCGGGCAGGTCTGCGATGACGACGCTGTGGACTCGACCGGGCCATCGTCGGAGGAGCGCGTCGGCGGCCTGCCGGGGGCTCAGGCCGCGCAGGTCCAGCAGGTCGCGGGGACGCCAGTCGTCAAGGAAGACCTGACTGGCGCGGGGCAGCGGCCTTGCGGGTTCGGCCAGGAGCACGGGCGCTCCTGACACGGCGCCGAGCGCAGCGGCAAGGAGGGCCACGCTCTCGTCGTCAGCTAGGATAGCCGCGCGGCCCCTGCCCTTGGCCGGCATCGGCTAGTCTTCCCATTCAGCGGCGAGGTAGTCGTCCATGGTGCGCCGGCGGACCATCGCCACGTACTCCAGCATCTCCTTCTCCACCGCCGGCTCCAACTCCCGCGGTTCATGCCTCGCCAGTAGCTCCCGCACCCGCTCCCGCGCCAGGTCCAGCGCCGTCTTCGACCCCTTGCTCTCCCAGACCTCCCTGCTCTCCCTGCGCAGCAACCTCGGCAGATAGTGCTCCCGCCGGTAGTGCCGAGCCGTGTGCAACTGGTCCAGATAGTGGCCTTGCCAGCCCACCTCTTTGATCAGCTCGACGGCCAGGGTCTCTTCGCTCACGTCGATCCCGCGCGCCAGCCTCAGGACGAGCCCGCACAGCTCATCGTCCAGGACGAGCAGGGGCTCGCTGAACACCGTGATCCCGTCGAGGGTGCCCGCGCAGGCGATGAAGTGGACGCCAGCGAGGGCAGCGGACATGAGCGTGACGGCCCGTTCCAGCATGCACTGGAGGTCCAGCGTCTTGGCGTCGGTGGCTCCCGCCAGTGCGCGGCAGGGCAGGCCGTAGTGGCGGGCCAGTTGCGCCGCGCCGGCGGTGATGAGTCCGCTCTCCACGGCGCCGGTGGCGATGTTGCCTGTCGCCATGTCGGCGATGGTGGACGCGCAGCCGTAGGCTACCGGTGTGCCTGGGGCGATGGTCTGAGCCAGGGTCACGTGCGCCAAGACCTCCGCGTTGTGCTGAGCGAGCAGGCCGGCCAGGGTGGCGGGGGCAGTGGCGCCGGACATCGCCTCCGGCCCCATCACCATGGGCTGTCCGTACTCGGCGAAGAGGAACATGCCCTCCAACTGCATCTGCGCCATGTGCAGAGGGCTCACCGCCGAGCAGGTGCCGAAGAAGCGGGGCCGCCTCTTCATCTCCTCCTTCCCACCGACCGCAATCGCCATCATCCGCATCATGTCCTCGCTGGCCATCGCCCCGTAGCCTCCCATGCCGAAGGGCTTGCGGCAGTTCTGAGCCCAGGCGAGGATAGCCTCCACGTGGATGGTGGTCATGGGGATGTCCGCGGGCCAGAGGCCGATGGGCGTGGCGGCGATGTTCGGGAGGGCATCCACCAGGCGAAGGTGGTTCCGCTGGTCCTCCAGCGTGGCCGGGCGAAGCTCTCCCGTCTCCCTGTCCAGAACGCTGGTGAGCACGCCGAGGCCGGCGAAGTGGACCTGGTCGATGCCTATCTCCAGGCGGAAGTCCGGGTCCGCCCCGTAGAGAGTGAACTGCGCCGGCGCCCGGTCGATGGCCCAGCGCACCAGCCGCTCGGGAATCCGCACCGAGCGGGCTTGCTCATCCACCTGCGCCCCGGCCTCCCGAAAGGCATCCCTCGCCCGCCTGAGGTCCACCCGGACCCCCACGCTCTCCAGGATGTTTGTGGAGGCGGCGTCGATCTGCCGGACCTCCGCCGGACTGAGGACTTCGAGGTGCTGCGGCTTCATCTCAGGTTGACAGGTTGGTGTATCACGAACGACCCTTCCACCGTCTCGTCACACCGGTCAGGGCGTGCCCCCGGCGTGATGGGGTCGTTTCGCCCCACTCATCGGGCGACGGCCGGGCCTATGATAGCGCGGCCGCCGCTCAGGAAGAACCGGACACCGGGTCTGTGAGGGGAGGGCTTGTAGACTTTTCCCCTCGACAGGAAACGCACGAGCGTGGGAGGTGCGGCTGGTTGAAGGGCAGGGCAGCGGAGACGGCCTTCGCCGGCCCGTCTGTATCACATGTCCTGCGACACCCCGCAGTTGTAGCGGAGATCGGGGCCCAGGATGCGGCGAATGGCCCAAGTAGCCGTCTTCGCTAGGCCTGCTTCCCCTGGAAGTTGGGGTCCGTCTGATCGATCCACATGCTGGCCCGGTTGAAGTTTTCGCCGTACCACGGGGCCCGCCACATGTTCTTGATGTAGGACCAGTAGATCTCGCTGTTGATAGTAGAGATCCAGACGGGCATGGCCACAGTCTTGTCCAGCAGGTAATCTTGTATCTCATAGACGAGCTGATGCCGGGTCTCGAAGTCGAACTCCTCCCGCTGCGCGTCCAGCAGGCGGTCCAGGTCCGGGTCCGAGAGGTTGAAGGAGTTCCTGACTCCGTTCGTGTGGAAGTAGGGGTAGGTGTAATCGTCCGGGTCGCTGCAGCCATTGTCAAAACCCAGGCTGAGGAGGATCCGCTTTTCGACCATTCCCTGGGCCAGCTTGGTGTAGCCTGTGCTGTCTAGGTCCATCTCCACCTCCAGCCCCAGCACGTCCCTGAGCATAGCCTGGAACTGAGGGAAGAAATTCGGGATGTAGGAGGGGATGCCGCCCGTGACGACGCTGATCTTGCCCACGGCGGAGCCGCCGCCCGCCTCCCACAGCCTCTTGGCCTCCGCGATGTCCTCTTCCCGCTCCTAACCCGGCTTCGTCGCCAGCTCGCCCGGCGTCAAGGCCCACTTCTGTATCGCTTGAGCTACCGGCCCGCAGGGGTAACCCCCACCCAAAAGCATCTGCTGCGCCATGCGGTTTCGGTCCACGGCCAGGTGGATGGCCTTGCGGAGCCTCAGGTCCTTGAAGGGCGTCTTCGCCGCCGGCGAGTCGTTGCAGAGGAACCGGCTGCTTACCAGGCCGTTGCCCGGGGTCCGTTCTACTTCCAGGCCCTCGTCGGCCGCGACCCGGTCGATGACATCGGGGTCATCAAGCCAGAGGTGATCCACCTGCTTGGCTTTGAAGGCTGCCTCCATGGCCGTGGGGTCGCCGATGTACCAGGGCTGCTCATAGAAGTCCATGATCGGGCGGTCAGGCAGCCCCTGGTCAGCCAGCAGGTCGCGGGCAAACCAGGTCGGGTTGCGCACCCCACGCGATATCTGGAGGGCCACGAACTTGTCCAGAATGAACGGCCCTGTGCCCACCATCCGCTTCACGTCGTTCATCTCGTCGCCGTGATCCACCAGCTCTTTGGGAATGATGAAGGCGGCGATGTCCGCCAAGAAATGGAGGAAGGGTGCCGTGGGCCGCGTGGTGGTGATGCGCAGGGTATAGGGATCCACCACCTCTATCTTGTCCACGGTGGCCCAGTGGCTGGCCCAGTAATAAAGGGCCGACTTGGGGCTATTGGGGTTCACCTGCCGCTCGATGCTGTACTTGACGTCCTCAGCAGTCAGCTCCCGCCCTGGCACCGCGGGGGCGATGTCCTTCAGGTTGTCGCGGATAGTCGCCGTGTCGTGGAAGGTGGCGCCGGGGTGGATCTTGATGACGTACGTGATCTTGTCCACTATCTCCGGCATGCTAACAGCCAGGTCCGTCCCGATGATGCCGTCGTACACGCTGTCGTACTTCAGCACCTTGCTGAAGACGCAGGAGTGCATGTTGTGGGTCGGGCCGAACTGGCTCTGGTGCGGATCGAGGGTGTCGATGGGCAGGGACTCATAGCCGAACGCGCGCAGGAAGCTGCCGCGAGTCCTGGCGGGTTCCAGCGAGCGCGCGATAAGAGTGGGCGAGGCCTCGGGTCTCGGGGTCTTTTCCTTCTGCTCCTCACCACCGCAGCCAGCCAGGGCTGCCCCCGCCGCCCCAACTCCAAGAGCCGCTGCCCCCGCCAGCAGCCGCCGCCTCGAAAGGCGTCTCCGTGTCAGGTCTTGCCAGTAGACGGGCCTCTGATTCGCTCTCATCCCACCTCCCGAGGGTGCTCGGCACCCACGCCGCTGCCTTGCCTGACCCCCTCCCCGGCGAGATGTTCAGGCGGAAAGAGGTCGCGCGGGCAGACGGGAAACTGGCTGCTGCGCCTCAGCTTGCGTGGACTCAGGTTTGACACGCCGCCCGGGACCTGAGGGTTCTGGCGGCTGGTCATACGGGCATCATTGGGGACTCGGCACCATTTGTCAACAGCGTGCTCACGTGCCGCTCGCCTCCCATCGGGGTCCCTGCTGGGCCTGGCGCAGCCACGTTGACAACGCGCCCCCTCTTGCACACTATTGTCTTGTTCTCAAGAGCGGGAACTGGGGGAAGCGACGACATGGACATTGAATCCTTCCGGCGCGATGGGCATCGATTGATCGATTGGATTGCGGAATACCTGGCGCATCCGGAGCGCTATCCGGTGCTGGCTCAAGTGGAGCCTGGCCAGGTCAGGCGGGCTCTACCCGAAGAGCCGCCGGAGAAACCCGAGTCCTTAGAAGTCATCCTCCAGGATGTGGAGAAGATCATCGTGCCTGGGCTGACACACTGGAACCACCCGGGCTTCTTTGCCTACTTCGCGATCACCGGCAGCGGGCCGGGCATCCTGGGAGAGTTGCTGAGCGCGGCCTTCAACGTCAACGCCATGCTCTGGCGGACGGCACCGGCGGCCACCGAGCTGGAAGAGCTGGTGCTGGGCTGGCTCCGCCAGTTGCTGGGGTTGCCGCCGGAGTTCATGGGCCTCATCAACGACACGGCTTCCGTCTCGAGCCTGTGCGCCATCGCGGCCGCGCGCGAGGCCTTGGGCCTCCGTATCCGAGAAGAGGGTCTGGCCGGCCGGTCGGACCTGCCCCGCCTCCGCCTCTACACATCGGAGCAGGCACACTCTTCCATTGAGAAGGCGGCTATTGTACTGGGGCTCGGCCAGGCGGGCGTTGAGAAGATTGCTGTCGATGAGGAGTTCCGCCTGCGCTCGGAGGCCCTTGAGGCTGCCATCAAGGAAGACCTGAAAGCGGGGTGGAAGCCCTTCTGCGTCGTGGCCACTGTGGGCACGACCTCCACGACGAGCGTCGACCCTGTGCCGGAGATCGCTGAGATCTGCGAGCGGCACAAGCTCTGGCTCCACGTGGACGCAGCCTACGCCGGCGCGGCGGCGATGCTGCCGGAGAAGCGCTGGGCGCTGGCGAGCTGTGAGCGCGCCGACTCGATCGTCGTCAACCCGCACAAGTGGCTCTTCGTACCCGTTGACTGCAGCGCCTTCTACTGTCGCCACCCCAGCATACTGAGGCAGGCTTTCAGCCTTGTGCCGGAGTACCTGCGCACTTCTGAGGGAGACCGCGTGCGCAACCTCATGGACTACGGCATCCAGCTCGGCCGGCGCTTCCGAGCGCTAAAGCTGTGGATGGTGCTGCGGGCCTTCGGGTCCGAGGGGCTGCGCCAGCACCTGCGGGCCCACATCGCCCTGGCCGAACGCTTCCGGGGCTGGATCGAAGCGAGCCCGAACTTTGAGCTGCTGGCGCCCGCGCCGTTCAGCGTCGTCTGCTTCCGCAGCCGCCCTCACGGCCTCTCAGCGCGTCCTGAGACGGAAGCCTACCTGAACCGGCTCAACGAGAGTGCGCTCGAGGCCGTCAACAGGACGGGTGAGGTCTTCCTCTCGCACACGGAGCTCAATGGGCGGTTCGCGCTCAGGCTGGCGATAGGCAACCTGCGCACGACCGAAGCCCATGTGCGCCGGGCCTGGGAACTCTTGCAGGAGCACGCGGAGCGGCTGGATGCGGAAATGCGTCCGGCTGCACTTAGTGCTTAGGAGGAGGCTCAGGGGCGCCGCTCCTAATGCCCGCTGCCGATAGTCTTGTAGACCTTGCGGGCGCCGAGCATCACGTTGTGCACGCCGAGCGCGGACTCGCTTTGGGCACCGATGAACCATAGCCCGTCGAAGGGCGTGCGATGGGGCGCCCCGCTCTTTCCCATCACCGGACAGAACCCACCAAAAGAGTGGTGGTCCTGCATGTGGGTGAGCTTCCCAAAGTCCACCGGCGTGAGGGAAACGATCACGCGCGCGTGCTCCCGCAGGCCGGGGATGATCTTCTCCGCCTCGTGGAGCAGCTTGTCGGTCATCTCCTGTCGCCGCGCCTGCCAGCCGCCCTCGAGCTTGTTGGGGGCGATAGTGTAGACAATGACGGCGTGCTGCCCGGGCGGCGCCATGCTGGGCGAGTGGAAGGAAGGGATGTAGATGAGAAAGCCGTCCTTGCCCTCGTGATAGTCTCCCTGCCGCGTTCGGGCCACGCCGCCCTCGACATCGTAGGTGCCGTAGTAGTAGTTCAGGGCAACGTCCTGGTAGGGGCTGGGGTCCATGTCCACGCCCAGGTGCACCATGAACACGGACTCCATTAGGGGCACGTCGTCCACCTTGGCCGCGAAGTCGCCCGGCAGCGCCTCGCGCCCGACCAGCTTGAAGAAGCATTCTCTGGCGCCGCCGCTCACCAGCACCAGGTCTGCCTCCCGGCGCTCGCCATCGGCCAGCTCGACGCCTCGCGCCCGCTCACGGTCGATCAGGATCCGATGCACGGGTCGGCCGGTGTGGAGGCGCCCCCCATTCTCGCGGATGACGCTGGCCACGGCCTCCACCAGGCTGCCCCAGCCGCCCGCAGCGAAGTGGAAGGTGGGGCGCGGCCCGGCAGCCGATACCTTCGCTGGCAGACGGCGATCGTAGCCGGTCTCGGGGTTGAGGGCGGGAACAGCCAGCCCCATGAATTCGGACGGCCCAACCGTCATGTCAGCCAGGATGGCCAGGAACACCGCCTTCAGCTTGGGATCGGTGAAGAAGTGGTCCATCAACTGCTGCGCGTTCCACTTCTGGTACCGGCTCACGCGATTCATCAGCGGCGCCATGCGCAGCTTCAGGAGGAGGGCCAGCAGCGGGTTCGTCGACTCAGCCCGGTGGGCGAGCGTCATCAGATCTTGCATGGTGTCGTAGAACCGGTAGTAGCGGTTCAGGCCATCGGCTTCGTTGGGGAAGATCTCCTTCAGCCTCTGCCGCCGCCAGTAGGGCCCCAGGTACTCCGCTGGGCGGAACAGGCGAAAGTCCGGGAAAGCGATGCCTCGGTCGCCGCGCACAAACTGCACCCGGTCGGCGCAGCCCAGCTCGGCGAGGATGCTGCCTGCTGGTTCGTCTGGCGCCAAGCCTTCCACCATCAGCGGCCCTAGGTCCCAGGCGAAGCCCTCCTTGTGGAGTGTGGCGGTCACGCCGCCAACGTGGTCGGCCTGCTCGTAGACGTCGACATCACACCCGTCGCGGGCCAGGTAGGCCGCTGCCGTTAGTCCGGCCATGCCGGACCCAACAATGACTGCCCTCGTCATGGCGCAACCTCCTGCTCGGTGTCCAAAGCGCACCGGTGGGCTCGCTCGGCCCGCCCTTGTGCGAGCTTCCTACTCTTCCACCCGCTGGTTGTACTCGTTGATGGCTTCGTTGCTTGCAGCGGCAGCGTCCTCCAGGGCCCGATCGGGATCCTTGCCGCCGGCGAGCATCTCCTCCACGCCCGTGTATACGGCTTCGTCCACCTTCTTGACCGGGCCCAGGGCCGCCATCAGGGTGGCGGGGCTGGCCGGAGCATTGAGGTAGAGGTCGAGGGCCACCTGGAAGAGAGGGTAGCGGGCCACGGCCCCTTGCGCCGCCGGCAAATCGACCGAGGAGCGGCTCACGGGAAGGTAGCCGCTGCCGGCGAACCAATCGGCCTGCTGCTCGGGCTCCATGAGCCACTTGATGAACTTCCAGGCCGCCTCCTGCTCCTCCTTGGGGCGTACGTTGATGATCCAGAGGCCGTAGGAAGTCATGCAGGTCCCCTCGGTGCCGCCGGGCACACCAGGCAGCCGGCTGATGCCGATCTCCACGCCCTGCATCCCCTGCTCCAGGACATCGATCACGGAGCGCAACGCACCTGTGTTGGCGAAGGTCATCGGGGCGCGACCGGAGGCCATGGCCAGCAAGCCCTCCGCCAGGGTAGGGTTGCGTCCCACATTGAACGCCAGCCCGCTCTCCACCATGTCGTGCCACCACTGGAAGAACCAGCGACCGGTGTCGTTATCGAAGAGGACCTTGGTCGCGCGGCCCTCGCGTCCGTTCTCGTTGTCTACCCAGAGGTCACCGTGCCCGGCCAGCATGCGCTCCGGCCAGCGCGCGATATCGAGGGCGAGGCCACTGCGCACCACATTCCCGGCGCTGTCGCGCTTCAGGATCTTCTCGGAGTACTGGCGGAGCTCCTCCAGGTCCTGGGGCGGCTTCTCGGGGTCCAGCCCCACCTCCCGGAACGTCACCTTGTTGTAGTAGAGGAGAGGGATCTCCATGGTGAAGGGCATGGCCCACAGCTTGTCCTGAAAGGTGTAGAACTGGACTCCCTTCTCGTCCAGGTCCGAGAGGTCGTAGTCTTCCCGGTCGACGAAGTCCTGGATGGGGGTGGCGCCGCCGCTGTCGATCATCATCTGCATGTAGGTGTCCCCCGGGAACATGATGGCCGGGACGTTACCTGTAGAAAGCGACGCCACCAGTTTCGCCATTGCTTCGTCGTACGTGCCCTGGAAGGAGGGACGCACCCTCACCTCGTTCTGGGAGGCGTTGAAGCGATCCGCCAGGCTATTCAGGGCCTCCTCGTTAGCGGCAACCTCCGAATGCCAGAGGTCAATGGTGACGGGCCCGGCTCGTGGGCTGGCGCCAGGGGTCTCGGCGGTAGGCGTCGCCTTCTCGCCGCCTCCACCACAGGCGGCCAGCGACAGGGAAAGGAGCAAAACAGCTATCAGGAGGGCGAGGGACCTTGACACAGTGTACCTCCTTGCTGGGCCTCGTCCGTTTCGGCGGAGCGTGCCTCAGTATAAGCCAGTGTGCGCCCCGGTGACACGGGGTGCGGTCCTGCGGGACCGCGCCGGGCCCCATACTGATTCTGCCCGGGGCGGAGCGGCCCTGCTGACAGGATCATGAGAGGGATGCGGCAGCTTTAGTCCTTCACTCTCTGGTTGTACTCTTCGATGATCCGATTAGACTCGGCGGCGGCGTCCTCGAGGGCCTGGTTGGGGTCCTGGGCGCCGGAGAGCATCGCCTCTATCCCCTGGTCGAGGGCTTCGCGGACCGGCCAGAAGGGCCCGAGCAAGGCGCCCAGGGCGGCGGGTGTCGTAGGGCTGTTCAGATAAAGGTCCAGGGGCACTTGGAACTGCGGATATTTGGCGATCATGTCCCTGACCGGCGGCAGGTCAACGGCGGCACGGCTCACGGGAAGGTAGCCGCTGCCAGCGAACCACTCGGCCTGCTGCTCGGGTTCCACGAGCCACTTGATGAACTTCCAGGCCGCCTCCTGCTCCTCCTGCGGCCGCAGGTTGAGGATCGAGAGACCGCGACTATAGAGGAGGGGTGCGCCCGTACCCCCGGGCACTCCCGGCATTCTGCCGACGCCGATCTCCAAGCCCTCCACCCCCTTCTCCAGGGCATCGAGCACCGAGCGCAGGGCGGAAGAGTAGCTAAAGGTCATGGCGGCGCGGCCGCTGGCCATGGCTAGCACGGCGTCCGCGCCGGTGGGGTTGCGGCCGACGTTGAAGGCCAGCCCCTCATCGACCATGTCGTGCCACCACTGGAAGAACCAGCGACCGGTGTCATTGTCGAAGAGGACCTTGGTGGCGCGGCCGTCATGCCCATTCTCGTTGTCCACGAAGAGGTCGTCGTGCTGGGCCAGCATGCGTTCTGTCCAGTGCTGGACATCGACAGCGATGCCGCTCCGCACCACCTGCCCCGAGCCGTCGCGCTTGAGGATCTTCTCCGAGTACTGGCGCACCTCCTCCAGGTCGCGGGGCGGGTTTTCCGGGTCCAGCCCCACCTCTCGGAAGGTCACCTTGTTGTAGTAGAGGAGGGGCATGCCGGCGCAGAGGGGCATCACCCACAGCTTGCCCTGTACCGTGTAGAACCGGACCAGCGTCTCGTTAAGGTCCGAGAGGTCATAATCCTCGCGGTCCACAAAGTCCTGGATGGGAGCGACGGCGTCGCTGTCGATCATCTTCTGAGTGTCAGCCTCCACCAGAAGGGCGACAGCGGGGACCTGGCCGGAGCCCAGAGAGGCCACCAACTTGGCCATGAGCTCTGCGGGAATGCCCTGGTAGGACAACCGTACCTTGACCTCGTCCTGTGACGAGTTGTAGCGGGAGATCAGGCGTTCCAGAGTGTCCAGGTTGGCGGCAGCCTCTGAGTGCCAGAAGTCAATGGTGACGGGCCCGGCTGGTGGGCTGGCGCCAGGGGTCTCGGCGGTCGGGGTGCCCTTTTCGCCACCTCCGCAAGCCCCCAGGGTCACGGAGAGGAGCAGGACAGCGGCCAGAGAGAGAAGTGACTTTCGCATCTCGCGTCTCCTTGCTGGGCCTCTTGCCAGCTTGATTCACCGCACCTTCGGCTACCGGGACGGCCCGGCCACACTCATTGCCCCCGTCGCGCCGCCGACAGGCTACATGGCCGCGCCGGTTTGCAGGAAGAGCAAGAGTGGTGTTGGCCGAGCCAATTGTACATCAGGCGTCAAGGGGACGAAGGCATGAGCCAGCTTAGGGCAAACACCGACGTACAGAAAGCCTGAGACGGGCTCTTAAGATACCCCTTCGACGCAGGGCGACTGAGTCCCAAGCCGCCCTTGACGCCCTTGTACGCCTCGAATATGCTTGCCGCCACAAGGAATCTCGGAATGGCAGGCGTCCGCATCCTGAGGGCCGAGGAGCAGGCATACGTCCACACGTACCAAGTGGAGGCCAGTTTTCTTTCTGTTCGCCGCATCCCTCCTCCTTCTGATGAGCTGCGGCGGTGGAAACGAGAGCAAAGCCCCCAGCGAAGAGCAACCCGCGCAGCAGACCCAGGCCGACGTCTGGCTGGGCGACGACTGGGAGGTGTCGACGCCGGAGGCCGAGGGCATGGACGCGACGCGCCTGGAAGACGTGGCTTCCTACTGCGAGGAGCACAAGTGTGGGGCGGTCGTGGTCACCCGTCACGGACGCATT
>Ga0315282_10009554_pt1 | contig 15405 bp, 16 predicted proteins | sample YL17G07_20_MG_FD_203693 | JGI IMG/M metagenome (GOLD analysis project Ga0315282, IMG submission 203693) | Sediment microbial communities from Yellowstone Lake, YNP, Wyoming, USA - YL17G07_20 | ecosystem: Environmental > Aquatic > Freshwater > Lake > Sediment | place: USA: Wyoming | collected... | reverse complement strand
ACAGGCTACCACTGCGACCGCAACGAGGACATCGCCGCTCGTATTTCACGTAGCCACGGAAATTGACCTTGTTCCTCGCCCTTCTCAATTGTCGATCAGCTGATCGAAATCAAACTAGGGAGAGGGCACCCTGCTGGTTTGGATTTCGAGGTTCGTCAGCAGGAGGTGAAATCCCGCTAAGTCTGCCCCGGTCCAGTCTAACCCGCGGCGCGTCAACTCCGCCTCAATCAAGCAGTCCACCTCTGAGTGGATCGCTTTGAAATATGCGTTCCTCTTCCGAATGTATGCATCCGCGGTCGGGTTCACGTACTTGTCGTCGAGAACCTGTTCAACCGATACGTTCTCGAAGGCCCGGTTGATTCGCTGTTCGAAGAACGCATGAGGCCCTGGTTTCAATCGATCTATGGTAGAATTGAAAGCCGTTCCGAGCCGATGAGCGAGATCACGGGAGAACAGGTTTCAATCGATCTATGGTAGAATTGAAAGTCGAAGTATTCAAGTGGATTCAAGTCTTGATACGGTGCAGCCACCCCCGCTAACGCGATAACCACAATGATCGCAACAGCAACTAGAATGCGTGCCGTACCCAATGCGTCGTTTCTCCTACACAGAGAAAATCGTTTCAGCGGACACGACTCGCTAGGTCGAACTTGAGCGCGAATGCCGCCAAAGCAAGCGTAATCGCGCCCGCACGGAACCCCGCAACCACACTGACAGGTGTCGGAAAGGCGGGAAGCCCAAGCACCGAAATGCTAGCGGGCTCCGGCATGATGTTACGGAACCAAGGAGTCATGAACGACCATAAGATGAGGAAAAACGAGATTGCCAAGACGAAGCTTACAGCGTCTCGAACCAGACCGATAGCCCGTCACAAAGGAAAAAGCATGCGCGTCCGTTTGCGGTAGGTTAATGTATCTCATGTGCTACACGTTATACGAACTAGTGGATCGGTATGCAGACGCTTGCTGAGAGGGAAGCCGTAGTACCCGTCCGCCTCACAGCCGATGAGGTTGCAGATCTGGATGCGGCGGTGCAGAAACTGAAAGCCAAGTCTCGGAGCGCCCTCATCAGAGACGCAATCCAGAAGTACATACGAGACACAAGCGCCATCAAGGTAATCGAGATACGAAGCAATGTGAGTCTGAAAGAGGCCGCCGCAGAAATCCTTGCCTACCTGAGAAAGCACAAGCAAGCAGACACATTCGACATAGCAAACGACCTCCGACTCGACGTAGACTTGACCACGAAAGCACTCAAGCAACTCTGGGAAGAAGGCAAAGTCGCATGATCGGCAAAGAACTCGGAGACAAACTCGTCGCTGAACGAATCCTCTGCGAATGCCGCAAACTCAAAGGCCCCGTGCTCATACACAAAGGCGCACATAGAGCACAAAGATACATCCTCTCCGGCCTCCCCGCCGAAACAACCATCATCAAAACATGGAGAATAATCGAATGAACCGCATCATCCTGCTCACGCTCATGATTCCCCTACTTAGTTCCGTAGGCTTCGCCGCATGGCAGTACACCTTGAACCGAGGAACTGCAAAGCACCACCAAATGCCGTTGCCACCCTAGCTAATCACACCGTTTTCCGTTTCTTCTTTCTGAAACACAGAAACGCGATGGCTGATGCAGCCACAAGCAGAATTGCGAGAACGAACTGAATCGTGTTGAAACTATTTTCGACTACATCCGCCCCGTATACCTCGATTAGGGGCAAGATACCTAAAAGGTCAAGTTTCAATCGATCTATGGTAGAATTGAAAGCTCGGCTCTCCATGTGTGAGGCTCTTAGTGCGGACATCTGAATTTGAACTTCTCATTTTATGCGTGCAATGCTTGGTAACAGGATCATGGCGGAGCAGCAAAAGTGGTCCATGCAGATGCCCATCAGGTCCAAGACGAAATGGGACAACGTCCGGGTCTCTCAGGGCCTGCTCAATATGACCATAATGGGGCGAGCGCAAGCTCCCGACTTCTGGTCGTGGAGTAAGCGAGCCCCTGACGGCTTAAATGGTTGGCACAGACCGGATCTGCTAGGGCTGAATGGGACAATCCCGGAAGGGACAGTAGGCTCAGATGTGGTTGAGATGTCCGAAGCCTCGAATAAGGCTCTCAACCGAAAATAGGCGGGGCAGGCTCGAGTAAGCGGAGGCATCGTGAATATGGCAGCTCGCTGCGGCGGGTACGCTGTCAGGTCAATGGCTTGGGCTATGCTTCTACGGTGGGATGGATGCGGGTGGAACCGCAACAACGGAATGCCCACCCAAAAGGCGATCAGAGTGGAAGCATGAATCCCCGCGGCTCCAATCGAGGAGAGAATCAAGGACGAGTTCCTCAAAACGGAACGCGCTAGGAGACTAGACTTGCACAGCAAGGCCGATCTGGCGTCCTACGCGATACGGGCACTGCTCAAACGAGAAGAATTCCCCCAGCCAGAGCTAGCTCTTGGGCCAGGTTGCATTTTTGGTCAGCTTGATTCCTCGTTGCTCTAGCTCTTTGACGAACAGGTGGCCTGGGACGGCGATCTCAAGCGGCTTTGCTCCGCGTGGAGTCTCACCCTGCGCCATCATGATCGCAACGATGGAGGCGCTCCAGCCTGTAGTGCGTTCCATCGCTGAGAACTGTGTCTCATCATCATAATAGTCTAACATTTCCAGAATAACTTCGGCCGGCCGGTCATCCTTTTTGCCAACGCATTTCACGCGGAGAGCAACGACATCCTTCTCTCCCGTTAGCTTGACGTGTGGTTCAAAGAGCGCTTGGAGTACACGCCTCGGCGCCACCTTGACTCCGTCAACCTTGATCTCTCTCTCGCTGAATAGGCCTAGGTCACGCATCGTCTTCAGCTGAGCATAGCTGCCAGGATAGCGTAGCGTCTTGTTCTGGAAGACCTTCAGCTTCCCTTTGAACGTCCACGGGCAGGTCGAAGTGCCGCCACTTGTTGTGAACGCTTCCAGCTTGCCTAGAGAGGGGAACTCTATGACTTCCAACTCTTCAATGCAAGGGACTTCGATGATCTCGCCTCCGCGCAGGAAGACCGCCTTCCCGGAGTACTCGTTGATGAGACCTTCGAAATTGAATGTGAGTAGATAGTTGAATGGTGGTCGAGGGTTCTGGGGTAAGCCGCCTTCCCAGATGTAGACTTCGTCTGTGGAGTCGAGCTTCTCCATGCCGTAGCAGGCCAGCGTCGTGCCCATTCCGGGGCCGAGGCCGCAGTCGGGCACGATCGAGATTTCCGCGTCCGTTGCCTTTCGGTCGAGGAGGAGCTGTTTCCGGACGATGCCGGTGTGGCCGCCAAGGTCGCACATGTTCGCACGAGCGGCGATCGCCGCTTTGGCGACTTCCAGATTGTAATAGTATGGGACGGCGCTTAGGAAAGCGTCTACGCCCGTTAGGAAGCGTTTGATCTGTGCCGGACGCCTAACATCCACTCTGGTGCCTTCAGCCACTCTCCCTCCAATCAGACGATTCACATGGCTAGCCGCACGCCTCGCCTGTCTTAGATCAACATCTCCAATCGTGACCTTGCTCGCCTGTCCGAACTTTGCCATGTCGTAGGCGGCTGCGGTGCCCTGTCTTCCCGCACCTAGCACCGCATACGCGTATTTCTCAGCTTGACCTGTCTGCAAATCTAATCGCCCGCTCACGGATGCTGCTATTGGATTTAACCTGATTGTCGGCAGTCCATTTTCACTGAGGACTCAGACGGTCAATCAGTCATCTCTTCCGATCATATCGAAGGACGACTTCGCGTCTGCTTATGATGCGAAGAACGAGACGACTAAGAGATTATCCGCAACTGCCCTGGGTTGACCCAAAGATCTGCCCACACCCAGTCCCGGTTGCTCTGCTGAAATTCAACGACCTCGATGAAACAATCTTCCGTTGCGATGTGTGCGGAAGAATCATGACATTGGGCGAGCTTGCCCCAACGAAGACAAGAGGCTGACCAGAAACGATTCGCGAGGGACGCAACCATGAGACGGGTCAGTCTTCCAGTTTGATCCGACCTTGGTTAGATGATGAGACGCTTCGAATGTTAGCTGAATGGTCCTCCGTCAAGAGTGAACTAGAACGGAAGCAGCTCTGTCAGAAGTGGAGGCTCAGCAGTCGACTACATCCGCCATGTCTGTTTGAGCCCTCGTGAGGCGCTTCATTTTCCACGGTTGCAGTTTCGGTTGAGACTCGCTGAGGTGCCTTGTATCACCTCTCATTCTTTTCACTCGAACAAGACCAACGTGACGCGCATGAATTCAGATGAAACGTGCACATATTGCGGAAAGCAGCTCCTTAACGGACGTTGTTTCAGGTGTGGAACCTGTGAACGGTGCGGAACCTAGACGCGGAACGTCGGATTATCCGCCACGCTGGAGTAGGGTGTCAAGGTGGGTGAGAGGGCGAGCCGGCTGGCGTTGTGAGCTTTGCGGAGTCAAAAATGGGCCTGCTCCCAACGTGCTCACGGTTCACCATCTGGACGGCAACAAGTGGAATCTCCTGCCGTGGAATTTGGCTGCGCTCTGCCAGAGATGCCATTTCAGAGTTCAATGGACAGTCGACTTCTGCCAATCCACTCTCTCAGGCATCTACCCTTGCTGGCTACTGGAACACGTGAAAGCCTACAATGCGTGGGCACAAGGGAAAGGGCGTACGCGATTCGCCTTGGCCGATTAAGACGATGCAAACAAATGCTGCAAATCCTCTGGACTAATTTACGATGTGTGCTCTAATGCTTCGGCTCGGTGTCTCAGGAGAATGACTGGTGCCAGGAGAGGAGTTCTATGCTTCTTCTACAACTATCATGGTCAGCGTTGATCTGACGCTGCCTAGTCTGCGAATCTTCCCGGTTATGATTTCCTCAAGTTTCTCCTTTGTCTCAGTTTCAACTTTTGCGACAATATCATAGGCGCCATAGGTCAGGTAGGCTTCCTTGACATGCTCAATCTTCTTCAGTTCATCCAGAACTTCACTTTCTCTGCCCGTCTCTGCGGTTATCATCACGAAGGCCAAAGGCATCTTTCGGGTACCTTCTCGCGGTCAAGCCTATGGCCTTGCGGGACAAAAACGTTTGGAACGTCGTCGGCGGGTCCGGATTCATCTCATCATAGAGACAGCGGTTTTATGTGTGCGCGCGCCAGGCAACAGGCACTAAAGACGGAAGAGGGTTTCCTCCTAGCCTTGGGTGCGCACGTGTAACAGCATCGAAGTGAATCATTTGGACCCAAACATTGTTGGAGAGACTGCAGCAGTAGCTACCTCATGCCTTTGGACATTGAACTCCCTACTCTTCGCTTCAGCTGGGAAAAGGATCGGGTCATTCAGTGTCAACGCTTATCGCATAATCATGGCGGTGGGGCTCCTTGTGCTTGCACATGCGATTCTGCTGGGGACGATACTGCCCGTGGCGACTAGTGGGCAATGGTTTTGGATGGGATTGAGTGGAGTTGTTGGCTTAGGCATTGGTGATTTCGGATACTTCTCGGCGCTTGTCGCGATCGGGCCTAGGCGTTCGGTTCTTCTCATGGCTTTGTCCCCAATATTCGCGTCCATAGGCGCCTACCTAATGTTGGGAGAGACAATTCCAACATTCGCCGCTCTTGGAATAGCCATAACGTTGGCCGGCGTCATCGTAGTCATATTGGAGTCGGAGGAGCGTTCAGGAGAAGAACCTGTTTCAAAGAGGCTGAGAAGCTACGGCGTCTTCTTTGCCCTGATCGGGGCGATTGGTCAGGGTGTCGGCTTAGTCCTTTCGAAGAAGGGAATCTATCTAGACCCGGGAGTGATACTGAATCCGCTATCTGCAACGTTGATACGCATGATTCTGGGAGCGTCATTTGTGTGGATAATTGCGGTAGTTGCACGGAAATTGCCTGAACTTCGCAGAGCCACGAAGAGCAAAGAGGGAATCCGTGACACTGCTGCTGGCGCGTTCATCGGTCCCTTCATGGGTGTGACGCTCTCCATGGTAGCAGTAACCTATGCTAGTGCTGGTGTCGCCCAGACTCTGATGTCATTGATGCCAGTCCTCATAATCCCAGTAGTATGGATTCTGTACAAGCAGCGAACTAGCTTACGAGGAATACTAGGCGCAGTAATCGCAGTAATTGGCGTCGCAATCCTGTTCCTAACCTAACGCATTCTCGGACCGCGCGCATCCGTCTGAGGGTCTATTGGCACTTTGAAGAACCTATATGAAAGTCGCCTCGATTCTTCCTAGGACCGGGGGACGGACGGCTTGGCCCTGAAGTTGAAGGATATCAAGACCGAAGTGATGCGTGAGAAAGATGGAAGCTACGCGATGGTATGCTCAGCGCTTGGCGTGTATTCGGTAGGCAAGACTTTGAGGAATGCTAAACGGAACTTCGAGGAAGCGCTTGATCTGCACCTGTCCGTCCTCAGAGAAAAGGCAACTAAGCAGATAGCGACCATCGCACCAGAGCGCTGATTTCTGGTCTGGTCTTTGCCTCGTCTGAAACCAATTTATGGGAAGGATCTAATCAGGATTCTTTGCAACAACTTCGGCTTCTCAGCAGTTAGGCAGAAGGGTAGCCATGTGACCCCTCAACGCGACGACACTTTTGTCACGGTTCCCTTAAAGGAGGTACAGGTTGGTCTTCTCAACAGAATTCTAAAGGACTGCAAAATATCAAGAGACAATTTTCTGCATGTCATCTGATGGAGGAGAGTTATCAGTACAGCGTTGGGGGACTCGCACTCGCGTGGTCGTTGGGCGCCAAAGGGAACACATCTGTTTACCGCTTCGGCACTGATAATGACTGGCAGTGTTCAGATTCTGCTTGGCTGACTGCTTAACCTTCAGAAGAAAAAAGACGAAAAGGTGGGATGGATATCGAGGCTGGGTTGGTCGTTTACTTGACGTATGTGGGCACAGTAATCTTCGCAGGTTCGAACTCCTTGATCTTTCCTGCCAGAAACATCTCGTATGCTGATAGGTCTAGAAGGCCGTGACCGCTACAGTTGAAGGCGATTACTTTGGCCTCGCCCGTCTTCTTGCAGGCAAGCGCTTCGTCAATTGCGCATTTTATGGCGTGCGCTGTCTCGGGTGCCGGGATCACTCCTTCTGTACGTGCGAGGATCAGTGCGGCGTCGAAGATCTCTTTCTGTGTGTAGGCTACTGATCTCATGAATTTGTTGTGGATGAGATAGGACATGATTGGCGCCATGCCGTGATATCGCAGACCGCCTGCGTGAACTGGCGGACAGGCGTACTTGTGTCCGAGCGTTAGCATCTTCGCAAGTGGTGTTGTTTCAGCGGTGTCTCCGAAATCGTACGTGTAGACTCCCCGCGTCGTATGCGGTACCGCCTTGGCCTCGCAAGCAATGAAATCCGTGTTCTTCTTTCCTTGCAGCTTATCCATCATGAATGGGAAGGAGAAGCCTGCAAAGTTGGATCCGCCGCCAACGCAGCCGATTGCTACATCTGGATAGGTGTCGAGCATTTCGAATTGTTTTTTCGCTTCCAATCCCACGATGGTTTGATGCATTAGCACGTGGTTCAGTACTGAGCCGAGGCAGTAACGGGTGTTCTCGTTGGCGAGTGTGTCCGCGATTGCTTCGCTGATTGCGATTCCTAGTGTTCCTGGGTGGTTCTTGTTCTCCTTGAGTAGGCTTCGGCCGAACTTTGTCTGATTGCTTGGGGATGCGAATACTTCTGCGCCCCAGGTTTCCATCATGATTCGGCGGCCGGGTTTCTGGTCGTGGCTGACGCGAACCATGTACACCCGGCATTTCAGGTCCAAGAAGGCGGCCGCCATCGCGAGGGCGGATCCCCATTGGCCTGCGCCGGTCTCCGTGACAACTCGCTCTACTCCCTGCGCTTTGCAGTAGTAGGCCTGAGCGATCGCGGTATTCGGCTTGTGGCTGCCGGCGGCGTTCATGTATTCGCATTTGAAGTAGATCTTAGCAGGCGTCTTCAGGTACGCCTCAAGGCGCCGCGCTCGGAATAGTGGTGTGGGTCGAGGCATCCGCAGGTACGCGTCGAGCACTTCATCCGGTATCTTGATGTAGCGTTCTTTCGATTCTTCTTGGCGTACGAGTTCTTCTGCCCATATTCTAGGATGCAGGCCCGGGCTCAGCGGTTCTTTCGTGCCCGGGTGGAGCAGCGGCGGAAGTGGGTCGGGAAGATCCGCCTGAATGTTGTACCATGAGGTCGGTATCTCGTCTTGATTCAGGTATGTTGCACAGTAGTTTCTATTCGACATTTGATTTCACCAAAACTTTCGGAGGCCGTTTCGATGCGTCTTGATCCATGAATGGAGGTTCAGTCAAGCGGTTGTTGGCTGTCTGCCGTCCAAACGCGGTCACCTGTCATCGGATTTGACCTCCGAATTGGCCGCCGAATAGGCCAACGTCTGATTTAAAGCTACGTTGTATCATAATGTACGTTGAAGTACAGATGTGGAGACAGATATCCCACCGCCTCGCAGACTACCCAGGCCGCCTCAAAGTCGCCAGAACACTGGTCGAACTAGGACTAAGCGTCAAAGAAGGCAAGGTCTTCTGCGGAGACGTGGAACAATCCGAACTCAAAATGGCTCGCGCAATCGGCGTTGACCGACGCACCGTCAGAGAAACCGCTCAAATCATCGAATCCGACCCTATCCTACAACCCGTCTTCAAAGGCCTCAAACCCGCCGGCCCATTCCTCCCGAACGTCGCTCGCTTTCTCGGCTACCGCGTGATAGAGATCTACGCGGATCCTCACGCCGTCGGAATCGTCACCGAAGCGTCGTCGTTGATCTCTCAGGAAGGCATCGCGATTCGGCAAGCTGTCGCCGACGATCCAGATCTGACTCCGGAACCGAAACTCACGCTTGTGGTAGAGCGAGAGCCATCCGGCGATGCGATTCAGAAGATGCTTAAGATTCGAGGCGTAACGAAGGTTGCCACGTACTAGCTGGGGGACACACTGGAACTAGAGGATCTCATTTCGATCGCACGCGAAGCCGGGGAAGGACTTGCAAGAGACTTCGGCAAGAAACATCTGTCAGAGATAATCGGGATCGGTGACTCCGGAGACGAGACCATCCGCGCCGACAGTCTCTCCGAGCAAATCGTCCTCAAACGCCTGAAAGAGATCGGCAACATCGAAGTCCTGTCCGAAGAAGCAGGGCGCGTCGTCTTCGGTAAACCGGAGCATAGGGTGATCCTCGACCCGCTCGACGGAAGTTCGAACTACAAACGCGGCATCCCGCTCTTCTCGATCTCGATTGAAGTCCAAACACTGCCGGCGCTTGAACACGTGATGGCGGTGATCTATGAGCCGATGAATCGAAAGATGTTCTCCGCCGAGAAGGGGCACGGCGCATTCATTGACGGCTCGGAGATTCACACCAACCAAGAAAGGCCATTCAAAGACTGTCTGTTCGACTTGGATCTTCACACAGCCGCCGACGAGAAGAAGTTCATCAAATTCGTTGAGGCCTTCCGCAAGTTCGGCCTTCCATTGAAAAGCTTCCGTAGCGTTGGTTCATGTGCAATATCGCTCGCCTACACCGCCTGCGGAACACTCGACGGCTTCCTAGACTTCACCAAGAACAGCAGAATGGTCGACATAGCCGCAGGACTATTGATACTGGAAGAAGCAGGAGGCGTCGCAACCGATATTCGTGGCAACCCGATCACTGAGAAATACGATTCACTAATCGCATGTTCCACTGAGCAGATCAATCGAGAAGTCAGGCAACTACTGCTCGACTAAGCTGACTTGAGGCCTTCACGTGTTCAGCAAGAATCCCGAACGAGTCATACGTGCAGAAACGATTGTCGACACGAGCCAAGACGAAGTCTGGGACGCATGGACCACAGAGAAGGGCATCAAGTCGTTCCTTGCTCCTGACTGCAATATTGACCTTCGCGTTGATGGTCCATACGAGATCTTCTTTGACCCCGAAGCCGAGCCTGGCCGACGAGGAGGAGAAGGTGTGAGGATTCTGGCTCTTGAGCCTAAGAAGATGTTGTCGATTACTTGGAACGCTCCTCCGCACCTGAGTGAGGTTCGAAAGCAGTGGACCCATGTCACCGTGAAGCTTGAGGGGACTCGGGAAGGGCAAACCAAAGTGACGCTGACGCATGATGGTTGGGGAGAAGGAAAGGAGTGGGACGAGGCCTTCGCGTATTTCACTAGAGCATGGATTGAAGTCGTCCTGCCCCGATTGAAGCATAGATTCTCCGTCGGTCCAATAGATTGGAACAATCCCCCAAAACTAAGTTAGATAAATCGCTACGCAATTGAACAGTGGTCCGTCGACTCATTTCTCGTTGGCGAACTGCCGTAGGCTATATGCGAAACGCCTATGAGCGATGCGCAGTCGTTCTGCGCGAAGTGCCTCGCATGCAAACCGCAGCCAGACCCAAGCTGTTCGGGTCGCTCATATCTGAAGTGCTGAATCGTGACCATAACTGGGCGAGCGTAAGCTCCTGCCTTCTGGTCGTGGAGTAAGCGAGCCCCTTGCAGCTTAAATGGTTGGCACAGACCGGATCCGCTAGGGCCGAATGAGACAATCCCGGAAGGGAGAGTAGGCTCAGATGAGGTTGAGATGTCCAAAGCCTCGAATAAGGCTCCCAACCGAAAACAGGCGGGGCAGGCTCGAGTAAGCAGACGCATCGTGAATATGGCGGCTCGCTGCGGCGGGTACGCTGTCAGGCCAATGGTTTAGCCTATGCTTCTACGGTGGGATCGATAGCGGGTGGAACCGCAACAACGGAATGCCCATCCTAGAGAGGATCAGAGTGGAAGCATGAATCTCCCGACTTTTGGTCGCGGAGAGAATCAACTATGCACGTTCTGCGGCGCTTGCGTCGCATCCTGCCCGGTCTGCATCCTTCAAGTGCAGGACGAGAAACCCACGATGAAGGGTAAATGCGAACTCTGCCAAGTATGCTACTGCTCATGCTCAGCGGCCGAGTTCCCGAAGGACGAAGTCGAGCATGCCGTCTTCGGACGAACCAGAACTGCTGACGAGCCGATCGGGATCTACAAGAGCATAGCGAACGCTCGCTCAAAGAAGCAAGAGATACTCCAGAAAAGCCAGGATGGGGGAGTTGTCACATCGATTCTCGGCTGCGCACTTGAGAGCGGAAAGGTTGATGCCGCCGTGGTCACGTGCGCCGACAAGCAAACGCCATGGAAATCGATCCCAAGCGTTGCCGTGGACTATGCTGACATTCTGAACGCTGCGGGAACGAAATACACGCCCGCTCCCACACTGATCGGGCTCATGTCAGCCACAGAAGAGTACGGGAGAGAAAGGGTCGCGGTCGTTGGCACTCCATGTCAGATCCGATCGTACAGGAGAATGCAAACATCGCTTCTCGGCGCGAGGAAACTCGCGAGCGCGGTCTCACTTGCGATCGGATTGTTCTGCATGGAGAGTTACCGTTACGATCAGTTCATCGGAAATTACCTCCGAACCAAAGGCGTCGATGTGACCAAGGTCAGCCGTTTCGCGATAAAGAAAGGAAAGTTCAGAGTCACAATCGAAGGGCAGGAGGGTCTGACAGTCCCGATCAAGGAGCTGGACGAGTTTGTGCGGTCAAGCTGTAGGATCTGCGAGGATTTCACAGCCGAATTCGCTGACATTTCAGTCGGCGGTGTAGGCTGTCCGGAGGGCTGGTGCACCGTGATCGCACGCACAACCCGCGGACAAGAATTCCTGGATGAGGCTCAGAAGAACGACTGGATAGAGCTGAAACCCATAGACGCAGGCAAATTTGGCGTGGAACAGGTTCTCAGACTCTCCGCAAGCAAGAAGACAAGCGTCCAGCAAATTCAGTCTACGGTCGGCGTGCACGCACAGGCGCCCATTCAAATTCAGTCACAGGCAACATGAAGCGGTACACGCAAGACGTGGTCTCCTCTACCGACGGTTCGGATTGCGACGTGCGCACTGGGGGTAGCAACCCCAATGAGTGACATGCTGATTTGGGGGACGCTTTGCCTTGCGACTCCCATGATTAGAGTGCATCTTCTGGAACGGAATCGCTGAGCCGATGTTCGCACAGATACGTCAGATGCGACATCACCGCGCCTTCGTTTTTGATGAGATCATACAAAGACCAGCAACACGTCTACACACTCTTAATTCACCGTATGACCAAGCACTAGTCGGGCATTATGGCCACGCCTGGCCAAGATGAGGCAAATTCGATGGTCAAACTGGCTCAGCTAGATGAAGCTCTACTGGAGGCCGTCGACTTTGGCTTGCTTGTTCCCGGCGAGATTGTACGCGCGACCATCTACGAACGTCTCAAGACAGTATACGGAATCAAACGCGAAGAGATTCCTGAGAAACTCCCAGCTTTCCATCAGGCTCTACGGGAACTGGTTGGCTCGGTCGCAAATGTCCTCGAGAGAGTGATCGCTAAGAACCTCTACAGTCGCATCGGCCAGAGCTTCGTCAACCACGAAAACTGGACACTGGTCGACTATGTCGATCATGCGAAGAGATCCTTGAGAGGCGATTGAAGAGTGGAGAGAGACGCTTCGCTTCCGTCTGAAGCCGCTCCCGGGCAACTGTCGGGTGAATCGAACGGGAGACTACACGATCTGCTGATAGCTGTTAAGGATATCCACCACGCGTTGTTAATGGCTGAGAATGAGGCCGAACTCTTCCAGCAGATCTGCAATTCCCTGAAACAGGTAGATTATGTCAAGTTCACATGGATAGGGCTCGCGGAGAGAGGAACCTTCGACATTAAGCCTGTCGCTTCTGCGGGGTTCGAAGATGGAGATCTCTCCTCTATCCGCGTCGCTTGGGATGACTCCGAGTACGGAAAGGGACCCACTGGCATGGCTATCAAGACCGGCCAGCCTTTCGTGATGAGAGACATCGCAACCGACCCTAGGTATGATCCTTGGAGAAAGGAGGCGCTGAAGAGAGGCTACACGTCCAGCCTCGCTCTACCACTGATTCATGAGGGAGAAGTAATTGGCGCCCTCAACGTGTATTCCGAAAGAAAGGAGGCATTTGGAGACCAAGAAGTCCAGTTTCTAAGCACAGTAGCTGAGGACATCGCTCTCGGCGTCAGATCACTAAGGTTGCAGAGGAACCTCCGAGAGAGCGAGGCGAAGTATCGTACACTGGTCGAGCAGTCACTGCAAGGAATCGTGATAGCTCAAGGCCCACCTCCTCGCCTAGTCTACGCCAACCCCACCATGGCGAAGATCCTGGGGTATACTCCTGATGAATTGACATCTCTCTCACCCAAGGAAACGGAGGGGCTAGTGCACCCTGAAGACCGCGCGATCTTCTTTGGTCGCTTCAGCGATCGGCTGCAAGGAAAACCTGCGCCGCCACGATACGAGATCCGCGGAATCCGCAAAGACGGTCAAGTATGCTGGCTGGACTTCTCCCCAAACAGAATCGAGTACAACGGGCAGCCGGCCGTGCAAGCAGCATTCGTAGACATCACCGAACGCAAACGGATGGAGGAGGCGTTGCGGGAAAGCCAGGCGAGGCTGAGGGATGCTCAAGCATTGGGACTGATCGGAAGCTGGGAATTTGACGTTGAAAGCGGTAGAATCGCGTGGTCCGACCAGACGTACAGACTCTACGAACGTGATCCTGCCCTGGGTTCACCCACTGCCGAGGAAGAGGCCACATATTACTCTCCGGAACAGGCCTTAAGGCTGCGCGAATATGCACGACGCGCCATTGCGGAAGGAGCAGATTTCAGATACGACCTTGAAGCCGATCTACCTAGCGGGAGACATGTTTTCTATTCAGCCATGATGCACCCCATCAAGGATGCCCACGGCCGGGTCGTCAAGCTATTCGGTACCGTACAGGACATCACCGAACGCAAACGAGCTGAGGAGGTGCTGAGGGAGAGCGAGGAACGTTTCAGGCAGGCGATGGAGGCGACTAGTGATGGGTTGTGGGACTGGAACGTGGAAACCGGTGAGGTCTATTACAGTCCAGCCTACTATCAGATGCTCGGCTACGGGCCTGGTGAGCTTCCAGGCCTTGCACAAACTTGGATGGAGCTCATTCATCCTGACGAACGGGACGAGGTTTTGCGAAGCAACCAAGACTGCATTGAGAATCGGATCCCGAATTTCAAGATAGAATTCCGGATGCGGACCAGGAGCGACGGGTGGAAATGGATTCTAGGGCGAGGAAGAGCAAGCACCCGAGACGCCAATGGTCGAGCGCTCCGAATGATCGGAACCCATGAGGATATCACTGAGCGCAAGAAGATGGAGGAAGAGCTCAAACGTTACTCCGAGCATTTGGAGGAGTTAGTTCAGGAAAGGACAGGTGAGCTGGCAGAGAGCGAGAGAAAGTACCGTTCTCTTGTCGTGAATATGCCTGATGTCGTGTGGACATCTGACCAGAAAGCCGACACCACATTCGTCAGCCCCAACATCGAAAAGGTCTACGGATATGCGTCCGAGGAAATCTATGAAGGTGGATACAATCTCTGGTCTCGAGGAATTCACCCTGATGACGTCGAAAGACTAGAGGAGGCGTATCAGGCGCTATTCACAAGAAATGAAGTGTTTGACGTCGAATACAGATACCAAAGGAAAGATGGACAATGGATATGGTTACACGACAGGGCGACATCAACTTACGAAAAGGACGGCGTGCGATATGCTGACGGCGTGACCTCAGACATCACCGAACGCAAGCGGGCTGAGGTCGATTTGCAGGCGGCAAAGGACTTTGCGGAGAACCTGATCCAGACCGCGCACGCCATGGTTGTCGGGTTAGACAACCACGGGAATGTTCGGGTGTTCAACCAAGCGGCGGAGAGAATCACAGGATACACCCAGAAGGAGCTTGAAGGTCGGAACTGGTTTGAGGTGATTGCGCCCAAGGACCGCTACCCGGAGGTCTGGGCCGAATTTGAGCGTCTGAGGGCGGGTGGCTTACTTAGGAACTTTGAGAATCCCATCCTCACCAAGTCTGGGGAAGAGCGCTATGTCGTCTGGCAGAATAATGAGGTGCGTGAGCAAGGCCAAGTTGTGGGAACAATCTCATTTGGGATTGACATCACCGAACGCAAGCGAGCAGAGGAGGAGCTTCGCGCCACAAGGGAGCGACTGGAGTATGTGATCGTCTCGAATCCTGCTGTGATCTTCACTGGGCGGCCTCGTGCAGATTATTCCGATTATGACGCGACCTACATGAGCAATACTGTCTTCCAGATGATCGGTTTTCAATCCAAAGAGTTGATCGGTAATCCAGAATTCTGGGAGAGCCGCGTTCACCCTGACGACTTGCCCCGCTATCATGCAGAGCTGCTACAATTCTGGAAAGAGGGGCATCATGTCTTCGAGTACCGTTTTCTCCACAAGGACGGAACATATCGATGGTTACGTGAGGAGGCAAGACTGATTCACGACGCATCGGGCAAACCTGTGGAGGTCATAGGG
>Ga0315282_10009553_pt1 | contig 15406 bp, 18 predicted proteins | sample YL17G07_20_MG_FD_203693 | JGI IMG/M metagenome (GOLD analysis project Ga0315282, IMG submission 203693) | Sediment microbial communities from Yellowstone Lake, YNP, Wyoming, USA - YL17G07_20 | ecosystem: Environmental > Aquatic > Freshwater > Lake > Sediment | place: USA: Wyoming | collected... | reverse complement strand
CGCACGTCATTTCCCCTCTGGAAGAATCATATTTCAAGTTAGTAGAATTACATTCAGGGCATCTTTGCTTCTTTCCATCAGTTTTATCAGTTTTATCAGTTTTTTGGCGCATTTTACTCCCTTTAAGTGATTATAGATATCTAAACGTTAATATATTTTATAGTTTACTCATTTATAAAGATTTCGCTGGTTCAGTGTATATTTTTATCCTTGTAAAGTGGTTACAATACCCTTCCGTGAAAAACGCTCCCCTGAAATCTCTACGGAAATTGTTTATATTATAAGTAATACCAATATTACTATTAAAATTTTGAGGGTCGTTTTATGGCAGAAAGAGCAGCAGAGATAAAGGAATTGAAACCCGGGTCCTACGTGATGATAGACGGCGAGCCATGCAGGGTCACGAAGATAGCAAAGTCAAAACCCGGAAAGCACGGCGCAACGAAGGCGAGGGTCGAGGCCGTCGGCGTATTCGACGACAAGAAGCGGACGCTCATGAAGCCGACCTCGGCGACCTGCAGCGTTCCCATAATCCTGAAGAAGGGAGCGCAGGTCGTGTCAATCACGGGGAACGTCGCACAGCTGATGGATCTCACCGACTATTCGATGTTCGACTGCGAGATTCCAGCGGACCTGAAGGACAAAGTCCAGCAGGGCATCGAAGTAGAATACTGGGAAATCGGCAGCAGGAAGATGATAAAGCAGGTAAGGGCAAACCAGTAAGATAAAAACCCTTAAATACCCTTTGCTTTTTAAATAATAATTGAAGTTAAATTATCAGGTGATTTGTTTGCTGTTTGATGACGAGGGCGAGGATACCCCGGACGAGTGGGAAGAAAACGAAGAGGACCAGGAGGAAGAATAAGAACTAAGCCTCCTTGTTCGCTTCCTTGTTTTTTATAATTCTGCTTGTTTTGTAACCTTCAAGCTTCTCTCTAATCCGCCTTATGGCGCATGCGATTCCGTTTTCATCCAGGAGCTGCTTCAGTTCCCTTTCGGTCATTTCCTGGTCATAGCCTAAAACAATGATGTCAGGCTTCTCCTCCCGGACGACCTTCATGAAATCGCGCTTGTCGCCTATCACGACCTTGTCGGCTATGCCCAGCTTTTCGACGTTGCGCTTCCTTTCCTTCTGCCCGAGGATGGCGTAACTCTTCGTCTTTTTTGCCGTCCTGTCATGCGCTACGACGACAATGAGATAATCGCCAAGCGCCTTCGCTTTCTTCAGAAAAAACTCGTGTCCGGGATGGACGATGTTGAACACTCCGCCGACGAGCACTTTTTTCATAGCAACCCTAAAGCGCTTTATCTATTACTTCCTGAGGCTCATGGCCTCGACAGGGCAGAAATTGACGCATGCGGCGCAATTGATGCATTTCTTGGCATCGCAGAGTATGCCGTGCTCAGTCAGGTCGAGCGCGAGCTTCGGGCACACGCCTACGCATCCGCCGCATCTCAGGCACTTGTTCTTGTCCGTAATTGCAACCATAAATATCACAATAGGTTATTTTTTAAACTGTGTGCTTAAATATTTGAAATAATACAGGCAAACATGGCTTCAATGAGGTGATGTCATGGCGGAAGGTTATGGTTTCGGCAAGATCATATTATTCGGCGAGCACTTCGTCGTGTACGGGCTGCCAGCAATAGCATCGGCGATAGGCGACAGGACCATCGCCAAAATCGAGAAGGCGAAGAAATTCGAGCTGGTTGACAAACGACCAGCGACCGACGGCTACAAAGTAACCAAGAAAGACGAGATGGATCGCTCAATGAAGCTGATTTTAGACTTCATGAAGATTGACACGCAGAAAACACCCGTGAAAATTACTCTTTCGGGCAACCTCTTCTGCACGAGCGGCATAGGCGCGAGCGCGGCAATGGCGACGTCAATTGCCCGCGCGTTTTCGCAATATTTCAACCTCAGTCTCAATGACGAGCAGGTAAACAGGATATCCTACGAGGGCGAGAAAGGCTCCGCGGGAACGCCGTCGGGCATAGACAACACCTGCGCGACCTTCGGTGGTCTTCTCTGGTTTGAGAAGAACCTCAAAGGCGGCGAGAACAGGATGGATCTGATAAAGGCAAAGAGGCCAGTCGAAATCGTGCTAGGCAATACTGGCATTTCGCAGGAGACGAAGCTCGTCGTCGAGGATGTAAAGAAAGCGAGGGAAGCCGACCCTAAGAGATATGAAAAGATATTCAGCGATTACCTGAAAATCGTGAAGGAAGCTAGAGGTGTCCTTGAGAACGGCGACATACAAAAACTTGGAAAGCTCATGGACGACAATCACCGTCTGCTCAGAGAAATGAACCTAACATGCAAGCAGGCGGAGGAAATCATAAGCATTGCCAAGGCGAACGGCGCGGCAGGCGCGAAGATAACAGGCACCGGCCGCGGCGGCTATGTCATAGTGCTCACGCCAGGTAAGAGCATCCAAGACAAGGTCGCAAAGGCAATCGAGAAAGCTGGCTACAGGACGATGAAAACGGAAATCGGCGTGTGAATTCAGTAAATAGGGCTGTTTAATATGTTACTACGCTGTTTCTGGTAATAACGGGTTTGTATCTAGTTTCTTTCCCCGGTTCAGATAGATATTTGAATGCAGCTCTTCTTGTCGCAAAAATGTCATCTGTCAAATAAAAACCGCAGTCTCGATGACCTGGTTCATCTTTGAAAGCTGTAATAAGCATATCGACAAAAAGTTTGGCTGATTTGCGACCCTTTTCCAGTCCGGAATCCAAGGTGATTTTTATCATCTCATCTCTGGTATAGCTTGGCGGGGATTTTATCAGCGTTCTTCCCCTTTTCCAGGGAAGACCGAAAATATTTGCAAGTTTTCTGTTGGCTTTTATTACATAAGTTTCTTCTTTGGTGAATTTTTCGCCTTTCATTAATAACGCGGCCTGCTCAACAGTCAAAGGACTATCTATTGAAGGGTATACACCTAAACTTTCGCTCACGTTTTCATCTGACATAATTATAACTCCCTATCAGTAATTAATTGTTTACATTTATAAAACTACTGATGTTTGAGGTCTATATAAATTCGAGTTTTAATGAAATTTTGCAAATATATTTAAAACGTCAAGATATCTTCTCTATAAGGTGATTCTGATGAACATGAGGGAATTCGTGGATTTGCTTGACAAAAAAGGAATGCTTGTAAAAATCAAGAAGCCGGTCGACGTGAAGTACGAGATATCGACCATAGTCAAGAAGCTAAACGGCAAGCCCGTGCTTTTCGAGCATGTGAAAGGCCACACGATGCCCGTCGTTTCAAACGTGTGCTCGACTCGCGACCTCGTATGCCTGGGGCTTGGCATCGAGAAGAAGGACCTCATACCGAAGCTGACGCATGCAATAGATCATCCTAAAGAGCCGCATATAAAGAAGGCGGAAGGCTACGAGGAACTGGAATGCGATCTTTCTAAGCTGCCGATTCTTACGTATTATCCGAAGGATGGCGGGCCCTACATCGCGTCGGGCATCGCGCTCGCGAAGGATGCGCAGTACGGCGTTAACGCCTCGTATCACAGGGCCATGATTTTAGGAAAGGATAAAATGGTTCTGAGGATTCTTGAAAGGCACCTGAACGAGTACATGAAACGCGGTCTTAAGGAATTCGCCTTCTGCATAGGCAATCCAACTACTGTCCTTATCGGCGCGGCTATATCGGCGGAACTGGGAAAGAACGAGCTGGCGATAGCGAACGCTTTGCAAGAAACAAGCGTCGTCGAGCTTGACGGACACATCGTGCCGGAAAGCGAGATCGTAATGATATGCGAATTCACCGGCGAGCTCGCTGATGAGGGGCCGTTCCTCGATCTGACGGAGACGTTCGATCTGGTCAGAAAACAGTCGGTAGTGAAGGTCAAGAAGATATACGCGAGGAAAGACGCGATATTCCACGCACTGCTCCCCGGCGATTTAGAGCACAAGATTCTCATGGGCATGCCGCGCGAGCCGACGATCTTCCGCGAGGTTGCCAAGGTCTGCGACTGCCGCGACGTGTATATAACGCCAGGCGGCTGCTCGTGGCTGCACGGTGCGGTTAAGATACACAAGAAGCACGATGATGACGGGCGAAAAGCGATAGAAGCGGCGTTCAAAGGTCATCATTCGATGAAGCACGTGTTTATCGTGGACAGCGACATAGACATCGAGAACCCGAGCGAAATAGAGTGGGCTATGGCGACGCGCTTCCAGGGCGACAAGGACATGGTCGTGAAAACGAAGGAGAAAGGTTCTTCGCTCGATCCGTCATCGGATATGGCCACGCGCGAGACGACCAAGGTCGGCTTCGACCTGACGAAGCCGCTTGTCTCGAAGGGCAAGGACTTCAGCAGGCCTGAACTGCCTATGAATATTAATATTGAGGATTATCTCAAGTGAAAGGAGGGATAGCATGCTACTGACAAAGGAACAGGAAAAGATGCTGCACGGCGAGCATGGCGATGTGATCGAACGCCAGATGCGCCTGCTGGTGAGGCTTGGCGAAATATACAAGGCCGATAAGATGATAGATATCGGCTCGGCGCAGGTCGCCGGCGTGTCCTACAAATCCATAGGCGACCCGGGACTTGATTTCCTGGAAGACATTGCTAGGAAGGGAGCAAAGGTCCGCGTCATGACGACGCTCAACCCGGCTGGCATGGACATGGAAAGCTGGGAAGAAATGGGTTTCCCCAAGGACTTCGCGTACAACCAAATAAAGATAATGAAGGCCTTCGAGGCGATGGGCATCGTCACATCTGCGACGTGCACGCCATACCTTGCAGGCAATCTCCCTCGTTTCCGCGAGCACATCGCCTGGTCGGAGAGCTCGGCTGTCGCTTTTTCGAATTCTGTCATAGGCGCAAGGACGAACCGCGAAGGCGGGCCATCCGCGCTGGCGGCTGCGATATGCGGTTTCACGCCCAATTACGGCTTACATCTGGACGAGAACAGGAAACCGCACATGCTTGTAAAGGTCGATGCCAAACTCGAGTTCAACGCGGATTTCGGCGCGCTGGGTTCTCATGTCGGCAAAATAGCTGGCAGCAAAATTCCTTATTTCACCGGCATAAAGGACGCAAACACAGACAACCTGAAAGCGTTGGGCGCAGCTATGGCCGCGAGCGGCGCTGTCGCTCTCTATCATATAGAAGGCCTCACGCCCGAAGCGCACATGATGGATACGAAAGGCCTCGAGACAATCGAGGTCGGCGAGAAAGAAATAAAGGAAGCGTATGCGAAACTCAACACGGGCAGCGAGCCTGACCTCGTCGTAGTCGGTTGCCCGCACGCTTCGCTGAGGGAGATAATCCACATCGCGGAGAAAGTGAAGGGGAAGCATCTGAAAAAGCCCCTGTGGGTTTGCACGTCGCGCGTCATGAAGGACGCCGCGAAAAGAATGGGCCTGGCGGAAACGATAGAAAAAGCCGGCGGCAAAATAGTCGCTGACACATGCATGGTCGTTTCGCCCATCGAGCAGATGGGCTTCAAAACGACGGGCGTTGATTCAGGCAAGGCCGCGAATTATCTGCCTGGCTTCTGCAAGCAGAGCGTAGTGTTCAGGCGCATAGACGACTTGATTAAGGGGTGATTATGATGGAGCACATGAAAGGAAGGAGCATTTCGCCGGGAAAGGCGCAGGGAGAAGCAATCGTTTCAAGGACGCCGATTGGCTTTTATGGCGGCATCGATTCGAAGACAGGAATTGTAATCGAAAAAGGCCACGAGCTCGAAGGACAGAATGTCAAGGACAAGATTCTCGTTTTCCCCAACGGCAAGGGCTCGACCGTCGGCTCTTACGTGATTTACGGCCTGAAGAAGAACGGCGTCGCGCCGAAGGCGATAATCAACAAGGAAACGGAAACGATAGTCGCGACCGGCGTGATTCTCGCGGGCATACCATGCGTCGACGGGATAGACATCGACAAGATAAAGACCGGCGACCACTTGAAGATCGATGCAGACAAAGGGATAGTTGAACATGCGTGAGACGAAGGAAAGAGTCATCGTAGGAATATCCGGCAGCTCTTGCGTAATCCTTGGCATCCGCCTTCTTGAGATTCTGAAAAAGCTGAAAATCGAAACTCATCTGATTATAAGCGACACTGCAAAAAAACTCATCGAGCACGAGACCAGCTACAGCGTGAAGGACGTCGAGAAGCTCGCCACGAAGGTTTACGGCTACAGGGACTTTTTCGCGCCTATCGCTTCCGGTTCTTTCCGAACGAAAGGCATGGTGATAATCCCCTGCAGCATGAAGACGCTCGCCGGTGTAGCATCCGGATATTCGGACAACCTGATGTTGCGCGCCGCTGACACGTGCCTGAAAGAGCGGAGAAAGCTCGTGCTGGTTGCGAGAGAAACGCCGCTCAGCCTGATTCATATAGAGAACATGCGCAAGGTCACCCTCGCCGGCGGAGTTGTGCTACCGCCTGTGCTCACGCTTTACTCGAAGCCGAAGAAAATCGAAGACGTTGTCGATCACATAATAGGCAAAGCGCTTGACGCGATAGGCATAGAAAACAAGGTTTACAAAAGATGGGCGGACTAGAGGGCTTTCTTTTCCTCTTCCCTGTAGTATTTCTCAAATTTCTCAAGCATTTTCGGGTCAGCGTTTTTCCTTGCTTCTATGAACCTGCCTGAAAACTCCTTGTAGCCGTCGAACATCAGCATGCAGCACGTGCCTTCGACGTCCTCCTCTATCAACCTGAGTATGACAAAGTAGTCTTTCCTCTCCTTCGCAAGACGCGCCAGTTTGCAGAAACCGAGAAAAACGATTGATTTCTTTGCCTCCTTTATCTCCTCCTGCCCCAGTCTCCTGCCGAAGAAGCTGCCTGGATAAAGCCTGTTGTAAGCATTGAGGGAATAGACGCATGCTTTCTCGAGTTTCATGTTTCCTACTTGTTTTGAATTTAAATAAAGATGCGCAATTTTAACTATGAAAAATCTGATATTCGTCAAGCTGGGCGGCTCGCTGATAACGGACAAGGCTAAGCCATACACGGCGAGGTTCGACGTCATAAAACGCCTCTGCAAAGAGATACACGAGGCGAGGCAGGTCAAAGGCATGACGATACTGCTCGGCCATGGCGGTGGCAGCTTCCCTCACGTCTCGGCGAAGCAATACCAGACACATAAAGGCGTGATAAACGAGAAGAGCTGGGAAGGCTTCTCCAAGGTTCACGACGACGCTGCAAGGCTTAACAGGATAGTCGTTGGTGCGCTCATCGAGGCAGGAGAGAAGGCCTTTTCGGTCCAGCCGTCAGCGGCGTGCCACGCCAAGAATGACAGGATAGTCGAATGGTACACGAGACCTATAGAAAGCTCTCTGGCGCATGGCCTGATACCCGTCCCGTATGGCGACGTGTGCCACGACGACGTCAAGGGATGCTGCATAATTTCGACCGAGGAAATACTGCGTTTCCTTGCCTGGAAGCTAAGGCCCCAGAGGATAATTATGGCTGGCAAAACTGACGGCGTGCTCAACGAACTTGGGGCAACCATAAAGAAAATAGACAGGAAGAATTTTCATGACATAAAGGAATCCCTTGCAGCCTCGGATGGCTTCGCTGACGTCACCGGCGGAATGATGCAAAAGGTCGCCGCGGCGATGGAGATGGGCGTCGAAGTCGAAATAATAAACGGCATGAAGCCTGGCCTGCTGAAGCGCTCGCTGCTCGGAGAGAAGGGTCTGGGCACGTTTATAAAAGGGTAGACTGTGAATGATTATTATGTCTTCTGCAACAAAAGCGAGGAAGGACGACCACATACGCATATGTCTCGAGAAAGATGTGGAATTTGAGAAATCGAACGGCTTCGAACGCTACGACCTTGAGCACAGGGCGCTGCCGGAGATTGAAAGGGCTGAGATCGATCTGAGCACGACATTCCTTGGCAAGAAATTGTCGGCGCCGCTTTTCATAGAGGCCATGACAGGAGGGACGGCGAAAGGCGAGAAAATAAACAAGAATCTGGCGAAGGCGGCGGAGGCGCTGGGCATAGGCATGGGTGTCGGGTCGCAGAGGGCGATGCTCGAAGACGTGAAACTCGCCAGGACTTATTTCGTACGTGATGTAGCGCCGGGCATTTTCCTGCTCGGCAACATAGGCGCCGCGCAGCTCGGGCAACATGATGCCGAAAGGGTTCTGTTGCTTGCAGATGCGATAAAGGCCGATGGCCTCGCAGTCCATCTTAATGTTGCGCAGGAGCTCGCGCAGAAGGAAGGAGACAGATCTTGGAAAGGCATCTACGCTGGCATAGAAAAACTGTGCAAAAAGGCGAGAGTTCCGATAATAGTCAAGGAAACCGGCTGCGGCATTTCAGGCAGCGTTTCGAAGGACCTGGTACGTGCGGGAGTGAAGGCGATAGATATCGCCGGAGCTGGCGGGACGTCGTGGGTGAAAGTCGACTCGTACAGAAGCGACGAGGATGTCTCGCATCTCAAGGAATGGGGCATTCCAACCGCCGAAGCGCTTAGAGATGTCGCAGCGAGTGTGAAAGTCCCGCTCATCGCTTCTGGCGGCATAAGGAACGGCGTCGAAGTCGCGAAGGCGATTGCGATGGGCGCATCGCTGGTGGGCCTCGCTTTGCCGCTTCTGAAGCCGGCAAACGAGTCGCCGGAAAAGGTGAAGCAGCATCTGGATAGAATACTCTCGCAGCTCAGGGATGCAATGTTTCTTGCCGGAGCGAGAAACATAAGCGAGCTGAAAAAAACACGGATTATCAGAATCTGATTTTTTAGAATTTATTTCAGGCCCTCATGAACCTGTATCTTCTGGGGGCGAACCTGCCGTTCACGCCAGAGAAGCCGCAGCGCTGGCATACCATCTTGTAAAGAATTTTCTTGCCCCTGAGGTTTTTGGTGTAGACTTTCCTGAGATTCGACGAGCACGAAGGGCATTTGCCGACGTTTTTGCCCTTTCTTGTCTCGGTCACGATTCTGGTCCCGGGCATTTTTATGAAAACGTTCCTCAGGCGTTTTTGCGAGACTGAAAGGCCGGAATCAACCATCTTCAGGCGCATGTTGACAAGCTCTGTGAAGGCGCGCAATGACTCGATGTCCTTGTGCTTCTGCATGACCTCCTTTATCACGAAGAATATAACGTCCTTTTTCGCGACTTTCGCTCCTGCCCTCATAGTAAAAGATTGAAGCAGGGATTTTTAAGATTTCGGAAAGCGGTGAAGATGCTTCTTAAGGTCGATTCTGCCGTTTTTTACGCGGATGCCGTCTTTTTTGAGAAGTTTGATTTTTTGCCTCACGCCTCCTGCGCCTGAGTAGCCGCCAAGCGAGCCGTCGGAGCGCACGACCTTATAGCAGGGTATGTTTTTTGGGTCTTTGTTGTGCTTCATGAACATTGCTACAGCCCGCGGATGCGTGCCAGCTGTTTTGGCGAGCTCTCCGTACGTTGTTATTTTTCCTGATGGAACTTTTCTGAGAAGCGCGTAGGCCTTTTCCTTTTTCGCGTTCATGTTTAAACATTTTATCGTCAGATTTATAACCGATCGAATCAATTTATTAAATTAGGGTGGGGCTTATAATCAAGAATGCTGAAACAAAGGACAGAATCGAGAAGGAAGACACGAAAAGGGCGATAAAAGACAACGAGATAATACTGGTCCTTGTGCCCAATGAAAGGTATTCGGAAAAAATAAACGACATCGCCGGAATAGCGGCGAGTTTCGGCGAGAAGGTATGCTACGTATCGACGAACAAGCCGTACACGACCCTGATGAAAAACTTCGAGAAGGACAAAACCGACACCAGCAAATTCTGCTTCATAGACTGCGTGACCAAAAGCGCCGCCGGCTCCGCAGCGGGCGGAAAGGTCGTCTGTGTCTCGTCGCCGAAAGCGCTGACTGAGATGAACATTGCCATGAAAAAGCTCCTGGAGGCCAACAAGCCGGGCATAACGGTTTTTGACTCGCTTTCCACGCTGCTGATATACGAAGAGTCGTCTGTAGTTACCAGGTTCGTGCACTCGATAATATCCGTTTTCCGCTCCCTTGGTTCCAAGGGCGTTCTCATTGCGCTGAAGGATGAAGTGAAAAACGAGTTGGTCAAAGACCTTAGTATGTTCGTGGACAAGGTCGTGGAAATGGGGTAATGGGGCGTATGATGGTGGGAAGAAAGGGGAATTCAGGCAAAGCAAAGGGGAATGACGGAGAGGCTTACAAAACGATTTTTAAGAACCTGCCATTCGTGGCCTTCACTCTCGACAGGAGCGGCAGGATTCTGGAAGCCAATGAGTATACGGAGAAGCTGACGGGCCTGAAAGCCAAAGGCGTCATTGGCAAAAAATTCTCCGAACTCGGCCTGCTCGGCAAAAAGGATTTGATAAGGGCATTCCTGGAATTCAGGAAGAACCTGCAGGGGAAGGTGACGGAAAAGACGGTCTACACCGCCAGACTTAAAGACGGCAGGGAGGTGCTGCTTGAGCTGATAGGGATACCCTTAAAAGAGGGGGGTAAGGTGACCAAAGTCCTTGATGTGGGGAGCAACATAACCGAACGCAAGAAAATAGAAGAGGAATTGAAGGAAAAGGAAGAAAAAAATAGGTTTATCTCGGAAAGCACGAGAGACATCATACTTATAATAGATAAAACGGGGAAGATATTATTCACCAATAAAAGAGCATTGGAGGCCAGCGGCTATGCCGAAAATGAAATGATGGGCAAATCGATTGCCAGTTTTCTTACAAAGGACTCCATAAAAACTGCTTTTTATGTCCTCGCGAAGGAATTCCTCGGCCAGCCCCAGAAGAAGATAGAGCTCAAAATCAAAACAAAATCAGGGGAGATCAGATATCTGGAAGTTGATGAAGGTTCAGCCTCTGTCCGCGAAAAAGGCAAAACGGTAGGGATATTGGTCACTGGCCGCGACATAACCGAGCGCAAAGAGGCGGAAGAGGAACTGAAGAATTCAGAAGAGCGCTTCAGGATGTTATTTGAATACGCGCCGGACGCCTATTACCTGAACGACATGAAAGGCAATTTCTTGGAGGGAAATCTGGCGGCGGAAAATTTAACTGGATATAAAAAAAATGAATTGCTGAGAGGAAACATGTTCAAGCTGAAACTGCTTTCAAAGGAGCAGCTTCCAAAGGCCGCTTCTCTTCTGGCCAAAAACGCTCTCGGTAAGTCAACAGGACCGGACGAGTTTGTACTGAGCAGAAAGGACGGCAGCAAGGTTAACGTGGAAATAATGACATATCCAGTAAAAATAGGTGGACAAAAACTGACCCTCGGGATAGCGAGAAACGTAACCGAACGCAGGAAGGCGGAAGAAAAGCTGAAAACATCCGAAGAAAAATACAGAGCTATCATTGAAACGGCCCCTGACGGCATAGTAACAGCTGACCTGAAGGGCATAATCACAACATGCAACAGGGCTTTCGCAGACCTTACGGGCTATCCAAAAGAAGAACTCATGGGCAAACAGTTCACAAAGCTTCCGACTTTAAGAGCGAGGGACACGCTCAAGTACGTTAAGCTTTTTGCCACTCTTATGAGAGGAAAACTCCCAGCAGAACCAACGAATATCGTATGGGTTCGTAAAGACGGAACTGAATGCTGGGGGGAAATGGGCTTCAGCCTAATCAAAGAGGGCAGCAAAATAACAGGCGTTCAGGCAGTTTTAAGGGACATCACGGAGAGGAAGAACGCGGAGAAGGAGTTGAGGGAAAGCGAGGAGAGGTATAGGGCGCAGTTCGAAGAGGCGCTGGACGCCATTATCATAGCCGAAGCGAAAACAGGGATTATAGTCGACTGCAATCGCGCGGCAACGGAACTGGTTGAAAGGGATAGATCAGAACTTATCGGGCAGCACCAGAAGATACTTCACCCTCCTGAAGACACCAAGGGGCAATTCAGCGAAACCTTCAAAAAACACCTAGCAGAAGCCAAAGGCCAGACGCTGGAAACACATGTTATCACTAAAAAAGGAAAATTAAAAGATGTTACCATAAAAGCCAACCTGATTGAATTGGGGGGTAAAAAATTACTTCAGGGAATATTCAGGGACATAACGGAACAGAAGAAAGCACAGAACGTGATTTCCGAAAACGAGAACACTTACAGGATCGCCGCCGAACAGACGGGCCAGATAACCTACGATTACGACATACCGTCAGGAAGGATAAAATGGCTCGGGGCGATAACCGAGCTGACTGGATACGGCTTTGAGGAGTTCCAGAAAAAGGACATAAACGACTGGGGCAATTCTATCCATCCCGATGACCGCGAGAAGGCCTTGTCCCTTCTCGAAAAGGCGCTGAAAGAAGGCACGAAATACGATGCCGAATACAGATTCATGCGCAAAGACGGAAATTACGTTTACATAGAAGACATCGGCACGGTCCTGAAAAACGCCGAGGGCAAGTCGTTCCGCATGCTCGGCACCATGAAGGACATAACGGAAAGGAAAAGTGCCGGGGAGGAGATAAGAAAAAGGACGGAAGAGCTTGAAAAAATCAACAAACTTTCAGTCGGCAGGGAACTCAAGATGGTCGACCTCAAGAAAAGGATAAGCGAGCTTGAAAATCAGCTGAAAGAAAAATCTGGGTGAACACGAGAATATGTTCAATGTTTAAACAAAAAAATAATTTATATATGAATAAAAACATCCTATTAATTAGGGGTATTGAAAATGCCTGAGGAAATATCTAAAGAAAAAAATGCAGAAAAGGATTCCTTGTTTTCTGTCAAAGCTTTGGTAGTCGGTCTTATTTTTGGCGCAATAGCGCTGGCTGTGGTTCTGGGCGGACTCCACATTGAAATCCCTGGTACGGGTGTGGTTACGGATCCCCGCGAACTCTTCACAACTTTCGGATCTGCGCTCTCTGGCCCGATAGGTGGACTCATCATAGGCGCTTTTGCCGGAATCGCAGAACCAGGCGGAATCCCGCTGGCAAGCCTGCTGGGCCATATTGCCGGATGCCTGTGGATGGGTTTCGCTTACAAAAAACTTGTTTATAAAAAATTATCAGGCTACATGATGTTCCTGGGATGGTTTGCCACCATTCTGGTATACTATTATGTCGTTGTTGTACCGGGCTTTACTGTTGGTTTGGTGCTTTTTTATAATGAACCCACCCCCATTCTGCAGCTGTACCTGTCTTTAGCGACAGGCGTGATACCGGAAGCTTTTTTGACCAGCATAGTCACAACATTGGCTCTGTTTGCAATACCAAAGATCTATCGAAAACCTTTATGGTAATGGGTATAATCTCCTATAGGATATTAAATGGCGAAAGTAAAGGCTGATGCGAAAAAAATTATTTTTTTTCAAAGACTGAAAAACACGATAGCCACCAAACTAACCATATGGTTTCTCCTGCTCTCGCTGGCCCCTCTTGTCGTTTTATTCGTTTTTGTCCGCGGCAACATCGAACAGCAATTTGTTGTCGTGACAACGCAGAACATGTATGAACAAACAAAACTACTGGGAGCAGAGGTTTCATTGACGGACGATACAGCTTCAATCAGAGCTTTGTTCAGTCAAAACTATAATAAAGATTTAGAGTCCTTTCTGGTAGGCGTAAACGAAACCAGTACCGTTTATTTTGGCGACGGGAAAAGGTTTGATGAGGTTTATAACACAATTTCAGCAGAGCTTATACGCCAGATTTCAGCTAAAAATGACGGGGTATTCGTTGATAGCAGCAAAAAATGGGCCGCCGCTTTTTGCAAAGTCCCGGACAGGGGCTTCATTGTGATAACGTTTTTCGACCTGTCGGATGCCTTTTTGCCGCTCTATCAAGCAGAGGTTACCGGCCTTACCCAAATCGGGGCGACTCTTATCGCTGTGGCAATATTTAGCGGCGTAGTCATATTTTTGACAATGAAACCAGTACGAGATTTGGTTAAGGTAACCGAAAGGGTCAGCTCCGGGAATCTTGATATTCAAATTAATCCCTCCGAGTTCGAGGGTGAAATGGAAACTCTTGCAACTGGTTTCAATCAAATGCTACAGGATTTGAAAATATATCAGAACCAGATAAAGGGGCATGCAGAAGACATGGAGAAGCAGGTTGTGCTTAGAACGGAGGAACTTGAGAAATCGAAAAAAGAGCTTGAGGTGAAGATCTACGAGCTTGAAAAGTTCAGCAAGATGTCTGTGGGCCGAGAGCTCAGAATGGTGGAGCTGAAGAAAAGAATAAGCGAACTTGAAAAACAGCTAAAGGAAAAGTAATAAAGGGTGTGAAACCAATAATTAAATTGGAATGGTGATGTTATGAATAAAATCTTTGTTTTGGGTTTGTGCCTCTTGCTTGTTTTGGGCTTGTCGGGATGCGTTTCGCAGCCTGAAAAAGGAACGATAAAAATAGTGACAAGCAATCCTATGAGGGTGATGGAAGCCGGTCATGACATTGTAAATGCAGTCAGATTGGCTGTAGAAGAAGTCAATAGCAGTGTTGCAGGCTATAAAATAGAGCTGGTAGTAGAAGATGACGGAGATGAAAATGGAAAATGGCAGGCATCTATAGAAGAAGCTATTGCCAATAGAGCTGTGGCAGACCCAGATGTAATGGTCTATTTAGGGACATATAATAGCGGTGCAGCAAAAATAAGCATCCCCATAACAAACAATGCGGGGCTGGTACAAATAAGTCCGGTAAATACTTGGCCGGGCTTAACGAAAGCGGGCTTTTTGCCAGGAGAACCTGGAATATTTTATCCGACAGGAGTACGAAGTTTTTTCAGAGTTTGCCCGGCAGATGATTTACAGGGTCCGGCAGGGGCGGTCTGGGCAAGGGATCTTGGCTTTAAGAAAATTTATATTTTTGATGATGGCGAAGCTTACGGGAAGGGAATTGCAGACCTATTCAAAGAAAAAGCGATAGAATTGGACTTGAATATATTGGGTCAGGAAACAATCAACAAAGATAATGCTATGGAAAAACTGAACGCAATTAAAAATCTTAATCCGGATTTGATTTATTACGGTGGTGTGACCCTTAATGGTGTGGTCCCCTTAGCAATGGGCATCAAAGAATTCGGTTTAAATGCAAAGTTAATGGGCCCCGATGGCATCATGGAACAGGCATTTCTGGATCTGGCTGGAGATGCAGCAGAAGGAACTTATGTGACAGTTGTAGGAATTCCGCCGTCAGCATTGACGACAGTGAGGGGGAAGGAATTTGTAGAGAACTACAAAGCGAGATATAATAAAGAACCAGGAACGGTTTCACCTCTTGCTTACGAAACAGCTAAAGTTGTTTTGTTGGCAATCCAAAGAGCAGGGGTGAATGACAGGACCAAAATACTGGAAGAGGTATCCAAAATAAAAGACTATGATGGACTTTTTGGCACCTGGAGTTTTGATAAAAATGGTGATACTACCTTAAATGCTATAAGCGGAAATGTGGTAATTAATAAAACCTTTGTTTTTGAAAAATTACTGGTTCTAGG
>Ga0315282_10009552_pt1 | contig 15406 bp, 10 predicted proteins | sample YL17G07_20_MG_FD_203693 | JGI IMG/M metagenome (GOLD analysis project Ga0315282, IMG submission 203693) | Sediment microbial communities from Yellowstone Lake, YNP, Wyoming, USA - YL17G07_20 | ecosystem: Environmental > Aquatic > Freshwater > Lake > Sediment | place: USA: Wyoming | collected... | reverse complement strand
TATGCTGCCCGCGGGCGAGCGTGATGCGGCTTATACGCGGCTGCGGCAGGGGAAGACCCTGACACAACAGCAGGAGATGAAGGACAACGGCCAGGAGATTAAGACGCCGGATGCCATGCTCCACGACTGGGTATCAATAATATTCGTGCCCGGTGTGAATCTGCGGCAGATAAAGGCGTTCTTCCAGGACTACAACAACATGGATAAATACTACCAGCCGGAGGTAGTTCGCTCAAAGCTGCTCAGCCGGCGGGGTGAACACTTCAAGATCTACATGCGGATGTATATAAAGAAGATCTTGACGTTGGTGCTAAATACCACGCACGACGTGCAATACTGGCAGTTAGATTCGAAACACCTGATCAGTATTTCATACGCAACCCGAATCGCCGAAGTGGAGAACGCGGGCACACCGAAAGAACACGAGTTGCCCGTAGGCAACGACCGTGGGTTGCTCTGGAGAACGAAATCGTACTGGCGGGGGGAGGAGAAGGACGGCGGGGTGTATGTCCAGTGCGAGACAGTGACGTTGACGCGAGACATCCCGGCAGGCGTGAAGCCACTGGTGGAGCCATTTGTGAATTCGGCGCCCAAGGAATTTCTGGGAAATATGATGGCAAACGTGAGGAAAGGCGCGACGGCAATGGCGAAGGCCAGGAGCGCCAGAAATCTGTCTGGATAGATCTCCGCTTCCGCATTTGGCCCGTTAGAAATAATCCCCCATCCGGTCTCGAGCCATTCGACAGTGTTTACGGCCTTTAGTGTGTCGAAGGGTCGGAACGACTGGATTTTCTAACGGGGTTGACGAATCTCTATTGGAGCAGGAGGGGCGGCTTTCTCCCTGGCCATTTGAAGGAGTACAACCGCTGCGATCACTCCGATGCCACCCAGCACCTGCAGAGGAAACAATACCTCTCCTAAGACAAAATAGGCAGTTATTCCTGCCACCACAGGCTCCCAGGTTGCTGTGATGCTTGCACGGGTTGCACGTACCCGCTCGATCCCTTTGAAGTAGAGGCCAAAAGGAATCAGGGTTGAGAAAATGGCGATATAAAGAAAAGCTATCCATATTTTGAAAGAATAGCCCTGGTTGAGAATCTTCACCGGTGAGATAAGAATCCAATAGAAGACCGTGCCAAACCCGAAACCATAAAGAATCAGTGTCCAAGGGTCATACTTTTTCAGTCCCTTTTCTCCGTAAAGGGCATAGAACGAAAAGAAGAGAGAGGAGATCAAACCGCTCACGATCCCGATACGGTTTAATCTCAGCAGATCCATTCGATATCCCCCCACGGTGAAATAGCATCCGAGGACAGCCAAAAGAAGGGCGATGACCTTCCCCTTCGTGATTGGTTCTTTCTGAAAGATGAAGGCATAAAGAGCCACCCACATCGGGGAGAGGTATTGAATCAGAACGGCTGGTCCAACATGGATCTTACTGATCGTATAGTAATAGGTGTATTGAACGCCTGCCACGCCGACAAATCCGAGGATCAAGAAATAAGGGAGATCTTTCAGAGCCACCGCCATTCGCTTTCGATCGAAGAAAAGGAGGATGAGGGCAAGAGTGAGCGTGGCAAGGGTCAACCGGATATGAACCAGTTCAGCAGGGGATATCCCGATGTTGAAGAGAGATTTGGCCACCGCCCCGGAGACACCCCAGAGTGTCGCGCCGATCAGGATATATGCATAACCGCGAAATTCATCCATATTCATGACCATTCATCGTGCCATAGAACTCCAGAGAAAATCAACGGTCTGAAGGAGCTGGCATTGGATGGAGCAAAAAGAGGGCCTGCCTTCGCCGAGAGAGGCAGGCCCTCTTCTATTACCAGTTGGGGATGAAGAAGAGGAAGGCCAACGAGGTGATGATGAAGTAGACAAAAAAGACCATGAGCAGCCAGCCCATGATATCTCTAAAATGCAATTTCGCCACAGCAAGCATGGCAATGGCCCAGAAAGGCTGGATCATGTCGGTCATCATATCCGACCAGGCAAAGGTGATAACGGTCGTTCCCATGCCAACGCCAAGTTGTTTGGCCGCCGGAATAATATAAGGAGCCTCCACAGCAAACTGACCACCGCCGGAAGGGATGAGGTAGTTGAGAAGCCCCCCATACCAGTAGAGGGCGAGGGGAAAGGTTTGGGGCGTGGAGATTGACACGAAGGCCTTTGTGAAAACGGTGGAGAGCAGAGTGTATTTGAACAGGCCGAGGATTCCTGCATAGAAAGGAAACTGAATCACGATTCCCCAGACCGCCTTTCCTGCATCCTCTGTCGCTTTCAGGAATGACCAGGGCCTCCAGTGGAAAAGGACGCCCAGCATCAGCATGGAGAAATTGACGACGTCGAGGGTGAGGGCCAAGCCCTTATTGGCGAAGTACCAGATCAACCAGACCAGCCCTCCTATGAAGAGGAGGATATTGAACCCGGGCCACCAGTTCATCCAGTCTGAAGGACTTTCGTATTTTGTTGGCCTTGGAGGAGCTTCATAAAGTTTCAGCTGGTCCATTAATTGAGGTGATACGGTGAAAGTCTTTTCCGGTCGTGGATGCATCAATGCCATCATGACCGTGATCACCACGACGATAACGAGTGTTAGAATGAGGTTAAAGGGATGAAAGATCGTCTGGGATATAGGGATGACCCCATCTAACAATTTCGCCTTGATGACAAAGTTATCCGGTGTTGCCACCAATAGGGGTGATGATCCTGAGAGGCCGGAGTGCCAGGTGCAGCCGAGTCCCAAATAGGCGGCGGCGATGAGGAGACGATAATCGACTTTTGGATTTCTCTTAACAATGAAGAGGGCTAACATGGCACTGGCTATCAAACTGGTTCCCCAATTGAACCACGCTATAATCATTGAAAAGAGGGACATGACGACAATTGCCTGCCATGGTTTTTCCGGATTGGACCAACCCGAGATTCCATCCATCAGTCTTCGAACAGGAGGGGAGCAGGCCAGGATGTATCCGGTCATCATGATGAGACACATCTGCATGGTAAAGGCGAGGAGTTCCCAGAACCCTTTTCCCCATGCCTGAATCGATTGGTAGGCTCGGGAACCGAGACCAATTTCTGGCTTGAATCCCCAGATGAGGGATAAAATATAGGCGACAATGCTTAAACCAATGACGATGACTAAGGCATCGGGGATCCAGCGCTCTGTCCAGCGGGTGAGCGCATCCCCCCAATCTTTGAGAAAGTCAAAAGCTCCGCGAACTTCCTCTTTCTTTTTCTGATTCATTATCGTTTCCTCCTTCTCAAAATGGTAGAGAAAATGAGACCTTTAGACTAATTGGCTTGAAAATGATCGGAGGCAGCGAACAGGATCACCCCCTTTCTTATGAGGTAGTCAAGGAATTTTCCCTGAAGGCTTGGAGTCACAGTCTTTTCTGCAGTATCCCCCACCCGCCTTTTCCATATCGAAAAAGAGTGCCTTTGTCAATAAAAATCTCGCTGAGGAATCTTATGATGGGAGCGGAAAAAAGTGCTGAAAAATAGGGGAATCAGCAGAAAAGGAAAGGGGACAGAACCTAAAAAGTTAAAAAAGTACTTTCAAGAATCCCGACCTAGAAGGTAAACGAGAACACGGCTTACGCAAGCGGGCGATAAATTATCTTTTGTTCCAACCCCTTAGCAATGGGAGTGGATACTTTTAGAAGACCGCCCTCAAACTTAATCTCTTCTCCGCCGGATCCTACTTCATAAGGCAGCTCATAGCAGCCTAAATATTCTGGAGCTCTAACACATACTTTTCTCATTTTTGTTTCCTCCACTTTATTGATAATCATGATTCTTCCAAAATTCAAGGCATTGGCCGCTGTCCTTGGATTCTGGGGGAGTGTCAAGGCATCTTCCGAAGTGAACTTCGACTGACAATCTGAGCCAAATCCATTTCTCAAATTACAATGTCAGCATTGGTTTAGGCAAGCTCAGATTTTTGGATTGACACCATTTTCCCATCTCATATAATGAGATTGGAATAGAGCATGTTACATCTTAAGAAAGTCAAGCCATTTCCCAAGCAATATCTATCAAGAGATTATTATCCCTTTGGTTAAAACAATGAATCGAAATAATAGACAACACCGGGATAATCTCAAAGTTATTGCCCGTCGGGCGATGATCGACCACGGTCTTCTGCCAGACTTCTCTGTAGAGGTCATTGCAGAATTAAGGAGTATCGAGAAGATTGGGAAAAACGATTCTGGTGTCCGCGATCTGCGGGGTCTGCTCTGGGCCTCCATCGACAACGACGACTCCCGGGATCTCGACCAGATTTCGGTTGCAGAGCCGCTGTCAGATGGGAAGGTGAAGATCTTTGTGGCGGTTGCCGATGTCGATGATGCGGTTAAAAAAGGGTCGGCCATCGACAGCCACTCACGGCACAATACCACTTCGGTTTACACCGCAGCCGAGATCTTTTCGATGCTACCCGAAAAGCTCTCTACCGATCTCACGTCTCTCAATGAAGGTGAGGACAGGCTGGCGATCGTCATTGAGATGGTTATCGATCAGGAAGGGACGCTGTTCAGTTCAGATCTCTATCGAGCTCTGGTGCGCAACCATGCAAAGCTGGCCTACAATAGCGTTGCAGCCTGGCTCGAAAAAGAAGGCCCCGTGCCAGGCCCGATGGCGGCAGTGGCCGGCCTCGACGAGCAGATTCGTATCCAGGATAGGACCGCTCAGCAATTGAGAAACGTGAGGCACCAGCGCGGCGCTCTCAGCCTCGAAACGATTGAGGCAATACCGGTCTTCGAGGGAGATCGGCTCATTGATCTCGAAGTGGAGCGGAGCAACCGGGCCAAGGAACTGATTGAGGACCTCATGGTTGCGGCGAATGGAGTGACAGCGAACTATCTCGCCGCCAAAGGTTTTCCTTCGCTCCGTCGCGTCCTTCGCGAACCGGAGCGGTGGCAGCGCATCTGTGAACTGGCCGCTGGTTTAGGGGAGCGACTGCCGTCCGAACCGGATGCAGTCGCCCTTGAAAAGTTCCTGGCGAAGCAGAAAAAGGCTGACCCTTTGAGGTTTCCGGATCTTTCTTTGAGTGTGATTAAGCTGATAGGGAATGGAGAGTATGTGGCCGACCTTCCCGGGGAGACACCACCAGGGCACTTCGGTCTTGCGGTCAGAGATTACAACCATTCCACCGCTCCGAATCGACGCTTCCCGGATCTTGTCACGCAGCGGCTCTTGAAAGCGGCCATGTCAGGCCAGCCCGTTCCCTACAGTGACGATGAGCTGAAGGAACTGGCCAACCACTGCACGATCATGGAGAACGAAGCGAATAAGGTCGAAAGGCAGGTGAGCAAATCGGCTGCGGCTCTCCTTCTCGAATCACGGATTGGAGAGAAGTTTGATGCTGTCGTCACCGGTGCTTCCGAAAAGGGAACCTGGGTCCGGATTCTTCAGCCGCCTGTGGAAGGAAAATTGGTTCGGGGGTTTGACGGCCTCGACATCGGTGATCGAGTTCGTGTTGAGTTGATCAGGACTGATGTGGAGCAGGGATTTATCGACTTCGCCCGGCGCCGCTAAGATTTTTCCGGGTATGGCTCTCTTTTCTGTAGCAAAACTGAGAATTACTTTGTTGAGAGGTTCTGATATCCTTCAGCTTTCTAAGACTCCGAATCCCGAAATCCGCAATCCGAAATTAAGAAGTCCCCCTATTTTTTGCGTCTTCCCATTTACGTCTCTTCATCAATTCTTCATTTACGGACAGCGTCCCAACGGCGGTTTTAGTCGAATTCTTAGAGCCTTTGAAAGCTAAATGATTAGAATCCTAAGTAATATTTCTTTCTGAATTCAATGAATTATATGATTTAGGTCCTAAAAAATTTATCTTGACTTTTTTAATAAGGAGTTTATTATATAAGTGATTTTAAATTAACTTATATATTATTTGTAAGCGAGGAAGACTTATGTTGCCGACATGGCTTGAAAGAAGATATAGAGCTCTTTCTGAGACCTTCCAGCAATCTCCCTTCAGGTTTGAGGATGCTTTTAAAATTCTAAAAGAGAAATTACAGGATAGTGAAGAACAAATCAACGTGATCCTCTCTGAGTTGAGGAAAAAGGGCTGGCTTGATGTGACGTTTAGCCCTGAAGATGCACGAAAGAGAATCTATAAGCTGAAAAGCAGTGAGGAGATTATTTCAGAGACATTGACCATTTCCAGGAATCAGCTAACAAGAGGGGATCTTGAAAGCCTTCTAAAGGGAGCCGCGGATCTCATTAGAACGAGGGTGGATTATACCTTTATCCTTGTCCTCCTCTTTTATAAGAGAATAAGTGACAAGTGGGAGATGGAATTTGAAAAAGCTTATAAAGAGGCACTCGCTGACGGATTAAAAGAGGCAGAAGCAAAGGAGGAGGCGAAAAATTCTATCTACCACGACTTCGATATTTCAGAGGAGCTTCTCTGGGAAAAGATTAGAAAGGACCCTGCAAGATTACCTGAAAACTTTTCTAAGGCGATGAAGGCCCTTGCAGAGAGGAATCCTGAATTAAAAGATGTTTTTGAAAATGTTGATTTCGTTCAGTTTACAACCAATAGAGAAAATGCAGAGATCTTAAGGCAACTTGTCGAACTCTTCAGCGCGAAGTCTCTTAATCATGTCTCGCCGGATATTCTTGGAGACGCCTATGAATGGATTCTGAAGTATTTTGCTCCACAAAAAGCCAAAGAAGGAGAGGTTTATACCGCTCGCGAAGTAATCAAACTCATCATTGAAATGCTTGACCCAAAGCCAGGAGAATGCGTCTATGATCCTGCCTGCGGTTCTGGTGGGATGCTTATCAGTTCCTATCAGCATGTTGAAAGCGAGCAAGGCAAGGATGGGGCGGGAAAACTCTTTCTTTTTGGGCAGGAAGCTAATCATAAGACAATTGCTTTAGCTAAAATGAATCTCTATATCCACGATATCAGAAATGCTCAGTTGATTCTCGGAGATACCTTACTTTACCCAAAGTTCAAAGAAGCAGAGGGAATAAAGAAGTTCGATGTTGTAATAGCCAATCCTCCGTGGAATCAGGATGGGTATGATGAGGAGATCCTAAAAAAAGGAGAATTCTGGAAAGAGCGCTTCAGATACGGGTTCACTCCAAGGCAATCAGCGGACTGGGCATGGATTGAGCACATGCTGACCTCTGCAAATGACAAAACTGGTAGAGTGGGTGTCGTCATCGATAACGGCTGCCTATTCAGGGGGGGAAAAGAAAAGGCGATAAGAACAGGAATTTTGAACGCCGACCTGATCGAAGCAGTCATTCTTCTGCCCGAGAAGCTTTTTTACAATACCGGCGCACCCGGGGCGGTAATGGTCCTGAACAAAAACAAAGCAACTGCGAGAGAAGGGAAAATATTTTTCATCAATGCAAGCAAAGAATACAAGCAACACCCCGAGGTCAGGAAACTCAACCAGTTAGGAGATGAGCACATAAAGAAGATAGTTAAAGCTTATAAGGAGTTCAAAAACGAGGATGGATTCTCAAAGGCTGTAGAAATCGAAAAGATAAAAGAGAACGACTTCAACCTCAATGTTACTCTTTATGTTTTTCCGGAGGAGGAAACCGAAGAAATTGATGTTGCAAAAGAGTGGGAAGAGCTTAAGAAGCTTGAAAAAGAAATTTCCGCAGTGGGAGAAAAGATCGGAGGTTATCTTAGGGAACTGAAGTAAAGAGAATTCCCTCTCCCCTTTAGAAAAGGGGGGTGCGAGGGGATTTGAACCGTCTGCCAGTATTAGCGTTTAAGGTGGGGTGAGCAAGTATGTTTAAACCAAATTTTCGCTACACAGATAAGATTGTAAATGATTTAACACAAATTGCTGTTGCGAGAGAGTTAATCCTGAATTCGCCATTGATCCCTAAGTGGGAGATAACTCTTCGTCACGAAGCCATCATTTGCAGCGCTCACTCCTCCACATCCATCGAAGGAAATAGATTATCCTTGCAACAGGTCAGCGATTTAGCTCATGGACGCGAAATAATGGCAGCCCGCAAAGACAAACAGGAGGTCTTAAACTATCTTAAGGTCTTGGAGCATGTCGGTGAATTAACAGAAGGCAATGAGATCAAGGAAAAAGACGTTTTGAAGATCCACAAATTAGTAACCCAAGAGACCCTGGAGAATCCTTCTGACTGTGGCATTTACCGCAGCCGCTATGTGGTAGTTGCAAACAGATTAACCGGAGAGCTTTACTTTAGGCCGCCTCCAAATGAAGAGGTTCCAGGTCTGGTAAGAAATTTGATTGGGTGGTTGAGCTCCTCAGAGGCGAAATCGCTCGACCCGGTTATTGAGGCGGGGGTTGCTCACTATGAATTTGTAAGAATTCATCCTTTCGTTGATGGGAATGGTAGAGCGGCGCGAGTCTTGGCGACCTTGATCCTATATCTACGAGGATTTGATACCAAACAATTTTTCTGCCTTGATGATTATTATGATTCGGACAGGCAAGCCTATTATAGGGTCTTGCAGGGTGTTGACCAGAAGACTTTAGATTTAACGGGTTGGCTTGAGTATTTTGTTGAAGGGGTTAAGGTCAGTATTTCAGCCGTTAAGGAGAGAGTTATAAGACTTAGTAGTGAGCGGTTGCGTAGAACGAAGCAAGGACAAATCGCCTTGACGGAAAGACAAATGAGGATTGTGGAAAAGATAAATAGAAATGAAAAAATTACCATAGGCGATGTTTCAAAAGAGTTTAAGATAACGAGGCAAGCAGCACTGAAGGAAATGAAAAAATTGGTAAGCCTAAGGGTTGTTAAGCTAAAGGGAAAGGGCAGAGGAGCGAATTACGTAATGGTCTGAAGCGGTTGTCATTTTGGTTGTCATTTTGGTTGTCATTTTTCTAAAGGAAAAAAACTAACATTTTAGAGCAAGAAAGTTGCCTGAGAGGTAACAATAATGCGGCAAAATGTAATAAAAGGTAAGAAGTTTATGCGAAATTTTAGGCCCAGTAAGCACTCGTTTGAATAAGGCATTTAAGGAAAGGTCTGGAGATGGGCAGTAATCCGAATAGGGATATGCTTTTCATTAGCCATGCAAGTGAGGATAACGACCTCACGCGTTGGCTTGCATTGCAGCTTGCTAAAGAAGGATATGGAGTTTGGTGTGATCTTACAAAACTTCTTGGCGGTGAAAATTGGCCAAGGGAAATAAATCAGGCTCTTCAAGCGGGAACCCAGAAATTTCTTTTTGTTCTCTCGAAGCATTCTAACTCAAAACATGATCCCCAAGGGGAGCTAACAACAGCATTTAATATAATGAAAGAAGAGAAAATTGAAAACTTTATTGTCCCTTTAAGGGTGGATGATTTAGAACATTCAAAAACGGATTATAGGCTTCAAAACATACAATCAATACCGTTTAACAGCTCATGGGCCGAGGGGTTAAATCAGCTACTGCGGATGTTAGAGCGTGATCATGCAGAAAAACATAAATCGTTTACACCAGACGCTGTCAATGTATGGTGGAAGAATTATATATCCGCAGATGACGCAATAAATAATACTCTCGAGACTTTGTTTTCAAATAGATACCCGGTAATCTCTTGTCCACAGTTTATTTATGCACATCATGTAATCAATATTCCTTATATCAAAGATTTTGTTCCGTGTATTTTTATCCCTTTCAAACAATACTTGTTAAGCTTTACAGAAGTAGAAGGATTATGCCAAAACATTGACCGATTAGAAATAATTAAAACTGAGAAATTACATATTAATACCTTTTTGGAAGGAACAGGAAATCTTATTGAGGATAGCAGACAAGGCTGTAGATTAGTAGTCAGATTATTCAATCAGGCGCTTTGGAAAAGCTTACAAGTAAAAGGGCTACTGCCATATTCGCTTTCCAACAGGAAGATTTGTTTCTATTTTCATAAAGATGTTTTGAAGGACGGCAGGATTATTTATACCGGCAATAGAGAGCTAAGCTCATTAACTAAATTATGGGGCGAGACACTTGGGGAAAAATGGCACTGGGCGATTCGAGGATGGTTCGAAATCATACCTTCGTGGCATTACAACATTCAGTACCATATTGTTGTGAGTAACAGGAAAGGAGAAATACGCTCAGCACCCAAAAGAGTATATCGAAGATGGAATAACAGCACATGGAGAGATAGACTGAGAGCCTCAATGTTCCACTTAGCAGAAGATAATGACAAAATAATTATTCCTGTAAATTCCAACCAAGGAATTTGTGTTGACAAAAACCCTATAAATTTTACAAGTCCTTTCTCATTTGTCGAACCTTCTGCATATATCCTTGAGGACGAAGAATGAATGAACTAATCAAATTAGAAGAGCCACTGCTTCTTTTTAACCATAATCAGGCACTCGAAGACCCACGGGATGGGTTGACACTATTTGGCCCTCTGCAAAGTAATCCACCCTATGGAATTAGTTACGGTATAGTAGGCACAAAAGAAGGAATTCAAAGGTTCTATAAATGGATAGATAGGATTCAAAAATTACTGGCTCATCCAGATATGTCTAAAAGGGACCTTTGGATCCCATTCCCTAGTTTTGAATCGGCATTTGGGATACCTTTTTCAATAAAAGCAGTAAAAGAAAACATTGTTGACGATCGAAGTCTTAAAGAAATTCTTAGGGAAGACGATCCGTTTCAACGGGTTCATAACACTGTAGATTTATATGCTGAACCGATTTTGGAGTTCTACAGAAAATCCGATGAGAATTTGGATTTATGGTTTGTTATCTCTCCAGAGGATGTTTTCAAAGTTTGCCGACCTAAGTCGAGGATTATCAATCCTACCGCCATAATCTCAGAAAAAGATATAAAAGGAAGTCAAGAAAAAGCACTCCGCTGGAAAAAGGGACAGTCACTTCTATTTAATTACCTTGAAGAATACTATGAAGCGTACCAGTTTGACAATGATTTTCGAAGACAATTAAAAGCGCGTCTTATTCTGGGAAAAATTAGGAATCCTTTACAAATTATTAGAGAAACCACATTAACACCAGATGATTTTTTGAATGATAAGAAAAGGCGAATTCGTGAGTTACAACCAGAATCTCAAATTGCGTGGAATCTCCTTTCTGCTGCTTTTTACAAAGCAGGTGGAAAACCATGGAAGTTAAAAGGCATACGGGAAGGAGTATGTTATTTAGGCATGGTTTTTAAGAATTTGGAGAAAGAGAAAGACCCGCGGTCAGCTTGCTGTGCAGCCCAAATGTTTCTTGATTCTGGAGATGGTGTAGTTTTTAAGGGTGCAGTGGGGCCTTGGAAATCCCCAATAGGAAATCAGTATCATCTAAGTAAATACGCTGCAAAAGAGATCGTAGAAATGGCATTACGAGCCTATACGGATACTAGTTATTTTGGTTTTCATGAGGAACCAAAGGAAATATTTGTTCATGGAAGGACCTATCTTAATGATGAAGAATGGGAAGGATTCTTAGACGGTTTGAACCGCAACATTAAAATAGTAGGTGTCAGGATTAGCCCTGGCACATTGAAGTTATTTCGCCCTGGTAATTATTTTCTCATGAGGGGATTGGCTTATATTGAAAGCGATAGAAAAGGCTATTTATGGACTACTGGATATATCCCACGTTTACGCACCAACCCTTTTCCAGGTGTGCCTATTCCGTTGAGTATTGAAATATGTAAAGGCGATGCGGATATTAGAGTTGTCTTACAAGATATCTATGCTCTGACAAAGTTAAATTATAACTCGTGTTTCTTCGGTGATGGGGAACCTATTACCTTGAGGTTTGCTGATAATATAGGAGAGATTTTGACAGCAGGTCCGATAGAAAAGGATGAAGCCCCTTTGTCATTTAAGTTTTATATCTGAATAAGTTTGAGACTTAAAAGTGAAAAATCGAGAATTGAGCCAAACAGAGATTAGGAGGATACCAAAAGAGTGGAGGGTTATCCAACTTGAGGAAGTAATTAAAGATATAAAGAATGGGTTCGCAAGTGGCAAAAGGGATGATAATGGGATTGTTCAGATTCGGATGAATAATGTAACGACGGATGGGCACTTAATTTTTAATTCATTTCTTAAGGTGCCCGTTCGAGAAAATATTAATGAATTCCTGCTGAAAGAGAATGATTTGTTGTTCAACAATACGAATAGTATTGATCTTGTTGGAAAATCCACATTATTCAAAAGTGTCTCATTTCCCTGCACTTTCAGCAACCATTTTACGCGTGTAAGATTTAGAGATGATGTAATACCGGAATGGGTATTATTTCATTTTATTGGGTTATGGAGAAAAGGATTCTTTAGGTCTGTAGCCATCAGACATGTTGGTCAGGCGGCAGTTCAAACCAAGTACGTAACAAACTTAAAGATCCCTCTCCCTCCGCTCCCTGAGCAGAAAAAAATTGCTGAGATTCTTTCAACTGCGGATCAGGCCGTTGAGAAAATTAATAAAGCCAGAGATAAGACCCAGAGATTAAAAAAGGGTTTGATGCAGGAGTTGTTAACCAAGGGTTTAAGACAAAAGGAGTTTAAGGATACAGAAATTGGAAGGATACCGAAGCAGTGGGAAATAGTGAAAATATCAGAACTTGGAAAGACTATTACGGGGGGAACTCCTCCAACATCAAACAATACATTTTGGAATGGGAATATTCCTTTTATAACCCCAGCAGATGTTAAAGAAGATAAATATGTTTGCAAAACTGAGAGATACATAACATCCGAAGGTGCCAGGAAGGTAGGATTTATTTTACCGACCGGTACAGTCTTAGTGGTATGTATAGGATCAACGATCGGTAAGACAGGTGTTATATATGGAGAAGGTATAATAAATCAACAAATCAACGCGATAATATGCGATGAAAAGGTAAATAAGGATTATGTTTATTATGCTGTGACATTTAGAGCGGGTCTCTTGAAATCGCTTTCAGGGGTTGCCGCCGTACCGATAATCAAGAAATCATTATTCGAGCAATTTAAACTTCCTCTTCCTCCCCTTCCCGAACAACGAAAAATTGCTGAAATATTGAGTGGGGTTGATGAGAGGCTGGATTTGTTAAGGACGAGAAAAGAAAAGCTCAACAAGATTAAAAAGGGTCTGATGAATGATTTGTTGACGGGAAGAAAGCGCGTGAGGCTGGAAGGTTAAAATGGATTCTATCGAGAAGAAGCTCGTTGAGGATTATTTCCTGAAGAAACTCCAAGAAAAGGGATGGAAGTTTGTTGCGGCGGATGATCTTGAACGGGACGCCTATGAAGAGCCTTTACTAATCCCAAATCTGGTTCGGGCCTTAAGTAAGATAAATAAAGAATCTGGAATTGGAAATGAGGAGATCAATAAGGTCATTAATGAGTTAAAAATGACCGTGACGGGCCATGAGGGGGCCAAGAGGATCTTAAATTTTTATAAGTTTGGTGTTCCTGTAAAGTTTGAGAAAGAAAAGGTTGTTAAGTATGTTCAGCTTTTTGATTTTGAAAATACTGAGAATAACGAGTTTATCATCACAAGACAGGTCTATTATCAGGGGAAGGATAGAATACGGACGGATATTATCCTCTATGTGAATGGCATTCCTCTCGTAGATATTGAGTGCAAGAATCCCACTAACATCTCTGAAAGCTGGTTCAATGCCTATAAACAGATCAAGGACTATGAACAACTTGTTCCTGAGGTTTATAAGTACATTCAGATTGGGATTGCTGCTGAAAGTCAGGCAAGATATTTCCCTATCGTTCCCTGGCAGAAAGAAGTCAAAACTTATGAATGGAGAGAGGAAGGGTTAGATTCCATTGATTCCACGATTGAATTGCTCTCAAGAAATGTCCTGCTCGATATCGTCAAAAACTTTCTCTTTTTCAGGGTTGAATTTGGTAATGCCACCAAAGTTATCACCCGATATATGCAGTGTAGAGCCTCCAATAGAATAGTGGAGAGGGTTATCAGAAGTTTAAAAGGTGAGGAGGATAAGGATAAAGGCTTAATATGGCACTGGCAGGGAAGTGGAAAGACGCTCACTATGATCTTTGCTGCCAATAAACTTTATTATATGAAGCATCTTGAGAACCCAACGATATTCTTCATCGTTGATCGAATTGAGCTGGAAGATCAGCTTTATACCGAATTTTATGCCTTAGATATTGTGGAGGCGGAAATTATCGGCTCTGTTTGGGAGCTTAAGGAAACTCTGAAATTCGATGATTACAGAAGTAAGAGAGGGATATTTATCATTCTCATCCACAAGTTCAGGCCGGAGGAGCTTAAAGAGGTCCATGGAGAACTCGAAAAGGTTTCGAAACGAAAAGAAACGATAATGAATAGGAGAAACGTTATTGCTTTTGTTGATGAGGGCCACAGGACTCAATATGGTCTCCTTGCTGCCCAAATGAAGGCGATACTTAAGAATGCCTTTTTCTTTGCCCTTACGGGCACGCCAATATCGAAGAGAGGAAGAGATACCTATTTAGAGTTCAGCTACCCACCCGAAGAACCGTACCTTGATCGGTATTTCATCACAGACTCCATTAAAGATGGCTTCACAGTGAAAATCGTTTATCAACCAAGACTCGAAAAAGAAGTCCATTTAAAAAAAGATCAATTAGAAGCCTTTTTAGAGACAGAGTTTGAGGAATTTCCGGAGGAAATAAAGGAGGATGTAGAGGAAAAAGTAAAGAAGAGGCTGAATGCTATCAAGGTTGTTCTTGAGAATCCATTCAGAATAAAGACGATTGCTAATGATGTTGCCCACCATTTTAAAGAAAACGTTGATGGGAAGTTTAAGGCAATGGTGGTGGCTGGGAGCCGGAAAGCCTGTGCAATTTACAAAGAGCAGTTGGACAAGCTTTTGCCCAAGAATTATTCTGAAGTAATCACTACCTTTGAAAGAGAGGATGAGAAAGTCATTCAGCAGTATGTGGCAGAGGCAAAGGTAAGATATGGAGGGAAGGATATTGAAGGTATCAGAAAAGATCTCATTGAAAAATTCAAAGAAGAAGAATTTCCAAAGATATTGATTGTTACGGACATGCTTCTGACAGGATTCGATGCTCCAATCCTTCAAATCATATATCTTGATAAACTTCTCAGGGAGCACAGGCTTCTTCAGGCAGTGGCAAGGACAAACAGACCGTATAAAGATTTGAAGGAGGCTGGCGTCGTCATCGATTATGTTGGGATTCTGAGAGAATTTAAGAAAGCCTTTGAGATGTACAGCGAGGAGGATATCAAAGGAGCGTTATTCAGCTATGACAGCATCATAGAAGATTTTATCATACTTATTAGAGAAGTCCTTGAGATTCTAAAGGAAGTGCCGAGAACTTACGAAAGGGAAACGCTGATTCAGGCCGTAGAGGTTCTTACTTCGGATAAGCAGACAGAGAAAGAATTTACCGAGAAATACAAGAACCTGAGGAAGACCTTCGAACTCCTCGGGCCGGATGAGATAAAGCTT
>Ga0315282_10009551_pt1 | contig 15409 bp, 12 predicted proteins | sample YL17G07_20_MG_FD_203693 | JGI IMG/M metagenome (GOLD analysis project Ga0315282, IMG submission 203693) | Sediment microbial communities from Yellowstone Lake, YNP, Wyoming, USA - YL17G07_20 | ecosystem: Environmental > Aquatic > Freshwater > Lake > Sediment | place: USA: Wyoming | collected... | reverse complement strand
GAGGAGTCGTCCGTCGTGGCTGACCACGTGAATGTCGGAGTGCTATCATTTATCTTCGTCCCGTTCGCTGGGGCAGATTTGGCTGGGGTGCCTGGGGCGGTCGTATCCACGAGAAAGGTCCAGACCGGGGAAGAATTCTCCAGCGCCCCCTTGATCGCTATCACCTTCCATGAATAGTTCTCGTCCGGGTAGCCTGGCGCTGGTTTAGTCCACGTGTCATCGGCCGCCCCCAGCAGCACGTTTTCCTCGGGTGAGGTGAAGTTCGGGTCGTTATCCACGAGGAAGCGGTGGTTGTCTGCGTTCTGGCCGACGCTCCACCGAAAGACAGGAGTGTTGTCGTTCGTGTAGCTGTTGTTCCCTGGCTGTTGGAGTTGCGGCTGGCTTGGGGAAACCACTTCCTCTGCCCCGATAGTGCAGGAAGGCTCAGGTGAAATATACTTGCGGACTATTATGCTATCCCACCAAGTCGTGTAAGCTGAACCTAAGGCATCGCCCACCAGCCCTATAAACCCCCCATTGTTGGTGATTGTATATGTTCCAAGTAAGGTTCCAAAATCAGAAGGTGAAGAATCTGTGGTTTGCTTGTAGTAGAATGCCGCCGACGTGGGAGAGGTAGTGACTATCGTCAGTTTATACCAGATATTAGTTGCGGCGTGGAATCCAGAACTGGGGGCTGCCCAGGATGTCCAGCTTGAGGTTGTCGCAAATCCGGACCATTGCCCGCCTCTACTATCAAGCCTGTACATCTGCCCCGCCCCACTAGAATTAACTAAGAAGTAGAGATTACCCAACCCGTTGCTCTTGACGTTAAAAGTTAAAATTCTCCTTGGAACCAAATTGATGTTCCTGTACATGTAGCTCCCATTAGTAGAAACTGCATAGTAGCTCGGTACGGGGTTTCCTTCAGTGTTGCTTTGTCCAGAAGAACCCACCAAAGTCCAGCTAGCTACTTGGTTTCCCCTGTCGATATAATCAAAAACGGCGTTCTCGTTTCCAGCGTTGACCGTTGAGGGGTTGCCATAGTACACGTAAATCGTGTTATCCGAGTTCTCCACTCTTCTTACCCAGACAGTCGCATTGTCCACTGTGTAATTTTCAATCCAGTACGACAACACGCTCGCCGTCTCGTTTTCGAGAAAGCGGAGGTCGCCGTAATCGCTTCGCATATCAGAATCATAGGGAACCACGATTTTTATTTGGTAGTTATCTGGATGATTCCCAGTTATTGTTATAGATCTTCGCCTGGTCCAATTGATATCCCACCACCCCGGGTTAGCCAAAGCCGGCGGGGCGGTGCCCATTAAGAGCAACAGGACCACAGGAGCGAGCATGGAAAGTACAAGGCAACCGATCAAAGCTTTAGATTTCCAGTTCGAAAGTTTATTAGTGTAAGAGGTCTCCATCATCGAACTCACCATTCATTTTCCTCTCTCAAGTTTCCCCTGTAGTCTTCTGGCCTCATTCTTCAGTTTTATTAGTTTTTCCAAGCTCTGATGCATCAGCGAATCGTATGTCTCCCTAGGTATCCCTCCCTTTACGAAGTACCTCTCCGGGAGTTCTCTCCTGAGCTTCTCTGTCGCCCTGATCTCACTATTAATCGACTTCAGTTTCCTGACGCGGAGCTTCTTGACCACGATCGGGGTCGGGGTCAGGACGCAAACAATGGCCACGGGGATGGTTATCCACCAGTACCTGATGGGGTAACTCGAGGGGGAAAGTTCCTTGAAGCTCAGGGTAACCTCACTCGACGTGCCGGAATTGCCGTAAGCATCAATCGCTGAAACCGCCAAATCCCACGCGCCGAGGTCCTTCTTGCTAACGGAGTATGTCCCTCTGTAGGTCCCCTCTCCCTCATTCAAGAGGGTGAGGTTCTCACCGTCCGGTAAGCTAGCGGCGGCGATTGCCCCATCGACGGGACTTCCGTTAGGATAGCTTACCCTTACCTTTACATCCACCTCTTCCCCGACTTCAAATGTCCGCTGGCTGGGTTTCAAAAGTTCGAGTTTTAGATCAGCGGGCGCGATGTCGAGCGAGGTGGAACCAGTTCCCGCCTTGTAGGTACCTTGTACCGTCTTTTCACCCAGAACCGACACCGTCCACTCTCCCACGGGGTCATCCCATCTGATGGCATATACGAGGGAATAGATGCCCGGTGATCCCTCAGCCAGGGTTATGATCTCCCCTGAGGGGGTGGCTATGTAAACATCTGCTCCGCTAATCTTCTCGGCTCCCTCCGTAATCTGAATCGTGACTGCAACCTCCTCCCCTCTTGAACAAACCGTATTCGGCGGAGGACTGAGGAAAGTAATCGTGTAATATTTCCACGCCACTGGGATCGAAACCGAGACAATAACATTCTCAGAAGACTGACCGAGGTTGCCGCGATTGTCCACCGCGCTGGCAGAGATCGACCAACCCCCCTCCGGCTTGTCAAAGGTTATGTAGTAATTCTCCGCGTAAGTGCCATCGGTGATTAGAGTGACGAGCTGGTCGGTCCATTTACCGGATCTCAGGGTGATTGTCGCCTCACCGTTCTCCACCGGATTCTCCTTCGGATCCTTTGCGGTGCCGGAGATCCTGATTTTCTGTCCTTTCTCATAACTGGTCTTATCGGTGTTTAGGGTGAGAGTCAGGTTCGTAGCGATGTCCACAGTAATGTCATCAGTCCTGGTCAAACCACCGCCATTTCCCGTAACTCTATAGGTGAAGCTTCCGGCGGTCGCGTTCTTGCCCGTGGTAAATCTCAGAGTTGAACGGAAGGGAGGGAGGCCGTTCTGGATGCTGAAGCTCGTCACAACGTCGGTCGGGGCGGCACCGATCCAAGATCCGCTCAGAAAAACCGTCTCTTTCTTTCCCAACAGGTAATCCACCGAAACCGTTGATGTAGCTGTATCGCCTCGCATTAGCTCGAGGACTCGTGGGTATGAACCAACTGTAAAAATTGTGGAAACTATCGTGACCTCAACATCTGTAGTATGGCTCATTCCATAGTCGCTTGTGGCCATAACGCGGTAAGTAAAAGTGCCTGGGCTGGCCGATGACCCGATGTCAAAGGTCAGAGTGCTCTCAAACGGCATCTTGTTTTCTGCAGGGGCAAAGCTGGTAGTTAAATCGTCGGGCAAGTCACCATTCCAACTCCCGCTGAGGGCCGCATTTTCGCTTGGCCCATAATCCTTGACGACGGAGAGCCTTACGGTACCTTTGGTCCCTCTCATAATTTCGAGAGATTCAGGATCTGCGCTTATGGAGAAGTTTTCTATCACAAAGGTCCAAGCGGATGAGAACGGGCCTGGATTTCCTGCGCTATCCCACGCCCGAACGCGCCACGAGTAGTTCTCACCTGGGAGCTCAGTTGTCGTGGTATGGGTGCTGATTGTGAGGTTCTCGAGGATCTCGGGGGAGGAGAAGTCCAAATCGTTGTCTACCCAAAATTCATAATACCTGACGCCGGAGGCTTCCCCCGTCCCGGACTTTGAGGTGTCGTCCACCGTCAAGCAGATAAGGGTCGGCGTATTGTCATCCGTGATTGTCCCATCTGCGGGGGTCAAAAGGGTCGGCGCCTCTGGGGGAACCGTATCTATCATAAAAGTCCATATCGATGACCACAGGCCGATATTGCCAAGATTGTCCCTTGCTCTGATCCTCCACGAATAATTCTCATCCGCAAGTTCTGAAGTTGGAGTATATGTGTTGTCAGACAGCCCGGAAACATTTATCTCCGGTAAGGTAAAATCGCTGTCATTGTCAACCATCAGATCATAAGTAACTGGTGGAGAATTATCGCTTACTATTGTCCATCCAAATGTAGGAGTGTTGTCATTAATTTTTGTTCCATTCGAAGGTTCTAATAGCATCGGCGTTTCGACAATTGTGTCTATAAGTAATGTCCACGTGCTCGACCACGTTCCCCAATTGCCTGCGTTATCCCGCGCTCTCACCCTCCATGAGTAGTTTTCATCAGTGAGGGTGACCGTTGGGGTGTATGTGTTGTCGATCAATCCCGAAACGTTGATCTCTGGTGACGAAAAGTTACTGTCGTTATCGGCCTGTATGAAGTAGGTGACCGGTGCGCTGGGATCGGATACAGCGTTCCACCTTAAAGTTGGGGTGGCATCGTTCGTCGCAACCCCGTCTGCAGGCTCCAAGAGCGTCGGTGCCGATGGGGCCGTCACATCGATCACGAACTTGAAGTTGTCCGACCATAGGCCCCAGTTGCCAACTTGGTCTTTCGCGCGAACCCGCCAATAATACGTCCCGCCGGTGGAGAAAGTATTGTTATAGGTATTTTCACCAACCGCCGTGTTTTCGTGAACATACGGAGAGGAAAATCCACTTTCGTCATCTATTTGTATATGGTAGGTGACGTTAGGTTCTGGTCTAGTCCAAGTGAACGTCCTCGCCAAACCATTATCAAGTCTGTTGTTCTCCGGCGATACAAGGGTCGGCTTACTTGGCGGCACAGTATCGATTGTAAAATTCCAAATATTGCTTGAGTTTTCGCCCCCATTACTAATAGCGACTACCTTCCAGTAGTAAACGCCGTCGGCATAGCCCGGACTCGGTTTTGTCCAAGTATTGTCGGTCGCCCCCAGAAGGACGTTGTCCACCGGAGAAAGGAGGTCGGCGTCGTTGTCCACCAATATGCGATGGTTGTTAGCGTTCTGACCGATTATCCACTGAAATGTAGGAGTATTGTTGTTTGTGATTAAGTTGTTCCCTGGCTGTTGGAGTTGCGGCTGGCTTGGGATAGCGACCTCCTCAGCCCCAATAGTACAAGAAGGCTCAGATGATGCGTATTTGCGGACACGAACCCAGCTCACGGTGATATCATCGATGTCAGTCCCCCCGGCAGCGCTGCCCGTGAAGTAACCAAGCCAGAGATAAAATGGCTGATTCCAAGTTCCGCTGTAAGTGAGGCGATTGAGATCAGAATAGTTCATGTCTCGGATGAAATAACTTAGTTGTGCGCTGCCGTAGAAAGAATAACCGATCATGTAGTTCGTACTAAGAGTTGGTGTGTACAGATTTGCCCCGCTGACAATATTATACGAAGCGCTGGTTCCATTGGCTCCCCATAAAGTAAGATTGTAGGCGGCTCCGCTTGGTGTCATGTTATAGACCAAAGCATTTGATCCTCCATTGCCGCCTTGGGTGGACTGCGCATTTGCTATACAGATACCAGAATAATTTGCCGCCCCATTTAGGTACTTTGCCTTCATCTCAAAAGTTAGGTTTTGAGGTGAGGAAGCGACAGTTGCCTTAGTGTAAATATCCCCGGTGGTAATTGTGATGCCATTGTTTACGGAATAACTGCCAGTTGCTGTCCACCTGCTTGTATCTAAGCTAGTTCCAACAAAACCATCGAAGAAAACAAATGTATTGGCGCCAGAGGAAGCAGAACTCGCAGAGGGATTGCCATAATACATGTAGATGATGTTGTCGATGTTTTGTTGAGTGTTCTCGACTCTCCTGACCCAAATAGTCGCATTATCCACTGTGTAGTTTTCAATCCAGTACGACAGCACGCCCGCCGTCTCGTTTTCGAGAAAGCGGAGGTCGCCGTAATCGCTTCGCATATCAGAATCATAGGGAACCACGATTTTTATTTGGTAGTTATCTGGGTGATTCCCAGTTATTGTTATAGATCTTCGCCTAATCCAATTGATATCCCACCACCCAGAGCTAGCCGATACTCGTGGAGCGGTGCCCACCACGAGCAACATGGCCGCTGAAGCGAGCAGGGAAAGTACAATACAAACGCTCAAAGCTTTAAATCTCCATCTCGGAGACGCATTCGTAGAAGGGGTTTCGATCATTAAACCCACCATTCATTTTTTCTTGGGGGCGCAAGGCAAACATTAACCCCTCGAAGGAATCGGCTCAAAAATCTCGGCCTCAGGCGAAACCACAAGGCCGCGTTTGGTTATCTGCAGGGGAGCAACGAAGGATGAATGGGCGTTCCCCCGCATCTTAACTACCTCGATTCCCCTCATCCTGCCCTTTCCCGTCCTGAAGTTGTACAGAGCAATTATCCCATCAGCCAAGAACTCCTCCACACCTGTCTTCGAGAATTTGTGGGGCGCTTCCACTGTCTCCGTGACCATAAAACTCGTGACCCCGAGCTTTTCGAAGTACCTGAAGAGCTGCTCGATGTATATCCTGTACTGCTCGATCCTCCCTGAGAAGGCCGTTTCCATAGCGGAGATCGAGTCCAACGCCAGCATGTATGTGTTGAATCCTGGAGGTATCAGATCGAGCACTATATCGATGTCCACTGGTAGCCTACCGGCGGCTTTTTCTAGCATCGCCTCAACGGACCTAGCTATTTCTATCGGTTCCAGTCTCTTGATAGCGAGTTTACCCTTGCTTGCCCGCAAATAGATCGTGTTTTCATCATGCTTTGTCTCCTTAATGTCAAAGCCGAAATTTTCCAAGTGAGATTTCAGTCGCGATGGCGCCTCTTCTAGGGTCAAGTAGACACAATCGTGGCCTTCATTTGCCGCATGATAGAGCGTTTGGAGACAGAAAATGGTCTTGCAGGTACCTGGACCCCCAGAGACGAGAATGCTAGTGCCCTCTATTAGGCCTTTGCTGGTAAGTAATCGGTCAAACCCAGGAATCCCAGTATTTACTACCCTTTTTGCCTCTAACTTCGCCTTTTCGGAACTTAGAATGTGTATACCCGTTTAATGGCTCAACGGGTCATCTTATAGTAATTATGAAACTATCCTCCATTTTAGATAAAAGTCCTTTGCGCGCGGCCCAGATGAATTTCTATGTAATAGACGGGAAAGCTAAATACGCGTCCTTGACCGGGCATCAATTCTTTATTTTTAGAGGATGGACCAAGTTGATTTGGAGATTTAATGACGATGAAAGATAGAAGGAGGAAAGTCACCCCTACGATGATGAGTGAGATGAGTGGGCTTAGAAAAGAAGGGGGCTGTAGGATAGGGGGTGAATTGTCAAATCACGATGAGGTTAAGCGATTCGTGTGCTCAGTTACGAAGCTCCGAAAACGGCGATTAAAATGTTGAGGCTTTGTACGTATTTAGCTGTCTTAAAGCGTGAAAGTTGTCTGGGTGTGCGCGTGCGGCTTTCCTGCTGGGAAACACCGTTCAGCGTCACAGCTGTGACGTTAGGATCGACACCGCGAATGTCACACCTGTGACATCGCATGCTATAATTCATCCGCTTATAAACCACCTCCGCGCAAAGCCTCGGCGGGACATGCCCCAGTATTTGATCGTGCACGATATCAAGGAACTCGATTGTGGAACGGGACAAAGGGTGAGCCGACACCTCCGAAAGCTGCGAGCGGTGAAACTTCAACAATCAGTCTGGGAATCCGGCAAGCTGGCTGAGCTGAAGAGCCTAGCCGATTCAATCGGCATGACCGGCGGGAAGGCCTTGGTGCTGAAGAAACGCGTCATCCACTTGTCACAGCTGTGACAGAGGAAGCAAAATTGGAACTTGCGCCCCCGCGACCCAAGCACACGTCACACCTGTGACATGGCCAGCACGCGAGCTAAATACATACGAGGCTTTAAAACCTTGCCCTTGAGCGCCGCGAGTGGAGGCTGGACTTTAGGGATTAGGATTCAGCTGTGGCGTGCGGTCCGCGGACATGCCTAGCCAACCGAATGCCTCTTTCATCGTTACGAGGTGCTCTTCGCTTTTTGCCTTAGCAATGCCTCCGGCGAGTTCCTCGGAAATAGTGTTAAGGACTTCGCGATCCTCTTTGGAGAGTACCTTGTCACCAACAGTAATAACCTCTAGCACACCCTGAAGTTTGCCCCGGCTGAACAGCGGCACAGAGTACATTGTGGATATGTCGTACTTCACTATGAAATCATGAATGCGGCTCATTAGCTTGCTAGTCTTCATATCATCGATGTAAATGCCTTTTTTCTTTAGTGCCGCTTGGGCTGCAACCTTTGACCCGTCTTTTAGGTCTAGCCATTTGACGGTTCTTTCGTAGAGGTCCTTTGGGAAGCCAACTTGGGCAACTGACGATAGGGCGTTCTCTGACTCATGATAGACCATCACATCTGCCATATCGTAATTGATCGCCGTTCGAATGCCCTTTAAAGATAGCTCACAGAGTTCCTCCACAGTCCTCGACCGATTAGCCGCGCGAGTGATCGATCGATAGGCCTCCCTCTCTATCTTTATTCGATTTTCAGCCCGCTTGTGCTCGGTGATATCTCGAAATATTCCTTGGATTATTGGTTTTCCTCCGACTAATGTCACAGAGGCAGTTATATGAACGGGTTTTATTTTTCCTGATTTAGTTATTACCTCCGCCTCATCGTCAGCGACCCCTTTCTGTTCTATATGTTTTTTAAACATGTTAACGTAATATTCCGTTTTTTGTGGTGGATGGATCGTTGTTTGATGGTGACCTACAATCTCCCCTCTTTTTTTCTCCAAAAGGATTTCTGCCGCTTTATTGCAGTTAGTGATCAAGCCTGTCTTAGGATCTGCCCAGAAGATCGCATCCTTTGCGTTTTCAAATGCTAATCTGAATTTTTCCTCGCTCTCCCGCAGCACCTCCTCCGCCCGCTTGTGCTCGGTGATATCTCGAAATATTCCTTGAAGCATTTTTCTGCCCCTAATTTCGAAAAGATTGGCTTTAATTGCAACATCTCTGATCTCGCCCTTTTTGGTAATAACCTGTGTTTCTAGAACTTTGCCTGCTTTCTCTTCAATATGTGATTTAAAAGTCCTGCTAAATTCTCCCTCGATTTCTTCTGGGGGATGGAGAATCTTCTGGTGTTGACCAATTATCTCCGATTTCTCTCTACCGACTAACTGTGATGCTGCTCGGTTACAGTCGATTATTATACCAGTTTCAGCATCGGCCACGAAGATAGCATCTAATGCCTCTTCAAACTGAATTCTGTATTTCTCCTCGGATTCGTGCAACTTCTCCTCTGCTCGTTTCCGCTCGATGATTTCCATATACAGCTTACGCTCGATCGTTTTTTTGTCCTCGGATTCCACCCCTAATTTCTTTAATCTTTTTACCAGCCCTTCGGGCAACCTGCGTTTAATCTCCAGAAGAAACTCATCGAACTTCTCAACGGGAATCTTCCCTCCAGCGGCTGCCGCGTGGCCTCCTCCAATGCCTCCAAACTTTGAGGCGCTTTGATCGATCAGCGAAGCGAGGTTTATGTCCGACTCCTCATGCCTCCGCATGCTCAGATAAACGTTGCCCCCCTCCCGACGAGACGCTATGCCTATGTCCACGTTATCGAACTTGGTGAGGAGAGTGGCGGCCGGACCTGTGGCCTCAAATGGGGGGTCCCTTATGAGCATCACGTGGTCGCAGATCTTCTCAGCCTTTTCTCGCACGTACCTCTCAAGTGTCCTTTGGCGTCTTATGATAGCATCTGCTTCCTCACCCATGATGGACATCTGATAGGGCCATTTGCCTTGAACGAGTTCCTCGATAACCCCCCGTTTAAATGAGTCCTTGGTAACCCTCAGGGCCCATTCCAAAAACAATGCTTCTGGGTAGACTTTCCTTTCGTTGTATTTTTCTTCAATTAGTCCCCGTATCAGAGGGGTCTTCTCCTGGTAGTCCCCAATCGCCCCCAGCACTGCGATGAAATCGAGAGAAGCGGCAGGCTTGAAGAATTCCCATGCGAGCTCGGTAGTGCTAGCACTTGTTCTGTGCACCCCGCTACAGGATAAGCTCCTTTCAGTCACTTCTGGGGGGCGAAGGTGATGGTCAATGTAGATGATGCTGGAGGTCTTGGAAAGCTTTTGGAATGTCGCGATTGCCTCATCTTTTTGTGGACGATCTATCCCCAAGTCTAAAATAATGATGCAATTATATCCGGACAGGGAGTTCAACTTTGATATAAAATCCGAGGGGTTTGAAAACTCGATTTCTGCTTCAGGATAGGAAGCCTTCGCTATCGCTGCAGCGCATACGCCGTCGACATCCCCGTCTGTTAAGATCAATGTTTTTTTGGGATGCGACGTCCATATCCCCGAGCGAGAGGTCTATAGCTCGTTTTTTAGCTCTTATGAAACTATCCTCCATGTAGTTACTTTATAATGAAGAGGTAGGTTCCCCTTTTCTGGACGAATTTACAGAAATCGCTGACCGGTTAAAACACTTATAAAAGTGGTCGATCACTTGCCCAAGGCTTGACTGAACTCTGAGCATAAACCTTTTTATTTGTATTACGATAAGGAAGGCGGTAACTCACGAACTGGTAATACCATGTCTCACTCCAAAGTACTAATCCTCACACACGGGGACACCGACGGAGTTTGTGCGGCGGCAATCGCAAAGTCGGCTTATCCAGACGCTAAAGTTGAATTTACGGTAGCCAGCGACCTCTCATCGAAGCTAAGCGAGCTCACGGGATATGACCGCCTCATCATCATGGATCTTAGGTTGGATAAGGAGCACATGGAGGAGGGGAAGCGGGCGCTCGCAAAGATCTCGAAGACTTGCAGCATCCTCTACATCGACCACCATTCCCTCCCGGAAGGGACAACACAGAAGGACTTGGCGGCATGTGATACGATAGTTCACAGGGAAGACGCCAGCACCTCCGAGCTTGCTTTGGAGTTCTTTAAACCTCCGCCATCTCACGAGTTCCTTGCGGTGCTCGGAGCGATCGGGGATTATCAGGATCAGACACCGCGGATTAAAAAGTTGATCAAAAAATACGGCACAAGGAAGTGCTATCCCGAGGCGCTTTTTCTAGACCGAGCTTTGAGGGTAGTAGACGATTCATTCAGAAGTAGGATGACCGAGGAGCTCGCGCTCGGAAAGTGGCCTCAGAATACCACTCTGGCAGAGGAGTACGCAAGCACGGTGGTAAAGCAGCGAAAGATGATAGAAGATCACGTAAGGAGCAAGTCCAGTAGGGTCTGCATGCACGCGCTTTTCGTTGGCGATGTACCATACAAGGCAAGCGGGCTCTCCGCCGAGCTTCTGGTAGAGCTTCTCGGCGCCGAGGTGGGCATAGCGAGCTATAAAATTGGCAGTTATCAGTACCTAAGCGCGCGGAGGCGTTGGGATGCTGATGTTCACTTAGACAAGTTGATGGGGGAGTGCACCTCTGCTGTGGGCGGATCTGGCGGGGGCCACGCGGAGGCCTCAGGTGGAAAGATACCAGCACAAAAGTTGGACGATTTTCTCAAACTCGTCCGGTGGCAACTTTGCGCATGACCTGGAACAATGCGGTTTATGGATCTGAACCCGGATTGTACTCACAAAGCAAGCCTCAGTTTTATTTTATTTATCAAAAGAGAAGTGGAGATAGTTCTAGAAGATAGTTTCATAAAGTGCTTAAAAGGGCCTTTCGCAGTTTTTATCGCGGGTCGGTTTGGCGCGATCCTCACTGGTTGCCTCCTTTCCCAGTCTCGGTGGATCGCTTCCTCAACCACCTTTCTGATGCCGGCCCGCCTTTAAACGCAAACTTCTTAAGCCATCAGCCCTTCGATGTGGGCGAGAACGAGGTATGCCTTTCACTGTACTACAGGGATAATAATGGCGCATATGTGAAGGGTTGGGTTAGAGCATACCCCATAAAGGTCCTCGTGACGGTGCCTAAGGAAACTTTACCTGACAAATATCCTGTGAAGATCTCGTACGAGGGGGACTTCCGAATGGGAGGGATGAGCGCCATTAAGCGTTCCGGCGGAGTTGATTGGATGGTAGAGGTTGAAGGTAAGCCAATCTTCCCATCAAACTCAGCTGTCCTAATCATCGTGGTGGTAATATGCGCGATAGCTGTGGGCTCGATAATTGCAATAAAAAGAATTAAATCGATGAGAGAAAGGAGCTGAGCTACTCCGCCCAGACGAACTTCTCTGGAGGGGGCGCCACAAAGGCCTCCAAGATGGGTTGTTTGGCAGGGCGCTTGACCTTGATCTCCTTATCGATGTCAATACGGAGACCTGCGTAGCCTGGTACTGTGTCCACCCCGGTTTCGGCCTTTATCCTCGCCGCCTCATTATCAGGATGATGCCTCAGGAAGAGCATCCCCATGTGAACCATCACCGCTAGCTCGGGCTTCACCTCCTTGAGGAGCGAGATGAGATCATCTGAGCAGAGGTGCCAACTGATGCGCATGCCCAGAGGACGGGTGACGTTAGCGATGAGAACGCGAACACCTTCGAATTGTTTTGCTAGTCCTTCGAAGTACTGAGTATCGTTGGTGTAGCCGATGGTGCCTGCTGGAGAGTGAACCTTCAGGCCGAACGCGGTGGGCTCGCTGTGATGAGTAGGGGTAGCCTCCAACTTCAGGTCCCCGAACTCGTATGTATCACCCGGCTGAAATTCGACGATCTCCTCAACTCTATCCTGATGATATTTCGAGATCGCAGGCCCGTATCTCGTTCCTCCTCGGAGCACGCTAGAGCTGCCAATCAGCACCCCCCGCTTTTTTGTCATGTGTTGGGTCATGGCCTCTGTGAGGACTTCTGCATCAGTGTAGTGATCTGGGTGGCAGTGGGTGACTACGATGCAGTCAAGGTCGAGTGGATTTAAGCCGTGCTGGTGCGTCAGCAGGAGTGCTCCTGGACCTGGGTCCACGTGCAATTTGACCTGACTATGCAGGCGAAAGCCTCCAGTCTTGAAGTGTTGGTCAATTGTCTGGTAACGTCCTCCTCCACAACCCAAAAATACCAGCTCGACCGCAGACTCACCCACTATAGTGACTTCAGGGTAAAACATAAACCCCGCATATTAAAGTTATAATTGGATAATCTGCTTGGTTCGGCGCGCAGAGGGCTTTATCAACAGAGGTTATAAGCAGATTTTAATTCAGCCATAGGGTGTTATTTTTTTAAATAAAGACTCATCAAAAAAGCGTCCTTATAATTTCTACCGTCCTTGATTTCGTCCTCTAGAATTGCATCTTGAACAAATCCCAGTTTTCTATGAAGGGTCATGGATGGTCCATTATCCTCGAACACCCACGACCTGACGATTTCAATCCCCTTTTCCTTAGCTATTTTAAAGACCTCGCGGGAAATGGCCTCTGCGATCCCAATTCCCCGATATTTCTTCTTAACGCCCACTCCGAAGTCCGCCACGTGCGACATCCGGTAAGCCCTCCTCCAGAGCTGGCAGATGGATACAATTTCCCCATTTTTTTCAGCGACGAGCGTGACGTTCAGCTTCTTTTTTATATCCTCAATTTGCCTCCTCAACCACTTCTTCTCTTCTTTAAGTGTCGAGACCTTGTTGATGATTATCGGGGCGCCTTCCCTGACCAGCTCGTTGATGTAGTCCAAACAGGATTCAGCATCTCCAATTTTTGGCTCTCGGAGTATGAACTCGCTTCCATCCTTCGCCACGAACTTTAGCATTGGAATCCCCTAGCGCTTGGCGGTTCTGATGAGCCGCCGATCCAGCCTCTTAAGTTCTAGCCTCGATTCCCTCTCCATCCTCCTCAACACTTCCCTGCTCTTCTTGTCCTTAGCCACCTTGATCGAGCTCCGAGCGAACTTCAAAACGTCCTCCAAGTGTTGCCTGAGCCTGAAAATCCTGTCTCCCCAGTCGAATATCGCGCAAATGTTCCCCGGCAGGTAAGAGGTGTCGTAATCCCCATAAACCCTATTGACGTACGCCTTCGTCTCCTCTGGCACGATCGCCTCCCCCTCCTTCCTGAAGCGCAAATGGGTGCCCTCGTCCAGCCCGAAGAGCGCCTCCGCAGTAAAAAGATATATCCTAAATTTAGGCCAATGCTCCCTAAACTTCTCCTCCCACTCAGACAGCTTTGTGCATCCATTGAATGCTGCGGCTATGCTAAACACTAACAACTTCTTGATGCCGTAGTCGCGCCTCAGTAGCTCCTCCTCCAGCTCGCCAAGAACCTGACCTAACGATGCCCCAGTGGCTATTGTATCTCCCATGAGCAGGGCTCCGTTGTCTGGGAGGGGGTCGAAGTTGCAGTAGCTTATCTCAGCTCCAAATTCTTCCCCAGATATCCTGAACCGTCTGGCACCTATGAAGCAGCGCGGGAGATAGCCTCCGAAAAGCTCGTTGAACGCAACGTCGATGGAGTACCCTAAACCGCCCCTGAGCACAACTATCTCAGCCACCTCATCCGCCCTGAGCTCCTTGAAGCCCGGGACTAATTGCCGAGCAGCCCTGAGGAAGACCTTGTTGCATTCCACCGCCAGTTTCCCGAGCTTCCCTCCGCACACCACTGGATTGTATAGTATCTTCCTGGCCTGGGGCATGCAGATGATGTAGGAGTTCCTCGGCAGCTTCGGGTGGTCGACCTTGTAAACGTTGCCTTCAATAGGTGCTCTAATTTTTTCTAGGATCTCCAAGCGAACACCGTCGACCCTTCACGTGACGATCATAGATGTCTCCGTGTTCCTGACCCCACCTATCGCCTGGATCTTGCTCACGACGGCCTCGCCTATCGCCTTTAAGTCCGCGGCCTCTACCCGCGCGATGATATCAAACCTTCCCGTCGTCGCGAATGCAACCCTAACGCCTTCCACTTTCTTGACTGCATCCAAGATCTTCAAAGCCTTTCCAGGGTCCGTACGGATTTGCACGATAGCTTGCATATCCAACCTCCTTCTAGTTCTGGTTCAAGTTCTGAGGGGCTTCATAAATTACTTTCGGCGGCCTCTCTATGGACAAGCCGCTTAAACGCAACCACAGAGTTCCGTTTAGATTTCATGAGAAAGCTCAACAAAAATCAGATAGAAGAAATTATCAAAGAGGTGCAAACTGGATTATCTCTGAACCAATTGAGTAGCAAGTTCGGGTTCCCCAAAACAACAATCTACTACCACGTTAAAGAATTTTGTCGCAAAATGAACAAGTTTGATGAAAAACGGTTATCCGAGTGGGAAAGAGGATATCTTGTGGGATTTTTTCGTAGGCGACGGTTGTCTAATTTACAGACCTAAGTACTGGTCTTACATTACCAAATTCGTTCTTAATGCTCTAACAGAAAAAGCGATTGCAAACTCCCTAATCAACATTTTATCGAAGGCTGGCGTAAAACCTTGGACCACTACTGAAGGTCATAGATTAAATGTGTTTTCCTCATCGAAAGGCTTACAAGATTTTTTAAAAAGATACGCGGGGTACGGTTCCGAAAATCATAAATTACGGAAGCGATTTTGGTTAAGCGAAACTCTTAACGGGGGAAAAGTGTTCGCATTTGGTATTTTAGCTGGCCTGATAGATAGCGATGGCCACGCCAGACGCTACTGGAGTAATAGCTTCTCCGTTACAATTTGGACTGCATCAAAAGTTTTGGCTGTTTCTATAGCTCAATCAGCAGAAAGGCTTGGGATGAAAACATCTATTATTCGTGAACAGCACTCAGGCTTTGGTAGTTTAAGCACATGCTTCATAGTCCGCATATGGACATCGTATGTTAGAAGGAATGCGCACCGCCTGCAA
>Ga0315282_10009550_pt1 | contig 15409 bp, 17 predicted proteins | sample YL17G07_20_MG_FD_203693 | JGI IMG/M metagenome (GOLD analysis project Ga0315282, IMG submission 203693) | Sediment microbial communities from Yellowstone Lake, YNP, Wyoming, USA - YL17G07_20 | ecosystem: Environmental > Aquatic > Freshwater > Lake > Sediment | place: USA: Wyoming | collected... | reverse complement strand
GAACTCGTAACGAAGATAAACATCCACAACATATTTACCGTTCCTGAATCAAAATTCATTTTCTGAGGGAAAATTTGAGAGCCCAAATTGGTTACCGATAAAATTACCGATTTATTGGACACTCAAGATTCTGTTTTTAGGAGCTATTTTGAGGTTTTACAACCAAGGCAAAGCATTCAGAATAAGCGCTATTATGATTATTGCTGCAAGTGCCTTGACTATTTTTTTGTTTCTTACGCTTGTCTTATATATGCGCCAGCCATCAAGCGATGGAAACGGCAGCAAGTTGAATGCACCGACCAGAAAGTTCAATAGAACAGACAAGGCACATATTGAATAAAGCATATACGCTGCACTTTTTTCTATCGTATCGGTTACAGGCGTTATCTGCTGGTAGGCAGTTATGCCTATCGCCCCCCTTGTTGAGTTTGCTTCTGATTTTGCCAAAAGGCTGTACGTGCCGGTGTTTGTTGTTACATTTATTAGTGAGCCTGGTTTATCATTTGAAGCTGCACTCTGTAACTCTGTCATATTCGTTGTCCTTTGCCCGTTCCATGAAAGTATCTGCATGCCTGGCGAAAGCACACCATATGCAGGATAGCCCTGCAATACGCTGTCCACAAAGACCGCTATCGTGTATACGTGCGCAAACACATATGGAATTAAGACCAGCAGAGGTATGAAGAAGACCAACATAGCAAGAAAATTGGCTGAAACCCCTGCTATTGAAATATTGTTTTGGATTACCTTGCTGCGTTTTTTGATCTTTTTCTCATCTACTTCGACAAATGCGCCTATCGGTATTACTCCGAACACTATCAAACCTACATATTTTAGCTTTATCTTTGCAAGACTTGCCAAAACCCCATGAGAAAACTCATGTATGCTAAGCAGTATTGCAAGAGATACGATTCCTGCAAACAATGGTATTGTTATGCCTGGAATGATCGGTGCAACACCCGGAATTTGGCTCGAAAGTGGCGCTATTGTTGGCTTCCCAATTATTACGCTTTCTATAACCTTTGAAAGCGAGAGCAAAACAGACCCCGAATTATATAGCAGTGCTATAAAAACAAAGCTGGAAAATCCAAATATTATGTAAAGCACCATCTCAACATAGCCGTATAGCGAGTTATTTGCTATGCTCAGAAGATACGCTTGCAATGATGGAAGCGGCTGTGAGAGGTTTGGCTGCGGTATCCTGCTCTGTAATTGAGGTATGCTTATCAGCATTGAAGCATAGGCCATGAATGGCAGTATGTACTGCGCTATTACTATCAACGATATGAACCCGAATAGGAACATTTTCTTGCTCGTTTTGCCTTTCAGAAGCGGATATGAAAGAATACCAAAACCAATGATCATACCCCACTCAGCAAAGGCCTCCCAAAAGCGCTTGTGTTTTGCGGCAATGCGCGCTATTCCCTTTACGCCCTTTTTGCTTTTGACGAGGAAAATACCATAACTTCCAGTCAGGTTGTTAAGGCCCTGTATCAAAAGGCCCACAAGAAGTAATATCATTAAGGCTAATATCAGCCTTGCAATTACTGGCATGAAATTGGTGTAATAAAGAAAGTACAACAAATATGACGCGTAAATGACTAGTAAAGCGGTTATGATGTAAACTATTTTACGGTTTTTTAGAATTTTCATTGGCAGCCCTATGTTATCTTTCTTATTCGCCTTTGTTGTTTTTATATCTATTTGTTAAAATTATACCAAATGGTTTAAATAATGTAAAAGCGACGTACTTCGGGGGTGGTTTCGTGGAGGAGTGTGAACTTTGCGGGAGGCCTACAATTAACACGTATGTGGTTTCTGTAGAAGATGTGGAGTTCAAGGTTTGTGCTTCGTGTGCACAAGGAAAGAAGATTCTGTATTCGGAAGAAAGAGCGGGCAAGCAAAAACCAAAAAGATCAAATCCTGCAAAAATTGAATATGAACTTCTGGAGAATTATGGTAACATTATAAAAAATGCGAGAGAGAAGCATAAGCTTCCTTTAAAAGTCATTGCAGAGATGTTAAACGTCAAAGAATCTTTTCTTGATAGGGTTGAGAAAGAGGAAACGGCACCGCCTCAGGCCCTTGTAGAGAAGCTTGAAAAGGCCCTAAGTATAAAGCTTTTGGCAGAGAAAAAACCCGAGCCGAAAGTCAAGGCTGCGGGCAAGCAGGATAAAGCCACTCTGGGCGATTTCGTAGGATAGAGTGTTAGCATGGCGGTGGATTTTAGCAAACTTATAGTCAAGAGAAAGATAGCTTTGGAGGAGCTCAAAGACAATATTGTCGCTGTGGATGCTTACAACACCTTGTTCCAGTTCCTTTCCATAATAAGACAGTCCGACGGTACTCCCTTGATGGACTCGCATGGCAATGTTACAAGCTACCTTTCGGGCTTATTTTATAGAAGTGTCGAACTTATCCAAAACGACATCAGGTTGGTGTATGTATTTGATGGCATACCATCGATGCTAAAGCAAAAGACCATTGAGGCAAGAATGCGAAGGAGGAATGAGGCGCTGAAGGCGTGGCAGACCGCAAAAGAGGCTGGTGAAATTGAAGAGGCAAGAGCGCATGCGCAGGCGAGCACCCGTATAGACAAGAACATAGTCGACGGTGCAAAGACGCTACTAGACATGATGGGCATACCCTACATAAATGCGCCAAGCGAGGGTGAGGCACAGGCAAGCCATATGGCTAAGAAAGGAATAGTTGATGCTGTGGTAAGTCAAGATTACGACACATTGCTGTTTGGCGCTCCCAGAATTTTAAGAAATATAAATATATCTGGAAAAAGGAAGCTGCCAAGGAAAAACGTATACATAACAATAGAGCCCGAGGAGGTAAACCTTGGTGAAACGCTTAAACAGCTTGGCGTAAGTCAGGAGCAACTGATATGGATTGGGATCCTACTGGGCACGGACTTCAATGATGGCATAAAGGGCGTTGGACCCAAGACAGCGCTGAAAATAGCGACATCAGCACACTCGATAAGCGAGGTAAAGGATTATGTAAAGAGCAAGTACAGCACAGAGTTCGAGCTTGACATAAGAGAGGTAGAACGGCTTTTCCTCGATCCTGAGGTCAGTGATGTAGATAGAGAGTATATACTTAGTGAAGTCGACGAACAGCCCGACCAGGCAGGGCTTATCAGATTCATGTGCGATGAGCATGATTTTAGCAGAGATCGGATAGAGAAATATGTAAGTGCTCTTGCCTCTAAAAAGAGTTCTGCAAAGCAAAGGGGCCTGAGCGCTTGGTTTGAATAGAAATGCGTAGAAATGACTGAAGAGATAACATGATAGTTTGTGATGTGGAGACCACGGGGCTTGATTCTCGGAAAAACTCTATAGTGAGTTTAGGCGCAGTTGATTTCGAACACCCTCAAAACACCTTTTATGGCGAATGTAGAGTTTTTAATGGGGCAAAAATAGATAGAGCCGCTCTCAAAATAAATGGATTTGATGCAAAGAGAATAAAATGCAGGGATAAAAAACCCTTAAGAATGCTCATGAAAGAATTTACCGGGTGGGCCTATAAGATAAAAGACATCACCATTGCTGGTGAGAACCCTAGATTTGACTTGAATTTTATAGCGGCTTCGCTAGAGAGATACAAACTTGAAAATAAATTTGGGTATAGAACATATGATTTGCATTCGGTGTGTTATAATTACCATGTAATGCATAAGATCTCCATACCGTTAAAAGATAATTATAGTGGCATTACCCTGGATTATACTTTAAGGTTTGTTGGTCTTCCAGAGGAACCTAAACCGCACAATGGCTTAAGGGGAGCTAAATTAGAAGCGGAGGCATTTTCTAGAATGTTTTATGGCAAATCCCTGTTTAAGGAGTACGGTATTTACCCTGTACCCAAGCGTTTTAAGAGCTAAGCTGACCGATAAAGATAGATTGATGGTGTTGTCATGCAGAAACAGGTTTCAAAATCCAACAGGAAAATTGGCAAGAGGTATAGAAAACAGAAAAAGCTTAGAAGGCTTAAGAGGGAGCACAGAAAGAGGTTCAAAAGGGTAATGAGGCGCTAGCATATATCTGTATATATTCGGTCATTGAACTCGTACGCGACTGACTCCTCACTTATTTTCATGGATTCCAGCATGCTCTCCTTGCTTTCAAACAGCTGTATGTCGTTTTCCTTGCCCATGAGGTAAAATTTCTCCTTGAACTCATAATAAACATAAACGCTCATCGCACCATCGCGGACAATAATCAAAACCTTTGTAGAGGGATTGCCAAGCGCTATGAGCATGCTGCACAGCAGTATGTTTTTGTCTACCTCGTCGCCTATCATGAACCTTAGGGTTTCCGCTGGCGAAAGCCAGAACTGCAACGGCAGTACCATATTGCTTATGCTGCTGTTTACAAAATGCTGTGCGAGTATGCTTGCATTGTAGAAGTCGTTCTCGTATAAGTATGGTTTGAAATTAGCCTGAATCTCCTTTACTTTATCAAGGACCGCTTCGTCCTTGGGGGTTACAAGCCTGGGCAACTCTGCTATTGAAAGGTTTTCCTTTTCCTCTATGTAGTCTTTATATCGGGATATTATTGCAAGGTAAATTTGGTTTTGCTTCAGCACTTTGTCGTATTCATTCTCGTTTTCTGCGACTTCACCCTGTTGCATCATCCTCTCCAAATAGATATGGCTGGAAAGCGATATAAGGTTTCTGTTGCGTCGAATCTTGACGTGTAATCCGCCGCCTTGCCGATCATTTTAGTGTTATTATTCCTTTACTATTGTGTAGATGTTCGGCTTGCCAACTAGTATAGAATACAGCCTGCCTTTTTCATTTGCGTTAACTATGTAACCTGTAGAGCCTGTTGCCTTGACCATTTCATAAAGACTCCTTACTTTGCTGTGCATCCCACCGGTAACGTCAACTTTCAAGGAACTTCCTGCAGATTTCAAAGCACCTTCTATGTTCCTGCCATTTATTATCTTTATGAACTTGGCGCTTTTGTCGATTTTTGGGTTTGCCGTAAACAGTCCGTCAACATCGGTAGCTAGAATGATTTTATCTGGCTTCATGTGGTTTGTAAGAAATGAAAACACTTTTTCGGTCGATGCGATTGAAACGCCCTTTTCGGAGTCCATAACTACATCGCCATGCACCAAGGGCACAAAGCCGTTCTTTAAGGCGTGAGAAATATGAAACACCATGCTGTCTGTCGCACCGTGATTGTTCCATACACCGAAACTCGAAGGGGCGAATGGGTATAAGTTTACACCAACCTTGAGGCCCTCATTGACGACTATGTCATTTAGTTCCTTGGCGGCGTTATGCGTTATAATTGCGCCTCTCCTGCTAAAGCTGTATTTGAGTCCTTCGTTAATCTTATATTTCTTTGCAGGTGGATGCCCGAACGATCCAGCCCCGTGTCCTATTACTATGTCAAAGGTCTTGTTGCTCTGTGCCTTCCTGACTTCAGATAGGAGCCTTCTTATTGTTTCTTTTTTTGCTGTGCCCGGTTTGTCCTCATTTGTCAGCGTGCTGCCACCGAGCTTTAGGAAGTATAGTTTTTTCATTAGTATACCCTTGATTTATCTATTTTCAAAGAGTTAAATTCTTTTGGATTGGCAAACGAAAGTGCTGTCAGCGTCAGCGCCATTTTGGTTGTTATCTCTTTCAAAGCAGGAAAACATGCTCTTATAAGATCTATATCTGGAGTTGCGAGCTCTTCTATGCTGAGCATGGTAGTTTTGATTGCACCTCGCAGAAGCGGCTGGATGAGTTGAACGTAATATGCTTTTATGTCGTCCATATGGAGCGTAATCTTATCACTGTGCGTCTCTGGGTTTATTTTTACATCACTTAGAAAATGATCTGGTATTATTACAAGGAACGCGTGCGCAAGAAGTTTTTCCTTTACAGCCCCATCTGGTCCTTTGGCTACAGTCCTATATGCGCCCAGATATATGGTCTTGTCTGGGTCGACTTTTAATTTGGTTTCTTCGTTGGCTTCTCTTATCATTGCTGCGAGTGGGCTTGCATCGGTTTTATCTATATGCCCTGCAGGTACGCCCCACTTTCCGCGCTCGAGATCTTCATTCATTGCTCTTCTTAGGTAGGGTATACCATCATTCAAGAAAATGAAGGCTGAAACTATCTCTTTTTCATCAGGGTTAGATATTTCAATAGAATTACGATTATTGGTGTTGTTCGACATTATTTCATCCACCATGAATCAGATTTTGCAGTAATTATTACTCTTTTTCCTAATATTTATAGATTCCTGTGTGCCTTATCACTTCGTCATTTATTAATGATTTGCCTTCGCTCAAGAGACGAGGCCCATTCCCTTGCTTAGAATATAATACCCGTTTTATGCCATTTATGGAAGAGAGGGTTCCTTCAACTGCAGCTCTGTGCTTTTGTGTAGTTATTATGTGGGCGTTTGCGCCAGCATCAAATGTATATGCTGCCACGTTTTTGCCATAGTTTTCATTTAGCTCGTGTATAGCATATATTATGGCTCTCGAGACGTCGTTAAGGTATATTATTGGTGGCCACGAGTCTAGACAAACTGCGTGTAGGTTGTTGCTATCCCTCATTACTATCTCTGCGAGTAGGTTAAAGTCTCTATTTCTAATGGCTGTTTCTGCCTTTTTTGCTTCAGCTTCTGCAATCTTTGGTCTTAGATCGTAAAGTCTTGAGGTGCGGGGCGTAAGCGTATGGCCTTCGCTTGAAGACACCTTTTTTGATGACGTCGTTACTATTGCCACAAGATCAATGAGCTCGGGCCAATAACTCGTATCGAACAACTGCTCTGCAAAGGAGTCCGAACCGTCGTGATGCGTGCCACGATGCCATTTGACTATGCCCCCATAAAGGCTCCTGCAGCCGCTTCCGCTGACCTGGCGTGCTATCTTTGAAATCTCTCTGGTATCTATTTTTAAATCCAGTGCTTTGACGATAGCAAGCGATAGCGCTGCTGCACCCGCAGCACTGGAGGCCAATCCCGTGCCTGAAGGAAAATTGTTTTCAGACACAACCAGTGCATGGGCGTTTAATCCTGCGGTTTTACGTGCGTGCTCCAGTGCCCTCCTTAAATAAGACGCCTTTTCGCTTTGAGCGCTGAAGTCTTGCCTCTTCCCGTCAATTATTAGCATATCTTCCTTGAACGAGTCTGAAAACTCCACGCTTGTTGTGGCGCTGAGATTCTCATCAAGCGTCATGCTTATTGAGGAGTTGTACGGCAGATTAAGTTCGTGGTTGCGCCTTCCCCAGTACTTTATAAACGCTATGTTGGAGGTAGCACGAATCGTATACGTCTTGTCTAGCACTTAGAATCACCCACCAAGAAACTGTGCTTTCAGTATTAATTTTATAGTGGAAATTAATTATAGTTTATCAAGGATACGCTAAAAGACGTAGCAGTTTCGGGTAGCCCAAAATAAGAGATTTAAATGCATGATGCAAAAGAGATTATATGATAAACAAGAAAATCGCCGAAATCTTTGACGAGATTGCCAACATGCTGAGCATAGAAGAAACTCCTAGTTCTAAGTTTGAGGTTAGGGCCTACAAAGAGGCCGCACTTGCAATAGGAAGCATGCAGGAGGACCTGGAGGACATTTACAAAAGGGGTGGCGTACCTGCGCTTATGGAAATACCCGGCGTTGGGAAGGGTCTTGCAGGCAAGATAGAAGAGCTAATCAAAAAGGGCAAGATAGCAAAGTATGAGGAGCTCAAGAAAAAATACCCCATAGACTTCAAGACGCTCACACAGATAGAGGGTCTGGGACCTAAGAAGATAGCCATGCTTTACAAACAGCTGGGCGTAAAAGACCTAGAAACACTAAAGAGGGCAATAAACAAACACACTATAAGAGAGCTCCCTAGTTTCGGGGAGAGGAGCGAGGAGAAACTAAAGGAGGGCGTGGGGTTTCTTGAGTCGAGCAAGGGCAGGCTCAGGCTTGGCGATGCGCTTCCTGAAGCCGAATCGATAATCGAAAGGCTGAAAAAGAGCGGGCTTGTCGAAGAGGCGATTATTGCGGGCTCGGCAAGGCGCATGAAAGAGACTGTCGGCGACCTTGACATACTTGCAATATCCAAGCGGGAAAAGGAGGTAATGGACTTCTTTGTTGGCATGAAAGAGGTAGAGCAAGCGTTAGTGAAAGGCCCGACAAAAACAACAGTCAGGCTCAATATAGGCATAACATGCGATCTCAGGGTAATAGAACCGAAGAGTTTTGGGGCTGCTGTCCAGTATTTCACGGGCAGCAAGGATCATAACATAAAGGTAAGGACGATAGCGATAAAGAAAGGCTACAAGCTCAACGAATATGGCTTGTTCGACAGGCATGGGAAGCTCATTACCAGCAGGAGCGAGGATGTGATATATGGAAAGCTTGGAATGCAGATTATGCCGCCTGAGATGCGCGAAGATCGTGGCGAGGTAGAACTTGCTTTGCAACATAAAATACCCAAGCTGATAGAGCTCGCTGACCTGAAGGGCGATCTCCACACGCATACTAAAGAGGCGGGTGGGGCAAACAGCATGGACGAGATGGCCCGGGCCGCAATTGCCATGGGGCTTGACTACATCGCACTAACAAACCACACGAAGAGCCTTAAGATTTCAAATGGCCTCAATGACAAGAGCTTTCTAAAGATATTCGAAGGGATTGAAAAACTAAACGAAAGGCTTGATGGCAAGTTTACGATGCTTAAGGGCGCGGAAGTCGATATACTCAAGAACGGATCACTTGATCTTGAAAAGAAAACCCTCGAAAGGATGGATTGCGCTGTTGGGGCCGTGCATTCAAACTTTAATATGAGCAAACAGGAGATGACAAGGCGCGTGATCAATGCCATGGATTCTGGACTTTTGCGTGTTCTTGCGCATCCGACAGGCAGGGTGATAAACGAGCGTGAGCCTTATCAGATAGATTTGGAGCGGGTCATAGAAGCTGCAGAACGCAACAATATTGCTCTTGAGATAAACTCGTTTCCGGAAAGGCTTGATCTTAGCGATACGAACATAATGCTCGCTTCAAAATACAAAGTCATGTTCGCTATAGACTCTGACGGCCATAACATTTCACATTTTAAATTTTTGAGGTATGGCATCGGAACTGCGAGACGGGGCTGGCTTCAGAAAGACAGGGTAATAAACGCGATGGGGCTTGAAAAGCTGACAGCCTGGCTGGAGAGATGATCAGGTACGGAAGTCGGAAAGACTTTTTTGATTTATGGCTTTGGTATTTCGATTTGTCTTTTCTCTACCTAACAAATCAAGCTTGCCGTAAACTCCAGCATACCCTGGCGTGATCTTTATCCTGTTGTTTCTGACATTGTCTATGGCCTGTGCGACTTCTTCATTTATGCCTTTTATATCGTCTATGCTAGCATCGGTAAGAGTGTTGAATTCAGTGCCAAATTTACTTAAAATAGAACTGTAAAGTGACTTTACAGCCATGGAATACTTGCTTTTTCTCAGCGAATACGCTATCACTTCCGCTAATGGAACCATGTGTATGAATGGTATTGCATTTTGAGGCACAAAACCGCTTGGCCTGTCTGCAAGATCATTGACTCTATGCAATACCCCTATGACGAGGGGCTTGCCGCAAACCTTGCATGTCCTAATGTTGCTCGTTTCTGGGTTTACAGAGTACTGGCACTCTCTATGACCATCATAGTGGTACTTGCCCTCCTCTGGGTAGAACTCAACTGTTTTATTGAACTTGTTTTTGTCCCTGCCCTTTATTGCATTTATAAGAGAATTGTATGAAAGCTCTTCCAGATCAAAAATGTTTGACTCTCTACCCATATTGCCAAGCGAGTGCATATCACTGCTTGAAAGAAGTGTGTATTTATCTAGAGCAGAAACGCGCCAGTTTAGCAGGGGGTCGCTGGAAAGACCAGTTTCCAAAGCGTAGATATGCTTTTCCTGATTTTCATATGCGTCTTTTATTGAGTCGAAACCGGAAATGGAACCCAAAACGCCGAAATACGGCGTCCAGGCATGCGCAGGAAATATGAATGCGTTGCTCTCTGCTTTGAACAATTCTTCAACCAGCTGTGCTGCGCTCATCATTAAAGTAGGCCTACCATCAGAACTAAAGTTTCCGTATTTATTGAGGCTCTCAATCAGTGCTTCAACGGCCTCGAAACTCGGCAGCAATATGCAATGGTGTATCTTTCTGGCCCCGTATTTATGCTTGCTGGTAAATATAGTAGAAACTTCTGCGCCAAGCACGAAACGAGTTTCGTTGCTCGAATTCTTAGACTTGAAAAGACCATCGCCTTCGGATTCTAAATTATCTTTGGCTTCTCTCAGCCAGTCTGGATGGAATATGTCTCCCGTACAGATCAGACCAAGGCCTTTTTCTTTTGCCGCTGTTGCCATCGATAGTATTGTTATCTGGCCACTGCACGCCCTGGAGAAGCGCGAATGGGTATGCAAGTCTGCAATCACTTTCATAAAAACACTATGTTTATCATCTTTTCTGGACAACGCCATTCTTGGGGCATATGTCATCGATGGGGCATTTACTGCAGAATGGTATTGTCTGGCATATCTTTTTGCCGTGCGTCTTTAGGATGTATGCAAAGTTATGCCAGTATCTTTTGTCAAGTTTCTTTTCCAGGTCTTCCTCGATTTTGTCGGGATTTTTATTTGCACTAAGCCCAAGCCTGTATGAAAGTTTTATGACCCAGGTGTCAACAGGTATGCCTTCAACAATATTGAACGCGTTTATTAGGATGGTGTTTGCTGTTTTCCTTCCAATGCCTGGCAGTTCAACGAGTTCCTTCATGCTTGAGGGGACTTTACCGCCATACTTTTGCTCTATGATCCCGCATGTTCCTATTATATTTTTGACTTTGTTGCCTGCAAAGCTTATGCTTTTTACGTACTTTATGATTTCTTCGGGTTTGGCATGTGCATAATCTTTTGCAGTCCTAAACTTGACAAAAAGAGCCGGAGTTGCCTTGTTAACAACTTCGTCTCTTGTCTGCGCAGAGAGTATTGCTGCGACAAGGAGCTCTAAAGGGGTGTTGAAATTCAGATAGTATTTTGCGTCTTTATAAGCCTCTTCGAGCTTTTGAGTCAGCCTATCAAATTGCTTTTGATCTAAAAGCTTTGGCCCTGACATAAATCCCCACAAATCATTTAATGGTCAGCGTTTTGCAATCCGATCTTTGTGAAAGTCTAAAACTTTATCTAAAGCCTTCAGAGTTGAATATAAAGATAGAAAGGTGTGATGAAGCTTGCCCGCTTTGTGCACTGTTAGTTTTTCCTCTGTTCCAATTTCGTTGTTGTTTTCGTCAACAAGGACGACTCTTTCTTCCATGCAATCATTTATAATTTTATACAATAAAAGGTTATAAACCCGTTTGCCCGTCTCACATCTAATGTTTTTCATGATTTTATGCATAAAAATACAACAATCAAAGGAATATTTGCAGTGAAGGTCCTTTCACTTCTTAAGAAGCGATATAGGGCTGAGATGCAGACCATCCTTGGGCACACCAGTCCTTGGGAGTTGCTGGTTGCCACCATACTTTCTGCGCAATCGCAAGATATACAGGTCATTAAGGTTACGAATGTTCTTTTCAAAAACCTAAAGAACGTTGGAGAATACGCCCAACTTAGACCTACTGAACTATATAAGTATACTAGAAGCATAGGCCTTTACAGGAGTAAATCAAAAAACATAATACAGGCTGCAAAAATGTTATTAAATGATTTTGACGGGCGTGTACCAAGAATGATGGATGAGCTAGTAAAACTGCCTGGTGTCGGTAGAAAAACTGCAAACGTTGTCTTGTCAAATGCCTTTGGAATCAATGAGGGCATGGCGATAGACACACATTGCATAGTTGTTTCTAACAGGCTTGAGCTTGTAAAAACCAGAGACCCGAAAAAAATCGAGATGCATCTTGTTGCGCTCTACCGCCGGCGGGAATGGTCGAATGTGAGTAATTTGTTTGTAGCACTTGGAAGGGACACTTGTACGGCAAGAGCAAAATACTGTTACAGGTGCGTGCTAAAAAACATGTGCCCTTCGAGTGATGTGAAAACTAAATAAGTGAGATTATGATTGCATGCCTGTATAGTGGTGGGAAAGATTCGACTTTGGCTTTACACAGGGCAGTCGAACAAAAAATTAAACCAGGCTTGTTGATAACTTTTGTCTCTGAAAACCCATACAGCTACATGTTTCACAGACCAGATGTGGAGTTTACCTCTTTACAAGCAGAAGCACTTGGGATTGAACATGTGTTTGCAAAGACCAAGGGCGAAAAGGAGAAAGAACTAGTTGATCTTGAATATGCTTTAAAAGAGAACAACGTTTCCACACTGATAACTGGTGCCGTCGCAAGCACATATCAAAGAAGTAGGATACAGTCTCTTTGCGATAAGCTTGGAATCAGACATGTTGCGCTTATTTGGGGCATAGACCCTTTGAAAGAACTTAAGGAAATTGCGGCAAAATATGAAGCCATAATAATAGGCGTTTCTGCACAGGGGTTTGATGAAACCCTCTTGGGGGCTAGGATAGATGAAGATATTATAAAAAAACTATTAGAGCTTCAGGAGCGCCATAAAATAAATCTCTCGTTTGAGGGTGGTGAAGCGGAATCATTTGTGCTGAAAGCCCCCTTATTCAAGAAGAAGATTATAATAAAGAGAGCCCATAAGGTATGGACTGGCACCGCTGGAACATTCATCATAGACGATGCATATCTGGAATAGAAACTGGTGCACTATAAATAATTTGGTTTCTAAGTATGGCTGCATAAAGGCAGAGTTGCATGAAAGCTTCAATATTGTCCAAGAAAAGCAAATACGCTCGTTTTGCCATTAGGGAAGATGATGCCATGGCGGAAAAGCTAAGCAAAACAGGCAGGAAGGTTTTAAAACTCAGTGGGGGCGACCCTGCTGCGTATTTTCCAACACCAGCATACATCATAAACCCTTATATAAAGGCACTCAGGAACCACAAAACAGCATACGCAAGATCTCAAGGGACTCATGAGCTTGTGGATGCGATTATTGGCAGGTACAAGAGAAAATATGGCCTGACTCTTTCTGACGAGGACGTTATAGTGACCAATGGCGTGGCAGAAGCCATAACGTTCATAAACAGTGCGATGATTGATGATAATGATAAAGCGATACTCTTCAAACCATATTATCCCCAGTACATATCGTCCTTAAAGACTTACGGTGGAATTGAAATCTTAGAATACTACGATGAAAAACTAGACTGGAATATAAACACCGATTCGTTAGAGAGATCATTAAAGAAGATTGGAAAGCACGTCAAAAATACAAAGTACATGCTCCTAACCAACCCAAATAACCCAACAGGAACCGTGCTGGACAGAAAAGTACTAGAGGAGATCGTTGATCTTGCAAATGAGTATAATATATTTTTGATAAGCGACGAGGTATATGATGAACTGACTTATAATGGAGCAAAATATACCAGCATATGCAAACTCGCGAGTGGCATACCGTATATGGTATTGAATGGTGCATCAAAGGCGTTTGATGCCTCAGGCTTCAGAATAGGCTATGCTATAATACCTGGTGATGATAATCGTTCAATTGAAGTAAAGGATAAACTTGTCGATTACGCTATGGTAAGGCTTTCAGCCAATACACCAGCACAATACGCAATTGCAGAAGCGATGAATAATGTTAAAGAGCACGAAAAGGCAGTGAATAGAATGATAAGTTCAATAGAAAGGAGCACTAACAGCTCTGTGGACCTGCTCGAAGAAAATACGTTCTTGGATGTCGTAAGGCCAAAGGGCGCTTTTTACATATTTCCAAGACTGCACATGAAGGACTTGAAGTTTAGAAACGACAAGGAGTTCGTAGAAACACTGCTAAAGGAGGAGCGTATACAGACTGCCAGGGGGTCAGGGTTCGGCTCACCGAACCACTTCCGTATAGTTTCATTAGCACCAGAAAGGATTATGAAGGGTGCGATAGAAAAAATAAACGGGTTCTGCAAAAGACATGCAAGGTAAATGATTTGCTTTGTAATATCGGGCCTGTGGTCCAACGGTAAAGATGCCAGCCTTACACGCTGGAGATCGGAGTCCGACTCTCCGCGGGCCCAGATTCAAAATAACTGTAAGAGAGCCTATGGATTAAATTTGGGTTGCTGTCGAAAACAATATATCTTTTTGCTGTGAAGGATATGTGGTGTGGGGAATGAAAATAAGAAAACGGAATGGTAAGAGAGAGGACTTTATAAGAGAAAAGATCGTCGTCTCTGTACTAAAGGCTGGAGGAAACATAAGGAGAGCTAGGAACATAGCCAGGCAGGTGGAAAGGGTAGTCTCTAGGAGCTCAGCAGCAACAACACGACAGATAAGAACAGAGGTGTTAGATAGATTGAGAAGCAGAGATGCCAAAGCATATAGGGGCTGGCTAGCGTATGACAAGCAGTACAAAAGAAGGGCTTGAGCAGGGGGCGTGAAAGAGCGTCAAAAATAACCATATCTCAATATTTGCCTCAAATGTTGCTTCTGGTTCTACGTGCAAGTATCCATTATTGCTTACTTTTTGACCAGTAATCATTGAGGATTTTTATAACTTCGTTGTCTTCGACTGGTTCAAAGTCTTTATAAAATTGTCCAACAGCATAGAAAGGTTCAGGAGCATTTAGGCACACGACCTCATCCGCTTCGAATCTTATTAGGGCCAAGACTTCTAAAGGAGCGACAGGGATGGCTGCAATCACCCTCTTTGCTTTTTGATTTTTAATCCACCTCAATGCCACAATCAGGGTGGCGCCAGTTGCCACGCCATCGTCTACAATAATTACTGTCTTATTAAGAATTTGTGGGTAGGGGCGTTTGTCCCTGTATGTTCTAAGCATTCGGTCGGATTCTTTCATTTGAAGTTTCTTTTCTTCTTCTATATATTCATCTGTAATGCCAAGCATCTGGATGGCACTCCTATGCAAAAATGTACTTGCATCAGGCATTACTGCTCCTATCGCCACCTCTGGCTCAGCTGGAGCCCTTAGCTTTCTCGGTACGATTATATCAAGCTTGGCGTGTAACGCCTTAGCTATCTTATAGCCTATTACTACTCCGCCCCTAGGTATTGCCAGGATAAGTGGGTCTTTGAGTTTTAAGTTCTGTAATGCATTAACTAATTGCTTCCCGGCATCAATTCTATCCTTGAACATAATAATATTTATGGTGTGAATTATAAATATTATTTGGGACGCAAATTGAATAACGAAGTTAGGTACTAAGTTTATAGGTAATGGCGCTTGGCGCTTGCCGCGGTTGTCCAATAATTCCCCTATTCTAACTTCGAATCCCAGGGTTTAAACCCTGGGGTACATACTGATTTTGGTGACCAGTATGTACAAACAAAAACGAATTTGGAAATTATATAACCAAGAGTTG
>Ga0315282_10009549_pt1 | contig 15412 bp, 16 predicted proteins | sample YL17G07_20_MG_FD_203693 | JGI IMG/M metagenome (GOLD analysis project Ga0315282, IMG submission 203693) | Sediment microbial communities from Yellowstone Lake, YNP, Wyoming, USA - YL17G07_20 | ecosystem: Environmental > Aquatic > Freshwater > Lake > Sediment | place: USA: Wyoming | collected... | reverse complement strand
CTTAAAGCCCTCAAACTTGCACCTCAATGGATTCTCGAGGATAAGATCTCGACTTATCGGGCGCGGGCGTTTGTTTACGCTCTTAAAACGCTGTATGAGATCTATTTGCAGGATCAGAACTTCGCCCAGCGCCTTCTTGAGGTTGAAGCGGCATACTTTGTCAATGTTCCAAACAAAACCAAAGGCAAGCTGTACTGGCGTGCTGTTATAGACATTCTCAACGAAATTAAAGACCAAGATTTGAAAACTCGACTTCTTGACTACATTGAACAGAACGAGCGTCAGAATGTTGACCCTCAAGAAGTAACCCAGTCAAACGGGCAGCAAGCCGAACAGCCGCTTGAGCCCGTAGCTCAATCCTAGTCATGGACCCTTTTTTGTGGTCTTGACAGTTAAAGGTCTCTCGGTCTTTTTTTTAAAAGAGCAGCCCAGAGGCCAACTAATCTTCCGAAATAAATAGGAGAGTGAAAAAATGAGTGAAGAAATAAGCAAATCGAATATTGATCTTCCCAGAAAACAGTATTCGATAATCTGTTCTGAATGTGGAAAAGCTGCAGAGGTCCCATTCGAGCCGTCAGCGGATAGACCGGTATTTTGCCGAGAATGTTTTAGAAAACGAAGAGTGAGGTGAATATGATATGTCAAGCGAAGAAAGGTTTCGTATCCTACGCGAGACCCAACAGGAGGTTCAATCCTCCCACAGTGAAATTAAGAGGCTAACAAAGCTTCTTGGCAGGGAATACTTGAAGGTCGTGAAAAGTCAGAAAAGCGATCTTGAAACTCTCGAGACCGTCCTAGAGGGGGATGTACTCCGGAAGGGAATCGAGGGAATCATGGAGACACATGGGCTTTCACATAGTCAGGTTATGGAGGCTTTGATGAATTATTGTCAGAGCTATGTGCAAGGCACCAAATCCATCTCGGAACTCTTCAACTACACCCTCAAATACGTTGAGACAATTGACTCTTTGCTCCGTAAGGCTGAGGCTGCAGGCCAGAGACTTGAAGACCTCAAGAAAAACAGCGTGGTCCCCTACAAGCAAAGCTCCACAGTGCAAAGTCCAAAGCCCGCAGAAGCATGGATCCAGAAGGCAGGCAGCAGCGTTTACTACGCCTAGAGTTGAACCACTATGGGAATGTCATTTTCCAACAAGGGTGAGTCTTCAGGCGGTCCACGAAATCAAACCGAAGCAACAGCTCTCGGCCAATTCGTCAAAACCAAGAACGGCTCCAAACTCTATGATAGACTAAAGCAACTGGACAAAGAGATCCAAACCGCTCAACATGCCGAAAATGAAGCAAAGAAGAAACTTGCCGAAGTTGAAAATAAGATCAAACAGGATAATCCCTACTATAACCCAAGCCCCCAGCAGCAAGCGCAAATTGACGCAGGCCGAAAAGCAGTCTTCGACACAGAATCTGAGCATTCAGCACTACAAAATACTCGCTACGCCTTATGGCTCAGTATAGAAAATACTCTGCATCATTGGCCGTCTATCTGCAAGCTTCCCTTAATGATTCTGCAGGCTAGAAAGCAGTTGGACTCATTGAAACCGGAGCTCGAGGAAAATCACAACAAGCGCAACTATGCTCGATGTCTTGAGCTTGATGAGCGGAAGCGCGAACTTGAGCGGGGAATCGAGAGCTGGACAAGTAACTGGACCGTCGCAACAGGAGATCCTGTACCTGAAGCACCTGAAGTATCCCTGAAAGAACTACTGATAATGCCATTTGACAAAAAGAGAAGCATTGTACACCTTGCATAATGCGTCCGTTAAGGGATAAAAGCCGAGCCTCCTAAGAGTTCTCAGGTTCTCTCTGCTCTCACTCACCACGCCCACCTCTGTTCAATTCCTCTTCTGTCAGGCGTGGCTCGGAGACAGCCCGGCTTATCCCCTCCCTCTTTTTTTATTGCTGCAAATAACAGTTGGAGGTTGAGAAACGTCAAAAGTAAATGTGAAGTTTGTCGGAAGACTGCGGTAATAAGTTGCTTGGACTGCCGCGAAGGTTACTGTTTGGCACACTGGGCAAAGCACATTCATCCTGATATGAAGTATAACTATAAAGTCGGAAGCGTTCCCAGAGTCAAAAAGACAAATCTTAAGCCCTCTCTCGAGGATGAATAGCATAGCTGTGTGCTACTCGTTGATGGGACATGAAAGCAACTCAGAGGTTCTGATCTGGTAGCAGTTGTTTCTTGTACTCCTCAGCTTTGTCAGCACCAACTCTACTAATCATGAAGGTATTTCTTCCTCCATGAGAATAGAAATAGCCTTTAACACGAAGACGATCCAACATTGCTTTGGCATCCCCTCTTAGGTGTGAGGGAAATTTCTTTGCGATCTCCTCTTTACTCATGTTCAAGCTAAGGCGTCTGTCAAAAATATCGTAGAAGCGTACAAGCCACGCAATCTCTGCCTGTGTCAAGTCCTTTAGAACCAATTAAATCGCAAGATAATATTATTCAGCGCAGTATAAATAAATAACCATCTTAAAAATGAACGCTTCTCCAGAAAGGACATTATCCCACGTGGGAAAAGGTTTATATAAAATTTTATACAAATTGTAAGACTGTCGAAATTAGCGGGGAGAATCATATTGAGCACCTTGGCAGCTACCACAAGAAACATTGAGCGAGGAACTACTACAGATTGGACTTTATATGATTTCATCTGTGAACATCCGAATTCGAGCATATACGAACTACATGGGCAACTTGGTTGGACGGTTGGCAAAGTTCAGAAAGCCGTTGAGAGACTGCGAGAACGAGGATATGTTGAATCTAGAACGGTTAACAATCCTTCAAGACCCAAGACGATCATTGCCCCCACGGATTGGAAAGAGATATACAAAAGGCTCAAAGAAGAAGGATTTGAAGAGTAGCTCTGTAGCACTAAACCACATCTAGAAAGGTGGGGAAAGAGTCAAGAGTTTGTTTTCACCGTAGTTGATTATGTGCATCCGCATGATGATAGCGAAAGAACACGTCATAAAATATAGAGAATCATTCTTGGATGCCATTGACTGGTATTCAAAGAATCTTGTTGAAGAACTCACGGAGAATAAAAAACGCCTTTTGCCTTATGTAGAGAATCCGGATTATAACTTAGTTCCTGATTTGAAGAAAAGGATCGAGCGGGGGGATGAGATAGAAGAGGGAAAGCCTTTCCGTCTTATTGAACACATTGTTGGCGGCTATCAAGCACACCTTTGTGAATTGAAAAAGGAACCATGGATTAGAGAGGATGCAATCGGTAAACAACTAGGACAAATTGATGAAATAACTGGGCTAGACATTGTGAAAATCAAGAAGAACTCTGCACACTAATTAACAGCTTGTTTCTATCTTCCACTAAGCCACAGTCTTGAACAGACTCGACTACAGGCTCAGGAATACGAACTTTTAGTCCAATGCCCATCGTGGGTCCACCGATGGAGCCACTATCGCGTTTAAGTTGTCCGTCTAAATGTATCCTGATTGTATCGGTATTGATTCCTGTCAGTTGGCTTATCCGCTCAGCAATCGAGATCCCCGATGTTACTAAGCAGTCTTTGAAGACTTCTCTTTTGCGCTCTCGACCTCAGTCTTAACACCCATCAACGCTTTAAACCGCATAATATTCTCGGGCGTAAGCATCCTTTCAACAACCTCCTTAAGGGTCACCTGTTCCCCAAGAATCTCTCCACATTTGCTGCAGTAAATTGCAACGGGCGCGTTCTCAGTTTCACATGATCTACATTTCAGAAATTGAACTATCGGTCTAAGAACCTCTTCCTTCCGCTTTTTACCATGTAAGATCAAATCTTTTTCGTCGACATCTCGCATGGTCAAGTGACTATAAACGCCTACCATGCCCGGGTTTCTCCAACCGAACAACTGCATAAGCTCTCGGTCAGTGAAAAGCCGAGAGTCCTCAGTGGCTTTAGTATGCCGGAACATATGCGGATTGATAGGTTTCTTTAACACCTTAAGCCCTAAGCTGCGAACCCGATGGTAAACCGTATTAAGATTAAACTTGGTTGAGCCGTGAAAACCAAAACAGAACAGTCTAGCGTTAGGATCGTTTCTTGCAGGATGATTATTGATTTGTTGTCTGAGATCTGGCACAGCAACATAGGCTCTGCGCATTCGTGTCCCACTTTTTCCAGACAGTGAAAGGATGGCTGAATACTCATCAAAGCCCACGTCTTTGATTCTAAGATTATACAATTCACCAAGTCTGCAACCTGTCTCAGTGAAGATCTCAATCATAAGTCGGTCTTGAAGTGATTCCGCGCCTACAATCAACCGCTTAATTTCTTGAGGCGTAAGGATCTTGTCTCTGATTCTCTTCTCTCGGTCCTTAATCCTGATCGGTTTAATCTTCTTGGCTAACTCTTCTCGGCCAAGATAAACAAACGCACGCTTAATCATTCCAACCATGCCGGCAGCATAAGAAGGACTTTTCTTTAACAGAAGATCAATAACAGCATTAACGTCGTCCTGGTTGCACTTCTCAAAATCTAAACGATGAGTATCCTGCAAAACCCTTAGACGGTCAGCATACATTTTGATAGTACGTGAGCTTAGAGCCTCACGTCGACAGCCGGCAAGGAACTTGTCAACCCATTCCATGCCGTAAAGATGCTCGGAATAGCTATAGAAAGATATGTGTGAAATAGACTAAGCATATTTACTATATGACGCTATTTGTTCCGAAATCTTGTACATTCTTTCGTTTCCAAACGAGACAGCAGTCTTGCTTAGGGCGTCAAGACTTCGTTCATGGATCAACCATTTTCTAATAGCGAAACCACGCAGAATCTTTGCTCCGAAGATGATAGCGTCAACGTCCATAAGTTCACTTAATCGTTTGGCTTCAATCAAGGGTCTGAATCCCTGAAGAAAAATCAAATCCCCTAGATGGACTGCGTCATCAACAGCGTCACATTGCCTCAAGATTCTCAAGAGTTCTATCTTGTCTCTATTCAAGTCATGTTCGTCTATCTTGCCGCTATCAAGAGCTAGTAATGGTACACTGTTGAATATCCCATGTTTAAGATCCTCTTCTACATCGGCTACGTCATCATAGATGTTGCAACCCTTGAAGAAGTAATCCGCGGCCTTTCTTATACAAAGGACCGCGTTCAACTCATTAGGTTCAAGTGTCCCTTGAGATTTCTCAAGGAAGCAGAAGTCTATGTCGACCCATATCTTGCCTACGCTTTTCTCATTGATCCTCTGAATATAGTCTTGAATCGATGTGATTGGTTTCGAGTCGTGAGCCTTTTCATCAATGGACCTTGTCTGCCCATCGATGAAGTCTTCGAAATCTCTCCGATAGATACGATACATTTCTGAATTTCTTCTTAAGCCTCTGCGCGCAAGCTCAAAGGTCCATCGTGCCATCCTCATGCACGAGTTTTCAGCTCTGGCACGTGGGCTGGCTTCATAGTCTAGATCGAAGAGTTCTTCGGTGAACGCTCTAAGATGTTTTCGTTGGGATTCAGCGGATTCCTGTTTACTTAGAAATCGATCGTTTATGTTGTCTAGAACCTTTATGCTGGTGATCGCGGATGTCTTTGCTACCATTGAGTAGAAGGCCTGAGCGTAATCTGCTGATGGAGAAAGCATTGGTACGGAAGTCAAGGCTGAGAGATAAGCGCCATAATGATAGTGCTTCTTCTTCAGTATTCCGTTGAACCCCAGTTCCTCTGAGGTAAGGCAATAGCTTTTGTCAAGGCTTGCGAGCCGTTGTTCGAAATCCTCGATGGCGAAGCTGACAAGTCTAAGGATCTTCGAGAATCTGGTAGATTTGAATCGGTTCATAAACAAAAGAAGCAATAGGGCGAGGTTCTTGTAGAGGAAGTTTGTGCCTTCTCTGGTCTCGGAATCCAGAGTTGAAGCGCGTGAGTACGAGGCCACCGACTGAGTTCTTGAGCTCAAGAAAACTCTGTCAGTCCATTCTTTATCAACTATCTAAATAATCATCCACTCTAGTAATTTACAGCAATCGCTCCGCAGAGGTGTATCATGGCATACTCTAGTAGTACAGGTCAAGCAGCGTAATAAGTGGCGACACTACGTCCTTCTCCTTGACACCCGCCACATCTTAGACAACAGACCAAGTCTTAAATCCAGAATTCCCTCATGTAGAATACCACAGGAGAGGGTCTTGCGTCCACACCTTATTCTAGGCGGCTTGTGCCTGCTTCTGATGGGCATGTCTCCTGTAACTACTCTCATTGTGAGGACACGCTATCCTGGCGAGAAGTTCCCAGCCCGACTACCATCCCGAGTGTGCGAGCTTCGGTTGCAATGACGCTAATTCCTTTTGCATTACCCCTTATTGTCGCAATCCTTGTTGGGGCTTTCTTACTGATATTTTTGGTGACGTCCGAGAATCGAGGTAAAAGGAAAGTGGCTGCACCACCCTCCGAGCAGGAAATTAGATCTTCGCTAGTATCTGGGTACAACAGACTCAACAGTGAACTCAAAGCCGCCAGGCAGAAGCTTTCGAAGCTAACCGAAGCATATTCTGAAGGAATAATCCCGAAGGACACATACGGTGAATTGAAGGACGAATACGGGAGTAAAATATCGAAACTGGAAAAGTCAATCGATGACATATGGCCTCTAAAACATCCCGTAGCATCGGAATACGAGGATCTATCTGCAGAGTTGGGATCTGTCAAGCAGAAGATTACAAAGTTGACGGATTTCTATGCGGGAGGGGTAGTCAGTCTGGAAGCATACAGGACTCTTTTGACTGACTATGAGAAACGATCTTCAGAACTTAAACGAGAAATTGGCGAAATTGAGGCCAGGATGAAAAATGAACTGAGTATGATCCGGGAAGAAGAGCTGAAGATTACTAAACAGATCGAACTCTTAAGTGCTAAACAGCTAGTCGGAGAAATCTCCGAATCCGAATACATTGCTGAGAAATCAAACTTGGACTCGTGCCTAACCGGGATTCGAAGAAAGCGTGCAAGTCTGACGTATTTGAAGGTAGCGAGCTAGCGTGAGTTGATCTTTTCGAAATGACTTAATGTGTCTCTTAAGCGAAAGAGCATTCATAGACGTTAAAAGGTAGTTGAGGGGATTTTTTATGGGGCGTCTCGTAGGAATTGTCGGGAAACCTAACGTAGGCAAATCAACGTACTTTTCCGCAGCGACAATGATCAGTGTCCCAATAGCGGCTTATCCCTTCACAACGATCAAACCAAACCGTGGTGTCGGTTACGTCCGTGTTGATTGTGTCTGTAAGGAATTCGATGTCAAAGACGAACCGGTCAACTCAGTCTGCCAAGACGGTGCAAGACTGATCCCTGTAGAACTTGTTGATTGTGCTGGTTTAGTTCCCGATGCTTGGCAGGGCAGAGGACTTGGCAACCAATTTCTCGATGATATCATGACTGCCGATGCACTGATCCATGTTATTGACGCTTCTGGAGGGACGGACTTGGAGGGCAAGATATGTACTCCTGGAACGCATGACCCTCTAGAAGACGTAGAATTTCTTGACAAAGAACTCGACATGTGGCTATTGCGGATCTTCAAAAAGGATTGGGAAAAGATATCGCGCAAAGGAAAAGTCTCGAGAGATGATCTAATCAAGGATCTAGTAGAGCGTCTGAGTGGACTGGCAATTGGACGAGGATCCATAGAGAGAGCTCTAAAAGAATCGGGGCTCGGCTTGGATAGGGTCGATTCTTGGTCCGATTCAGACTTCATCAAACTAATCCACAAAATTAGACTAATTTCCAAGCCAATGGTCATAGCTGCAAACAAAATCGACCTGTCGAAGGCGAGAGAGAACCTGGCGCGACTCTCAGCTTCTCCTTATAGAGTCTTAGCCTGCTCAGCCGAGGCAGAGCTGGCATTAAGAAGATCCCAAGAAAAACGAATTACTGACTATAGACCAAACGACAGTGAATTCAGAATTTTGAATCCACAATCAATTAAGCAAGAACAGATGAATGCACTGGAAAGAATAAGAAAAGAAATTCTGGACGTATACCAATCAACCGGAGTCCAGCAATCAATTAACTTTGCCTTTTTGAAACTCCTTGGAATGCGAGTAGTATACCCGGTTGAGAATTTAGAAAGCCTCACCGACCATGAAGGACGAGTTCTTCCAGACGCCTACCTTGTCCCACCAGGCACCACAGCCAAGGAATTCGCAGGCATGATTCATTCAGATTTGGGTAAGGGCTTTCTCTACGCCACTGAAGCAAGATCAAAGAAAAGGGTCGGTGAGGACTATGTCCTTAAGGACAGAGACGTGATATCAGTCACCAGTGCAACCAAAAGGGGCTAGAGTACGAGTCCAATCCACAGGAACATTCAATGTCTCAACAGCCTGAATGCGACTATCGCAAGGCTTCTGAAGAATGACTCCTCGAGACTCTTGCCTCGACCAAACCCAACACAGTCTTTTCCAGAGAAACAGATCTTCACGTGATCTTTCTCATCAACCATCTCAAAGGGATAAAACTGACAGACCAGTGGCCGATATGGATATATTTGACAATTATTTCCATCTAGAAAATGACATTGGCCATTCTTTTTCCGCATTTCGTAAGGATACAGTTCATTCGGAATAGTAGAGACAAATTGTTCTAACGGGATACATGTTCGGGCTGAGATCTCTTGTGCTTCCACTGCCAGTAATCGTATTCGTCTTCTGTAGTCTGCTGTGTCCTTACAGCAAGTGCTACATCTCTGGCATTCCCAACTAGTGCCAGGCGGGTACACTACTACGAGGTCCAGAATACAGGAGGATTTGGTGGTGTCCCTCAGAGGTATCTTGCCTCTACCAGAGTTCCCAGAGACTTAGAACCGTCTATCTGGCTTTGACATGCTTGACTATAGGTGCTCTGGATTTCCTCAGGACTCTGTAGCCACAGATGGGACATTTTACCTCGGGGGTAACCGCAAGTTGCTCGGCCGTGATCTTAGCACTGCAATTAATGCACTCATAAATCATTCCTGCCCCAACTCTTTTCTCTGAGGATTCCATGTGTCTAATCGGAATTCAAAGACTCAATGGGCCAAGTTAAAGGTTTTGCAGAGTTAGATGAGAGGCCACAAAAAGTCACCGACAAGGTTGCGTTTCGACATAGTGGGTGATATAGCGATTATCAAGGATGCCCATGGAAAGAGAGGTCTGTCTTGGGCACAATCAATTCTACGTAATAACAAGCGAATAAAGGTAGTTCTGGCACAAACAGGGCCAGTTCAGGGCATTTTTCGTCTCTGCAAATTAGAGGTGATTGCAGGGGACAATAGGATGACCACTATCCATCGAGAGACCAAATGCCTTTTTCACATCGATCTTGGAACCATGCACTTTTCCCCCAGATTGGTTCACGAACGTGGGTTAATCGCTAAGAGCGTTGGATTCGGGGAAGATGTGCTCAATATGTTCGGCGGTGCAGGTACCTTTTCCATAGAGATTGCAGACAAGAATCCTTCTGTGACAATCTTCAACGTTGACATTAACCCTGATGCAATACGCTTGTGTCTAAGAAATGTCTTAGCCAACAATATTAGAAACAGAGTCATCGCGGTTTTGGCAGACGCGAAGGAAGCGGCGTCCATTGTCTTCTTAAATAGTATGGATAGGGTCCTTCTACCGCTTCCAGAGAAGTCTTGTGAATACTTCAGCGTAGCCGTCTCTGCACTAAAGCAAAAAGGTGTTATCCAGTATTATGATTTTATTCAAACAAACAAAGAAGAATCTCCTTTGCGACAAGCAGTTGTGAAGATCGAAGGGTTGATCAAAGGCAAAAACATGTCTGTAAGAGAGGGAAGGATTGTGAAGAGTGTAGGCCCTAGACGTTACCTTGTCTCCTTTGAACTCTACAAGGGTGAAGAAAGGTAGGATGTTTCTTGAATTGATCTAGGTGTATGAGCCAACTATGAGCGCGCGCTAGTTGTCATGAATGCTAGGTCTGCCTTATCGAGCAATGGACTTGGCCTTTTAATCTTCGCAGAAAGTTTCCACATGTGAAACACTCTATGAAGGATCTTGTTGCCTTTGTCTGGGGGCATTCAACGCATTCTTTCTTCATCCTTGCAATTGCCTTTGCACCGACAACACCCTTGAGTGCCTCAACTTTCTCCTTGGGAACTTTGATTCGTTCAACGGAAGTTCTGATCTCGATTATGCACTCGCGTTCGTTAACTGAGCTCACTTGTGGCACCGCCTCGACTTTGCCTCATACTATTGATCTGAGATCAACCCTGCGAAATCCAGTATTCTTGACCAGTGCTAGTGCTGGAAACTAAATATAAGGTTAAGTGCGCACCAGGATATATGGATGAGGATTTATCTTGTGACATATGTTAGCTTGAGCGCGCGCTGGGCTCAGACAGTTTCAGACTTGCAAGCACGAGAGTCACTTTGAAATGCCCTGATTGTGGGGCAAGGAAGAAGTGCCTTTATCAGGTGAAACAGGGAGAAGCGATAGACTGCGAAATGCAGGAAGGCCATTAGCTTCGGTGACAAAGACAGGAATGTAGGCCAGACCGCATCGAACATTTACGGGTCACTCAACGAGGCCCATAGTGTATTGGAGGATAGCGGGCTTCTCCGATAGCACGCGCGTTGAATTATTGACTCTTAAGGTTTAGCCGTGTATTGACACATAGCTGCCTATGATATGAACTTGATGACTTGGTATTGATTATCTTATTGATTTGAAATAGTAAATTTCCTTGATTTAGATTGGTATTAGAAGGGGAAATCACTAGCAATAGGATGCCGCGCGCGCTTAACCGTGACCTACTGTGCCATTGCTTTGCGCGCTGCAAAGCTAAGATGAGAGACAGAATGCTAACGCGCCCTAGATGGCTAGACTACGGGGTAACCAAGCATTCTCGATATTAGAGTCGCTTGCGAAATATAGGTATAGATCTCCAGAAATTGAGAAAAAGACAACAGAAGACTAGCTGGAAGCAGGCTATCCTCGAGTTGCCACCGTGACAAATTCGCGGCAACGCATATCACTAGCATCGGCACCAGGAAAACTGCGACCCTGGCAAGCTCAAGTCTCGCAAAGAGCATAGTCACTAACATGATTGCCGAAACGCATAGGGCGAATGCATCAGTCCTAACGTGCCGAAGTGAAAAGTAGAGTTGTTGCAAGACATTCAGGAAAAACAATGCGCAGACAGGAAGTCCCAACAGAAGAAAGAAGAAAAATGTTGATGGCTCAACACTCCAAACCGAAGGCATCAAAGAATGAAGATGTTGGTAGAACCACTGATTTGTCTTAAAGGCACTTAAAGCACCTTCAAAGAACGGCATGCCAAAGATCAGCTGCAGAATGAGATACGGAGTAAATACTCCTGACAGGAAGACTGACAGCTTCAACAAAGCCTGCCGCTTTTCTTGTACTGACATGGCGAGTAACATTGCTAAGATCAACACAGATGCCGAAACAAACGTCAAAAACAGAGCAAAGGAAAGAATCAATCCCCCAAGAAAACCGCGATAGATCCCTCTATAACTCCTTAAAGATTGAATGAAGAGAAGAAGAGCACATAATGTGAAGGTACCCACGGTCAAATCCATGTAGGGCAGGTTCAGGCTGAGAGAAGGTATCCATGTGTAAAGCGCACATGCAAGTAACGCTACCTTAGGGCCAGATACTAGTTTTGCCAAATAGAAGAGTGGAAACATCGCCAATACTGTAAGTACGATTGAGATCCAGAATACGGATTGTGGGTTTCTTCCTAGAAACTGGAATCCAAAATAGATCATTAGTGGGTGCCCTGGAAAGTGTGTTGCCAGATGACCGCCCCAATAGAGAAGCGGGACCTGCATCAGATCCAGCCATTCACGGACAAAAATCAGAGGGTCCGTTACTCTGAGAGCCAGGGAATAATAGGCAAAGCTTTGAGGATCATCGATAATGTTCAAAATCTTGTCGTAACCCCTCAGGTTGGTTGTCAGTATCTGGATAATCAGAAAAATTGCAGAAAATGCTGAAGGCTGAAGGATCTCATACTTGGACCACGGACGGGATTCTTGGGGGTTTCTAAGTTCAAGAGTTGCCAGAAAGATCTTCAGTACGATTCCCTCTGAAATGAAAAGAAGTACTATCAGAATAGAGATGGGGATGTGCCTTAGGAATAGCTGTTTTGAATCTGTTATTAAGAAATGGAGCAGGCTTACTCCAAACAGAATTGGAACAGCTGACTTATGCCCCAGTTTGTGTCGGAGCCAAGCCATAGTTTTCACAGACTCTTACTGTTCGCCAGAATATCTCGTAGAATATATCTCTTCTAGGTTGCGCGCGCTTCCCTGTTTTTCCAACTCATAAGGATATCCTGGGGGAATTTATGCCGCCAGTTTGTGGTGGGCAGAGACCCTGACAAATGAGCGAGTGGGTAGACATAACCTCGTCTTGGCCTCCTCTAATCCAACAACTTCCCAGACCCGAAGCCGTTGCAGGCAGTCAGCATATTCTCAGAAGCTTGCTTGTACAACGTGTACGCGTAAACTTGTTGACGAAAAGCGCGCGTTAAATAGTCCTGACCACATACCAAGCCAAGTCGCGCCCGCCAATCTACAGTGACCAAGCAAGATTTGGAAACTGTACGCCATTGCAGATTCAAATCAAATATAAGGTTATTAGTAGGATAAGGTCGACTCTACGTGAACAGAATTGAGGAGCAAGTCCATCTTAGTGATTACGGCTCTGGTTCTGGCCTTGGCTGATTTCATCGTGGAACTCCAGGTCCTCCCCAGCCTCTACAGAGGGATCCCGCTTCCGTTTCCAGAGACTTCTAAGCCTATAGGTAATGCTCTGTTCTCCGCTACTTCTCTCCACATTGCCCTAATCGCCATAAACATATTCGTATTGATTGCTGTCTTGAAGAGAGTAGGTTACGTAGGTTCCTCGATTCCTTCCAGAAAAGGAGATTGGCTTGACCTGTTTGCTTTTCTGGCCTTTGCTCTTTCCGGACTTGTGATGTGGTTTTCACCGGTGTTTATGCTGCCCTTCATAGGCGCAGGCGTATACTTGATCCTGACAGATATGCGATAAGCCCCTATTCCGCCAAGAATCCTCTTAGTATGTTGGCGATTAGTCCAATGGTCATTGCTATCCCTACTGGAAGAGCCAGCAAAAACTTCCCTATCGAGCGGTAATGCCAGAGACCCAGTCCAAACAGAGGCACGAACAAGATGAGCGTAATAGAGTTTAGGAGAGATATTGCTGACAGTCCCAGATACGCGCTGTAGTATATGTAGGTCCTCCTAAGTCGGCGAGTAATCAGACCCTCTCTCATCAGAAGATAATGGTACCTCGGGAGAAGGAGAAACCTATTCTTCAAATGGTTCCCGTAAACAAATTCCTTAAGGTGATTTGCTCTCTTGTTATCAAGTCTCACTACTTTGAACCCAAGCTTTTCCGCCTTAGCGCCCAGCCACAAATCGTCCACATTAGTGAATCTATCATCAATAGTCCAGTTGACTTGATCCAGGAATTCCTTGGACATTATGGTGCAGCCCATGTTGATGTCTACTTCAGACGCATATTTCTTACCAGCTTCAACATAGGCATATGGAATCGATGCCATACCGATCTTGTTATCTTTCCTGAGGCGCTCAACAAGGTCAGCAATAGTTCCTCGAGGGATCTCGACATCTGAGTCGATACTGACAACGTAGTTCACGGCAGTCTCTTTCGCCAGGCTAAGACATTCATTTCTAGCTCTTGCTATACTCTCTTCTGATGCATCGTCTTTCCGACGCTGAATTACCCGCGAATAGAGCGAGCCATGCTGCATAATGAATTCTTTGAGTATTTTCGGTGACAAATCTGTAGAATGATCGTCGAAGAATACCAAAGCTATCTTTTTCTTATCGTAGGAGTCGTCGGCATAGATAGATTCCAATGTTCTGGAGAGAGTCTTCCCTCGGTTTCTAAATGGTATGATTACTGACACAGCAGGGGGCGCGTCATTTTTGGCTTCAGTGACAGGATCAATGTTGAGCATAGTCTCTCAACTTTATTCAGAGTTTCTTCGCAAGAAAGAACAGCTGATGATTAGTCAACGCCTTGAAGATTCTATTTAGTCGAAGTACTCCAAAGAGTAGTTTGAACCTCTTGGAGGGGCCTGTGTCTTCATAATAGTAATCAACCAGCTTGAACTGTGAATGTTCCAGAAGGTGTCCGATTTCACATATTGTCCATGAGTTAATGTGCTCGTGTAGCGTATGAGTCTCCTCTATTTTTGTTCCCAGAACGGTTCGGAGAATCCTGCCACACCAATAGATGTTTGGTACAGAGGAACGGAGTGTACCGGCCGTTTTCAGAATTCGCCTTATCTCCCTTAGTGCTTCCGCCGGGTTCTCTAGATGTTCGAGGACTTCGAATGCCAAGGCTTCGCGAAATGTTCCGTCCCTAAAAGGAATATTGCTGGCACTTGCGACGACGTCAACCCCCGGCATCCTTCTGATGTCCATGCCAAGGTCGCCACGCTTGTTCTCCCCACAACCAACATCCAGTATCAGCATGAAATGTTCCTCAAATAACAGATCATTCTTTGTGGTTATCTCTCAATCAAGGATCGACTGTATTTCGCTTCAATAGAAACGAATGAATCATGGCTCAGTGAACCTGTTTTCTGTTCCCCCCGGCAAGCCAACCAGCTACTATAGTTATGTAGGCATTCAGTTGCCATTTGGCAATCTTGAAGTCTCTTGTTAGAGCGTAGATCCACAGCGCCTTGGGCAAACCCAATAGAGTGAAGAGAAGAACCCTCTCCCAGCTATAGTATCTGTAGGCCCTAGCGATTCTTCCGAACTCAACAAGCTCCCTCATGTTTCTAGCGCTAAGATTGGCGTAGTGGTGGCAGTAGGCCCTCGAAGTGGCTTTCCAAGAGAGCCCCTTTCTTGTGATATGCTGCTTGACATACTGGTCTTCCCAGACGTGCAGGCGGACGGGGAAAATAATGTCCTTTACAGAATCAGTATGAATAATCGTATCATGGAGCATTCCGCGTCTGTTTCCTTCTATCAGCATTGTGTCCTCGAGTGATTTTCGGTAAAACTTCGAGACGGCCGTACATCTCTTTAGGTCACTGGGGGCTATTGGCACTGCGACACCCCAGACCGCACCAGTATTGCTTGTGATAACACTTTCTATCTTATCGAACCAATTCTTGCAGAGGATCACGTCACTATCTACGAATGCAAACCACTCGGTCTTAACCTCATCTATTCCCCTCTGTCTTGCAAGAGCTCTACCGCCTTTCATCTGAATAATCATTACATTTGAGTAGGACTTCAAGATTGGAACCGTTTCGTCCGTACTGTAGCCGTCTACGACAATCAGTCTATTGACCGGTATGTTGGCATAGATGCTTCTCAGACACATATTCAAGAATGGTTTCTCGCTGTTCTTAGTAATC
>Ga0315282_10009546_pt1 | contig 15419 bp, 16 predicted proteins | sample YL17G07_20_MG_FD_203693 | JGI IMG/M metagenome (GOLD analysis project Ga0315282, IMG submission 203693) | Sediment microbial communities from Yellowstone Lake, YNP, Wyoming, USA - YL17G07_20 | ecosystem: Environmental > Aquatic > Freshwater > Lake > Sediment | place: USA: Wyoming | collected... | reverse complement strand
CCCGCCACCCCCACCCCCGCCACCCCTCCGGCCCCCGCGTCCCATCCGTCCGCCGAAGCCCATGCCGAAGCTCCGGTAGCGTGTCCCGTCCGGGCTGACGAGGAACAGCCCATACTCCCCGGTCTGCCACGAACCCGGCATCCACGCGAGCTTCCCGTCGTGCTTCACTTCGAGCGTCACCATGACCCCGTTCTGATCCTTTTCGGCCCGCTTGACGGTGACGGTCCAGGCGTCCACGGTGACGGTCTTGTCGACGGCGGCCAGGACGTCGTCGATGACGACTTCTTTCCTGCCGTCGCCGAAGTCGAGTCGCACGAGACCCGAGATTTCCGTCAGTTTCGTCAGGCCTTCCGGGACCTCCGGGAGGGTGAGCTGTGCGTTTCCGCTGCCCATCGTGCGGGTGCGGCCCCCCAGACGCAGGACGCCCGTGCCGCGGACCACCCCGACCTGGTCCTCCGGCATGAGGTCCCTCCCGTCGGGGGTCATCGCTTTCAAGAGCTCCACTTCCGAGGTGAGGGCGGGAAGACGATCTTCCCAGAAATAGGACATCTGGTAGAAGACCGTCGAGACGCTCCGCCCCACCGTGCCCTTCGGCGCCTTCGCCAGACGGAACATGCGGGTCTCTGTCCCCTGGTCCATCTTCACCACCACCGCTTCCGAATACCCGCTCGGGCATTCCGTCTTCTCCGCCTCCTGGAGCCGGAGCTTGCCCGTGTTGAAGTCAGGAGTGTACATGACACCCGCGGCGTCACACACCTTGTCGAGCGTCTGCCAGTAGGTGAGATCCTTGACCGAGAGCGTCACGGTCTTGTCCCGCAGGTCGTCCGGGACGTCGATCGACTGGTTCCCGGTCAGATCGGCCAGCTTCTCCATGACCTCCGCCAGGGTCAGTTCCCTGGCGTCGAGGGTGATCTTGGAGGCGTTGTAGTTGAGGGCGGTCTTCGTCTCGGTCTTCGGACCGGCGTCGGTGGCGCCGAACTTGTCCGCGACGCCCTTCAGCACCATCTGGCAGCGGAGTTTCACCTCGGCGTCGGCGGTCTCCGCGAGGGTCTTCCGGATGAGCGGGACCACGTCGGGACCGAGGGCGATGAGCTTCTCCACCGCGGCCTGTCGCGCGACGAATTCCTTCGCACTGAACTCCTTGATGAGGACTTCCGCCGCCTGCTTCTGCCCGGCCGTCATCTCCGCCCGCGCCGGCGTGCAGAATCCCAACAGAACCATGCACACAATCGCTAGTCTCGCGACGTGCCTGCTCATCGCCTGTCCTCCACTGGCTATTGGGTTAGATGTTGAGTTGGCTCGGCGTACGCCGGGTAGCATGCAGCGTTCCGGTCGGTTTCGGGCTTTCGGCGTCCGGATGGGTACAGAAAGTATACGTATAAGTGCCCACGGACGGCGAAAAAAACGCAAAAAAACGGCCTTCTTGACGCGGAACACGCCCCTCAGTCCTCCAGTTTCCCGAGGGTCTCGGCGAGTTTTCCCCGGTAACTGAAGGCGAAAAACGACGTCTCGAGGACCTGGCCCGGCTTCATCGGCACGCGTCCCTGGATGTCGTAGTGCGGCTTCGGCAGCGTCGTGAAGGGCTCGATGGCGCAGGCGTATTCCCGTCCGTAGTGCGGCCAGCCGCCGCCCCCATACCCCTGCCAGACCCAGATGACCGGGAAGAATCTAGCATCCCACTTCATCCCGAACCCCACCTTGCGCTTCGCGTTCGAGATCCCGTACCACCCTTCCTTGAACCGGGTGAGGTACCACATGTTTCCGGGTGCGCCTGTTCCGCGTGCCGGGATCCGGCACATCGTGAGGTCCCCGTCGAGCGGCGTCCCCTTCGGGAACTCGATCGTGCAGTCGCCCGACAGGAACGGCTCCCCGAACGCCGGGTGATGTCCCCACATGATGTCGAACGTGTCCGTGCCGAGGTTGGTCGCGCGCTCGTCGAACCGCACCCACGGGTCGGACCCTGTGATCGTCAGCGTCTTTTCGAGGAGGAAGGGCGTGAGCACCGTGCGCACCCACAGTTTCAAGCGGACTTCGTCGGACTCGTCCTTGACGATCGCGTATTTCCACGGGAGCGACTGGACCTCCCCGTGCATGGGGAGCGGCGCATCATGGACCGCGAGCGGGGCAGACCCGTGCGGAAACAGTTCCTGCCAGCCCCCCTCGTAGTAGGCGTTGAAGTACTGCTCGTGTCCGCGGAGGTTCGGCTCGCTCTTGATCGACCGGATGCCGCTCGGGGTCCGCCACAGGAAGTCCGTGTCCGTCCGCTTGTCCAGGAACTCGACGATGTCCGACCCCTTGTCCGGGAGGAGCGAGACGCGGATCGCGTCGTTCTCCAGAACCACGAGCCGCATGTCCTTCACCGAGAGCTCGTCCGTCACCCGTGCCCCCTTGGTCCGGTCATATAGCAGTTTCATGTCGTCCTCCGTTCTTTAGAGCCGAGTATCTGCTGTGTGGCACCGGTCCGGATGCATCGGGACCCGCCAGTGCATAGTTGTCGGTGATCGGTGTTATTGTATCGTCAGGAAGGGGGCGTGTCCAGATGCGCGGAAAGAATGACATCCGGTGGGGGGGGCCGCGGCGGAGCGGCACTCGGAAGAAACCAATATTTCGCCTTGACAAGGCACAGACGGGAGTGTACACTTCGACTGAACACTTGAGCATGGAGGGAGCGTCCATGAAAGCCTCGATCCTCGATCTCCGGCGGCGGATGAGGGACGTGCTTCGGGCTCTCGACCGGAACGAGCGTGTGACCATTTTCCACCGCGGCAGGGAGAAAGGCGTCATCCATCCTTCCGGAAGCCGGAAAGTCCCGGGCCGCCCGGTCTCGGACCACCCGGCCTTCGGAATGTGGAAGGACCGCCCGGACATGCGCGATGTCCGGAAGACCCTCCGCAATCTGAGAAGGGGACGCGTCGATGCTCTTTGACACCGACGTCCTGGTCTATCTCTTCCGGGGTCACGCGGGGGCCGCAAAACTCGTTGAAGAGACCCCCGAGCGGGCCATCTCGGTCGTCTCCTACATGGAGCTTCTCCAGGGCGTGCGCGACAAGCAGGAACTGAAAGCCATCAAGAGTTTCCTCGCCGAGTTCGCGTTCGATATGCTCCCTCTGACCGAGAACATCGGTCATCGCGCCTCCATCTACATGGAAGAGTACGGTCTCAAGGCGGGGATGTGCCTGGCCGACGCCCTCGTCGCGGCGACCGCCGTCGAGAACCGGCTTACCCTGTGCACCGCTAACCGGAAGCACTACGCCGTCGTGAGCGACCTCGAGACCCGCCCCTTCCGCCCCTGACGACGCTGAGGGAAGAAGACGCTCAGACGCCGGAAGCCAGAGACCGGAAACCGGACCGGTCCCGATGGAATCGGGACCTGACCAGAAACCAGAATCTTCGGCGCGGGTCCCTTTCCTGGTCTCTGGTTAGTCCCGACGGAAGTCGGGACGATCTGGTCTCTGGTTTCCAGTTTCCTTCGGCCTTCAGTCTTCAGCCTTGAGTCTTCAGCCTTCACCCTTTCCTTCCCCTCTGCGTGCTTTGCGGTGAAAGCTTTTTTTCGATGAACGCCGTGCGAAAAAAATCCGTTTCACCGGGTTGAAACCCATTTTTGGGCCGATATAATGAGATGGTAACGACCGGTCCCCACGGGACGGCGGAGGGTGGAGCGGCCCGCGGGATGCCATCGTAACTCCTTACAGTGTCCTAAGTTACGGGAAAGGAGGGCGCCATGAGAAACATGCCCAAGCTCGTGGCTCTTGTGGGGACTGTGGCTCTGGTTCTAGCGGCAGCGACTTCGCAGTTTTCGGCAGCACCCGTGGTTCGGGGGTTCCAGGACAGACTCATCGTCTCGGCGCCCCGGCTCGGACTCAGCGCGGCCGACCGCGCGGTCTATCAGAAGCTCGACGGTACCATCGTCTCCTTCACCTTCAACGAGCAGCCGCTGGAGGAGGCCATCGACTTCCTCGGCACGCTCGGCAACCTCAACATCGTGCTCGACCGTCGGAAGGTGGAGGCCGGCAAGACCATCACCCTCAAGCTGACCAACGTCACTCTCACCACCGCGGTCAAACTGATCACCGAGCAGGTGGGACTCAAGTGGGTGGTGCGCGAGGGCGTGGTGTTCATCAGTGACGAGGAGGGGACCACGCAGGAGCCGGTGACGCTGGTCTACGACGTGTCGGACTTCCTCGCGGTGCCTCCGGACTTCCAGGGGCCAAACATTGAGCTGCAGAACATCACTGGCAACCGCGGCGGCCGGGGCAGCACCGGCACCGGCGGGGGCGGGATCTGGGAGGACCAGACCGGGAGCGCGAAGGAAAAGGAATCGGCGAAGACGCGCGACGAGCTCCTCCAGGACCTCGTGGACCTCATCCAGTCGGTGATTGAGCCGGGGACGTGGGAGGAGGCGGGCGGCGCGACCAAGTGACCCCAGCGGAGGTTCGGTGAAAACTGGAAAGACCCGGGTGCGTTTTGCGCCCGGGTCTTTTTCTGTACCGGCGACCTGCCTGTTTTCACACAGGTGAGGGCGCCTGTGCCACATTAGAAGATCGCATCCTCCCTGTGGAGCCACCGGAGCCCGCCCGGCCACGACCGTTTCGACATCTCCAGGATCGACCGGCAGTACGCGTTGAGCGGACTTGTGGTGTAGTCGTAGTTCCCGCGGTCGCGCACGAAGTAGTTGGAGATCGCCGCCGCGCGGAACTGTCCCACCGTGGTATAGCATGTCGAATCCCCTCGCCGGTGAGAGAGGATCAGTTCCGGACTCTTCATCAGCTCCCAGGTCGATGCGGGCTTGCCGTCGGGATCGAGGTAGATCACGTTCGTGGTGACGTCCACCGCGCCCCACCTGCCGCGCCGGCGGACTTCGATGATGACGTGGCCGCTGTAGGCCTGGCGCGTGTCGGCGAGCATCACGAGCCGGGCGGGAAGTCCCGCGACCTGAGAGAGACAGCACCCGACGCGTGCGACGTCGGTGCACCAGTCCGACCCCCGGCGGATGATCTCCTCTTCGGCGCCCCCGACGCGCATCGCGTCGAGGTCGTCCGTGGCGGCGCTCGCGAGGTCCGAGCAGAAGCGCGCGACGCCCGCGACGCGCTCCTCCGCCGAGTGCGAGCCTCGAAGCGCCTTCGCGAGGTGCGTCTCGAGCTCCGGCCGTGAGGAGCGCTCGTAGTCGACCCGCGTGGGCGTGTAGTTCCGGTAGAGATACGCGGCGGTCTCCGTACACAGCCGGACCATCCGCTCCACGAGCACGCGGTCCACCGAAGCGCTCGCATGCGCGTCGTTCTCGAACATCGCCCGATACGCCCGGCCGAACTGGCCGATGCCCTGATACGCGGACGGGTCGAACATCATATCGGCGCCTTTCTGGGGTCCGACCGATGGGTTGAAGCCGTCGGACCGTCTGACCAAGTATCCCTTCTTCCTGCGTGCCGAGTTCAGTTCGGCTGCTTCGAGGAGCGGGTTAGTTGCATTTTCGGGCGTTCGGCGGTATTATAAGGTTTTCGCGGGTATCTTCCAGTCGTCGCGGCAAAAACGTCTCCTTGAGCAGGGAGTCCGTCGAGCATGGACGTAGGTCGTGCGATCCTGGAGCGTCTGAAGCCCTGGAAGGTGGCACTGCGGGCGCTCCGTCACCGGAACTACCAACTCTTCTTCGCCGGACAGGGCGTCTCGCTCATCGGGACTTGGATGCAGTCGACGGCGCTGCCGTGGCTCGTCTTCCAGAAGTCGGGATCCAAGCTCCTGCTGGGGGTGGTGGCGTTCGCCGGGACGGTTCCGGCGTCGATCCTGACGCCGCTGGCCGGCGTTATTTCCGACCGCGTCGACCGCCGACGCATCCTCATCGCCACTCAGACCCTCGCCATGCTCCAGGCGTTCATCCTCTCGGGACTCGTCGTCGCGGACGTCATCGAGGTCTGGCACATCATTGCACTCGGGGTCTTCCTCGGGGTGATCGTCGCCTTCGACATGCCCGCTAGGCAGGCTTTCGTCGTCGAGATGATCGACGACCGAAGGGACCTGGGGAACGCCATTGCACTGAACTCGCTGATGTTCAACGGCGCCCGCTTCGTCGGACCCGCCCTGGCAGGCGTGGTGGTCGGACTCTTCGGCGAAGGTCCGGTGTTCGCCGCCAACGGACTCTCCTTCCTCGCGGTCATCGCGTCCTATTTCGCCATGAAGACCCGTCCGAGGGCACACCGACACGCCGGGACGCACGTCCTCTCCGAGCTCGTCGAAGGCATGAGATACGTCTTCCGTCAGCCCGGGATCCGCTCGATCCTCCTGCTGCTGTCGCTCACGAGCCTGGTGGGGATGTCCTACGTGACGCTGATGCCGGCCTTCGCGAGGGACATCCTCGGGGGGGAGGCGCAGACGTATGGGTGGCTGCTGACCTCGATCGGACTCGGGGCGATCGTCGGGGCGATCCACCTGGCCACGCGCAGGGACCTGAAGGGGTTTGCACGGAAGATCGTGCTGGCCGCCGCCGGGATGAGCCTGGGACTCGTCGCGTTCTCGCAGTCGCGCGTCTTCTGGCTTTCGGCGGGACTGCTTCTCGTGATCGGGTTCAGCTCGATGGTGCAGATGGCGTCGAGCAACACGGTGGTTCAGACGCTGGTGTCGGATGACAAGCGCGGACGGATGATGGGACTCTATGCCCTGTGCTTCATGGGTGTCGCCCCGCTCGGGAACCTGCTGACCGGGGCGGTGGCGCAGCGGATCGGCGCCCCCACCACGGTCCTCCTCAGCGGCCTCTGCTGTCTTCTCACCGTCTCTATTCTCGCCGCGAAGCTCGTCCGCGTCGACCGGATGGCCCATCCGATTCCCGCCGCTAATGGCGTCCCCGAGGAGATCGCCGAGGGGATGCGCGCCGCCACCGGCACCCCGCCCGAACCCCTCGACGAACCCAACTCCCCCGCGAAACCGAAATCCTGAGCGTCGGGACCATTGATCGTTGGCCGGTCGAGCCTCCAAGACGATATTTGACAGGACGCTAAAAAAGTGTAATCCGGCCCCCTTCGTGGGCCGGCCAATCCCTCATGGCGCCCCACAAGGGGGGCGCACTCGTGAGCCGGCCAATCCCTCATGGCGCCCCACCCCTCCGGGACCCCGCCTCTCGTCCCGATGGACTCGGGGGTCCGAGGGAAGACCCCGTCGGGGTCGAGGCGACAAGGGGGGCGCACTATTTGCGTTCATTCGCCTCCGCCCCCTCGACAGGCGCAGGACTTCCGCCTCCGTCCCGATAAATCGGGACTACGGCGGACAAGCCGGCGGACAAGTCTGCGGTTCCAAATTCTTCCCGCGGTTTCTTCTCTTGGTGTCTTGGCGCCTTCTATGGTAAGATGTCTTGCTGTTGTTTCCGGTTGCTTCAGCCCTATGTTCTTGCTGTTCTTTGCGTCCTTCGCGCCCTTTGCGGTTAAGGTTTTGTTTCCGGAGGCAAAATGAAAATGCTCATCGCACTTCTTGCCGTCTCGTTCGCGCTGGCATGCTTTGCGGCGACTTCCCTTCATGCCGCCGGGTGGGACCTCGTCTGGTCGGATGAGTTCGACCGCGAGGGTCTCCCCGACGAGGCCAAGTGGGACTACGAGCAGGGATTCGTCCGGAATAACGAGGCGCAGTTCTACACCCGCGCGCGAAAGGAGAATGCTAGGGTCGAAAACGGAATGCTGGTCATCGAGGGGCGAAAGGAACGCTTCGCCATTCCCAAGCCCGCCCCGGGTCGCGGCGCACAGTCCCGCGACTTCGCCGACTACACCTCCGCGAGTCTCATCACCCGGAAGAAGGCCGACTGGACATTCGGCCGCATCGAACTCCGGGCGAAACTCCCCCACGGCAAAGGGGTCTGGCCCGCCGTCTGGACCCTCGGCGTCAATATCTCCGAAGTCCGTTGGCCCGCCTGCGGCGAAATCGACATCATGGAGTTCGTCGGGCACGATCCCAATCATGTCCATGGGACGGTGCACTGGGGCCGGGGGGGCAAGCACGAATCCTCGGGCGGCAAACTCGAGACCCCGACGCCCTTCGCCGACTTCCACGTCTATGCGATCGAGTGGCGCCCGGATCGGATCGATTTCTTTTTCGACGAGAGGAAGTACCATACGTTCCCCGTCGAGAAGGCCGGCCCCGGCGACGCGAACCCGTTCCGCAAGCCCCATTACCTCCTCATCAACCTGGCCCTCGGGGGCACCTGGGGCGGCCCCATCGACGACGCGATCCTCCCCCAGAAGTTCCTCGTGGACTATGTGCGCCTGTATCGGGAGAAGAAGTGAGGCGAAAATGCATTTAATCTACATCGATGAATCCGCAGACCCCCAAGTGCATGTCCTGTCGGCGCTCGCCATTCCGGCCGAGGAGTGGCGTGCTGCATTCCAGCAGGTCCGTGACTTCCGTCGCTCACTGCGCCGGACAGATGGCATTTTCGTATACAAGGAATTCCACGCATGGGAGTTCGTTTCGGGTCGGGGGCGGCTCAGCAACGGTATTGTGACCAAGTGGCGAAGGTGCCAGATTTTCAAGGAGGCATTGAAGTTGGTCGCAGGACTGCCTGGAGCCAAGCTATTCAACGCGACATCCCGTCCAAAGGAGAGCAGTACGGCATTCGAACGACTGCTCAACCGGATAAACCGAACGATGCAGTCCTGGGACACCCGCGCCATACTCATTTGTGACGAAGGGAAGGAAGAAGCCTACACGCGGACGGTTCGGCGCAAGGGAGTTTACAATCCGATCCCAAGCCGCTTCGGGGTCTGGCACGATCTCGGGACGTCTACCAAGAACATAACGATCGACAGGATACTCGAAGACCCATTCTTCAAGAAATCAAGCCGATCCTATTTCATCCAACTGGTCGATTTCGCCGCCTTCGCTTTACTGAGACGTGAGCGTCCGATCCCATCTAGAACGAAGTATGGGATCGATAGGGCATTCGTTCAACTTTCCGAGATTCTTGTGAGGGAGGCGAGCTCGCGTGATCCCGAAGGAATTATCCGGGTATAAAAAAACCCAACCCCGAAGGGTTGGGTTTAAGCAGGGCCTACATCCGCCACTTAAGACGGGTTCGGTCCTGCAATCTTAATATCGCATAGCTGCCGCCTTAAGTCAAGGTCTTTTTCAAGAAAACTTTAATTAATGGGGCAGACCCCGCTTATCTTGAGGAGACTCCGATGATCAAGAAGATCAATCCCGAGGACCCGGAGGAGTACAAGCACTTTCGCGAATTTCTCGGCCCCCAACAGGTGGACCAGCTCATTCGTCATGCGATCCAATCCTGCTGGATGGGGCTGCCGCGCGGCAGGCAGAACGTTAAGGAGGTCGAGAAGCAGATTCGTCGCATCGTCGACCGCGCGCTCCGCGACCTCCGCGAGGATGCGAGCGCGTTCAGTCTCGGCGGCTGACCCGAAGACCACGGACATTCTGAACGGAGCACATTCATGCTGAAAATCGGATTGGCGAGAGCGGACATCACGCCTCACGCCGGCATCGAGATGGCCGGGTTTGGCAAGCGGATTCAGCCTTCGGTCGGCGTCAACGACCCACTCTACGCCACCGCACTCGTCGCAACGGACGAGACGACCGCCGTCGCCGTCGTGGACTGCGACCTCCTGGGCGTCCGAGCCGACTTCACCTCCGAGGTGCGAGGCAAGATCGAACCCCTGGCGGGAATTCCCGGACCCAATGTGATGATCGTCTGCACCCATACTCACTACGGTCCCACGATACCCCGCGGCGACGCAGGCTCGCCCGCGTCGCGTTCCACCTATGAGTGGGCCTACCGGGAGCATCTTGCCTTCCAACTAGCCGGCCTGGTCTACGAAGCCAAGGCCAACATGGAACCGGTCCGCCTCAGAACGGGCATGGGCCGGTGCGACGTCGGCGTCAACCGCCGCGAAAAAACCGCCGACGGCCGGATCGTCTTCGGCAACAACCCCCAGGGTCCCGTCGATCGCGCCGTCGGGGTATGTCGGATCGACACGGCCGCCGGCAAACCCCTCGCGGCCCTCGTCAATTTCACGGCCCACCCGAACGGACAGGATGCGCAGATTCGCAAGATCTCCGCCGACTACGTCGGCTGCATGCGTCGCGTGGTTCAGGACATCACCGGAGCGTCCTGTCTTTTCCTCCAAGGGGCGGCCGGCAATGTCAGCATCCAGTCCGCGGAGACGGACTACTCCGCCGCCTGCTCATCGGGAAAGCGTCTGGGACAGGAGGCGGCGCGGGTCTGGGAAACCGCCGAGCCGATCAACGCCGATTGCGTCAGGACCGTCTCGCGCATGGTCGATCTTCCGCCCTACCGCGGCCTCTCCCGGCCTCACGCCGAAGAACAGGTGCGGGAGGCGCAGCGCGACCTGGAAGCCGCGCGCCAGGGTCCCCGGAGCACCCCCGGACTCATCCAGTGGTATGAGCACAACCTGAAACGCCTGACCGACCTGCTGGGCAGTTGGACCGACCCCGCGCTCGTGCCGCCCCCGGTCAAAACGGAACTCCAGACCTGTCGCCTCGGCGATTTGGCCTGCGCCTGCGTCCCCGGCGAACTGTTCAACGAAATCGGAACCGAAATCAAGCAGCGATCTCCCTTCCGACACACCTTCCTAGCGGCCTATGCGAACGATTCCATCGGCTATCTCCCCACCGTCCCTGCCTTCAAGGAGGGCGGCTACGAAGTCAACCAGGGCTGTCGCGTGGCGCCCGAGGCCATCACGATGATGGTGGACCGTTTCGTGGACATGCTCCGGGAAATATGAAACCTCCCCGCCGCCTCGTCCGCCATAGCTTTAGCGAAGGCGGAAAGTGGCGCCACTTCCGGGCGATGGCGGGTGAAAAGGCGAGACGAGCCGCGAACGCGACCGCCGGGCGGCTCTTCCTCTTTGTGCCACTGGCAACTTGTGCCACTGGTCCCGACACGTCGGGATTGCCAGTGTTCTTCTCTCGTTGTTCTTTTCCCTCTCCCTCCTCCGGGGGGAGAGGGTTTGGGTGAGGGGTGGCGTCTTCTTCCCTTGCCTGTACCAGTGTTCTTCTCTTGACCACAGGGAAGACGTGGAACCGCGGATAAACGCAGATGAACGCAGATCATTCCCTCTCCCTGCTCCCGCGAGGTCTTCCGAGTCCCGAATTCGTCGTCGGGAGGGGAGAGGGCCAGGGCCTGCCCGCCATAGCCTTGGCGGAGGCGGGTGAGGGGCGGCGTTGCCGTTACTCAGCGTCTTCTTGCCTCAGCGACTTATCTTCTTTGGGGGGGAGGGTCAGGGCCGCCCCGAGTCCGTCGAAGGGGTCGAAGGGTTGAAAACCCTGAGCCTGTCGAAGGGGAGGTGTTCAGTTTGGAGGGTACAATATGGGTGCGATGGCGGTTAACGTCGCGGCCAAGGCGTGCTGCCAAGCGTTGCTTGCAGCATGATGTCAGGCAAACCCGAATTGCCCTTCATGTCTTATCACTTGCCGGTGTCTGTCCGTTATCCTTGACTTTCTGAGAAGCATCGTCCTTCGCCTCGCTAGGAGAGGTTTCCGATTTCTGAGATACCAACAATTCTCCGGGCGGCATTTTTCCTTCAGGAACTGAGGCAATCTTCCGCGCCAGTTCCTTCTGACCATCCTGGTCTATCGCGTGCATCGATACCAGCATCCGTAGACCAAGTTCGGTCCATTGGTAGACCACGGCTACACCCTTCCCGATGCCTTGCTGGATAACATTTCTGTTTCTCAGCGCCCCACAGGCAAGAAGTTCTGTAGCCGCGTGGATTCTCGAGTCCAGTAGGGGCATTCCCTTCTCAGGAAACGCTATGATCGGGAATGGCCGGCTTGACTCGGAGTGCAAGTATTGAACTGCACTTGGGGAAGCCGATTGTAGTATCCTTAGATATGTTTGGTGTGCCAGGAAGACTGATTGCTTGATTGCCCTCACAATTTCATCAGACAGTACTCGACTCGCATTCGGATCTGTTATATCGTATTGCAAATGGCGAAGATTCTGAATGTCGAAACCATAACTGTGTTCTGGATGTGGTTGATGAATCAGAAGGATGTCTTCAGGATTCCGCCAAGTTGAAGCAAGTCCAACTTCGTACGCAACATTCGCATTGGCGTGCCACCGCTTCTTTCCGTCGTCGCCAATGTAACTGGACTGCACAGTCATATCCGCAATGACCAACCGGGAATGAATGATCGCGTGGAATATTTCCTCGTGGATGTCGGGGGAACCGGTCGTGCCCCGGTTGATGATTTTGGCCCGAAGTTTCTTTCCGTTGAGGGTCACAGTTGATATCGCCGGGTCAATCACGGTTTCATATGCCCGTTGGAAGGGTTTAGTGAAAGGCATGGCCACGAAAACCTGATCACTGGCTTCGTACCGCATGAAGGTTTCATAGTAGGTGCGTGGGTACAAGTTCTTACCTCCACTTCCGCCTGGGGTCAGTAGGTTGACGATGTGCGACAGTCACCGCCTATTTCCGCTTCCCGTCCTTGTCTTTTCCCCATCCCTTCTCCCGAACGCAGGCAAGTAAACGGTGACTGTCCCAGACGCTCCCCAAGGGGGTAGGCAGGCACAAAAGGTCAACGGCAATGTTCGGAAAGAAACCCAAGAGCTTGTTCAATTGCCCCATCTGCTGAGTCGCGGTCTATCCAGGGAAGGTCATAGGAAACCCAAACACGAAACTCTTCAGGTTTCCGACCAAAGTTCCCGTTCGATTGAGGGTAGGTTGACTGAATGGTCAGGTGTTCTTGAATAAACGAGCGAGTGCAGTAGTGTCCATCGCGAAGGTCACGAAGGGCTTCGATGCGAAGAGTTTCACTCTCTCCGTGGATATGGACGACTACTTCGACGGATTTCTCAATCAAATAGAACTCACTGCAGAAATCGTGTTTCGATGCCTCGAGCATAACTGAACCTCCTAAAGGGAAACTGGAGATGGAGCAGCGTCAAGTGGCAGGATGAGCAAGTTTCTTGTTAACCTCAGTCAGGAGTCTGCAACCGATGCCAAAGAGGAGGTTGGCGTTGTCCTTCATGTCCGCTAGTTTGCGCTGCACACGTTTGCGTTGCCTCCCCGTTAAGTCCATGTCAAGCTCATGAATGATCATGTTGCGGATGTCGAAGACGTTTTGCATCTTCCTTTTGTCGTCGATGCCGATTTCCTCGGGCTTGAGACCGAAAGCGTTACCTATTCTAATCAGTTCATCCGCTGACTGGAGGCTACCCCCCGTGAGTTCCCGGATGTATTCTTCGATCGCTTGCTTTTGCTGGCAAGCTGCCGTTATCAATCGAGCCAAGAACTTGAAACCAATAACTGTTTCAGGGGTATCGGGCGCACCGCGAATCTGGCGCGCCACAAAAGTTTCCAACCCTTCCTTTGCAGACGGGTCCTTGGAGACTACAGACGACATGGTGTCTCGGATCAACTGCTTGGCCATGCCGTCGAGACCAGCTGCGGCCATCACCAACATCGCTCTCAACAGGTCTTGTTCTTGGTCTGTACTTGTACCCGCGGTTGCGTCACGCGTTTCCCGGACTGTCACATAGGCGGCCAACAGTGAATTGGCTGTATCGTGAGCATATTCTAATATAGTGCGGGCGTTTCTTGCTTCACCCGCAACCTGACCAGTGAACGATAGTTCGTCGAGTTCCTGAGTGCTAACGCTAGTCTTCTTGGACATGGGGTCGCCTCACAAAGGTAGAGGGCGTTTTGCCACTCGACAAGGGCTACTTTCGGGTTCCACCTCGATACGCCGTCCTTAACCCACAGAGTATGTTTACCAAAGAATCACAGAGTTTTCAAGATAATTTTCCAGGTCTGCTCCGAGCCGTCACGGCGGAATTTCCTTCCCGCCCAAACGGCGCCGTTCCCTCGGCCCCGCCTTAGGCGGGTCAACTTCGACCTTGAACCTTCAGCCTTCGGCCTTTGACCTTGGACCTTCCGGTCTCGTTTGGGAGGCCCCCAAACGAGACCGGGTTTGTCCTCTATTTGCCATCCAAAACCCGAAAATAAAAATCTGCTAGGGCTATTTTCGCGGTTTGTCGCAAGCCGCACGGGTTCGTGAAAAAATTCCCGAACTTTTTGACCGTTTTTGTTTGCCACCCCTGGTACTGCGGAAACGGCATTTTCCACCGCAGAGGTCGCGGAGGTCGCAGAGGACGGCAGGACAGGGCTACGGGATAAACCGGCGGACAAGTGTGCGACTCCGATCTCTTTCCGTGTCCTGCCGTTTCTGCCCTTTGTGTCCTGGTGGTAAGAAGAAGTCGCTCAGTTACTCAGTCCCTGAGACGTTGAGTCTGCTCTCTGGTTTCTGGTCTCTGGTCTCCGGTCCCTTCGGCCTTGGACCTTCGACCTTGCTTTTCTCCGTGTCCTGGCGCATGCGTTATTAGATGTATCTGCATAAGTAAAACAAGGTGTGGTTTGGTCCCCGCCCATGACGCACGCTCCCCGGGGCCATGTCGAGGGGTGCTAGCCGCCGGCGGCGAGGGCTTTTCCATTATGCGTGGGGCGGAAGTGGGGGTGCGGCGAGCTCGGCGGGGTGCTAGCCGCTAGCCGGACGGAGCCCGCCCGGGCATGGGTCAAGACCCGGTCAAGATGGGACACGCAGGGCCGTACCTGTGACACGGACGGGACACATTCGGCCGATCGGGCGACATGGGAGGGACATCTGGGAGTCGAGAGCCGCCGCAAAGCGACGAAAAGCGACGTCGAAATCGGTCCGACTGGTTGCCTCGGTCGATACCTTGTGGTAGACTTATTTCGAACTGATGAAATAAGGCCCAGGGAATCGGGGGTGACTCCGGGCTCCGGGCCTTTTCTTTTTGCCGAGAGAAGGGGGGACCTCGAACCCGAGCGCGTTTGTCGCCGTAACCCCCGTGGATCTCGCATATTGAGGCGAATCTTGACTGTGCGCGGGAGGGATCTTCCCCGAGGTCGCTTGTCAGTGGGGGTGTGCCGAGGGCAAACGAGCACGATTTGAGCGGGCCAAGCCGCGACGTAACAGTTTGACAGGCAAGTAGATACGTAGCGCGCAGGCCGTGCGCCGATGACACGCGGGAAATGTGATATTGTTCGCGCCGCGCTGGGGGCAAAGTTTTTCAGGATTCCGGGGCCTTGCACTGCCGATTTGAGGGTAAGAATTCATAGCGTGGCGAGTTTCCGAGGCGACCGCCAAGGTTCTGCAGGGACGCCCGGTCATAACCGCTTCTGAGGACGTAAGTTACGGGGAAATTCCCTTGACCAGCACAATGTCGCGAGCGCCAAGATTTGAGCGCTAGTTCCGCGTGATCGTTTGCGTGCTTGTGTCCTGTGCGGTTGGGACCGGGCTTCCAGCGGCTGTCTCCGCGCTCGAGCAGGGCGGATTTCACGCACACAGCGCGGTTTTTCGGGGTGTGGCGAAATCATACAGATTTTGTTTGGATGACTGTCATCCGATTTCGTATACTTCTTGCCTGCTCAGGGGTTACGGCGTTT
>Ga0315282_10009545_pt1 | contig 15419 bp, 17 predicted proteins | sample YL17G07_20_MG_FD_203693 | JGI IMG/M metagenome (GOLD analysis project Ga0315282, IMG submission 203693) | Sediment microbial communities from Yellowstone Lake, YNP, Wyoming, USA - YL17G07_20 | ecosystem: Environmental > Aquatic > Freshwater > Lake > Sediment | place: USA: Wyoming | collected... | reverse complement strand
CCGCTGGGACCACTGACAGGTGCGTTCGGCAGACCGTTCATCGTTGCTCCTGACGCACCTGCATTACCAGAAATGATATAAGTGAGCGGCGTCGCCGTGTAATCCTGAGTCAACTGGTCGCTCGTAACGTTGCTGTAATCCTTCGAGGCAGGACTGAATGTGTAACCTGTCTTTGCAGGTGTTACAGTTCCAGACCAGTTGTAATCGACTATGTCATTGTAATCACCGCCGGGACCACTGACAGGCGTGTTCGGCAGACCATTCATCGTTGCTCCTGACACACCTGCATTACCGGAAATGGTATATGTATTAAGCGTTGCTGTGTAGTTCTGAGTCTGGTTTGAAGTTACGTTGGTGTAAGTCTGCGAAGCAGGGCTGAATGTGTAACCTGTCTTTGTCGGTGTTACAGTTCCACTCCAGCCGGAATCGACCGTCGCAGTGTATAAGCCGCCGCCGCTGGTAACGGGATTACCGGGCAGGCCGCTCATTGTAACACCATCAAGTCCTGAACCACCGGCGGTTACCGCACCTGAAATAGTGTACTGAGGCAGCGAGCCTGTTATCAGCACATCGTCAACACGAGCAACATCGGCGGTAGAGCCACCGCTACTGCTGTTGCGGAATCTAACGCGGAAGTTAACATTGTTGTTGGCGCCAGAGCCGCAGGTTTTATCCATGTATAACCAACCGTTAGTGCCGGTCGTCGTTTCAAGATTGGTCCAATTGGTACCGCCATCGGCAGACCAGTCAACATAAAAAGTTTCGGTAGAGGCACCCGCGGTGGTTTTTCGCCAGTACTTGACGTGTATTGTACTATAGCCTGCGGTGCTTTGGGCCTTTGCTATCCCACTTGTCGTCATGTAAAGGCCTGCACCATAGGTGCCTGTATGTGCCGAAGCCGTGTCAACGAGGGGCCAAACACTCACTACGGTCCAGCCGCCTGCGGTAAAGTTGCCGCTTTCGAAGCCGTCGCTAAACAGCGTAACAGCTTGTGCTGTCCCTGCGAATACTGACAGGGCGCATAAAATAAACATAATTACTTTTGTTGTTGATAACTCTTTCATCACTTTTGTCCTCCTAATTATTTTTGTCTATAAATAAATTATTTTTTTCCCGCCGGCCGCACACAATGCGCATAACCCGGCTTATCATCCCTGCCTGTACATAGATAGGCTGGACTTGCTGCAATCTGTCCTGCCTTTTCATCCGTGAATGGAAAGCAATGAACCACCAAGCCGATATAGGCTTTGGTTCCATTTGCTTTATCTACTTAAAAGTGCACAAAATGCGCAAAGTGCGCAAAATGCGTAAAATGGGACTCCGGAACTGCTTTTCTTTTCGTGAAGAAAGAAAGAATTGCCTTTTTTTCCCAACAATGGAATGAGAGGGCTTGAACCAACACCCCAGAAAGCTTCCTCACCACCATTTTCCTCCTGCAATTCCAATGTTAATATAGAGGAGTATTGTATCAAACTAAGCAGTTAACGTCAAGGAATTTATGCACATATCTGGGTTTTTTTGGGACGTTCTAAGAGACTCATATCCTTCTTTTCCCCCTTTTTTGCAAGAACAGAACACACTATGGCTAAAGAAGTCCCTCATCCTCTTGCTAGTTCATAAACAAGTAGGGTTTTACGAAGCCCATATTCAGGAATATCCTGCCTGTCTCTTTAGCTGATTTAGACCGATAAAAATCTTGATATCTGGGTTAAACCGCTGTCTTTGCCGATATAGTGCCGCCCGCAACGATATTGTCATCGCTGTTATAAAGTACAAGCCTTTGGCCGGGACAGGGGGCGAATTGAGGCTGGTCAAATTCAACAGTCACAGCGCTTTCATTCACATCAATGAGTTTACACGGACGAGAGTCGCCGTATGAGCGAATCTTTCCGAAGAATTGTCCGCCCACCCGTGGTGAGCCTGCCGAATCCACAACAAGCTCTTCGGGTATGAGGACGTTAATCTTCTCTGCCTTGATAGTCCGGCAGCTCACCTCTTCTCTTGTGCCGAGCGCGATAGTGTTCGTCCTCGCATCTATTCTGCCTACATAAAGTGGCTTGCCGCCGGCAAAACCGACACCTCTTCTTTGGCCGAGCGTATAATTAGCAATCCCTTTATGTGTGGCTATCTTTTTGCCCTGCATATCTGTTATCTCACCGGCTTGAGCAGACCCGGCATCGGTTAAGGCATCTCGATAGTCTCCTTTGCCGGCAAAACACAATTCCATACTTTCCGGCTTCTCAGCAACCGGCAGATTCAGCTCGGCTGCAATCGAGCGAACTTCTTCTTTCGTCAGCTCGCCCAAAGGCAGGATAAATTTCGCAAGTTTCTCCCGCGCTATGCCGTACAGAAAATAACTCTGGTCTTTGGCCTTGTCCTTTGCTTTGCCAAGATATGCTCGTCCATTGGTCTTACTGATTCTGGCATAATGGCCCGTAGCAAGATAAGGTATCCCGAACGTCTCTTCTAAAAAATCCCAGACAAGTGAAAACTTCAGAAATGTATTACAGTCAGCACAGGGATTGGGGGTTTGGCCGCCGGCATAAGACCGGCGAAACGGTTCTATTACAATCTTTTCGAAGGCCTCGGCAACATCGACAAAATAATGAGCTATCGCCAATTCATTGCAGACAAAAACAGCATCGGCTCCGCCATCGACTCCGCAGCAGCTCCGCTTACCTGCATCGACGGCAAAGGGTATTTTCATCGTGATACCCAGCACGTCCCAGCCTTGCTCTTTCAGAAGGAAAGCTGTAACGCTGCTGTCAACCCCTCCGCTCATCAGCACCGCGATTTGCCTGCCGGCTTCCTTTTTGGGCTGCCATGGTAAAAGGCTCGGCCCCAGTAACTTTATGTTCCACTTGCCGACCACCATCTGTCATCTGGTTTCTGACTTCTGTCTTCTGACTTTACTCGAACAGTATTGTACTGATATATCGCTCAGCCGTATCAGGTAATACGACAACAATCAGTTTACCGGCATTTTCTTCTCGCTTAGCTGCCCTGACCGCCGCCGCAGCCGCAGCGCCGGATGATATGCCGGCGAAAATGCCCTCTTCTTTAGCCAATCGTTTTGCCATATCGAACGCCTCGCCGTTTGTTATTTGAATTACCTCATCGATAACTTCCCTGTTCAGCACATCCGGCACAAAACCCGCACCGATTCCCTGAATCTTATGCGGACCGGCCTTGCCGCCGGAAAGCACAGGCGAGTCAGCCGGCTCAACTGCCACAATCCTGACCGACGGCTTTCGCGACTTTAAAACTTCACCAACGCCGGTAATCGTCCCGCCGGTCCCTACGCCGGCAACAAAAATGTCCACCTTCCCGTTGGTATCCTTCCATATCTCCTCCGCGGTCGTTTCCCTGTGAATCTGCGGATTAGCAGCATTCTTGAACTGCTGAAGCATAAAGACGCCTTTAGTTGTCTCCGCAATTTCGCTGGCCTTATTCACAGCACCGGTCATCCCCTTTTCAGCAGGCGTCAGCACAAGCTCGGCGCCAAAATACTTCAGTATCTTTCTTCGCTCGATTGACATCGATTCAGGCATTGTAAGTATCAGCTTATAACCCCTCGCAGCCGCAACCCAGGCAAGGGCAATGCCGGTATTGCCGCTGGTCGGCTCGACGAGCGTATCTCCGGGCTTGATTTTACCCTCACGTTCCGCAGCCAGTATCATACTTACCCCGATACGGTCTTTGACGCTGCCGGCTGGATTGAAAGACTCCAGCTTGGCTGCCATCTTCGCCTTACAGCCATTACTTATCCTGTTAAGCCAAACCAGCGGGGTTCTTCCGATTGTCTTTGTAATGTCCTCATAGATATTCATGGTTTTTGCCTCTTCATAAAGTTTCTAAAAAGCATATTGTATGCTTAATACCAGACCTTGTCCAAACCCCACTTTACTGGTTGATTTCTCGTTGCCCGCATTCACATACGCACCGACCAGCGTCAGATTCTTGTTAATAAACCACGCTACGTGGGCGTCCCAGTAATCGGCGTTCTTAAAATCGCTGAACCGGGCACCTTGTTTGTATTCAAAACCAACAGCTAAGTCTTCCCGCGGCAGCACATCGATGTTGCCGAAAAAGGTTTCGTCACGGTCATCGTCGTAACCTAAAACGCCCGTTGCCCGACCGTTGGTTGACAATATACCGCCCGAGAGCAAAACCGGCTTTGGCAGTTGGGTAATAAGTTTCGAGGCCACCAAGTAAAAGTCATAACCGGTTGAATCAATGCCATGACCTACTTGAGTGGTATGTTTACCGATAATGCCTGCCGAAAGCACAGGCACCCACGGATTGTCCCACGCGTTTTCCTCAATTAAAAGAAGCTTGGCGCCGATATTGTCCTTTGCAATACCATGTCCCTTAGGGGCGATTATTTCATGCCCATAGGAAAGCTCCAGCCTCTTGAAAAATGTTTCCGACACACTTAGGGTTGTCCAGTTAACATGGGACTGGCCGAGATTTATATACCATGCCCCTATCTGCGGCTTCCCAAAGATTTTGCCTATCCCGTTTGGGTCAAACGTCGAATCTTTGTTCGCAGGATATGCCAGCGGGTTAAACGCTATACCGCCGACGCCTTCAACGTTATTCAACGGAACACCTCCAAAAGTTTCAACATAAGACAACAACACCACAATAAAACCAACTGTTACACTTCGTTCGACCTTTCTCATTTTCAAACTCCTTTGACCGCGGCCTCCAGTTGACTGGTCGAACGCCTGTGCTTCCAAAATTTTAGTTTTTCCTGCGGTTATCCGCTCGGCAGTTAAATTCCGCTACCCCTTTCGAAGTAATTGGCCTCCTGATAACGATATTTTTCCGTTTTATCCACCTGCACAATTTTTGAGTTATGTATGGTTATGACGAGCTGGCCGAATTTAATCGACTTAACAACATCACCCAGTTCCTTTACAATCTTTTCATTGGCCGCTTCGGTATTATCTTTTGACTTATGACTCATGTGGTTGCCCTTTGCATCTGTCTTTAGCGCGTCGCCTTCGCCAATGCTCTATCAATATCCGCTACTATGTCATCGACATTCTCAATGCCTACGGAAAGACGAACAAAATCAGCTGTTACGCCGGTTGATAACTGCTCTTCGGGCGACAACTGCTGATGCGTGGTAGTCGCGGGATGAATAGCAAGAGTCTTTGCGTCGCCGACGTTGGCAAGATGCGAAATAAGCTCCAGCGAGTCGATGAATTTTTTACCTGCTTCGAGACCACCCTTGATTCCAAACCCCAAAATCGCCCCGGCGCCTTTCGGGAGATATTTTTTTGTCCTTTTGATTTCAGGGCTTCTCGCCAGGCCTGGGTAATTGACCCAGCTTATCGCCGGATGCTCCTCAAGGTACTGTGCGACAGCCAAAGCATTTTCGGAATGTCTTGGCATCCGCAGGTGCAGTGTTTCAAGCCCCTGCAAGAACAGGAACGCATTAAAAGGCGACAGTGCCGTCCCCAAATCTCGCAGCAGGGTTACTCTCGCCTTTATAATGTAAGCTATATTTCCTAATGGCTTTAGCGCCTCAATAAAGTTAAGCCCATGATAGCTCGGGTCCGGCTCCGATATCAGCGGGAATTTGCCGTTGTTCCAGTCAAATTTTCCGGAATCAACGATGATTCCGCCTATCGACGTGCCGTGCCCGCCTATAAATTTTGTCGCCGAATAAACCACTATGTCTACTCCAAAATCTATAGGTCTTAACAGATATGGCGACACCGTGTTATCAAGCACAAACGGAATACCGTTCTTGTGTGCGACAGCGGAAATGCCCTCCAAATCGGCAATGTCGAGCTTTGGATTACCGATGCTCTCGGCGTAAATTGCTTTTGTTTTCGCTGTAATGGCCTTTTGAAAAGCTGCTAAATCATTGGACTTTACAAACTTGACACTTATACCTAAACGGGGAAATGTATAATGAAACAAATTATATGTTCCGCCATAAAGATTGTCCGCTGATACAATCTCATTGCCGGCCTGTGCGATATTCAGAATCGCCAGAGTAGTGGCTGCCTGACCGCTGGAGACCGCCAAGGCACCCACCCCTCTGTCCAGCCCCGCAACACGCTTTTCAAGCACATCCGTGGTGGGATTCATAATCCGTGTGTAGATGTTGCCGAATTCCTTCAACCCGAACAGATTTGCTGCGTGCTCCGTGTTCTTAAACTGATAAGAAGTCGTCTGATAAATCGGAACTGCCCGTGAACCTGTCGTTGGGTCCGGCTCCTGACCGCCATGTACAGCGAGGGTTTCGACACTTAATTTATTCTCGTTCTTTGCCATGTAAATTTTCTCCTTTGCGAGTTTTTTTCCTGTAAGAATTTTAAATATAGTACATCGCTTCTTTTTGTGATTTTTCCTGTCGCAGCTTAAGCAAATCTGCAAGTGTTATTGCTTCGAGCGTTTCTACCATCACTTGACCAAGCTTGTGCCACACCTCTTGGCTGGCACATTGCGATGCCAGGCTACATATTGCTGAGTTCCTTACGCATTCAACCAGTGTCATATCTCCCTCAAGCACATTGACAATGTCGTAAACATTTATCTCAGCAGGCGATTTGGCCAGTATGTACCCTCCATGTGCCCCCCTGAACCCAATAAGCAGGTGTGCAGCCTTCAAGTCTATGACAATCTGGCTCAGATACTTTTCGGAAATTTCCTGCGAGTGCGCAATGTTCTTCAAAAACAGCGGCCCTTTTCCGTAATGAGCGGCCAGTTCAATCATAAAACGCAAGCCATAGCGAGCACGTGTAGATATCTTCATATTCTTGACTCCATCAATATACTACTAATTCCATTAAATTAGTAGTAATTATAACACTATATAAATCTATGTCAATAGCTTTTCTAAGAATTTTTTCTTTGTCACATGCAAAAAGAACTTAATTTGTTTAATGACAAAGAGTTATGTGTGACTCAATATTTTCAACAAAATGGTGCATACAGAATTCTTTAGGAAAAACTGGCTTCGAAATTAATTGCTTGGAATGCCGTATTCGTGAACTATCGTTAAAGCGGGTGAACGTGAAATTGCACCTGGGTTAATACCCGGCTGGCCTTCGGGAACAGGAATGCTTAACTTGGAAAAATACCCTTCCCACACAGGCAAAGTAACCCCCGTATTCGGGTCCTTGAATGTCATTGGTTGCAGATTAAATACAGGGCTGTTAGCGTTAGCCCGTAAGAATATTTCATAAATCAGTTCTGAGCAATAGTAGGCATCATTATCAATGGCAAATACTCTGTCGTAAGGCTTTCCTCTCAGAGTAAAAACCTCTTTAAGTGCAGAAGGTATGAGATGCCGGTAAGGTTCTCTTAGTCGTCCCACAACAACTTTCGGGTGATGCTTGCTGTCGAAACTACGGCCAAGAAACGTCCTCAACGGCGTAGCTCGCACTCCGCTCGATACCGCTTCAATCACAACAAAATGGCCACTATCTTCCCTTGCGACAATACCAACGTGGGAAAAATTCATCCCTTGATATCCTGCTGTAACTTTCTCTATTGCGTCGCAGAGCTGACCACAATCCGCGTCTTGAAAAAGCAGGTCTCCTTCCTGAAGCTGGAAAGAGTGGTTTCCTTCAAGAATACTCTGCGCGCAACCGAAAAAAGTAACGCTGATTAAAATAAATAATAAAACCCGCCGGAGAAATCTATTTGGAATCCGTAACTCTCTCATTCATTTGTTTCTCAAATTTATACGCCTATGGCGTATCGCATACAGGTGGCTCTTCGTCCCTCAGTTCGGTTATTCGCGGCTCTTTGCCGCACAAGGGGCAATTCGGATTGCGGCTCACTTTTACCGCACGAAATTCCATTTCGAGCGCGTCATACGTCAGCAGCGTGTCGGTCAACAGCTTGCCGACCCCGAGCAGATTCTTTATCGCCTCAGTCGCCTGCAGCGAACCAATGACAGCCGGCAGTATTCCAAAAACTCCCACCTGTGAACTTGAAGGCATTGTGCCGGCAGGCGGCGAAACATTAAAAATACAACGGTAGCAGGTTGTCTCACCCGGCAGAACTGTTATCAACTGGCCGAAAAATCTCAGAACCCCCGCGTGCGAAAATGGTATCTTCTCAAAATAGCAGGCGTCGTTAATCAGAAACTTCGTGGCGAAATTGTCGGCAGCGTCAATTACAAAATCGTATTCCCTGATAATTTCCCGGATGTTGTCAGCCTTCACCCGCCGATGGTAGGTCCTGACGGTTACATCAGGATTTATCGCCCGCATCTTGGTCTCGGCGGATTTGACCTTCTCGAGACCTATGTCAGCGGTGTGATGAATTATTTGTCTGTGAAGATTAGCGAGCTCAACCTTATCGGCATCGACAATTCCAATCGTCCCGACCCCCGCCGCCGCTAAATAAAGCCCCGCCGGCGAGCCAAGACCGCCTGCACCGATAATTAGAACCTTCGATGAAAGCAGTTTCTCCTGCCCGACTTTGCCAACCTGCCCTAACATTATATGTCGGCTGTATCTTTCTATTTGTTCCTTGGTTAACGCCACCTTCCACCTTTCACAAAATCCCCTTCTTTGCCATTCATAACAATTCTCATTGTACTCTTTCAAAAACTTTTTTCTATTGTCCGCTTGAAATCGGCTCTTATACTCTCAGCCATTCGCGTTAGCTGCGCCAAAAGTCCATTTGTCATCTTCGATGTGACAGAGTGTAAATTTCCCCTTGAGAATTTGCCCGCCTAAGCTCAGCTCAATATGGTCTCGCTCATTATTTACGAACTGGTATGTGCCGGCCTCAACGATGCGAACGCTGCCTCGTCCCTTGTTTACCGACCCCTGATACGTGAGGAATTTGAGTGGGTGGTCGAAGATTCTTACGGCGTTGGCGGGATTGTAGAGTATCTGCTGCGGAGCCTTGTCTAAGCGATAGGTCTGCAGAGTCTGGCCGGACCCCCATTCAAGCATAAAATCCCAGTGAATATCCGAGCCTGTCGTATGCTCTTGAATAACGAATCTTTTATCTTCCTCGCTCATCGCAATCTTATATTTTGGAGTAGACAAAAATAATTGTCGCCGACGCCCTGATGTATTATAATATACCCCAAAGAATTTGATTAAGCCAGGGGAGCTTAGCTGGGCAATAGCCCATTGAAAAGCTGAGAATCCCGCACTGGCGAAATAGGTGCGGGAGACCCTATGAACCTGATCAGGTTAGTACCTGCGAAGGGAGGCTGATAAAGCAATGCGAAGCACTCCGTTTGCAGGGGTGCTTTTTGTTTTGGCGAGGCTGAAAGTGGAAACATTAAAAATAAATGGCGTTGACAAGCAATTTCCCGCCGGCTTGCCGCAAACGCTTGCCGAGTTGCTGAAACAATTGGGTATAAACGAGGCAACCATAGTAGCTGAAATCGACGGCAAAATTATCGAAAGGCAAAATTTCGCACAGACAAAAGTTTCAAACAGCCGGAGCATCGAACTGATTCGGTTTGCAGGAGGCGGCTGATTAATTGACTATTGGTTTTGAAAAAATGGACAAATTGATAATCGCAGACAGGTCTTTTAATTCTCGGCTTTTAGTTGGCACGGGCAAATTCGCTTCGTCGCAACTTATGGCTGAGGCCATCGCACGCTCCGGCACAGAGATTGTTACCGTCGCACTTCGCAGGGTCGATATAGAAAACGAGAATGACGACATACTCAGTGCAATTGACCGCAACAGATACCTGTTGCTTCCGAACACCTCCGGCGCCCGCGACGCTGAAGAGGCCGTGCGTCTGGCAAAGCTGGCGCGGGCGGCGACCGGCATCAACTGGGTGAAACTCGAAGTTACACCGGACCCTTATTATCTGCTGCCGGACCCCGTAGAGACCCTCAAGGCCGCCGAGGTTCTGGTGAAAGATAATTTTGTCGTGCTGCCTTATATCAATGCCGACCCCGTCCTCGCAAAGAAACTCGAAGACGCAGGTGTGGCAACCGTGATGCCGCTGGCCAGTCCCATCGGCTCGAACCAGGGCCTTAGGACCCGCGATGCCCTCGAAATTATAATCGAACAAGCCAATGTCCCCGTTGTAGTTGATGCGGGGCTGGGTCTGCCGTCGCACGCCGCCGACGCAATGGAGATGGGCGCAGACGCCGTGCTGGTCAATACTGCTATCGCAACAGCAAATGACCCGCCTGCAATGGCGGAGGCATTCAAATTAGCAGTTGAAGCCGGCCGAACCGCCTACAAATCCGGCCCACTTGCCGCCGGCAGAAAAGCCAGTGCTTCCAGTCCGCTGACTGGTTTTTTAAGAGATGAATAAATGACCGGCCCAAACACACAAACTCACGCAGATATAAAGACCATCCTTGCCGGCAAAGGTCTCGACGGCAATAGTAAGTCCTGGCTGCAACGGCTGGAGAAAATTAGGCCGGCTGATGTCGAAAGGGCCTTGTCTGAGCCGGCCGGTTCTTACAATCTCGAAAAACTTGTCGCACTTGTCTCGCCCGCCGCCGAAGATTATCTCGAGCAGATGGCACAATTGGCACACCAGCTTACCATCCAGAGATTCGGGCGAACTATCAGACTTTATGCGCCGTTGTATTTATCCAATTACTGTACAAACAGTTGTCGATATTGCGGCTTCAACAGGCAGCACAAATTCGACCGGACAAGACTAACTATCGACCGTGCACTCGAAGATGCTGAAGTAATCGCCTCTGAAGGCTTCAGGGACATCCTGCTTGTCAGCAGCGAAGATAGAAAGTTTATTACCGTCGATTATCTCACCGAGCTGGCAGGAAAATTGCGAAGCAGATTCAGCTCAATTTCGATGGAAGTATATCAGATGAGCGAAACCGAATATGCCGAACTCTTCAAAGCCGGTATTGAAGGCGTTACACTTTACCAGGAGACCTACGACCGCAGTTCTTACCAGCATTATCATCCCGGCGGCTCAAAATCCGACTACGACGATAGATTAAATACTCCCGACCGAATCGCCGCCGCCGGCATGCGCCAGATTGGCCTGGGCGTTCTTCTCGGCCTGACGGATTGGCGGACTGAGACACTCGCTCTCGCTGAGCACGCCCATTATTTAATCAAACGCTACTGGCAATCTCTCGTCTCATTTTCTTTTCCGAGGCTTCGGCCGGCTCACGAAGTCGAAGGTTCGCAGTTCGGTCATTTGCTCAGCGATAAAAATCTCGTACAAATGATAACGGCTCTTCGATTGTGTTTTGCCGACGTCGGCCTGGTGCTCTCGACCCGCGAGGGTGCCGGCCTGCGAGACCGCCTCATTAACCTCGGCATAACCAAAATGAGTGCCGGCAGCAAAACCAATCCGGGTGGATACTCAGGCCAAAGTGGAACCATCGAACAATTCGAAGTCAACGACAATCGCAGCCCCGCCGAGGTCGCCGCCGTAATCAAGCAGGCTGGCTTCGAGCCCGTCTGGAAAGATTGGGACAGCGCCTTCATCGGCGCTTAAGAATCTCAAAATCATTTACCGAATAATCCCCTCAATCGCTCTCGCAACAACATAGTCCGGCAGCTTTTTAAGGGCTGGCCCCGCCTCATAACCGGGTTATTATGCTCTTATCCGGAAACACCCCGACCTGCCTTATTAACTCGTCAGCCAATTGCCACATCCTCTGCTCACTCATCGACGGCTCTGCCTTCTCCCGCACCGCCTCCGTCAAAGCATCGAACTCCGCCCTGCTGTCGTACCAGTCAAGCTGCAGCTCCAGCTCAAACGCCTCCTTCGCCCTGATGCGTTCGAACGTATATTGAACCCCGATTGGATTGTACGTCTCTATCCGCTCATCGATAAAGGCAACGCACGCATCCCGATAGGCTGCGTATTTATCTTCATCTCCGCCGAAGGCGGACTCAAAACCCCGCCCTGCAATTTCTTCCCTCAATAGTTTCTCCGCAACCCTTATCAAAAGACCCCTTTTGGCTGTAAGCTTGTTATGCAGCGCCTCGTAATAAGCCTTCAAAAGAACATCTGCCTCGCTCATCTGTTTCTCACATGAACTATGAACAATGAACTATTAACAATGAACAATAAACTATGAACAACGAACTATGAACTATTGATAATCCAATCCAACCTTACTATAATTCTGCTCGACTAAGTTCTTACAGAGCCGCGACCGTAAGGGAGCGGTATGCTTTTCGCGATTGATATATTATATATATGAGAATAACTGCCACAATATCACAGATAGTTTTCCTGCTTTCGCTTCTGGCCTACATCGGCTGTGAGCCGTCGCAAGCAACCGCTAAACCACCCACCCATATCGACAAGGCCCCTGACGCACAGGGTTATAGTGGCTATATGCCGGCGAAGGTCGACATTATGCCGTTGACCGAATTCGTTCCCGTTCCCCATGCCGAAGGCTCATCGAAACTGAGGATTTACGTCAGTCTGCTGGATTCGTTCAATTGCCAGATGAAATCGCCCGGCGTCTTCCGGTTCGAATTGTATGAGGGGGTTTCACGTTCCGCTGAGCCGAAGGGAAAAAGAATTATTCTTTGGCCGGACATTGATTTGACCGATGCCGCCAAAAACAACCAATATTGGCGGGACTTTTTAAGGGCCTACGAATTCAATCTGGATTTTGAGCCTCGAGCGCAGCAAAACTACATATTGCAGGCCACTTTTCTTTCCACCGCCGGCCGACGTCTCTCATCCGACTTCAACCTCAAATCCCCAAAATAACCCACGATTCATTCATCTAATGGTTAGCCCTGCCATCTTGATGGCAGGGTTTTCTTCAGCGGGTTTTTGTTTAGGGGGGTCCAAATCAAAAATCGTAAATCGAAAATGACAAATCGATTACGCCCTCCGTGCGATAATCTTTACCCTGTGAGATGTGCCGTTTACTATCTAACCAGGGTTGGCGTATTGATAATAAATCAAATCCCGTACTGTCCTGACATCCCTATCTGGCATGTACCAATCCTTCCCTTAATTTGGCTCTCCAAATCGTAAATTCACTTGGGGTTAACTGTTGTTACTATTAGACGCTGATAAATCTTGTTTGTTAGCCATTTCTGTATTCTCAACCTCACATTTTTCACAGTAACCCCCGTGTACATGTTGAGGAACGTCAATATCGGGAAAGCTAAGGCAACCACGGACAGTATTCCCCAAAATCTAGATAGTGGTATAAGTTTCCCCGAAGGAATCGCAAGTCCTAAAGCTATAATAATAACTAACAGCACCTCTACCGAGGTTGCAACATAACGCCCCACGGTGTCTGCCACCCAATACAACTGCTTATTCTTATTCTCCAGCTCTTTTCCCAAGTTGACTCTTTCCAGCTCTGCTGCTTCACGTGCCTTTTTCTCCTTTGTGATTTCGGCATTTTTATCGCTGACCAATTCCGTCTTCACCCTTGTGAGAATTTCGGCTATTGTTTCCCGTGTAAGTGCTTCTTCTGCTCCTAATGTCACATTCATCAATTCATCGCGAGCCAATAACGTGTGCCTTAATAGCTCATGGTCTTGCGAAGTAATTGCTCCTTGGGCTTCCAATTTTTCAATCTCTTCCAAATACTGCTCCCACAGTTCATTACTTGGCGCTAATGCGGCATATGCAGTCGCTATAAGCTCCCTCTTTGGCAATTCCGGTGCCCCGAGTGGTGCTTTCAGCCAAGCAACATTAGCCAGTGAAAAGTCGGTTACAACACCTTCGACTTCGTTCATACTTTCGTGCTCACCCGCGTACATAGTTGCTGCTTTTGCAAGGGCTGTGTTATTCGTCACAAAGACAGCTATCGCTTCCTCTAATCGCCTTGGGTGCGATCCTCGCCTTAATGCATATACGCTTCGCACAGAGTTGACATCATACCTCTTAGCGTCCGGATTATAGTATTGAATTTCCTCGTCAATGTCTGCCTCCAATTCAACTTCGTCAATCTGAAACTCCCTATTTTTGTCGTATTTTGGCGTATTCCTAATTACAATCCCCAACTTTTCGTATTCCCTGTCCAATCGATTCAACAGCATTATCAAGTCGCTTCTGCTCTTTCCTTGGCGTCTCATCTCACAAGTAACTTGTTGGCCGAGCTTCAGGATTCTCTATGTATTCTGCGGTTCCTTTTACGACCTTGTGCACTTCGTCAGTGGTATGTTGGAAAATCTCAATTTTACCTCCTAGATTGCGAACTATTTCGATTAACTCAAAAGATGTTTGCCGTTCATTTTCGCCATGTAGGGCAAGCAAATTTAGAACTATAGGGGTATCAAGATAGAACGTGACCTTTTTAAATCTGATTGAAAATGAGTCCAGATCTGGGCAGATCAGCGCATTTGCCAGCATGTGGGCTTTAACAATAACAATCAAACTTTCAAACAATGGCAAATCCTCAAGATATACATGTTTAACAAATACGTTAATTATATACCAGTTGCTCTTTTTCGCGCTTTTGACCTCAGGAAGAGCTGTCCCTCGGGTATATGTCCTTAGACAATCCACGCTAAACTGAGCTAAAAAGGCTAGCATCAACTCATTCGTCTCTTCCAGAGTCCAATTCAATGAGTATTCTTCCTGCGCAAATTTCATAAGTGCATTTAGCACACGATCGATGTGCCTTTTTGCTTCGGCTTGTCTGACTTCAATGTGGTACTCTGGTAATTTTCTAACAACATTATAAACTCCTTCTGATTTTTCCAAGAACTTTTTCTTTGCCAGACGCTTCAGAACAAGATGAACAGCAGTAGCAGGTATTACAAGCCCAAAAGTGTCCCGAATCCATTCGCTCGTAGTTCGGTCATCTATCACACTAGGTTTTTTCTTTTTTAGGACGTGGACGACAAATGGAACAAGGTAGTCCAAGTAATCCTTATGGAGTACATCCATATCTACTTTAAGCATAGCCAGACTTGTAAGTGTTGCTGATATATTCATACAGACCTCTGAGCCCGTTTGTGTTTAATATTCACCGTCCCGGTTTTTTATCATGCCGTAATTCCTCTTTTTTCTTGTTTTACAATTCTACCCAAACTGCGTTCATTTACAACGGCAAATTTTCCCGCGTAATCTGCGTAATCAGCGTCTAAAAAATCCCCCAAAATCGCCTCAGCCTTGCCGGTTTTTTTCTACTATCGACTAATGACTATTCACTAACGACTAACTCTCCCGCCTCCGGCGGTTTTTTACGTTAACCGCAAGACGATAGCCGTAACGAGCTGCGCAACCGCAACCATTTAACTGCGCCCTCGGCGTCCTCTGTGGCTGATTTCTTTATGAACTATGAACTACGAACGATGAACTCACTGCGCGCTCAAATGCGCGAGGGTCTGGTGCAACCAAATGTGCAGGTTGCAGACAGGTTGCCTTTGTGCCTAATTCTTCTACGAACAATGAACCATGAACGAAAAACAATGAACTTTTAGCAATGAACTGTGAACTACGAACTAAAAACTGCGCGAATTGTTCGATTCGAACAATTCGCGCG
>Ga0315282_10009544_pt1 | contig 15420 bp, 14 predicted proteins | sample YL17G07_20_MG_FD_203693 | JGI IMG/M metagenome (GOLD analysis project Ga0315282, IMG submission 203693) | Sediment microbial communities from Yellowstone Lake, YNP, Wyoming, USA - YL17G07_20 | ecosystem: Environmental > Aquatic > Freshwater > Lake > Sediment | place: USA: Wyoming | collected... | reverse complement strand
TTACCTATGGTGCGAAGAGTAATCTGGACGTCACCAAAGTACAGGGTAACATCTTTCAATTTCCTTTTTTTCCGAACGTTGACAACAACGAGATTCTTATCCATTATCGGTCGAGTGGAAAAATCAACTGTAACCTTGTCAGCATTTATCAATTTCCCATCGAAATCGATTTCCCTGACAAGGTATTGTTCCCCTTGGTGAATGATAATGGCGCCCTTGTATGCTTCCCGATATACCTGGGTGATATCAAGAGTCTCCAGGGTTTTACCTCCGCTCTGAACAATAAAAATTTCAGGACGGACATTTCGGATATTAAACATCATAGCAGGATTTTCGTATCCCCGATAGACAAATCCTTTTTCAGTGTGCTCCAATTTACCATTATTCGATAATTGATCCAAATACTCACTCGTAAAAGCCTCTCCAAAATACTTTTCATCCCTATTCAGTTGTAACGGCAATTCATTTGCCGCAGAGAGAAGATGGTTATTGAGAATTATCGGATTAGTCAGGCTTACAACTGCATGTTCATTTGAAGCCGATAAGAGAAGATACGGGTTGTTCATGAAATGTTGATCGAGAGGGCTGTTGAATGCAACAAATACAGCAATTGAATCTGTTGTTTTTCTTCCGGCCCTGCCTGCTTGTTGCACCATGGACATTATCGTCCCTGGATAACCAGAAATAATCGATGCATCGAGAGAGCCGATATCAATACCCAACTCTAATGCATTTGTCGATACAATTCCTTGAACCTCATTATTTTTTATTTGCTTTTCAATTGTTGTGCGTTCTTCCGGAAGGTATCCTGCCCGATAAGCAGCGATGTGATATTTCTGTTTGAACTTTTGAAATGATTCGTCATTCTTTGCTTTATCAGCGATAATTTCCGCTCTTTTTCTTGAGTTTGTAAAACAAATCGTCTGTAGATCATTTATCACAAAATGAACCAATAATTTTGCAGATTCATTATCGGTTGAAGTTTTTGCATCTTTACAGATAAACGGATTATAAAAAATCAGATGTTTTGATCCATGAGGTGCACCATCCTTTGCGATTTCAATAAAATCTAATCCAGTGAGTTTTTGTGCAAATTCAAGCGAATTTGCTAATGTAGCAGATGCAAGAATGAACTGAGGATTTGAACCATAATATGAACATAATCGTCTTAGTCGTCGTATGATCAATGCAACATTTGATCCAAAAACCCCACGATAAGAATGCGCCTCATCAATAACAACAAATTGTAAATTGGATAATACCCTCGACCATTGTCGATGCCAGGGAAGTACCCGGTTCAGCATATCCGGATTTGTTAAAACAATTCGAGAATTCTTTTTTATAATATTTTTATTTTCTTTTGTTGTATCACCATCATACACGCCGGGATTGATGGAAATACCGGATTCATTCTCAATCTGTTCTAACGAGAGAAGTTGATCCCGAGCTAAGGCTTTTGTGGGGTAAATATACAATGCAGTGGCATTGGGGTGATGAAAGAAGGATTCGAAAATTGGAAGATTGAAAGCATAGGTTTTTCCAGAAGCTGTCGATGTGCCCAAAATGATATTATGACCTGATCTGATGTTCTCAATCGATTCACACTGATGTGAATACAATCTGATGTTTTTTGTCGTAAGGATTTGTTCCAGACAGTCTGGTAAGGGCTCATGTAAATTTTCATAGAGGGATTCTTTAGGCAAAATGCCGATTATTTCGCTGACATTTGCAGAAAACGAGGGATTCTCTTTAAATGATTTCAGTATTGTATCAATTTTTGAAGAGGTTTCGTCTCTTGAATAATTCATACTTATAGCGATAAATGACCTCTCGATTTAAATGAGTTGCTTATACAATGCTGTGTTGCATAAATGAGCCAGTAAGAGATGACTTAGATTAATCCGGGTAACTGGAAAGGCTCAGCAAATCGCAACTGCCATGACGATAGTAAAACTCGATTTGATCATGAATTTTCATGACCGTTTTAAAAAATTCACATGAGTCTGTTTTTCCCAGTTCAATAACGATAAAAATAACTTTGATTTTCTGACAGAATTTTGGTGGTGAAATATCTCATAAATTTTTTTAGAGAGAACATATTCTGGATTATCCTCTTTAAAATCATCTTTAATCTGTTTTGCCGAATGGCAGCACAGAACTTGCATAATAGAATGCCCACGACAAAGGGAAAGGAAATTTTCCGAATCCCGAGCACTGGGTTTTTGTTTTTCTTCAATGAACCTTCGAACAAATTTGGAAATTATCCACGGTTTTCCATCTATCTTTTTTTGATTGGTATTATCTTTCATTAGCATTTTGAAAATTTCGCATGTCGGACGTTTTTGTTTAAAGGCAATTGTAAAATTCTCTATAGATTCGCCATCAAGTTGTTTAAATTTTAATAACCCGTCATCCCGTGCTTTGAAGATATATCCAAGAAGTTCGGCTTCGTCCAATATTTTATTGAACAAGATATTTTTTTTATTTGAGTAATCTGACGACAAATCCGCAAATAAATGCAGGAAGATACAAAAACCGCAGTAATGTAAAATAAAAGTATCAGTATCAGTCGTTTCTGTAACAAACAAATTTTTGTATTTCTCAGGTTTATAGTAATTTTGACCAGAATTATTGGTTATTTCAGAAAATGATTCATTATCTTTATCAATTATCCCAACAACACGATTTCTTTTAATATCCGTTACTAAACTGTTGTGAGGATATTTCTCCATATTTTCAATTGAAAAAATCTTTTGAATTATTTGTTTTCCACTACAATATGAGTTCTCATCATTTTCTTTAGGAATCCGAAGACGTTCTACCTCAGTTTTTTCTGAAACAAAATCTGCCCAAAGTCGTTTGTCGGCAAAACCTTCGACGATTAATATAAAAATCTCATCTTGTAGTGACTCTTTTGGGATTGATGGATGATTTATTCTAAATTGGATATAAATTTTCTTATGCAAAGATTGAGTTATGTGAATAAAATTACATGCTTCATCCTTGGGGTTATTTCCCTGGATAATTTGATTTCGAACGTCATTCATTGTAAGCCCCGGTCAGCAAATCATACGTCACATCCCAATGTTCTCCAATAATGGTGGGGGAGTGTGTGGCAACAATAAACTGTAAATTATTCAGTTTTTTATCAGCAATTTTCCGGATATTATCAATGAAAAGACTTTGTGCATATACATGCAGGGATATCTCGGGTTCATCAATCAGAACAACGGTGCCGGGATCGCAGTTGAAAAGAAAATCATAATACATGACAACTTGATGCATCTCACCCGAAGATATCTGATCCAGATCGATTTCGTGGTAGCGTCCCGAGCCCTCATACAAATTATAGAATGAGAAACCAATATCTCTCCTATCCCTCCGGATCCGAATCCGGGTAAAAACCAGTAAATTATTGATTATTTTTTCAAACATCTGGCATCTTGTATTCAGCCAGTCAAAAACCGCATATTTACTCTCCTGCGCTTTAAGGTATGAATTCAGAAAATCATGGTAGTTTATGGATTGAGGTAGATTTTTTGATTCAAATGGATCCACTTCTTCCGGATACCATTTTCGGAATGGTAAAAAGTCGATTTTTTCCAGTTCCCGCCGTTTTTCCTTAAGTTTACTGAAAGATTTGCTTATCTCATCATATCCTGAAGAATTCTCTTGTCCTGAAGAGGAGTGGTGTTGTCGAGCAAGTTCAACAGGAAATGTTGTATCAATTTTATGCGATGTAGTGGCATAATCCGTCAGGACGCCATCGATTCGTTTTGAAAGCGATTGGGCATACTGGGTAGCTCTTGAGATATTTTCCTTGAACATAACTTCATTGTGTTCAGTGAGGAGATCCGAGGAATATATTTTCCTGAGTGGATCGTGGAATAATCTCTCTGAAGAGAGGAAACGTATGGTGATTGGGGGAATAACCTCTCCCAATTTTTTTACTAATTTATTCTTCCATATCTGATCATCGGCTCGATGATCGAGATCTTCGTTGGAAATGGGAATGGATATCGGTATTTTTCTATTTCCTTCATCGTATGAGATAATAAATCCTGTTTCTTTCTGCGTTTTGTCGGAATAGGTCTTTTCAACTCGCAATACTGATGACTGTTCTTCGTCATTGAGCGTGATCTCAGCCTTATTGAATGGGATCGATGCTATTTCTTTCAGATTGCCCCTGAATATCGCCCGAATAAGTCGGAAAATGGTTGACTTACCATAACCGTTCGGGGCAGAAATGATTTGGATATTTGAAGGATTTCCCAAGGGTAAGTCATGATAGGTGAAATCCGGATTATCCATACGAAACAAATTATTTACGGTAATTTTTTTCAGTGCATAGGGTGATCGGTGAAGTGGGAAGCCCCGGTATATTGCATCAGATATTCTTGAGACCATTTTGCTTTCAGTCGGACAATCGAGAAGAGGAAATTCAACCCAGATACCTTTGTTCTTGAAAAGTGCTTTGATCACATCCACGTAGAGAGAATATTGGTATCGATGAGAATCGTAAGGGGTATAGATACAAGGATCCGTTTTTATTTTATTTTCCTTGTAAGTTTTTAACCAGGAATCGAATTTTTTACTTTTGATCCATGAGTCCCATTTTGTTTGGGACCACCATTCAGCGTCGGTCCAATTGCCCAGAAAAATTACTCTTGTATATTGTTTCTCAGTAGCACCATTTTTTTTAGGCAATAATCCAAGATCTTCAGCATCTTCAATAAGTCGGTGTTTTAAAACCCCTTTTTTCAGAAAAGGTTGCCAGTACTTGGGCTTTTCTGACCCTTCGAAATTTTTGTCGGGAATCGGATATGGCGGATTATCAAATTCACCATTTATCGGTTTATCCGGATGAACCAGCCATCTCTGATTCTTGTTACTATTGGTGGAAAGAATGAACCAGTTATTCGGATAGAATCTTTCAGCATATTGTCGAGAGAGAGAACTCATCCTTCCAAGGAATGCGTCCTTTGCAGGGACTTCAATAGTATCGTGTTCAGAACATTCACTAAGTTCAATATCCCGATTATAGATCCTCGTCCTTCCGTCTGGAATAATGAGTGCAGTATGTCCCGGTGAAGCCTGCTTGTCGATCATGAGATCCTCTTTTCCCCATTCTTCCCTTGAGTGGATGAAGGATAAATCCTCGCACTTGCAAATGAGAACAGGGCCATCTCCACGTCAGCGCACTCCCATATACCAGGCTCTCTCAGTTTGTGATCATATAATAACGGGGGATGGGGGCATTTGATGCCAGATTCGTTGAGTTTATAAGCCATATACCTGAGAATAAAAATGAATGTCGAATACTCATCCGGCCATGCAGGCTGTGGATTTTTAATAAACCATTTTATTCCAATCGGTTCAGCTTCAATCTCCAGAAATGGCAGGTATGCATGATCCGGGTCTCCTCTTCCAAATACCCGGGTGATTCGTGTATCCAGCGCTCCAAATTCATGGGGCATTGAAAACCTCAGTATCTTGCTTGAATAAGTTGGGCCGACGTATTTTACCTGCGGGCGTATAATCCGAATACCTTTAGCAGGATCTGTTTTGATCCATGAGGCTGGCGCACCCCCCTCATAGATCGGGAGGTCGAACGGATCGTGGCACTGAATTTTATCCAGCATCGGGTGAGCTCCCCATAGGGCGATTTTTCTGACATGGCTGCACCGGATCGCATTTTGTTTTGCAGCTTGTATCAGCTCGATCTCAAGACTGACAATATCCTGAAAATTACTATTTTTTGTATCAGCTGACCAGTGATAATTCTGGTACCAGTCTAGGAGATTGACAGTGTTTAAAAAAGAATCCGCCTTCTTGCACAATGCATCGGAAAGTTCCCAGTATTGTATCGGCATAGCATCACAACAACACGATGTATCAAAGGTATATATATCGTTATAAATACTCTTCGGAGTTTCTCTCCAGAACCACAATGCGGCTGTTCACTTCAAACAGATAGATTATACATCTTATCAGGTATATCACAAGATTACCGGTTCGTGATTACATGCGGATTTATTTAACTCATTGTTCGTTTCACAAAGACGATTCCCTCAAAGGAACGGGGAAACTTGTGGTACCCGAACAGCTCTATACTTCAGAAGTACTCCAGAGATTTGTAAAACGTTGTAAAGCAAAGAAGGTTCAATGGGCGATTTTCTCTGATCTCTATGGTGTCTGGTTTCCAACAGAAAAGCACGGATGGTATGAAAAAAGTCCCAGTACCGTAACTCAAAAAGAGTTCAATACTCTTATGAACGATTTTGATACAAAATTGGCGAAATACAACGAAGTCTTCTTTTATTATAATCCAGGACGATATCATCCACTGTATGCAAGATTATTAAAAAGTTCAAAACTGGCACCCCGAATTAAGGAAATTACGCACCTGCATGAAATCGAAGGGGGATTTATTGATGTCGGATAACTGTCAATGGCTCCATGAACAACTGGAGAAACTACCCTTATTTTCCTACCCTTTTCAGATTAACAAATTGCCGTATGACGGGATTTATTTTTTTTATGAGAAGAATGAGAATTGGGGTCACGGTGGATTAAAACCAAGAATTGTCCGGGTGGGCACTCATAAGAATGGAAATTTCAGGAGCAGGATATCTGAACATTTTCTTCTCGATGAAGCAAAGATGAATTTTACTGAGGGAAACCCCGCACCACATGAAAGGAGCATTTTCAGGAAAAACATTGGCAGGGCTCTTCTGAATAGGGATAAGAATGGATATTTGGATGTCTGGGAAATCGATTTTACAACCCATAAAAGCCGGGAAGAAAACAGGCAATTGCGCAATATTATGGTCGAAAAAGTGATCGAAAGCGCAATAACAAAAATATTACGAGAAAATTTTTCATTCCGTTTCATTGTAATGGATAATCAGGACGAAAGAATGGGGACGAAGGGACTTGAAAGCTCCCTCATTGGTACACTGGCCCGGTGTAATAAGTGTGGACCCTCATTAAATTGGCTGGGAAATGTTTCCCCGAAACGTAAAATCCGTGAAAGCGGATTGTGGCTTGTCCAGCACCTCTCTTCTCCAGAAATTACCCAAGAGGAGAGAAAGATAATTTCTGATGCCATAGAGAAAACCCAGAAATGGATTGCATTGTCGAAATAGTAAAAAACTCAATAAATTTTGATGTTGGAAAAAAACCATGATTCCCAATAATATTACAAAAAATCATATTTTACTGGCAATAGACGAAATAGAGAGAAAAGGAATGCCCAAGGAAAATCTCTCAAAAAAATATGGCTTATTTTACAAAGATAAAGAATACGCGCCGAAATATGTAATTTCTTTAGCTAATTATTTTGCAAATGGGAAAAACCTCAATTTATCTCAATTCAGTGGAGGAATTGAATCAAATCGTTTTCTTGAAAACATTGGATTTGACATTATCTGTCTAGTTCCTGAAAAACCAAATCAAGCCTGCACCCCACTCAATCGACTTTTACCTGATGAGAAATTTATTGAAGAGAAACAATCACAAATGGTATCGAGTGATTATGAAGTCGATGAATCCGTTTTAAATGAATTAATAAGATTCGAATTCTTGCTCAATAATGGAAAATTACAATACCTTATCGATTGTTTTGAAAAAAATATCGATGAAGCAGTAATTGGAAAATTTATAAAATCAATGGATCCAGATAAAATAAAAGAAGGAAAAATTCTTCATTCTCATTTTGGAAGAATTTTCGCGGTTTATCTAAATAATCCAATATACCAGGGAGGTCCTGTAGGAAAAATATCCCTCGGGCCATTACTTAAAAACTACGAACCCAAACAAAATTCTGTGTTTTCTGACATTTATGCAAAAAATCGTGTGTTGAAACAATACATCGACCAACCAGATGATTGGTTTGCATATTTTTGCGAATATGTCACCATAAAAATTTCCATTCATGAGCTGCTTGTCGATGCACCGGATCATTTGCACGATTGGGGATATGAAGATGTACGAGAACTACGCCAATGTAGTGAAAAAACTGAAAAAATCTATAAGAGCGACCTACGGAAATCTGTTGTGCATATGATGCATTTAGGAATTAATCCCTTCTGTCAAAATATTGGTCAAAAACAAGATATCAGCCATCTCAAGGATTTAGATTATCCATCTTTTATGAAACAACGAAATTCCTGGGTTAATTGTGCAAATTTTGCGGCAAATGAAATAATGCGAAAAAAATGTAATGAACGAATACCACTACAATGGGATTCATACTCCTTGTGTGCTTTTGATTCGGGCCCTGTATTTATTAGAAAACGAAGAGAACTTATCTTTCCTCGAATTTGTGGGGCACTTTCATCGTATGATAAATGGGATTCGCCCATAGCCATCCATGAAAAAATGCAAAAAATCCTTGAACCTGAAATTGACATTTTAATTGGAAGATATTGGGATTATTTCGGCCCAAATAATGACACGGTGGAATATTTCCAGACACATAGTGATATGGCAATTGGATTGAATGAAATCAAACGCTCGCTCAATGAAAAATATACTGCTTTAGAAAAATCCAATAACATAAAAGAAATCTTGCTCTGTCAGAAATGAAATATTCGTAATATACCTTCCCCCTCACTTCAATCACCTTCCGTATCCCATAAAACCCCCTGTTACAGGGGGTAATAGTTCCCCCCTAAAATAACCCCAAATTGGGCCCCGATTCCCTCCCCCTATCACCCAGCCCTTCCCAAAAACCCCGTAAAACGCCCGGATTGGATCGTGCTAAAAAATACCCTCAATTCTGGCTCCGTTTGCCAAAATACGGCAGGAAACGATGTCACCTATTCGACGCTACAGCCCGTTAAATCGAGGTTATTTTTGCCACATACTTTGGGTCAAAAACCCTGAGAAACGCTGCCAGAACGCGAATATGAGGGTCGGTTTTCGGAGAGGAGTATTATAAAAATAAGGGGATGAAGGTTAACCCCGAAGATGGCGGGTTTGGCGGGATTCGTTTCGAAAACTCTACACTCCTTATGCCCCTTTGGTGCCCCTTTACTGCCCCTTATGCCCCTTTGGTGCCCCTTTGAAAATATAGTGAGTCCCTTTTCCGGTCTTCCCAACCCGGGAAATAACCTGGCGTTCTTCGAGATCGTTGAGATCTTTCGTCGCCTGCCTTTTTTTAATGGAGGCGAGAATCTGAAATTCAGAATTGGTAATTTTTCCATGTTCCTTGATATAGGCAACAGCTTTTATCTGACGGTCATTCAAACCCCGCTGTCCCAGGTATTCCTCATTGAAAATATCTTTCTTAAATATGACTGAAAAGCCCTGGTCTTCCTGAAATACCGGTTCTGGTAGTTTTGCATCTGAACAGGCAGTACGGATCTTCTGGATGCCACTCCCCCACCGTTCGATCCATGCAATATCATAAAATATCTGGGCAATCCCCTTGTTTCGCAAAACCGATGAATGGGACGCAAGCAATTCGGGCAACGTGATGCCGTATGCCAACCGTCCCGGGCTCCATACTTTCAGGGAATCTTCCATAATTCGGATCTCAACTGAAGAACTGATTGTATAGTTCCGGTGACAAACCGCATTGATAACCGCTTCACGGAGCGCTTCAACCGGGTAGTCCCAGACTTGCTTACGCTCCGGCTCACCAGTCATCACAAATGCAACCCGGATATTCTTCCGGATAAACTCCATCGCATCATTTACCTGATCGATAACTGTACCTTGCACCATACGATCGTCAAGAACACTAATCTCATCAGGGCCAAACAGCCCGCAATGGATGGATGCCTGAGATAAAAATTGCTGTGGGTTTTTACCGAAAAGCATGACAGCGGCCCACGTCGGAACATTGTCCCGGACCAGACCTATTTTTTTGAGAACATCCAGTGGACTTTCACCTGAAGCGATATCCCTTCTGCCAGTCTCATTTGCCTTTTGGATATAGAGAGTGATTTTACCCATGTCCAGATCGGTGAGAGTTGCATGTGGCACCGGAGTAAAATCCCAGCTTGAACCGATGGCTCGCTCGTGCATTTCTGAAATTTCATAGGGCTGCATCACCCGGTTGCTGGAGCCGACTCTCCGATAGCATCTACCCTTCACGGATACTGGTTTGAGAGGATTTTCTTTGATATGGATTGCTACGACGGGCTTACCTTCACGGGATAGTTCTTCAATCTCCGGGACCAGACGGGGTTCGGTACTCTGGGAAATGGTGTTGGCCCATTCCTTGAGGGATTCAACACCAATCAATGTCCCAACGACATTCCCGTTATTCGCAATGCCAATAAAAATCGTACCACCATGGGTATTTGCAAATGCACCGGCAGTAACGACGGCTTCCCGATCGAAGGATTCTTTGAATTCAACCGTATCGGATTCGTGGAGGGTCATGGGATAACTACGTGAAGAGTTTGGTTTACAGTAAAGATATAGAGGGCTCTTCCTTTTTCTGGTTATTGTTTGATCTTTTTTTGTCCGTCTACAAAGTATTGTGTAACACCGGTGATACACAAGAGGTTGTTGCGTACCGTTTTTTTGAGTTTGTGTTACACAAGAAAACCATATGTCGATTGAATCAGCAGGTTGAATTAAAGGCGAATGGATATCCCGTTCTGGTCCTGAATGTGTTTATGTAACGGGCATGTACAGGGCCCGGAGAGAAAGGGATAGATTGCCGTCTTTTTCCCGGTTGCTCTTCATTTTGAAAGAAAGTTTATGTAACGGGCATGTAACTGGACGGAGATAATCTGCCAAGACCGCCCCACCATCCCGAGGGCCGGGACCAAAGTAAGCGCGACAAAACTAAGACGCCCGGTCATGTTCACTCGTCCTCATTCCGCTCGCTTGCGCTCACTTCATTCCGGCTCGCTTCACATCACCTCGCTGCTCTTCTCGCGGTGTACCGGGGAGATGATAACGCCCTCATCTTGTCACTCCGCAGCGGCTCCGTTCCGGCGATGAAGGCTGCTATCGCACGCTCGTCACGCCATGCTTCGCATCGCGTTCCTCACTGTTGATGGGAAAGTGCCTAACGCTCAGTGACTCGCTCCCGCGATGCACAGGGGCTCGGACTCACCGCTGATGCGGCTCGTTACCTTCGCGCCCTGTTGCGGCGTCCGCTCGGGGCGCTGGCCCTGATACCCGCCTCCCGTGCTTTGCTCGCTTACGGGGATGGACAAGCATCCCCACGCTCACAACCCTCCGGGCCGCACTCCTTCCGCCCTTGAAGGGACGGGCAGTAGAATGATGAGCGCCCCTTCGGGGCAAGGGCGGTTGATCGGGACCGGTGCAATGAGGAGAACAACAGCGACGAACATGGCGCATCAGCGCGATGTGAGGAGCGGGATTAAGCAGCCGTCAGCGACAGAGTGGAGCATCAGCGGAGCGACGAGCTGAGGGCGTCATCACCTCAACGGACAACCGGGAAAAAAGCAGCGAGGTGATGTGAAGCGAGCCGGAGCATCAGCGAGGACGAGTGAACATGACCGAGCGTCTGCACCTGCCCGGTACACCGCGAGCGAAGATCCCGATCGACTTCTTTAGGGCGCTCGTGCGGGAGGGAGGAGGCAAGCCCTCGGAGACGACCGTCGCACGGTCGGCAGTGGGCTCGCCTCGGGGGGGTTCTGCTCTGGCGATCGCGTGCCAACAGTACACCGCGAAATATCAGGAGTTGTGGGCGGGTGATGGCTACACAGCGCGGTTACGGGGCGCTTAAGCGACCTGTCGCGCTGTGTGCCTGGGTGGGCCAACCGCAATAAAAAAACTGCATAAAAACGTTATTTCGTAAATCGGACAAACGAACGCGTTCACTTTCACACCGCGCACGGCGGAGGCTTATATGCTCTTACGTCGATGTATGTATGGTGAAAAACACAATGAGTCCTACACCAAAAACAGATGTAAAGTTCGAGCACATCGGGGCAGCTCGCCTCTATAATGGCTCGGTCCGTATCGATGTCAAGACCATGCAGGCGGTTATCCCGTCAAACGAGATCCGCAGGCTTACCGAACACTGGCCAGCACCGGTCTACGACATATCCGACGTGATGAAGAACACGGACGCGGCACCGGTCGGGAATGCGTGGATCACCCGGTCCGGTAAAGCGGTCATGTTCTCAATTAACGGTATGCGGTTTGTATCCCCGCTCGCCCAGATAAAAGGGATGCTTTCCGGGGAGCGGAAATATGCAAACGTCTCCGCGATGCGGGAAAAGCAACCGCTCGCAGCGACCATCCCACGGGCAGAGGCGACAGCATGAAAGCCGCAGACGTGAAAGCCCAGATCAATGAGCGGATCATAAAAGCCTTATCAGAAGGAAAAATCCCTTGGCTGAAACCGTGGACAGAAAATGGTCCGCGCAACATTTTCAGCGGCAGAGGATACACCGGGTTAAACCGGTTGATCCTGGGACTTGCTCCCTACTCCCTCCCTTTTTGGGCGACTTATTACCAGTATATCGCCGCAGGGCTGCAAGTCCAGAAGGGAGAGCACGGACACGGGATTATCTATGCAGGGCAGATGGTAAAAACCGACACGAAGATTAACGAGGAGGGCGAGGAGGAGGAGAACAAAAAACGAATCAAGTTCCTGAAAGCCTATGTCGTGTTCAACATCGCACAGACTGATTATCAGGAGAGAGGATACAAACTGCCTGACGCGAAGGAAAATGCTCACCTGCTCGGGTGCGATGCCGTGATTCATGATTATACAGACCGACACCAGATAGCGATCGCAGCAGGAAGCCGGGCGGCATACAATCCCCACACAGACAGTATCACATGCCCGGAGATCGGCCAGTTCACTTCGTCGGAGCACTATTACGCCACGATGTTTCATGAGTGCATTCACTCCACCGGGCCCCGGCTCGAACGGTTCAAGCGAAAAGATCCGATCTGCTTCGGTTCTGATACCTACGGGCGCGAGGAACTGGTAGCCGAGATCGGCAGTGCGTACCTTGCAGCACTCACCGGTATTAACTCATCCGCAGTTATCCGGAATCAGGCAGCCTATCTCCAGAACTGGGCAAAAGCGATCAAGGCTGATGCTGATTTGGTGATGTATGCGGCAGGTAGGGCAGAGAAAGCAGCAGACTTTATGATCGGGGCTAATGCCCCGGTTCCCGCCAGCGCCACCGGAACGGATGCAGCAGAGAGGGGAACAGCATGACCACTATTTTTGATGCCATGCCGGTAAAAGTCCTCGAAGAACTCGAACGTATCGAGACCGCAATACCCGAAATAGAGCGACGGGCTTTTTTGTTGCAGGCTGATGCGCAGGACCTCCGCTTGAAACGCGACGAGATCATCGTATCGTGGATGGCCCGGGCCGAGCGCGAAGGACTCGACAATCTTATCGCGGTGCGGCAACGGTTAGAGATGATCGCATGGGTCTGTGATCCATTGCCAAACAAGATCCCATCGGAGCACTGAGGTATCCCATGATCAGCAGGTGTGATTTCCGGGAGTATCGCAAAAAACGATCAACCGTTTTTGGGATAGGGAAAAGTCTGATCTGGTGGCTGCATCGTACAAAGAAAAAAATACTTTTTCGTTGCGGGTAAATGGTGGCCCGGACAGGGACACAATGAGTCCAATCAAAAGCCCTGCCCGGGTTGGTACAATATCGACGTCTGGCGTTATCTTTCTTGGCAAAGGTTGGCCCACCCGAGACAAACCCACTGCCGACCGTGCGACGGTCGTCTCCGAGGGCTTGTCTCCTCCCTCCCGCATCGCTGCCGTATGCTTGTCCTGTTGAGATGTCGTGATCTTCCCTGGCCCGCCCGATGCTCACGCGACACAGCGAAGGTCGCCGTGTTCCGGCTCGCATCCCCCACCCGGAAATTGATAGATTGGATTCAACACAATCTTTATTTTAGCCAGAGTTTCTTATTGTACAATTGTATAAGTTTGTAATGTTGTACAAGTTATACATGAAATTTGAAAATAACAAAGTATTCCTATTTGGATGAGGGGAGAACATGCAGAATATATCTAAAATAAAAGGTGAACAAGTGGAAATAGCAAACAAGAGGGTGGCACTCACCCCGAGTACGTGGGCAGCACTCTCAAATATAAAATCCCCGGGAAAATCCCTTGGCGATACCGTATCTGATCTCATCACCGAACATCAGAAGCAGGCGTTGGAACGGGACCTCGATGAGATTGACGCGAATGGTCATTTCATCCCGTGGGAAAAAGCTAAGAAGGAACTCGGGCTCTAAACGGAGTTATTGTGAAGATCAAAATCGAAGACCGTGTAAAAGAGTTCATCCGGGAACTCCCAGAGAAAGATCGCCGGGTGATCGGTGAACATATCGAACGGCTCACTAAACATCCAAATGCGACAGGGGATATCAAGAAACTCCGTACCCGCAAACCCCGTTGGCGCATGCACATATCGTTGAAATATACCTTGTTTTACTACATCAATTCCGACATGGTATGGATTGACCAAATTATGACGATCGAACAGGCTCACAAGAAGTATGGGAGGATCTAACCCGTGAGTTCCTTTTTAATCTGGTTTTGCTGGGAAATGCAATACATAGGCTGCTAATTTGGTGCTGCAATTCCCGGATTGTAGAAACATTATCCCCCCGCCCGTACACGTGCCCGTCCTCCCATCAGGGAGGCTATCCTGACCCGGGCCAGCGCCCCGAACGAGCGCCGCTACGGGGTGCGAAGGTAACGAGACGCTCTCAAGCGGCGAGTCCGAGCCCCACGTGCGTCGCGCGAGTGAGTCACTGAGCGTAAGGCACGAGTACGATCAACAGTGAGGAACGCGATGCGAAGCATGGCGTGACGAGCGTGCGAGAGCAGCCGTCATCGCCGGAACGGAGCCGCTGCGGAGTGACAAGATGAGGGCGTCATCATCCCCCCGGTACACCGAAAACAAAAGCAGCTCGGTGATGTGAAGCGAGCCGGAGCGAAGTGAGCGCAAGCGAACGGTAGCGAGGACGAGTGAACTTGACCGAGCGTCATCATGTTACCAAACATTCCTCAATCGGAGAGGTCCAATCGATAAGAAGTAGAATCCTGTTGAGTGCAACATCATCAGAAAATTTTCACACCCACTGCACACAGTCACGCTTGGATCGCCGACCGCTTCGCATGCATCGCACAGCTTCGCCGTGCTCGCACCTGCTCCGCGACCGGCTTGCCTTAATATTACTGGCAATTTCATCAGCGCGAGTGCTCGAAAGAATACATTTTTCTGTGTAAAAGTCTATTATGAAAAGACGAGCAATTTGAACCCCGATTTGCGTTTAGAACGCAACCCAGTGTCCGAGTGCTGCTATGGGGATTCGAACCCCAGTCGCGGGCGTGAAAGGCCCGCATGATTGGCCGGACTACACTATAGCAGCGCGCTTTGCTTTAACTAATTTTACCGCACGTCATAAATAGGTATTGGAGAAG
>Ga0315282_10009543_pt1 | contig 15420 bp, 13 predicted proteins | sample YL17G07_20_MG_FD_203693 | JGI IMG/M metagenome (GOLD analysis project Ga0315282, IMG submission 203693) | Sediment microbial communities from Yellowstone Lake, YNP, Wyoming, USA - YL17G07_20 | ecosystem: Environmental > Aquatic > Freshwater > Lake > Sediment | place: USA: Wyoming | collected... | reverse complement strand
GTTCGAAGTATTTGGATTGGTTGGCGCAATGTACTTCGCGTTAGCCTACGCGTCGTCCAGACTGTCAAAGTACATAGAGAAGAAGTACCAGATCAAAGGGTTGATCCGTTAAGATGGAGAATGAAACCATCCTAAAAGTCAGCGACCTCCATAAGAGATACGACGCCTTGGAGGTCCTGAAGGGCATCTCCTTCGAACTGAAGAAAGGCGAGAAAGTCGTGATAATGGGTCGAAGCGGGGCAGGTAAAAGCACCCTGCTTCGCTGCATCAATCGTTTGATAGAGCCCGACGCTGGAGAGGTCCATCTTGGCGACACCCGAGTCACCGCCACCGAAACAGACGTGACAAAGATCAGGAGAAGGATCGGCATGGTGTTCCAGCACTTTGAACTCTTCTCTCACCTAACCGCTTTGGACAACGTCACAGTAGGTCCAATAAAGGTTCTCAATCTTCCAAAGGAGAAAGCCGTGGAACTGGGCTTGAGATACTTGGATAAAGTCGGATTGAAGAGTAAGGCCCACTCTTTTCCCGCTGAACTGTCGGGAGGCGAGAAACAGAGGGTTGGCATTGCCCGTGCCTTGGCCATGAACCCTGACCTCGTCATGTTCGACGAGCCGACTTCAGCCTTAGACCCCCTCCTAGTTGGGGAAGTACTAGATACTATGAAAGAACTGGCAAGGGAGGGGCTGACAATGCTGATAGTAACCCACGAGATTGATTTCGCCAAAGAGGTTGCAGATAGAATAATGATTATGAACAACGGGGAGATAGTGGATGAAGGCCCTCCTTCACTCATCTTCTCCGATCCAAAACATGAGTTTACAAGAAGGTTCCTGCAGAGAACACTGTCTTAAAAAACGAGCTTGAACACGATAAGATGAGGTTGTGGTTGCCATGAAGATGTTTGAAATAGCCAAAATAGACTCAAGAGGAAGGATAATCCTGCCGTCCTCGGTTCGCGATAACGTGGGGCTGCTTAGAGGCATGCATGTCCTGCTGGTAGCCGACTTAGAGAAGAAGGAAGTTCACATCACGCCATTCGCAGACCCTGAAGCCAAATTGGTCGAGTTTACCATCGATCTGCCGGACGTAGCCGGGGCCCTTGCACACGTAGCATCGATATTGGCGGAAAACCGAGCCGATCTACTGTCCACGGAATCAAGAACTCTTCTTCGAGGTAAAACGGCAGAGTGGCACGCCATAGCGGACGTTTCAAAATGCAGTTGTAAACTCCAAGAACTGAAACAGAGACTTGAAAACAGCCCGAACGTGAAGCGAGTGGTAATCCGCACCTTCCCATAGAAATGAGTTAAGTTGATGAAAGCAACGATTGATGAAGCGCTCAGTGCCTGCGTTTATTGATGACTGCGACCTATCACGCGACCATCAGACCGATTCTGATGGTGACACCGATCCCGCCAGTCATGAAAAAGGAATGGGTGGATTTTGTGTGCGACATCTCCACTAGGACAACTTTCCACAATAACCGACCGTTTGGCGGAAGAAATTATCTGCTTTAAATAACGAAAGATAGAGAACAGTTGTTTGGTCAAAAGGGATTCTGGCTATGATAGGGAAATTACCCAGAGATGTTTTGGAGGCGGTCTTGGAGACTGTTCCTGTTGAATTCTCGGTCCTTGACGCTGACGACAAAGTTCTTGCTTGGAACAAGCATGAGACAAGGATCTTCAAAAGACCTGGGGCGGTTGTTGGAAGGGACGTCCGTAACTGTCATCCTGAGAAAAGTCTGCATAAAGTCGAACAAATACTGTCTGAAATGAAGAGCGAGGAGAGAGACAGAGCAAGATTCTGGATAGACATGCAGATTGGTAATACGAGTGAAAAACAGAAGATATTGATTGAGTACTACGCCCTCAGAGATCCAACTGGGAAATATCTAGGCTGCCTGGAAGCATCACAGAACATAAGCGACCTACAAAAAATCACCGGCGAAAAAAGACTACTGTAGTAAGAAAGAGCAACGATGGAGATTGCGGGTGGAGACTAGTGAAAAATGCGAGTTCGCTTTCAGATCCCTGTTTCGGTTAGCGTGCTGTGGCTAGATCACTGTCAACAGGTACGGCAGGCAAAGGAGGAACGCCCCGAGAATTACGCAGACTATGCCGACGAATTTCGCTAGTTTACTCGCGAAGACTAGTATTACGCCCACGATTATCAGTATGATCGGATTCAGGTGTGCCAGAAATGAGAGGATTGCATTAATATCCATTTTTATGCCTCTTGAGGGAACGCATCCACTGAACGTACTCGCAGGCAGTGCCACTTAAGACTTTCGCAGGACGAGGCGGTGGTTTACACGCGTAAAGTCGCCACTAGCGGCTGTGGCGGCTGAAAGCAGCAGCAATGCCTTGAGCAGATTGTACTTTCAGCCGATGTAGGGGAAGAAGCAGAGCCTAGCCAACACGATGTCGGCATGACCAAATTGGTAAGCCTGATTTTAAAGCGATTCAACGTTCCTCTACTTCCTATATTTCCTCTAGAAAGTAGAGGATTTGAGAATATGGACGCCGCTAGCATCTATCTGCCTATCGATGTCATATCCTAAGTATCACTCGTGCGCTCCATGAGAATTGTCGTGCAAGATGTTTATACCAAACTCTATGCAGAATAGGTCTCAAAAAATCAACACACTGCTTCCGCTTTTCACTATACTCTCAATGTGACCGTTTTTGGTTAGATTTTGGTGGAAAAAATGGAGACAGATGAAAGTCAGCCGAAAGTGACAAAGCCGGACTTCGATGCAAAAGCAGCAGAAGCCGTGGAGTTACTGAAGTCGAATACAAATGTGGGATTGAAACAGACTGAAGTAGAGGGCAGACTCAAGCAATACGGATATAACGAAGTGCCTGAAAAGAAAACTAACCCGATTACCGGATTTGCTAAGAAGTTCTGGGGCACTTCAGCTTGGATGCTTGAGGTCATAATCGTTCTCTCTTGGATCTTGCAGAAATACCCGGATCTTTACATTGTGACCACGTTACTCTTTGTGAATGCTATTCTAGGTTTCGCAGAGGAGCAGAGGGCGTCAAGTGCGGTGGAGATGCTAAAGAAGAAACTGCAAGTAAACGCTAGAGTGCTCAGGGACGGTGCGTGGAAAACAGCGTCCGCTAGGGAGTTGGTCCCGGGAGACATAGTCAGGGTCAGGTCTGGAGATTTTGCCCCTGCAGATGTCAAAATGTTAACGGGTGAGTTGGGAGTCGATCAATCAGCATTAACAGGGGAGTCGATCGAGGTAGAGAAAAAACCTAATGAAACGCTCTATTCCGGCTCGATTGTGAGAAGGGGCGAGGCCAACGGCGTCGTAGTTCTAACAGGCGCCAAGACCTACTTCGGCAGAACGACGCAACTGGTTCAGATCGCTCGTCCCAAGCTGCATATGGAAGAGGTCGTATCAAAGGTAGTGAGATGGCTATTGATTATAGTTGCTGCATTGTTGAGCCTAACCCTCGTCTTCTCAATCATAAGAGGATTGGACCTGCTAGAAGTATTGCCTTTGATGCTGGTGCTGTTGTTGGCAGCTATACCCGTAGCTTTGCCTGCGATGTTCACCGTTAGTATGGCGATAGGGTCTATGCAACTGGTGAAAAAGGGCGCCTTAGTGACGAGGCTGAGTGCCTCGGAAGATGCAGCTACCATGGACATCCTTTGCGTTGATAAGACTGGAACGATAACGATGAATAAACTCTCGATAGCAGATGTGATGCCACTGAACGATTTTCTCGAACAAGAAGTAATATTGTATGGCACCTTGGCTTCGCAAGAAGCAAATCAGGATCCTATAGACCTAGCTTTCATAGCGGCGGCAAAACAACGGAATCTGGCACTCGGTTCATACATTCAGAAGAACTTTGTTCCTTTCGACCCCAAGACGCGAAGAACAGAGGCGCTAGTGCAGAAGAATAACCAGGAGTTCAGAGTAATGAAGGGAGCAGTAAATGTCATAGCTCAAGCTTGCGGTCTGAACCAGACAGCGATAGAGGCGTTGGAGGCTAGGATCGATGAGTTTGCGAAAAAGGGGCATAGAGTTTTAGCTGTAGCTAAGACCGATGACCTGAGTCGCCTCAAACTTGTAGGCTTGGTAACCTTGTATGACGCACCAAGACCCGACTCAAGGAAGTTGATAGCGGAACTTAGAGAGCTGGGAGTATCGGTTAAGATGCTGACTGGCGACACATTACCGATAGCTAGAGAGATAGCAAAGGACGTAGACCTTGGAGAGAACGTCATTAGGATATCGGATTTGAAAGAGCTCATCAAAAAAAATCCAGTAAAGGCAGCAGAAGAGGCTGAGAAAAGCGATGGTTTTGCTGAGATATACCCTGAAGACAAGTACACTATTGTGAAAAGCCTTCAGGCCAAAGGGCATGTGGTAGGCATGACGGGAGACGGGGTGAATGATGCGCCGGCCTTAAGGCAGGCAGAAGTAGGTATAGCGGTTAGCAGTGCCACCGATGTGGCTAAGGGTGCAGCCAGTGTCGTATTAACCGATGAAGGGCTGTACAACATTGTAGACCTAATAGAGAACGGAAGGATGATATATGAACGGATAACCACATGGGTAGTTAACAAGATAAGTAGGACTATCCTGAAGACATCATTTATTGTGTTAGCCTTCCTTCTCTTTGGAAAGTACGTCGTGTCCGCCTTCGCCATGATCTTACTGGTATTTATGACGGATTTTGTTAAACTAACGCTAGCCACAGATAACGTGAGGTGGTCCAAGAAACCAGATGTCTGGAACATAGCAGGTCTGGTGAAAGTAGCCGCTGTACTTGGCCTGCTCATGGTCGCCGAGGCGTTTGGACTGCTATACTTAGGGTCTAGCTATTTCAATTTGATGGCAGATGATCCGACGCTATACACATTTGTCTTCGAGACGCTATTCTACTTCGCCATATTCTCAGTGTTTGTAGTAAGAGAGCGAGGGCATTTCTGGAACTCTAAGCCAAGCAAAACTCTGTTTACGGCGATAGTGCTCGATGGGTTAGTCGCCACCGTAATATCGACTGTTGGAATCCTTGGCCTCAAGGCTATACCCCTGGTTGAAACTCTTACAGCAGTGGTTTACGCTTTAGCATTCTCGCTGGTAGTCAATGACCTAATTAAGTTCGTTCTAGTAAAGAAAGCTGGAGTTAGATGGTAAGACTAGCTTAATAGATTGCATTTAAGTTTCAACACTCTGCTTTGTACTTTTCTTTCCCCAGTCTATTCTATTCCAAACTCTCTCATGAACATAGTATGCTACGCTTGTGTAGACGTTGCTTATCATCATAAACCAGACCGCGACTTCAAGTCTTCCAGTAAAAAGATAGATTGAGGTAAAATCCAATACGACGATCAGAATCCTGTAAGAAATCGCTTTAGTCAACGATCTCGTCCAGTGTTCTTTATAATCGCGCGTCCCGAGACTCATTTGCTATCCAAACCTATGTTCTTGCCATCATTTCCGTAAAATGTGGGCTCACAAAAAAAGGATCGTGAAGATTTGCGGGAGACATCTCCACAGTACAGTAGATAAAAGCCTGTAATACCTAGTTTTGCGTTTACATATCGTAGTTTTTCATATGCGCTGACCCATCGATGAAGGCGTGAACTTCGTATGACCTACTATTTTTCAGCTTTAACTGGATTAGAAAGGATGCCGATGTTCTCTACCTCTACCTCCACCGTATCCCCGTCCTTGATCTGAGCCGGCACGCCAGAAGTGCCCGTGAAGATCAGATCGCCAGGCTCCAGCGTAACAACTTGGCTGATAAAGCTTATCAAAGTGGGTACGTCGAACAGCAACTCCGAGGTGTTGCACTGTTGAACGACTTTCCCGTTTACACGCCCCCATATATTGAGTTTCGAGCAGTCTACATCTGTCACTATGTAGGGTCCTATTGGTCCTAAAGTGTCGGAGGATTTAGCGCGCCACCACTGGGCATCTCCCCTCTGCCATTCCCTTTCGCTGACATCGTTGCCGCACGTGTAGCCAAGAACGTCATCCAATGCCTTTTCCTTAGACACCTTGCTACACCTTCTTCCGATGACCACAATGAGTTCCGCCTCTTCCTCTACCCGCCTTGCCCCTTTTGGTATAATGATGGGTTCATCAGGCCCTATCACGCAGGTTGGTGCCTTGAAAAAGGGTTCAGGTTTGCTCGGAGCAGGTTGATCTGCTAAATGGCTCTTATAGTTGAGGGCCAACGCTAGGATTTTGGATGGGTTGGAAGGAGCGAGGAGCTTTACCTCTGACGTCTTATACTCGCTGCCGGTGAAGATGAGCTTGCCAAAAGTGTTACCCTTGATCTGCCTGACAGTGTTATTCTTCACAACCCCGTAGAAGATACTTCCCTTGATTAAGCATCTAGCAATTCTCATTACACATCCAACCTTGTGTCGCACGCACGCGGGTTTCTTGCGGTTGATCAGATACGATTCTCTGGTTGTATTTCAGGCATCGACTCGCGCGCGATTGATTTGACAGAAAATCTGCAATTAGAGGCTTTTTGGTTTTCTTTTTATTGGCAATAGCTTCTTTACATCATCAGCATCATTTGCCGTCAATAGTCTAATCCATAACCAGCGTCCGTCGTGCAACTGTTTCGTATTCTCTATCAGCCTATACATTTTAGGGCTCAATTTGTTTCGCATCGAAAGAGCTTTTTCGGATTCTTGCTTGCCAAGGACTATGAGAACCATGACTCCACCTTTCTCGGGTGTAAGCGAGCACAGCGTCTTGCCGCTTTTGCGGTAGCGAGTCTCCCATCCGTATTTTGCTCCGCCAAACACCGTTTCGGGTATGATATCATAGTGTTCTTCGATAAATCGTCTTATCTCTACCCAAGCGCCTTTGGCGGTCTCTCCTATGAAACCCATCATTTCTTCTTCAGTAGGTTTATGCGCTTTGTCTATCATCCGAGAAAAATCCTGTTCCATACAACCACCTGTCTTTCAACAATAATGTTTCGGTTCAGCTACAACATTTCTGCTTATCGTTGCGCACGCGATTTCTTGATTGTTGCAACCGATGCCGCGACCATTACAAGTGCCACTGCGACATACCTCATCAACAGAGCCAGCTCATCAACCCGAGGGGGCACAAAGTGTGGAGCAGCTTAGCCTGAGAGCAGCGTCCTCTTTAGAGCCGACTTTATTAATTCATAACTTCATACGTTTTCTTGTACGCGTCTAAGAATGAATAAGAATGCGTCTAGATAAGATACTTGAGTAGGAGAATATTTTGCTGTATACTAAGAATGAAGAGCCATTAATTCGTGGCTTTCTTTTCGCTTGCACAAATAAGACAGAAAAGGAATGCTTTGAAAGATCGTTGCTTGGAACAGAAAAATTCTACGGTCCCATCATTATCAGAATACGAAGGGGAGACCTCCTATTTCTCAATAATTTGGACTCAAATACTTTATATGGGGTTTTTAAGGCGGTTTCAAACGGCCTTTTTAATATTCAACCCGAAGCTTGGGATGGTAAATACCCTTATCAAGTAAAAGTACAGCTTCTTGGAGAAAAAATAGAGATAGAAAACGCACGCGGAATTCTAGATAAATTCAAAATAAAGAGAAACACACCTCTCTATGGAGAGAAGCTCCTTAGTTTCTTAGATGCTTTTGTGCCTAAGCCTACTTTGCTGGATGCCACTACAAAGTTAGAGCTGAATGAATCAACCAGTCTGATTCTGGAACAAAAAGAGAGAATCAAGAGATGGATCGGAGAGGTAGACATCGAAGAAGAGATTCCTTTGCTCGAGGCTACCACGCTATGGGATTTTCCAAAACAAAACTATGGCTTAACGCCCAAAGGGGACAATAAATATCCAGGAGTCACTCCAGCCCTCATAATCTACAACTTAGTATGGCGATACACAGATCCAGGAGACTTAGTTGTTGACCCTATGTGTGGAAGCGGAACAACAATCGACGTTTGCCGAGAAGAAAAGAGAGAAGTCATAGGGTATGACATAGCGCCTGTACGCCCAGATGTAATTCAAAACGATGCGAGGAAAATACCTCTCGAAGACAACAAGGCTGATATGGTCTTCATCGATTCGCCATACGGAGATAATGTCAGGTATAACGATCACCCGGATTGTATCGGTAAGATATCTAGTGAAACAGAAGTATTCTATGATGAACTTGAGAAAGTGATGAAGGAGTCGCATAGAATACTGAAGGAAGGAAAAGTGTTAGGGTGGCTAATAGGCGACCAATGGGTTAAGAAAGAGTTCACTCCTGTAGGGTTAAAAATCTATGATCGTTTGTGCAAGTACTTCGAGCCCGTAGACATCATCTGCGTAACTCGAAGAGGACAAACTTCTCACACGGGCCCTTGGTATAATCGTGCGCGAAGATTCAACTTCTTTTTACGCGGTTTCAAATACCTACTTATTATGCGAAAGCCAAGTGGCCAGCCTCCAAAAGGTGAGCACAGGGAAATTAGGTGGACATATTATCCTAGGACAAACGAGGCAAAAGTATGAGTGATGCTAAGTACACGGTAAATAATCTAATTCTTAGAATTGGGAAAGGTGAGATAGATCCTCGAGAAGCTTGGGATAGAATTAGTGAGTTAAAAGAACTATATGTTCAACAGTATTCCGAACAGTCATGGCATGTATACATTGGCAATAAGTTTCAGCAATTGATTTACTCAATCTTGAAGGGCTATTTCCACAGACTTAAAGTCCAAAGCCCAGAGTTCAAGAACTTCGATCTATTTACGGAAAGTGAGGTAAGAAGCAACGATATCATTGCAAGAAAACTTGCTGTAAAATATGGCAAATACTTGTTACTTCCGGATACAGATATGGCCATAATCGATTATGACTTTACGAACCCTTGGAAATCGGAAGTTTTAGCATTAGTGTCGTGCAAAACAAGCTTAAGGGAAAGAATTGCGCAAGCATGTTACTGGAAGTTAAAGTTACTTTCTTCGGATGTAACCAAGAATACACATGTGTTCTTGGCTACTACAGATAACGATGAAGATTTCTTTCTTAGAGAGAAAACAAACCGCTTCGCTGGTAAAAGTAGGAATAGAATCATTGCTGAGCATGAATTAGACGGCGTATATATTCTTCGAGAAGACTTCAAGAAAGAGTGGGAAAGTGGCAAAGTAAAGCGCTATGAACGTATCTTTGAAGACATCGTTAACATACTTGAAAAGAGGCATGATTGAGAAACTTTTAATCACACGCGTTCAAAAATTTTCAGAGGTGGTTCGCTTGAGGACTCCAGAGTTTGCTATAGACTTTAACTATTTCATGGATTATAAGAGGTTCGAAGAAAGTGTTCTCACGGCGGAGAATTTGGGATACCATTCTGTTTGGTACATGGATCATCTAATATGGAAGGGAGAACGTTTACCTTGGAATGAGGTTGGGGCAGCACTCGAATGCTGGACAGTTCTATCCGCAATTGCATCTGCTACTAAGAGGATCAGATTGGGCCCCCTCGTCTCGTGTAACTCATATCGCAACCCTGCCTTAATAGCTAAAATGGGGGCAACATTGGATGTCATCTCAAATGGAAGGCTCGAATTTGGCATTGGTTCAGGCTGGAAAGAGGACGAGTATCTTGCCTATGGCTATCCATTTCCAAGTCCGTCGACAAGGATCGGGCAGCTTAAGGAAGCGGTTCAGATAATCAAGAAGATGTGGACAGAGGAAAAACCCAGCTTCCAAGGAAAATATTATCAAATCAACGGGGCGATCTGCGAGCCTAAACCCGTCCAGAAACCATACCCGCCGATTTGGATAGGTGGCGGAGGCGAAAAATTAACCCTAAAGGTCGTTGCGGAATTAGCCAACGGATACAATTGGAGGGCGACTCCCGAGAACTATAAAAGAAAACTGGAAGTGTTAAGAGAGCATTGCAAACAGATCGGTAGAGATTTCAATTCGATTAAGAAGTCTATTTGGATCCCAGTCATCATAGATGAAGACGAGAAGGCGTTGGAAAAGAAAGTTCAAACCTTGTCAGCCAAAGTCGAAGACACAATGTTAAACCCAAAAGAAGCCTCCGACCACATCTCCCTCTCTAAAGAAGAATGGTTGAGCAGGAGAATAGTGGGAACCCCGGAGAAGTGTGTCAAGAGGATCCATGAATATATTGATGCCGGAGTAGAGTTATTCCTCCTCAGTTTCGCAGGCTTCGAGAAGGACATGAAGCTGTTTGCAGAAACAGTGATCTCTGAATTTAGATAATCCCACGCCAATACAATTCTTGCGCACCAAATTTCTTCAGAAAGAAATCAGCAGAATGATGGTTATCAACGCTGCAACTAAGAAAACCCATCAATACTTATAGATAAGATCAACCCATGTTTTCTCCCCTTTTCGACAAAAAATATCGATTGTAGGATTATACAAAACCATACTATGGTTTCCTAGAGCCTATCAACCGAAAAGTAACAGTCTCAAAGAACAGCCTCACAAATCGAGAGGTAACAGTTCCCTCTCATATATGCTTTCGAAGCTTATCACAACACTTCTTTGGAATGAAGTCGATAGAATATTCCAAATATAGAGCGTACATACATTAATAACGATAACTCACATCAGAGAGCACTTTAATCTTCTCTTGCATCGTGCACGCGATGGTATGGTAGACAGAAAAAGATCTTTCCAAGGTTTAGCGACAAGCGGACTCCACACGCACACATGCGCAGAATCATTAAGCAAAGTATTTCGTAAGCTTTTCTTGTCGTAGTTCGTCCTTAAGAAGCTGGCTCGTATCGATCCAGTCTTTAAGGCTAATATCGAAGGCCCCTGAAATGTAAGCCATGCTTTCCCTCAATGTATTGAATTTCTTAAAGCCCTGTCTTAGAGCGTTTCTAACATTTTCCCGAACCTGCCAGACTCCAAGAGGCATTATGTATCCCGGATGCGCCTCCCGGAGAACGACCGCGGCAGCTTGTCTGCCCTCCCTCGAAAGATGCTCCGTCACAGCCAGTCTCGCTGCATAATAGCATCCGCCTATCTGAGCGTATGTAGTCCTTCCTTGGTACCCTTCCCAGTCTCCGCCCATAGCTATCATCGAGCTGTCAGGGTTCCAAGAGGTTCCCGGATACCATGCTTCGATGCTCTCGTAGGCCCACGCCGACGGAAGCATGAGAACAATGAACCTGTTGTCAAAATAATTGGATTCGTAGATTCTGTACTCGTTTATGACGGGGCTTTGCTTCACCTTCTCCTTCATAAGTATCCTTGAGATGACGCTGTCAACAGCTGTGATGCTCCAACGCGTCGGCACCAGCCTCCTCTGCTTCTCAACACCAAACAAGCCTACGCTGAAAGCCCTTTGTATCTTCGAGACCGGAACACCGTCCCCGTAAAGATCGAGAACCGCGTCCGCGGCCTTCAGATCCCCATCCCTGTAGGCGCCCTCAATCCTATGATCGGTCCTCACGTAGTCAATCGACAACTCCTTAAGCGGCGCCGACGGGCCCAAAGGCTGAACCTCGCTGCCGACAACAAAGTCGCCTCCAGGCTTCCTGTAGAACTCTGCCTCCGCATCAACCGGAGAAGCCGACAAGACGAGTTCCCTGCTGAGATCCATAAGCTTTCCCGCCGAATCTGGCTTATTCACGTTTGCCATGAACTTGCCTCTGACAAGACTGAACCTGAAATCGACGATCTCGTCTATCCGCCTCTCAAGCCACTGTTCAGGCAAATCGAAGATGCTCGTGTCGCCCCCGATAGGCGGAATCAGAGGCCCCGCCCACACATACGGATAACCTATGCGACCGACGAAGACGCCGGGAGGCGAAGCCCCCTCAATCTGCGTACCCTCTAAAAGAGGCCTACTCTTCATCAGCGAATACAGCTTAACCATCACTGGGCAACGTGCTTTCCCGCACAGCATCTTGGTCCCTCTACAAAATATGCAGATGCCGCGTTGGACGACTCGAACGTTTAAATCCTCCAGCGTATAATTCAGGTCGAGGGCGGTTCCTACGTCGTCAACGACGTGCTCGACCCAAGGAATAGTCTTCTTTACCTTCTTCACGAGTTTCTTGCCCAGTCGAAGCTGCAAAACCCTTGAACCAAGTATCTGCTAGAACAGCGCATAATAAATGGCTTTACGTTTCAACTAGTTGCGCTAACTACAAGTGACAAGAATGGTTGTTGAAAGAGAAGTAGAATGCCGGTCTCTGCTCGGCAGAAGCAGAATATACGGCGTCGATTACTCGATAAACCCCTACGTGGGATGCGAACACGGCTGCGCCTACTGTTTCGCCCGATTCATGATCCGGTATGCGGGCGCCAGCGAAGGATGGGGCCAGTTTGTCAACGTGAAGGTTAACGCCCCCCATGTCCTAGAAAGGCAGCTACGTACAGCGAGAAAAGGCCTAGTTTTGCTGAGCAGCGTCACAGATCCCTATCAACCTATTGAGAGCAAGTATCAACTAACAAGAAGAAGCTTGGAGCTTCTCCTCGCCGCAGACTTCCCCGTATCCATACTCACAAAGTCTTCCCTTGTCTTAAGAGACATAGACTTGATCAGAAAACTTTCGAAAAGCGAAGTCGGCTTAACTATGGTGACCTTGGACGAAGACGTCGCAAGAAACTTTGAGCCGAAGGCGTCTTCCATAAAGGAGAGGTTGGAAACGCTGAGAACTCTCAGCAGCAGTGGCATAGAAACCTACGCCTTCATTGGGCCCGTTCTTCCATACGTTACTGAGGAAAGCCTCGAAGAACTAATTGCAAGACTTGCCAAAACCCCCGTGAAGCGTATCTTAGTTGACAGATTGAACATAAAGGCTGGAAACTGGCGAACAATCAAGAAAACGCTCTCAGAACACTACCCAAATCTCATACCCAAGTTTGAAGAAGCTCTATTCAAACAAAGCCACTACTATGAGAGACTGAAACCAGACATCGGAGAGCTGTGCAAGAAGCACGGTTTGATGTTTGAATTCTGCTATTGAACGAAACTGGTAAGTCAACCCTTAAGAACGGCCATGCGTAGCTTAAAAGAAGCATCATACATATCTATTGGTTCATACGCTGCAGAAGACACAGCAGAAAGGCGTCGTTCAACTTACAGTGAGCGAGAAGAGATGGACAGAGAATTTAGATACTTCAAGTTTTCGACAGGGCTGAAGCTTCTCGTCGTCGCAGTTGTTTCAGTTCTTGTTCTCTTATTCGCCTTCAATTTGTGGATAGACATTGATGTCGCTCAGACAACGTATTCATCCAAAGCGGGGATCGACTGGTGGAACAGCATTGTCCTATTGAAGGGCGACTTCTTGCTGCTCTGTTTCCTCCTGCCGCTTTTGACCATCGACCCCAGAATAACCCACTGCAAAATCTTAGGCATCCTGCGCCACGTCTCTTGGGCCCTGACCTGGCTCCGCCTACGTGGACCTAAAGACACGTTGGGACCCGTGTTCGACGACAAATTCTCGGTCAAAACGGGACTGGCTTATCAAGGAATAACGTACGGTCTCTTCTTTCTCTTATCTTTGGTTACCGGCGCATTCGGGCTAGCCCTTCCTTTCCACATGGCCAAGAATGGCGTAGGCGCCTTCGATCTCCAAACTATGCTGAGAATCCTCCAATTCCCCATATCGCCTCCGACTTCCGCGGAACTCATAGCCTTAACCCCGACCATCGAAACATGGTATCTGATCGCGGTCACCTGCTTGACCATACTCCTCTTCGTTTGGATACTACGACTAGTCTTAGGAGGAGTAGGAGAAATTCTGGTCGGCGGCGTGGGAAGAGCTCTACGAAACTTCGCGGCATCCGTCTCTCTTGGGATCGTTGTGCTACTCCTGAGAACTCCCTACTCGGAATTCGACATAACCTCACCCAACATCTGGGGCATCCTAGTCGCATTAGAGTTGATCAGTATCGTAGCCACCGTAATTCTGCACGTTCACCGAGAAAACCTAAAGTTTGAAAGAAGGCGTGTCTGGGCCTACACCGCCACCTTCGGAATAATCCTCATCATACTAGTCGCCAACCTCGGCCTCATCTTGATATACAGACTCCAATGGGACCGCTCTTGGCTACAGTACGAGTGGCTCCCGCAAACATCGAAGGAAATCGACTACACTAGATGGGCAACCGGAATATCCGGATGGCAATATCTTCCCATATCGGATTTAGGTTCGACGAACACCACCGAGATTCTCCCAAAGATCCGTCAATGGGATTCCGAAGCCAGCATAACGAAGATGAAGAGCCAAATCGGCGTAAACTGGTTAACCCTAGCGGATAGCGACATCCTATATCTGAGCAAAAACGAGTACTGGGTCTGTCCAACGAGCATCAACTACGAAATAGCTGGAGACTGGATCAGCCGCCACTTCATATACACCAATACCCCAAGAGTGATCGTCATCAATAGTCATACGGGAGACTTCGTCCAGCCGGAAGGCATCTTCAACCTTACAAAGATGCCTCGAATATACTATGGCGAAGGTTTTGACACAGCATACGTACAGGTACCAGGCTTTACCGAAATCGGCAACGTCACCTACCAAGATAGCCCAGACTACATTCTGAAAGGAATAGTTAGGGCATGGTGGTTCCTCCTAGAAGGACAGGTCGGCTTCGCCCTAAACCCGCCTAAGGATGAGGTGGCGATGCTCTGGAACAGAGACGTGAAGAGCAGGGTCCAGACAATGCTTCTAGACCACTTGACCATAGACAACGACGTGTTCCTAGTAACAGACGGACAAAGACTCTACTATTGTGTACAGGTCTTCGTCGACTATCCGCTTTCCAGTGGCTTCGCCCAAGGCAGATACATAAGATTCATGGGCGTTGTCACCGTCGATGTCGCAAACGGCGACTTGAAGGGTTACTCCGTCAGCGAGTCGGATGGCTTCCTACTAGACTTCTATAAACGCTTCTATGATTGGCCAAATATTCCTCCGTGGCTTAAGTCGCAGATCAGAGTGCCCGAAACGTACTATGGAACCCAGTTGGACGTAGATTATCGATACCATGTTAGCGACCCAACCATTTGGAGAAGCCATTCGGACGACTTTGAAAAGCCGGCTGACACGAGCGTCAACTACATCCTCGTAACAAGGGGTGGAAGTACTATCTTCGTTGCCGTACAAGTGGCGGAGTATGCGAGTGCGCCTGGCCTAAACCTTGCAGGACTTTACATGGCTCCAAGCGGTACCGAGTATGGCAAAGAAGTCTCTTTCTACCGGGTATCGTCAGATCACAGACTAATAGGCCCGTCGGCTGCTCGGCAGGCGTTCGAAACGAACACGGCCGTCAGGACGCAACTAAGTCTCTTGAGTACTTATCGCTTTGGAAACGTTCTTCTCTACAACATCGGTGGCGGACTCTACTATTTCATACCCGTCTACGCGGAAGTCACTACAGGAGAAGCGGTAATCGTTAAATTAGCCTTTGTCGGTTGTATAGAGGCC
>Ga0315282_10009542_pt1 | contig 15422 bp, 13 predicted proteins | sample YL17G07_20_MG_FD_203693 | JGI IMG/M metagenome (GOLD analysis project Ga0315282, IMG submission 203693) | Sediment microbial communities from Yellowstone Lake, YNP, Wyoming, USA - YL17G07_20 | ecosystem: Environmental > Aquatic > Freshwater > Lake > Sediment | place: USA: Wyoming | collected... | reverse complement strand
CATTCTTTTATCTGCACAGGGGTGCATTCCTCCGGTTTCCCTTTCAGCTTCTCAGGATTCTGGCATTTGCAGTCACACATTTTTCTTCCCTCCTTCTGGCAATCAATTTTATTGTTTAATTTTCTGCTGCACAGGCCTTCATGACAGGGTTGAAGGTTGGTCAACTCTCTTAGTACCTCGGCCAACTCGCTCAACTTGTTTTTCTCCACCATGTAATGAGTCCAATATCCCCGCTTTTCTCCTTTGACCAATCCCACTTCTCTTAACTGTTTTAGATGTTGGGAAACTGCCGCCTCAGATATCCCAAGGTGATGTGCCAGGGCCCCGACACATAGATCATGGGTCAACAGAAGGTTGATCAGTTTAAAGCGCGTCTCATCCGACAAGACTTTGAAAATTTGAACGATTTCCATCAGGATGGTTCGGAAACATCTATTTTAAAGATTACTTAAATGAATCTTATTTCACTTAAATGGTTTTGTCAAGGACTCTCAATGAGATTTTTGAAAAAGTCCAGAAATCTCTGACTCCATTGATCCCGCCACGACAACTGAAAACTTTGCATAACGTAAACGTGACCTGTTTATGTCAGTGACAGTCTATTTAATTACAAGCTATCGTGTAACGCAACATCAAGGTCCTGCATCATCCTTATTGGCCTGTTGCCAGCCGCCGCCGAGTGCTTTGACGAGGGCTACAGCCGCCACCAGTTGCTGGCCGCGCAGTCGCATGGCGGACCGATCGATCCCGAGCGTGGTGTTCTGGGCCGTCGCCACTTCAAGATACGTCACGAGACCTGCGCTGTAGCGATTGTTGGCAATTTCCAGTTGTTTGCGAGCGGCCTTCGAGGCCCCCTCTACCTGCTCATATTGGTTGGCCAGCAGGTACTCGGCCGCAAGGTTGTTTTCGACATCCGCAAAAGCGTTCAGAACGGTTTGACGGTAGCGGGCAACCGTTTCCTCGTAAGCAGCCTTCGCCTGGCGAAGGCTGGCGCTGAGCTGGCCGCCCTGGAACAACGGGAGCGTCAGGGATGGGCCGATGGCCCAGAGCCGGCTCGGCCAGGCGAACAGTGTGCCCACATCCAGTGCCCCCACATTACCGCTTTGGAGTCCGGCCAAGCCGTTGAACTTGATGGTCGGGAAAAAAGCTGCCTTGGCCACCCCGATGTTGGCGTTCGCGGCTGCCATGCGGCGTTCGGCCGCCGCGATATCGGGCCTCCGTTCAAGGAGCTCCGAGGGCAAGTCAGGTGGAAGAACGAGGAGATCCAGGTCGAGCGGTCGCTCGGGCAAGTGGAAAAGGGATGCATTCTTGCCGGTCAGCACGGCCAGTGCATGCTCAAACTTCACCCGCTGTAGTGCGTTATCCGGCAGTTGAGATTCCGCGTTTTTAAGGACGGTTTCTGCCTGCGCCACATCGAGATCGGAGACCATGCCGCCGGCTCTGCGGTTGCGTACCAGCGCGAGCGACTTCTGGTAGACCTCGATGCTCGATAAAAGCAGGGCCTTGTCTGCATCAAGGGCCCGAATCGTGAAATAGTCGGCTGCGACTTCGGCCTGGACGGCCAGTCTCACCGACTCGATGTCGTCCGCGGCGGCCTGCACTTGAGCCTTCGCGGATTCGACAGTGCGCCGCACCCGCCCCCAGAGATCAAACTCATAGCTCAAGTCAAACGACAGCGTGAAAGTGTCGTAGGTCTGACCCGGCTTTCCCCCAACGGGCCGGTTCTCGGAGTCGTACTGCTCTAACGGCTGAAAGGAGGCGCCCACGCGAGGAAAAAGACCGGATTGCGCCACATCGGCAACGGCACGGGCCTGGCTGAAGCGGGCGTAGGCCGCCTTGAGGTCCTGATTGGCCTCTGCGGCCTCGGCTTCCAGGCGACTGAGATCAGGGTCGCCAAAGATTTCCCACCAATTGCCCTTGGGCAGGTGTGCTTGGGGCACGGCAATTTTCCACTCATCGGAGACGCCGGTGTAGGTTGAGGGGATCGTCGTGGCTTCGGGCCGCTGGTATTCCGGGCCGACTGCGCAACCGCTCACCACCATTGCTATCAGCATCACTGAGAGCGCCGCAAAAGCGACGATCCGGCGGGTTTTCGCTACGAGTCGAGGAGGTTCTTGAATCATCTTCATTGGTTCTTCTCCTTTTTGTCAGTCTGGGCAACGAAGACCGCGGTGCCGGTCGCAAGCGAGTCTGAGGGGTTCACGATGACCCGGTCACTCGGACTCACGCCCGTCAGGATCTCAATCGTCTGCCCGAAATCGCGCCCGAGCTTGACGGTGCGCAGTTCGACCTTGCCGTCAGGCTGCACGATACCGACCTGCGGCCCTTCTGCGCGGAACAGGACCGTGTTCGCCGGAAGCGTCAGCGCCGGCTTCATTTTCGCCTCGGTGAAACACACCTCGGCATAGCCGCCTGCAAGGATCTCCTCTTTCGGATTATCCAGTTCAAGCTCTACCAGGAGGGTCCTGGAATCCGACGCCATTACACCCGCCGTACGGACCACCTTGGGCTTAAACGTCCGGCCGGGAAGTTCCGGAACGGTCATCTCGGCGGCCTGGCCGGTCCGGATGCTCCGGGCCATGGCCTGGGGGACCTGCACGAATACGCGAAGCTCCCCCGTCTGCGCGAGGTGGAAGAGTTCCTTACCGGCCCCGGCAACGATGAGATCGCCCTCATCGATATTCCGGACCGTTATGGTACCGGCAAATGGGGCTGTTATTCGGGCAAAGGACTTGAGCTTCTCCAGCCGGCGCACCTCGGCGCTGGCCGATTCGGCGCCGGCCGTCTTGAGCTTAAAGTCAGCCTGTTTTTCGGCGTTGTCCTGTTCGCTGACGCTGGCGGTCTTCACGAGTTCAGCCCAGCGCGCCGCTGTGACTTTGGATAATCCCAATGCGGCTTCGGCCTGGGCCAGCTGGCCCCGGGCGCGCTCCAGCTCCTGGTCGAGCTCGGGGGTGTCAATCTCGGCCAGAAGCTGCCCTGCCTCGACGTGAGTGCCAATGTCCACGAGCCGGCGCTTGAGATAACCGTTGGCGCGTGCATAGATCGGCGCTTCGACCAGCGGTTTGAGCTCAGCAGACAGGGGAAGGTTCGATCCGGATTGGCCCGGCTTGGGCGAAACGATGGTGACGGTGGGAACGGAGAGTTCCCTTGTCTCCGCGTCCAACTCTTTATGTTGACGGAACCGCGGTATGAGACCGGCTACCACGGCGGTGATGATCAGTACCGATAGGACGGCCACTGCAAGCCAGAACTTGACCGGCGAGCGCCTGAGTTCCGCTGCAGATTGGGTGTTGTTGGGCAATTCTGTGGGATGATCTTGTCTTGAATTCATGGTAACACCTCCTCATTAGTCATGGTATTGGTTAAATGAACCTCCTCGGTTTCCGGACTTTTTGGCGTGCGCCGATGGAGGAGGCTAAACACGACGGGCACGAAGAAGAGTGTCGCAAGGGTGGCAACGAGCAGACCTCCGATCACTGCCCGGCCGAGCGGAGCGTTCTGCTCGCCGCCTTCGCCAAGGGCAAGCGACATGGGGAACATACCAATGACCATCGCAAGGGCCGTCATGAGCACCGGACGCAAGCGGCCGACCCCAGCCTCCCATGCGGCAGTCAGCGGATCGAGGCCCTGGCGGAAATTGTTCCTTGCAAAGGTTACTACCAGGACCGAGTTGGCCGTTGCAACCCCGAGGCTCATGATCGCCCCCATAAGCGCCGGAACGCTCAGCGTGGTGAGCGTAAGATAGAGTCCCCACACCGCGCCCGCCAGTGCACCCGGGAGTGCGGTGATGATAATGAAGGGGTCGAGCCAACTCTGGAAATTTACAACCAGGAGTAGGTAGACGAGCGCTACCGCCATACCCAGCCCGATGACAAGCCCTGTATAACTCCTGTGCATCGTGTCCGCCTGGCCTCGCAACATGATGAAGCTGCCCTTCGGAAGCTCCTTTTTGGCCTCTTCGATGAGGGGGGTGATGTCCCGGAGCACTCCACCCAGGTCGCGGCCGCTGACGCCGCCGAACACGTCGATCACCGGCATTACATTGTAATGGGAAGAGATGGGGGAGCCGCTCGATCGCTCGAAGGAGGCCAGGTTGGCAAGGAGCTGGGAGTCATTTTTGCCTGGTTGGTTGATGTTGACCGGGATCGAGTTGATCGCCGGGATCGAATCCATCGGATGCTCAGGCACCCTGATATTCACGAGATATTGGATGCCGTTCTTCGGGTTGAGCCAGTAGTTGGGCTGGACCTGACTGCTGCCGGAAAGGCTCACGAGCACCGAGTTGGCCAGATCGCGTTCGGAGAGGCCGATCTGTGACGCCTTGCCGCGGTTGACGGCGAAGTGGATCTCGGGCTGGTCGGAGGGCTGTTGCACACGCACGTCAACGGCTCCGGGCACCCCGCGGATTTTCTCGGCGAGTCTTGCCGCGATGGCCCGGCTCTTGTCGCGTTGCTGGCCAACGATCTGGATATCGAAGGGAGCCGGCAGTCCGAAATTGATCGTCTGGTTTACGATATCGGCGGGCAGGAAATAGAACGTTGTTCCCGGAAAGTCGCGGTTGAGCCGGACTCTGAGGCGGCGCACGTAGCCGTCGGTTGGCCGGTGATCGGGGTTGAGGGATACGAGAATGTCCCCATCGCCGGTTCCCGTAAGACCGTTGTCGATATAGGTAAGAGGGACCCCGCCGAAGGGAAAACCAATATTATCAAGTATGCCAGAGATTTCACCGGCCGGGATCTCCTCTCGGATGACGCTCTCGATCCTATCCACAAGCCGGGTTGTCTCTTCGATGCGAGTCCCGCCCGGGGCGCGCACGTGCAGCCGGAACTGGCCAGCGTCGACCGATGGGAAAAAATCCTGGCCGAGTTTGGGGATGAGCAGCCAACTACCGATACAGAAAGCCAAGAAGAGAATCACGAAGGCCCTGCGATGCGCCATCACTGCCCCAAGCATTCGGCGGTAGCCTTCCCTGAACCTGGTGAAACCTCGCTCGAAGCTGCCTTGCAGCGCCACAAACGGACGCAGCCACGCCGAAACCGTGGCAGGGTCGGGTGCATGGCCCCGATACTCAATGTTGCGGTAAAACCACATCACCAGGGTCGGGATAAGCGTCCGCGAGAGCACATAGCTTGCCAGCATGGCGAACACGACCGCCTCTGCCAGGGGCACGAAGAGATAGCGCGACACTCCGCTGAGGAAGAACATAGGTACGAACACGATGCAGATGCAAAGCGTTGAGACGAACGCCGGCAGGGCGATTTCCTGGGCCCCGTCGAGGATCGCCTGGACGTTGGGCTTGCCCAGCGCCATCTGGCGGTGAACGTTTTCGATTTCAACCGTCGCATCGTCCACCAGAATCCCGACGGCCAAGGCGAGCCCTCCGAGCGTCATCAGATTGATCGTTTCGCCCAGTGCGCTCAGCAGGGCAAGGGATGTGAGCACCGAAAGGGGAATGGAAAGGGCGATGATGAAGGTACTCCGCCAGGAGCCGAGAAAAAGAAGAATCATCACCGCCGTGAGCGCTGCTGCGATCACGGCCTCTTTCAGCACGCCATTTACAGCCGCACGGACGAAGAGTGACTGATCGGCAAATTCCTTTACTTCTAATTCGGGCGGAAGGCCGCTAAGAATCCTCGGCATGGCCTTTTTCACCCCATCGACGACACGCAGGGTCGAAGCCGAGCCGCTCTTGAGGATGGTCAGCAGCACGCCGCGGATGCCGTCAAGCCGCACCACATTTTGTTGGGGCAGGTAGCCATCATGCACCTGGGCCACATCTCCTACGCGGATCACGGCGCCGTTTACGGTTTTGACAGGAAGATCGTTCAGTGCCGCAAGGACACTCGGGCTGCTATTCAGAGAAACGTTGTACTCCGTTTCCCCGATTTTTGCCGTGCCGCTGGGAAGGACAAAGTTCTGGGCATTGAAGGCGTTGACAACATCCTGTGGGGCAAGGTTTTTGGCCTTGAGAGCTGGAAGATCGATATCGACTGCCACAACGCGCGCCTTCCCGCCGTACGGATACGGCACGGAAGCGCCCTGCACGGTCGAAAGACCAACCTTCACCCGGTTCATGGCCATGTCCTGCAGCTCCTGCTCCGAGAATTTTTTGCTTGCAAGACTGTACTGGAGGATGGGGATAGTTGAGGCATTGTAGCGGATGATGAACGGCGGGTTGATGCCGGGCGGCATGAAGCGCAGGGCCGCTTGCCCGCTGGCGGCGAGCTGTCCCACGGCATCCGAAACCGAGGCGCCGGGCTGGAGGAACACCTTGATCACACCCGCACCGTTGTAGGCGGTGGATTCCGTGTGCTCGATGTCGTTTACCAGGGTGGTGATCATGCGCTCATGGTTGGAGATGATGCGCTGCTCCACCTCCTGGGCGTTCAGGCCATTGTACACCCAGACCACGCTCACGACCGGGATATTGATGTCCGGGAAGATGTCCGTAGGCGTGCGCAGCAGCACGAACGGGGTCAGCAATAAAAGTACCAACGCCGCCACCACAAAGGTGTAGGGCCGGCGTAACGCAAGTCGAACGATCCACATGGTTCATTTCCTCCCAAAAGTATTCTTAAAAAACAAATGCTGAAATCGCAGTTCCCGCAAGAACTACCTCCGAAATGTCCAGCTTAATTAAAAACCAGAATCTGCAAATAAGATTCAGATTTAGAGATGAATTAGATGGATGAGCTACTTTAGGTGCAAATTAACAGCGAAGGGGAACAGAATTGAAGATTGTGTTGGAATGAATAGAATCAGGGTCCAAAACCTGGATATCGAATGTAAACGTTGATTCCTGATCCAGTGGAGTTAAATCTAGGTTTACAATGGTGGGATCGTCATGAGAGGTGAGGGAATGAAACGGGTTGGCATTACATGTCTGAGTTTGTTTGCCCTGAGCAAGGGGGCATCCGGTCGCTAATCTGTGAGCCATGTTTAAGGGGACCATCCCGAGAAAAATTGGGATGAGAAGGACTACAGGGATAAGAAGTAATGCTTTATGTCTGCCTAACATTGAAACCCCAGCAAAAATATAAGATAAACTTGACCTTATAGCAAGCAACCTTAATGCCAAAATCTAAAATATTTTTGGAGTAATACATAATGGTGTTTAATTACAATAGATTAGTAAATTCTTAGGAGACTATGATCTCTTTCAAGAATCAAATCCTCTCGACAATGATGTCGACAAAAAATAATGTTGAAAGAAGGATTTTCGATTTAATATCAATACATTGTAATTTTTTTCGCCAAATCCTTCCCGTCTCGACAAAACTGTCATAGGTCGAATCCGATACCGATCTTCTTTGTTGGCTAAAACATTGGCGTTGGAACAGTGCCCCATCCACTTCCAGCAGTGGTATTTTGGACTTGGAGAATCTCTCCTGTGTGGAGGTGGATATCAACAAAGAAGAGTGGATTCCTTTTGACATTGATGTCGAAATCATCAAACGGCGATTTAAGCTCTCCCTTATTGTCAGATAATTCAATAAAAATAATCCTTCGCTTCATTGCCGGGCTATTGTGCATACTTGGATTGTGAGCCTGCATTCCAGCATGGTGAGCATGTCCTTGTGTCAAGTGGGCAAAAGGGTGGAGAATATACTCTGTAATCATGCCTATCGTTTTGTGCTGTTCAAACAGTTTCCATTCCCCGCCCGTATTAGCAATCATTCCCTGCATCACATAATCAATCGGAATGAAATAGGCAAGGAGACGATGACCCTCACTATTTTCAATGGGTTTCAGCTTTGAGGCAATGGCAGTATCCTGAAGCACTGATGGGAGCAGTTCTGTGGCCGCTGTTAGGTCTTCTTTTGTTATGGTGATCACATCAATGCGATCGATCTGCTCCAATGGGAGGTGACGGACTGTATACGCCCGCGAAATGAATCCGCCTCCGACAATGACTAAAAGAAGCACCACAAGAATAAGGGATGCTTTTCCAAAGCTGAGACTTTGTGGCTTTTTATTTCCCGTCAATAGTTTCTCAACAGAATGAGGGAGGAACATCCCTGTCCGCTTCATGTAGGCAATGTAACTTTCCCCGAAGCGATTTATCATCCGGCGCTCTTCGTCTTTGGCAAGAAGGTAATACAAAAAGAGCATGACCGCAAACAACGTTAGAGTTAAGAATCTGGGCCACATGATAGCCAGACCCAAAGCCGCTAACCCAAGCCCAAGATATTGGGGATGGCGAATGATGGTGTAAAGTCCTTTTGTTGCAACCCCCTTTTTTAACAACTTGCCCAGATACACCTGTGCAGCGCAGACGAAGAATATCAGCATTCCAACGACAAAAAATACAGAGCCTAAAATACGAACGACCGTCAATGCTTCATTAGGTGGGATAACCATGTGAGGGAGAAAAAAGGCTGTGAGCCAACGAGTTAATGGCGACTGATTTAATGCGAGTAAGAAGGGGTTGAATGCTGCATAGAAAAAGAAAGCAAAAGGGCTGATCATAATGGCAATTTCAAAAGCCACAATGAATGACAAAAAAATAGCACTGCTTGCCGCAAACCTCTTACCCACACCGCTACTTGACTTTTCCATTTTAGAAAACCTCCTTTAGACGTTTCTGGGACGCAGATCTGACCTCCGCTTGGGGACAGTTACGGGCTTTTTACAGTGACCATGGTTTGCTTCATGAGATTGAAGAAGCGTTGTTGCTGTTTGGCATCGAGGATCTTCTTTGTTTCGATGATGTGCGAGATGACCTCCCTTTGAATCTCATTCTGAATGCCGGCCATCTCCTTCCGGAGATTCTCTATCCTGGCAGAATCTCCGCCTTTCGCAAGAAGATCTACCAGAAGCTCTCTTTTGCCTTCTATGGCAGTCCTTAGTTCTGCCAGCCTGCCATGAAAATTCTGGGCCAGAGGCTCCATCTTTGCCATTTGGAGACCCGAAAGGCCGAGGGATTGATAAAGGTGACTGTCTCCCGGAGACATGGGACAGGGTGCCATGGTTTTAGTAGAGGCGCTGAAGTAATGATATCCCATCGTGGCTAAAACGGCGGCATTGATTGCAAGAGACAAAACTAAAGCGAATATCAACCATCTCGATCTCATCTGGACTCCTTCTCCTTATAATTCACCATCTGCAGATACCCGTGTGCCAGTGTGCCAGGGGGGGCGGAATCAAAAACCTTCAGGGAGTCAAAAAAGGCCTCCTCTGAATAGGTCGTTCGGTCACGCTGAAACGGCAAGAAATCACATCGGACCAGGATATTTCCAAGATAGGCGCCAGTCAGGATTCCGACTGCCAATAGAATTGAGGCGATGACAGGGGTTCGCAATAGCGGGAAAAACCGCTGAAGACCTGGTAATAGACCTTGTTCACGGGGTTGATTAATCTTTCTCAGGAGTTGCGGATAAAACCACGGATTCGGCCGGATTTCTTCCAACTCCCTCAGGGTATGCCAGACCCGCTCAAGCTCTGCAAACTGTTCATGACAGGCCCGGCAGCTCAGAAGGTGACTTCTGACCTGTTCCTGCTCCCGTGGTTCAAGTTCCCTGTCCTGATAAGCTGAAAGTTTCTTTTGAATGTTATGGCATTTCATCATAAAACCCATTCAAAAATGTGTGTCTCTAATTACATTAAACAACTCTCAAGCCAAAACCCTGCGGTCATTTTTAATGAATTCGTAGGAAGTCTTAAAATACCTCGTTCTGTTTCCTCCGATGACGGACTGAAGACTGGTGATCCGGATAGGTTTCCCCACGTTGGGGATATAGAGCCACATGTTGTCTCCAAGCCTTAAAGTACTCCGGCCCTTTTCACTGGCTGCGTTTCACCCCCGAAACGTAGTAGCCATACCGAAAGACCCGGCCTTCCCTCTTTATATCGATCCCTCTCGACGTTCACAGTCTGCGGGCTTCCTTCCAGGACATCGATTTGTGGCCACTGAAAACCCAGGGGGGGAACCTTCTTCCCTACCGCCCTTTACCTACGATGTTTCCACCATTCAGTACAGCTATATGTCAAGCATGCTTTATCGCAACGGTTGTGTTGCATGTCACACACGCCACCAATTCGCGTTGGTTCACTCCAGCATGAGAGAGTGCAATTTTCATGCGGGTCTCTCGGTATTGAGTCCGCCCATCTGCTTGACAATTCAGAAACCGTTACGTACAATACAGTCAAAAGCTGTAAATTAAATAGGAATTTCAAGATGCTAAAAGTAAATCCTGTTCTCAATTACCCCACAGAAGCAGGATGCTTTTTGCGCGGGAATGATTATTCTCCAGTGGCGGTAGTGGTACTTCTAAATGCTCCCTACGGTACACTCCCTCCTGAAGTGCAGAGTATTCCTCCTGAAATCGAAAAGTTGGTTAGAGTGGCGATTGAGACAGGAGCCGCTTTGTCCGGGACCTTGCAGACCGAAAACATCGGCATCGAGAAGATCATTTGCAATGTCGTTAGCAATCCCAACATCCGCTATCTTGTTCTGTGTGGTGAGGAGGTGAGCGGCCATAATACGGGCACTGCGCTAAGGGCCCTGATAAAAGAAGGAATCGATGACAGGAGGACCATCGTCGGATCCCAAGCGAAGACACCCTACCTTTTCAATATCCCTCTGGAAGCCATTAAGAGATTTAGAGAGCAGACGACCTTGATGGATCTGACAAGGGAGATGAACCCAGAGATAATAGCAAAGGCGGTTTGGTCCTGCTATCAGGAGAACCCAACTCCTTTCCAAGGTTTCACTCTCTGCGATCCCGGGGCTTTTGCAGAAACCGGGTTTTCCTGCCGCCTCACCTGGAGGGTCAAGCATCCGGAGGAAATTGAGAGCTGGGAAATTGATAAAGAATTTATGATGAAAATTGAAGAACCCTTAGAGAAGATAGGTGGTGAAACGATGAAAGGAAATGAGCAAATTCTATCTTTGACGAAGCGCCTCCTGAAGGTTACAGAAGAGTTGGCAGCGATTGCCAGGCTCTGCATCGAGGGACTGGAGAAACCTGAAGAAGTCTTAAAAGAAAAAAGGTTGGAAGAGGAAAAACCAAAACCAACCATACCCGCTAAAGAGGAGCCTGTGACAGAAGAGGAGTTGTATTTTACCAATCAATTGAGAGGCTATAAGGGAGTTTTGGCGGCGTTTAGGGCCCTCGACCGAGATATCTGTCACGATGGATGTAGCTTGCCAGCCGCTGTGATCTCGGCAGGCAAAAGACTGAAAAATCTAAAAGCCTCCCTGGATAAATCATCTCTCCCCGATAAGAAGAAGGAGAAACTCCGGAGGGAATTGGATGAATTTGAGGAAGCCCTCCAAGGCCTTCCCCAGGATACGAGTCAACCCTGCCAGAAAAGCGTGGGCAATTGCACGATCGGTTCTGGATGCTTTGCCAATGCATCACTGGACCTACTGAAACTTGTCACTGAGCCAGCATTACCATCAAATGTATAAGTGGAGGTTGGAAAATGGTAACGTATTTTAAGAATCAATTAAGAGGCTATGAAGTGGTCCTGGCCACTCTTGGCGCCTTTTCTGAGGATATTTGTCGGAATTGTATAGGCCTTTCAGGGGCTCAAACGAAAGTCATCAAAGGACTGAAGAAGCTAAGAATGGATTTAGAGAAGTCCTCGATTCCAGAAGTGGAAAAAGAGAGGATTTTCTTTTCTCTTGAATCTTTTTTCAAGGTGGCTGAAGGTTTGAAATTGGCCGAGGAGGTCAGCTGTCAAAAGACAGCGGGGCGATGCAAGATTGGACCAGGTTGTTTCCCATTGGGAGCCTTGGAGCTGATGAATCAGGTCACCGAGCCCACTACTTCACATGAGAAGGAGATGAAAAAAATGGCAAAATTGATTTGCGAGGTCTGTGGTGCTGAAGAGCCGGTCCCTGTTGTACACTGAGGGCCAGGAATCTCCGGTCCGGAGATAGGTAAACTTTATTGCCCATGCCTCCCAGAAGGTCACACAGAAAAGATAGACATGCCAAAACACTGTGATAAACCAATGAAGTATATCAAATGAAAAAGGAGGAGGGCCATGGTGGAAAAAGAGATAAAATGCGATAAAATGCGTATTGACATAACTCACCAAGTAAACTACCCTGTAGAAAACTGTGTAGCTTGGGGGAGTCTCTACAAAACATCTTCAAAGATACCTTTCTGAGGCATGTTATCGATTCAACCGACGTTATTGGGGGCCACAATTGTACCATCGGCTCCTATTCGCCTGTGCAACAGGTAATGCAATTACACGGGACCAACTCCTGGCTCCGAACCTGTGATATTCGTGGTGAGTTATGTCAATAAGCATTATTTCTCAATTTTTCTTGGAGATTTCTTTTGGCCCGGACAAGCAAGGATTCAACGGCTGAAACCGAACAACCAATTATCTGGGCAATCTCCTGATAAGAAAGGTCATCGTATCTTTTTAGAACCAGGGCCAGCCGTTGATTGTCTGGCAGACTCTGAAGAGCATCGGAGATTTGGCGGCCTCGCTCCTTGGTCAGAAGAAGGTCCTCCGGCGATGGCGAGCGATTGGGAAAGTCTTCTTCAGCCTGGCTTACGTGATCCGCATCGGACCTCGGGAACTGGAACCACCTTTTGCGTCGGGCGGATTTCAGCTCATTGAAACAGAGATTCACCGTGATTCGGTAGATCCACGTCGTGAATTTAGCCTCGGGTCTATAGTTTCCAGCCGCCTGCCAGACCCGAAGAAATACCTCCTGGGAAAGGTCGTTGGCCTGCGTCCGGTCCCCAACATACCGGTAGATGAGATTGAGGATGGAAGTTTGATGGCGGGCTACCAAGATTTCAAATGCATCCTGATCGCCTTCGGCAATCTTGGCCATAAGACTTTCGCTGGATGGGATATTGTCCACTGTTCTCTGTACCTAAGTTGTGAAGTTTTGAATGATTTTGGTGAGGGATTAATCTTATTCTGCCATCAAAGCAATAATGGGGTCAAGGCTGGAGTGAGGGAAAGATAGCAAATTTGACAGGGAAGAGAGCTAAAAGTAATATCTTACCCTTAATTCTATCCTGTAATCGTTCTGCTTTTCGCCGAATTCGGCTCCCCTCGATCCGACCAGGGCCATGCCTTTCAGCCGGAACTCCCAGTTCTTGATCCCCTCATACAAGAGCTCCGGAGAGATGGAAAAACTTCGGTCGTCGAGATTCATAATCGTTGTAAGGGCAGGGGTGAAGTAGAGGATATTGAAGGGCTCTTTCTGGCTGATCCGGAGATAGAGATAGTCTTTCCCCGGATTCATCTTTCCATAATTACCATTGAAGAGACCTTCGGCCTTTTTCCATTGGGTTTTCTTGCCCGTGGATTGCAGTATGTCAAACGCCTTGTCGGTGAATGAAAAAAAGTTCCGCAACTCGGAAGCGCTATAGCCGGGCGCATTGTGGTAATACTCCAGGATGTAAGTGGTGTCCATGGAGGAAAGGTACCGCAGGCCCAGCAGAAGGCTCTTGGCATCAAATTGGGTCATGGAAACGTTCCCACTCGCATCGACAGAGGTCTTCTGTTGATTCTTGATAAAGGCAAACTCTCCGTGGACCTCCAAGTTCGTTGTAACGTTCCTTGAGAAATCAAATCCAAACCGATTGGTCTTGCTTTCTCCGACGAGAAAGAGAAGGTCAATGTCCGTGTCATAGAGCAGGCCATAGATCCTCCCCGCGAAGTTAAGCCTATTCCACTCTCCGAAGGTGTCATTAATGTGATGATAAACAGGAAACAGGATCGGGCTCACCGAGAATGTCTTCAAAGGTCCGTTAAAACTCTTGATGTAGTCTGCCGTGGCAGCGATATACCCTTCGCGAGGAAGCTCGGGATCGTCGGGGTCTTTGGGCCGGTCGACAAAGGCCACAGGGTTCCAGGCATATCCTTTGCCCCAGTTGAATACCCTTTTCCCCAAATCGATGGTCAACGAGGAAGAGGGTTTTAAGGACGAGTAGCCTTCATAAATCCTTGTCTCGTGGTCCCATCCTTTGTAGGTGTGGTCGAGGCCCAGATTCGTTTTTAAGAAGAATCCCACGATCCCCTTCTCATAGCTCCCTTCAAGCCAGACTCTCCCGTCGTAATCCTCAATGGTGCTCCCCTCTTTGCGGTTGAAAAACTTCAGTTTGTAGAAAGCACTTTCCTTGTCCAGTCCGTACAAGATGGGTCTGAATTCGAAGTAGCCTCCTATATGGTATGGCTTTTTCTCTATTTCGGAAGGTTCGAACTTATACTCTTCTGTAGAAGAAGCGGAGGCAGGGGCCTGGGTTTCAGTCGTTTGCCCGGCAGAGCTTTGAGATGAGTATTCTTCTGCAAACGAACTAATTGAGACGAAAAGGACGGCTAAGATGACAAAGGGGCAAAGAAGCCTGTTCATATACATCCTCCGCTGATCCTCAAATCCCTATTCTCTTCTGGCGAAGTTCCTATTTTCTCAAGGAATCCATCTTGGGCATATAAGTGAGGGTAAAAACCTCGTCCTTGAAGTCTCTCTGTTTGATATTAGCAAAGAGCATGACCGATTTATAGCCCTTATAAAGAGGGCTGTCTGTCTCAAGGACCGAAGGCCGGACGATCCCACCGCCGAAATCCTTGATGTCTTTAAAATAGAGAGTCTTGATAAGCATCGAGGCCTCTGTCAGGCATTCGATCTTTGTGGGGATCTTCTTGTTTTTATCCGCCCATAGTTTGAGTCTGTCATAGGCTACGGTTTTAGTCTTTGCTTTGAGATAGAGAAGATACTCATTCCCTGTTTCTTCGATCTTCTCGACATCGTACTCTGCCGAATAGTCGAGGCTGAGGATATCGGCGTTATTGAAGATCCCCCCGATTACCGATTGAAGGCTGGTGATCCGGATGGGCTTCCCAACGTTGGGGATATAGAGCCACATGTTGTCTCCGAGCCGGAGGGTGCTTCTCCCCTTCTCACTCGCCGGAGCCAGAAAGAGACCCGCAATCTTGTCCAATCCTTTTTTGACAGAGAAGAATGTGTACTCCATCTTTCGACCACTGGGCTCTATATTGATGAGCTTTCTGTACATCTCATAAGATTCCGGGTTTAGATTCCGATCAATCTGCTTCAGAAGCTGAGTTCCGTCAATGGCTGCATAAGCCGGCACTCCAGTGATCAAGACGCTTAGGACAAACAAAATTTTCAGTATGTTTTGCATGTCAGTACCTCGTTAATGGATTTTCTCAGTATTCGTAAACAGTTCCGCTTTTTTCAGCGGAAAACCTTGTACGGAGGACGAGGTGTTGCACCCTCACTACCGGGATCAAGATTCAATCCCCGTCCTCCGGGTCGGGGACCCTGCGTAAGCAAGGTAACGTGCAGGATGCCCAATTCTTTTAGTTAGTGTAGTGTTACAATAATATCTTTACAATATGCCAAATGTGTGCTACAGTTGGCTTCATGTGGAAGCCAGCCGAAAGATTGCAGATGACGAACGAGCAGCGTGTGACGT
>Ga0315282_10009541_pt1 | contig 15423 bp, 16 predicted proteins | sample YL17G07_20_MG_FD_203693 | JGI IMG/M metagenome (GOLD analysis project Ga0315282, IMG submission 203693) | Sediment microbial communities from Yellowstone Lake, YNP, Wyoming, USA - YL17G07_20 | ecosystem: Environmental > Aquatic > Freshwater > Lake > Sediment | place: USA: Wyoming | collected... | reverse complement strand
GGGCAGGACTTTGACGGGTCGCAGGTTGGCATAAAGTCCCATCCCCTTGCGCAACGCCAGGAGTCCGTCTTCAGGATGCACCGGGGCAGTCGGCGTGTCGAATTTTGGGTCGCCCACAGCCGCCAGCATAACGGCATCCGCCTTCTTACAGCGGCTGAGCGTGTCTTTGGTCAGCGCCTCGCCGGTCTTATCGATGGCGATGCCGCCGATGAGTTGGTAATCAAGGTCGAAGGCGTGCCCGTATTTGGTGCCAATAGTCTTAAGCACTTTCACGGCTTCGTTCATGACTTCGGGCCCGATGCCATCGCCAGGAAGAACTACGATTTTAAATTGTGCCATGTGTTACTCCTTTTATGCTCGTTTGCCATCGCGAGCCACGATTGTGTCGGGGCGTGGCGATCTCACCCGCTCTATGCGGTTGTACTCCGGCAATTCCTGTCATCACACAGAGATTGCCGCGTTGTCCTTCTGGGGAAGGACTGCCTCGCAATGGATGTTTCTATTTCTTTGCCTTTACCCTTTGCTTTGTATATTCAATCAGGCCGCCGGCTTTCACCAGGCGGGACATGAACTCCGGATAAGGTTTCGCTATATACTGCTTGCCGGTTGTGATATTCCTTATCGTGCCCTTCTCCAGGTCCACTTCCACAGAATCGCCCATGCTGATGCCGTCCGGGGCATCGTCGCTTTCCAGCAACGGCAGTCCGATGTCAATGGCATTACGGAAGAAAATCCGTGCGAAGCTCTTGGCGATAACGCAGGAAATGCCCGATGCTTTAAGAGCGAGCGGGGCATGTTCGCGTGAAGACCCGCATCCGAAATTCGTTGTTGCCACCATTATATCACCCTTGCGCACCCGCTTCAGGAAGTCGGCATCGATGTCTTCCATGCAGTGTTGAGCCAGCAGTTCCGGCTCGGAGACATTGAGGTAGCGGGCGGGAATGATGGCGTCCGTATCTACATTAGCGCCGTATTTGTGTGCTTTGCCTTTTAACATTATGGTGCTCCTCATGGTTACTCTCTACTGTCTTTGCGAGTCCCGATATACGGCAATCGATGCCGTTTATCGGGACGTGGCAATCTAAAAACCTTTCGTGTGAGTTAACCCATGTGTAACGCACATACCTTTTGCCATAGCACTTCCTGAATCCATTTCTTTAACTCTCACAGTCCGCTTAAGATTGCTTCGTCGTCCTTCTGGGAAGGACTCCTCGCAAAGACAGACAGGGGTAGTACGTTTTTATTCGTCAGCAGTTTTGATGCCGACGCAAGTTGCCCGGAAAGGTCTTCGGCAGGCCTCACACTGGCGGTCTTCCACCCGGCAGACTATTTTTAGCAACTTCCTCACGGTGCTGGGATGCCTGTCATGGAAGACACGGATTTCGTAGTACACGCTACCCTGGTTCCGCACTATCTTTGCGTTGCCGAACTCGGTGCTGATAACGTCCCCGATATGCACCGGTTCCCTGATGGTGATATACGCTTCGCCCATTATTACACTTCCACCAACTTCTTCTCCCAGTCTTTTACCGTGGGGGGTTTTTTACCTTTGCCCGGTACGATAGTGTGACCTTCGGCGCGGAGCTTTTCCGACTGGTCTTCTATGCCGCCCGGGTATTTTTCGTTGAGTTCACCTCTGGATTTTAGGGTACGCCAGTATGGTGTGATTTCCTTTCTGCCTTCCGCTATGGCTTCCGCGGCCGCACGGGCCGCAATCCCGGCAAAAATGCCGGTGGTGATGGGTCAGCCGATGCTGGTCTTATGCCTTTTCGCCAGCACTTCCCGTATGCCGTTGATGGTGATGAGCCTGCCCCTGGGGACCATGCTCATAATTTCGTTGACTTCACGGGGCGCGGGAATAACACAGGTACCGGTGCCCCAGCGCTTGCTCATTCTCTCGTCAATTTCAATGACCCGGGGCAAGTCCTTGTCATCATTCAACTTTTCCGTCCAGGTCTTCTTTGGTTTTGTTGCCATTTTCATACCTTCTTTGGGCAGTCACTCCGGACCGTCCAGTGCCGTCGGTCAATTAATTCCGCCCACCCTTCTCCGAGATTCGTTCGCTACGCTCAGGATGACAACTGGTCAGTATCCTGCCTGTTTGCCTGTCATATCTTCAATGTCAATCCTGACCACTACGACACTATCCAGGTCCTGTGGTACTTCATACTCCCCGCCGGCGCACTGCCGCATGATTGCCCTGATTCCACGTTCTTTGTCATCCCTGCTTTTAAGAAAAATGGCTTTGCCGCGCCCGATGACGCTCCTGTAGTTCACCTTGCACAGGTTCTTTTCGGTGCGTTGTATCTCAATGTCCGCGTCAATTTCAAAACAGATGCGGTTGTTTTTCTTCAGCAGGTCGATTTTGTGCCCGCTCGCCGCGGAATGGAAATACAAACAATTGTTTTCACACCCGAAATTGACGGGCACGACATAGGGTTCGCCGCCATCGGCAAGCCCGAGGTGACAGACAGTGGCTTTGCGGATTACATCCCGCAACTTCTCCGGGTCGGTGATTTCCCGGTCGCGCCGTCTCATATGGAATTTTGGTGTGCTTTGACTGGTCACTTTTTCTCCTGCCGGTTGAACTTGTCTCCGTGTGAGTAACGCAGAATCCGGTAGCTATCATGTTTCATCGGTTTATGGATTCCCGCCTGCGCGGGAATGACAAAATGGTTAGTTCTTCTTTCTTAACTCCTCCGGGCTGATAATTTTCCCCGCGATGGCGCTGGCGGCGGCCACGGCGGGTCCTGCCAGGTAGATTTCGCTCTTGGGACTGCCCATCCTGCCGACGAAGTTACGGTTGGTGGTGGAGACGCAGCGCTCGCCACCCGCCAGAATGCCCATGTACCCGCCCAGGCAGGGCCCGCAGGTAGGCGTGCTCACCACGGCGCCGGCATCGATGAAGATATCGAACAGGCCTTCATGCATGGCGTCCTGCCATATCTGCTGTGTGCCGGGGATAACGATACAGCGTACGCCCTGGCGGACTTTTCTGCCCTTGAGAATCTCCGCTGCCACGCGCAGGTCGCTCAACCGGCCGTTGGTGCAGCTTCCGATGACCGCCTGGTCGATGGTAATATCACCTACTTGGCTGACGGGTTTGCTGTTGGAGGGGAGGTGGGGCAGGGCTACCTGCGGCTCCATTTTGGAGATGTCCCAATCATATACCCTGGCATATGTCGCGTCTTTGTCCGGCTCATAGACTGCGGGAGCGCGTTTCGAATGCTCCCTTACGTAATCAAGCGTCTTTTTATCGACATGGAAAAGGCCTGCCTTGCCGCCGGCTTCGATAGCCATGTTCGACATCGTGAAGCGACCGTCCATGCTCAGTTGGTCGATTGCCTCTCCCATAAATTCCATCGCTGCATAAAGGGCGCCGTCCACGCCGATTTGCCCGATAGTGTAGAGAATCAGGTCTTTGCCACCGACCCATTTGCCCAATCTGCCGTGATAGACGAAGCGGATGGTCTGCGGCACCTTCATCCAGATGTCGCCGGTTGCCATTGCCGCGGCGATGTCCGTGGAGCCCATGCCGGTGGCGAATGCGCCCATTGCACCGTAAGTGCAGGTGTGAGAATCCGCGCCGATGACGACATCGCCGGGGACAACCAGCCCCTTTTCCGGCAAGAGGCAGTGTTCAATGCCCATCTGCCCCACATCGTAATAGATGACACCCTGCTCATAGGCGAAATCGCGCATAACCTTAGTCTGTTCTGCCGATGTAATGTCCTTGTTGGGGACAAAATGGTCGGCGACCATGACAATCTTCTTCGGGTCAAAGACTTTTTTCACGCCGATGCGCTTGAACGCGCGTATAGCAATGGGGGCGGTAATGTCATTGGAAAGCACCATGTCGGCGCGAACATTGACGAATTCGCCGGGGGTTACTTCCTTCTTCCCGCAGTGCGCGGCAAGCAGTTTTTCAGCCAGGTTCATAACGGTTCCTTTCTCCGGTGGGGATATTACTTCACGCGATTGCCCGGTGGCACATGCGGGACGAAGAGGACGATTAAAGTGATTACGGTAACCGCGGCGGCGAGCAGGTACAACCCTGTCCCCGCCGCCAGACCGATACCGGCAACAACCCAGATGGCGGAGGCGGTCGTCAAACCCTCAACCCCGCCGTGGCGGTGTAGAATAGCTCCCGCTCCCAGGAAGCCGATGCCGGTAACGATTCCCGCGGCGATTCTCGATGGGTCGGCGCCGGCAAAGCCCAGGGCGGACACAATGGCGAACAACGCCGACCCCGCCGAAATAAGCGCCAGTGTTCTGAGTCCGGCCGGTTTGCCGCTCCACTCGCGCTGAGCGCCAATAATAGCTCCAAGCACGGCGGCGAGGAGAAGCCGGAGCACCATTTCCAACTGCTGGGGCATTTTCTCCCTCCCCGCAACTATTTTTTCGCTTTTGCTATGCCGGCGGCAACGACGCGGTTCAGCGCGTTGACGTAGGCTTTGGCGCTGGCGACAATGATGTCCGTATCAGCGCCGCGGCCAGTGTATGTGATACCTTCGCTCTCCACACGGATAAGCACCTCGCCGATGGCGTCAATACCTTCGGTGACGGATTTTACCGTGAACTCGGTGAGTTTTATGCCGGGGATTTTTATGATTCTATTGACGGCCTTGCAGGTTGCGTCAACAGGGCCCGTGCCGACGACCGCATCGGACCTGACCTTGCCGCCGGGCGCGATGAGCCGGACAGCCGCTGTAGGTATGCCGCGGTCGCCGCAGGTGACCTGAATGCGGTCGAGCCGGTAGGCATCGGTGGTGATGCGCTTATCTTCCGCCACGAGCGATTCAATGTCACGGTCGGTGACATCCTTTTTCTTGTCCGCCAATTCCTTGAAGGTGGCGAAAGCGCGGGAGAAGTCCTCTTCGTTCAGACTGTAACCGAGTTCAGCCAGGCGTTCCTGGAAGGCGTGCCGCCCGCTTGTTTTGCCGAGTACCAGGCTGTGGGCGGGCACGCCCACGGTCTTCGGGTCGATTATCTCGTAAGTCCCGGACATCTTGATGAGTCCATCGATGTGCAGGCCGGAGGAGTGGCGGAAGGCATTAGCGCCCACAATTGCCTTGTTCGCCTGCACGGTGAAACCGGTAAGCTCGCTGACTAGGCGGCTGGTCTTGTAGATTTGTGTGGTGTCAATGCCCGTAGTGACGTTGAAGAAGTCCGGGCGGGTCTTGATAGCCATGACTATCTCTTCCAGGGAGGCATTGCCGGCCCGCTCCCCGATGCCGTTGATAGTCGCTTCCACCTGCCTTGCGCCGCGCTTGACGGCCTCCAGACTGTTGGCGACCGCCAAACCCAGGTCGTTGTGGCAGTGGACACTGACCACGGCGCGTTTGATATTAGGGACTTTGGTGAATACACCTGCTATCAGGTCGCCAAACTGCAGCGGCATGGCGTAGCCGACCGTATCAGGGATATTGACGGTGGTGGCACCGGCATCGATGACCGCCTCCAGGATGCGGTGGATATAGGCAGGTTCGGTGCGACTGGCGTCCATGGCGGAAAACTCGATGTCGTCACAGTATTTACTGGCGCGTTTGACGGAATCGACGGACATCTTCAGGATTTCATCACGGGTCTTCCTGAGCTGGTAGAAAAGGTGAATATCGGAAGAGGACAGGACGATGTGTATCCTGGGCCGCCTGGCGCCTTTGACCGCCTCCCAGCTCTGGTCGACGGCGGCAAGGACGGCGTGGGTAAGCACGCAGATGACGGGGGTGCGGATTTCTCTGGCGATAAGACTGACCGCCTCAAAATCACCCGGTGAGGTCACGGGAAAACCCGCCTCAATTACATCCACGCCGAGTTTTTCAAGCTGGCGCGCGATTTCGAGTTTTTCCTGCACATTGAGGGTGCCGCCGGCGGCTTGCTCCCCGTCACGCAGTGTCGTGTCAAAAATGGTAACTTTGTCGTTGTCCATTTTGCGCTTACCCTTATCTGGCGGAACCCTCCGCCTTTATTACTTCCTGGGTCTTCTAGTTGCCTTTTTCGGTGGCTGTGCCTGCAGCCAGGACATCATCTGCCGCAGGTCTGCGCCTACCTCTTCAATGGGGTGCTCGGCTTCCATACGCGTCAGGGCGTTGAATACGGGCCTGCCTGCCTGATTCTCCAGTATCCATTCCTTGGCAAAGGTGCCGTCCTGTATTTCCGAAAGGATATCTTCCATTTCTTCGCGTACCATCTCGTTGATGACGCGGGGGCCGCGCGTGAGGTCGCCGTAGCGTGCCGTCTCGCTGACACTGGCCCGCATGTGGGCGATGCCACCCTGGTAGATGAGGTCCATGATGAGCTTGAGCTCGTGGAGCACTTCAAAGTAGGCGATTTCAGGCTGGTAGCCGGCATCGACCAGCGTTTCCCAGCCCGTCTTGATAAGCGAAGTCACACCACCGCAGAGCACGGCCTGCTCGCCGAAAAGGTCGGTCTCAGTCTCTTCGGCGAAAGTGGTCTCAATTACTCCGGCGCGGCTGACACCGAGTGCCTTGGCATAGGCAAGGGCGTTCTGGGTTGCCTTGCCGCTGGCGTCCTGGTGGACGGCGATGAGAGCCGGCGTGCCCTTGCCTTCCGTGTAGAGCTGTCTGACCAGACTGCCAGGGCCCTTGGGGGCAATCATGCTTACATCCACGTCCGGTGGGGGCACAATCTGCCCGAAGTGGATATTAAAACCGTGCGCGAACATGAGAGTTTTGCCCTTCTTGAGTCCGGGTGCAATCGCCTGCTGGTACACTGCCTTTTGCACGGGGTCGGGGACGAGCATCATGATGACATCCGCCACTTTGCCGGCACCGGCCGCGTCCACCGGTTTGAAACCGGCGTCTTCGGCGGCTTTCCAGGCGGGCGAACCTTTAAGCTCGGCGACGACTACTTCACAGCCGCTATCCCTCAGGTTGGCGGAATGGGCATGTCCCTGGTTACCACCTCCCCCGATGATGCCGATGACCTTTCCCTTGAGCAACTCCAGTTTGCAGTCCTTGTCGTAGTAAACCTTTGCCATTTTTTCCTCCCTTATTTCCTATTGCGGCCGCACCAGGACGATTGGATTGGTGACACCGAAGAGAACGCTCTCGGCGACACTCCCATAAACAAGGCGGCTCAACCCGGTGCGTCCGTGAGTCGCCATGACGATTACCGTGTAAGGATTCTTATTGGCGTAAGCCACGATTTCCTCGGCGGGTTTGCCGGTAAGCACCATTGAAGTTACCGGGATACCCTTGTCTTTGAAACGCTTTTCGGTCTCCGCCAGGTATTCCTGCGCGGCTTTTTTGCTGCGCGCCATTTCCTGGTCCACGAACTGCCCCCAATTGAGCGGTATGCCGGTAAGCTCCGGCGAGTAATATGACGGCGCTACCGGCGGCTCGATAACCTCCATCAGGACGACGTTTACTGTGATGCCTTTTTGCGCGGCGATTGCCTCGGCGTGGGGTATGACGATGGCCGACACATCAGACCCGCTGAGCGGCACCAGCAGTGTACGAGTGGGCCATCGGTCGTATAGGGCGATTTTCTCCGCTTCCGCGTGCACGAGTAACACCGGCACCTTGGAGGCGCGCAGGATTTTGTCCGCCACACCGCCGATGCTCCACCGCCCCGAGCCCGAACGCCCGTGGCTTGCCATGAGAATAAGGTCGATAGCCTTTTCCTCCGCGAAGCGCAGGATTTCATCAGCGTGGTAGCCCATGGTCAACTCGCCGTGTACTTCAACCGGCCGGGCGCCCTTCTGCGGGCCGAGGCTATCCTGGACCTGCCGCGCCTGCGCCTGGATGGCTTCCGCGGAGCGGTCGATATATGCCTTGTACATGGGGGCAAACTCGCGACCCGCCGCGGCGTACACATGGAGCAGGATGGCGTCCATATTGAGCCTGCCGGAAAGCTCTTTAGCGAAGGGGAAAACGACCTCCGCCAGTTGTGAACCATCGAGAACGACGAGCATCTTCTGGTAACTCATTCTGCCTCCTTTCTTTGTTTGCTACCCCATTACAGCACGATGCAGGGGCAAAATCAATAAGTATTGCTTTCAGATTGCGTGAGATTGCCACGTCGTCCTTCTGCGGAAGGACTTCCTCGCAAAGGCGGGTATGCTGTTGGGTTGTGAAAACACTTGGGCTATTCCTCCCCGTCACTTGATTTGCGGACCGTTTCGCTGACGGTACCGCCGCCTCGAGTCATGGCGATGCGACCGGTACGGACCACCTCCTTAACGCCGAAGGTTCGCAGGAGGTTCAGAAGCGAATCGAGTTTCTCTTCATCGCCGGTGACCTCAATGGTGAGTGATTCCATAGAAACGTCAACGATATTAGCGCGGAAGATGTCCACAATCTGCATTATTTCACTGCGCGTGGTGGAAGTAGCCCTGACTTTTACCAGCGCCAACTCGCGCACAACAATCGGGTCGTTGGTAATGTCCTGGACTTTCAAGGTCTCAATGAGCTTATCAAGCTGTTTTCGGACCTGCTCCACGGATGTACCTGAACCGTCTACGACAATTGTCATGCGGGATACATCCGGGGTCTCGCTGTGGCCCACGGTGATACTTTCAATGTTGAAACCGCGCCGGCGGAAGAGGTTGGCGACCCTGTTCAGGACACCGGGTTTATTCTCTACCAGGGCAACTAGTGTGTGCTTCGTCGCGGCCATGTTACCTCCTCCTTACTGGGCGCTTCCATCAGCTGTGCCAGTGAAGCCCCCGGCGGCACCATTGGGTAAACGTTCTCTTCGGGTTCGACAGCGAAATCAACCAGGAAAGGACCATCATGCGCCATCGCCTGCTGAATAGCGGGGACAACTTCGTCCTTGCGGCGTACTTTAGCGCCGGCGATGCCATACGCCTCAGCGAGCTTGACGAAGTCGGGTCCCCACAGGGGCGTGGCGACGTACCGCTTGCCGTGGAAAAGCTCCTGCCACTGCCGTACCATTCCCAGGAAGCCATTGTTCATGATGGCGATTTTCACCGCCAGCTTCTCCTGCTGGATAGTTGCCAGTTCATGCAGGGTCATCTGGAAACTGCCATCGCCGTCAATACACCACACGGTGGCGTCTGGCGTTCCCATCTTGACGCCCACTGACGCAGGCAGACCGAAACCCATCGTCCCCAGGCCACCGGAAGAGATAAATGTGTTGGGTTTGTTGTAAGTGTAATACTGTGCTGCCCACATCTGGTTCTGCCCCACGCCGGTAACAATCGTGGCATTGCCGCTGGTGGCGTCATAGATGCTGCGCACTACGTACTGCGGCAAAACGGCGGACGTTTCCCGTATATCGGTGGAGGGGTGCTCCCGTCGCCACGTGTCAAGCTGTCTGAGCCAGTCCCCGTGCTGGGTGGGCGTGACCTGCTTCAGCAAGGGCGCCAGCACTGCCTTGACATCGCCGACGATGGGGACGTCAACCTGCACGTTCTTGCCGATTTCCGCCGGGTCGATATCGATGTGGATGATTTTGGCGTGAGGCGCGAAGCCGGCTACCTCAGCCGTGGCGCGGTCGTCAAACCGCATACCGATGGCGATAACTAGGTCGGCGGCGTCAATTGCCATATTGGCATAAGCCATGCCGTGCATACCCAGCCAGCGGTAGCTCAGCACGTGCGATTCAGGGAAACAGCTAATGCCGAGCAGGGTGGTAACGACGGGAATCTGCGCCGTTTCAGCGAGCGCTTTTAGTTCTTCGCTGGCGCCGGAGATAATGACGCCCCTGCCGGCAAGAATGACCGGTTTTTGGGCCTGGTTTATAAGCTTGGCGGCTTTCGAAATTTGCGCGGGATGTCCTTTCAAAGTGGGCCGGTAACTCCGCAGTTCTATCTTGCCGGGGGCGTGGTATTCCACCTGCTCCTGGAAAACATCCTTGGGCACGTCAATCAGCACCGGACCGGGCCGCCCCGTGCGCGCGATGTAGAAGGCTTCTTTGACAACTCCGGCGAGCTGCGTGGTGTCACGCACCAGGTAATTGTGCTTGGTAATGGGCAGGGTAATGCCGGTGATATCGACTTCCTGAAAAGCATCCTTGCCGATGAAACGGCGCGCCACCTGTCCGGTTATAGCCACTATAGGGGAAGAGTCCAGGTGCGCATTGGCGATACCTGTAACCAGGTTCGTAGCGCCGGGTCCGGAAGTGGCAAAACACACGCCGACTCTGCCCGTGGCGCGAGCGTACCCTTCTGCGGCGTGGGCAGCGCACTGCTCGTGGCGTACCAGGACATGGTGAAGCTGGGGAAACTGGGGTAGGGTATCATAGAGCGGCAAGATGGCGCCGCCCAGAATACCGAAAATAGTATCCACTCCTTCCTTAACCAGGCAATCGCAGATTATCTGTCCACCCGTCATTTTCATGGCAAACCCCCATTCAACTCAAAACTCAAAAGTCAAAAGTCAAAACCATAGCTGACAATTCAAAGCCTCATTTGCGGTTCTTCATGGTGAGTAGGCTGGCGGCAAGGATTCGTGTCAGTTCATTAGTCTCTGCAGCGAGCGCCTCGATTTCTGGCCCACGGACGTCAAGGCCGTCCCGCAGGAGGCTCAACCAGTAAGTGGTCTCGTTGGCGGACTTGAGGGCGATCTCGTAATAGTGCATGAAGTCTCTCTTGGAGCTGGCGGATTTGGCCTCAACGACATTCGCTCCAATGCTGGTAGCTGAACGAAGGAGCTGATCAGACAGAATACGGTATGAATGCTTCTCGGGCAGCGTCTCCAGGAACTTGATCACGCTGATTGAATATGGATAACAGCGCTCTCGTAGCCCGGATTTACGCTCTGAGCTTTGGCTTTGAGTTTTGAGATTTAACTTTTGACTTATCAATGTCATCCTAACCTTCAAACACCGCCCCGGTGCTGGCGGAACTGACTTTTTCGGCGTAGCGGGCGAGGTAGCCGGTCTTGACACGCGGCTCGAACTTTTTCACCTTTGCCAGGCGGCCGGCGATTTCCTTTTTGCTCAATTGCACGTCCAGCCTGTTTTTGGGAATATCGATGCTGATAATGTCGCCATCGCGCAGAGCGGCAATAGGTCCCCGGCTGGCGGCTTCCGGTGAGACATGCCCGATGGCAGCGCCGCGCGAGCCGCCGGAAAAACGTCCGTCAGTAATCAGAAAAACCTTATCGTCCATGCCCATTCCGGTGATGAGTGAGGTGGGCGTGAGCATTTCCCGCATGCCGGGGCCGCCTTTCGGTCCCTCATAGCGGATAACAATGACATCGCCCGGCTTGATTTTGTCACCCATGATTGCCTGCGTGGCAAGGTCCTCGGAATCGAAAACACGGGCGGGTCCTTTGAAGGTCATCATACTGGGCGCAACCGCGCCTTTCTTGGTAACGGCGCCATCGGGGGCAAGGTTACCGAAGAGCACTGCCATACCGCCCGTCTGCGAATATGCCTTCGCACGGGTGCGGATGACATCGCGGTCATAGACGCGCGCCCCGGTGATATTCCTGCCGGTCGTTTTGCCGGTCACCGTGACCGTCTCCAGGTCAAGCAGGTCCCTGACCTCTCTCATAATTGCCGGAATACCGCCTGCCCTATCCAGGTCTTCGATGCGGTACTCGCCGGCGGGACTTAATTTGCAGATGTAGGGCGTTTTATCACTGACCTCGTTGATTTTCTGCAGGTCGAAGGGAATGCCGGCCTCGTTGGAAACGGCGGCGAGATGTAAAACGGAGTTTGTGGAGCCACCCAGCGCCATGTCCACCGTGAAGGCATTACCCAGGGACTTATCCGTAATAATGTCCCGCGGGCGGAGGTTTTTCCGCCACAGGGCGACCACCTGCTCGCCGGCCTTTCTTGCCAGTTGACTGCGGCGGTTGTCCACCGCGGGAATGGTGCCGTTGCCGGGCAGTGCCATGCCCAGGGCTTCCGTGAGGCAGTTCATGGTATTGGCGGTGAACATGCCGGCGCAACTGCCACAGCCGGGGCAGGCAAGCTCTTCCATGCGCGCCAGGTCTGCTTCCGTGATTTCGTGGCGTACGGCTCTGCCCACTGCCTCGAAAACAGAGATGAGGTCGATGTTCCGCGTCTTGCCGTCAACGGTGAGGCGACCGCTGAGCATAGGCCCGCCGCTGATGAAAATGGCGGGCAGGTTCAGGCGTACCGCCGCCATCAACATGCCCGGGATGATTTTATCGCAGTTGGGGATGAAGACCAGGGCGTCGAACTGGTGCGCTTCGACGACAACCTCGACCGAATCGGCGATAAGTTCACGGCTGGGGAGGCTGTACTTCATGCCCTCGTGGTTCATGGCGATGCCGTCGCAGACGGCGATGGTATCAACCTCGAAGGGGACACCGCCGCCCTGGTAGACGCCTTCTTTGACCGCCTGCGCGATTTCATCGAGGTGGGCGTGACCGGGGACGATTTCGCTGTAGCTATTAACAACGCCGATGAACGGCTTGTCCATGTCTGAACGCCGCACACCAACGGCGTGGAGCAGAGACCGGTGCCCGGCGCGTTCGATACCTTTTTTGATGGCGTCACTTCTCATTTTGCTTCCCCCCGAATTCCGTAGATAATAAAAAAGCCGTCCCTGTGGGACGGCCCTACGTGTCTATTGGGACAACTCCCACTCGCCGGCTTATTATGTAACGATAAGTACCAGGGAAACCAGTGATATATTCATAGCTTAATTAGCTAAAATACCACAATCAGGCGAGGGTTGTCAAATTTCCTGGAATTTGGGTAGTGGGTCAATTTGAATTGCGATTGACAATTTGCAAAGTGCATACTATACTTCTAATAATTCTGAACGGAGTAAATTATTATGCTCTTTGCTTTTATGGATGAAAGTGGACACCCCCACCCAAAGGACGCGTCAACAAGACCAGTATTGGTAAGCGTTTGTATTGAAGACAAAGATCTCCGTAATGTTTGTACAGAATTATTCAAACTAAAGCGTCGAATACTTAATAAAGACAATGATGAATTTGAAGCAAAAGCAAGTTAATTAATAAATCGTTCTACATTTCGGAGAAAGCCAGATAAGAAAGAATTCGTAGAATCATTCTTTGATTCTTGTAGAAATCTGCCATTAACTATTTTTGCCGTAATCATGGAAAAACCACATCAACCCCCACCAATAAATAAAGAATTTTTGCCTATGCAATTTAGGCATTTATTATATAGAGTAAACCGATTAATAGATTTAGAGATGCACGGCGACTTTGGAGCTATTTTTTTCGATGGAGATGGTACGCAATATAATTGCGTGTCTGTGAGATTTAATAATTGGTTATACAGAGCTAGAGGTGGACAATCACTCACGAATCTTGTGGAAAGTCCATTTTTTGTTGATTCTAAACTAACTGGAGGAATCCAAATTGCGGATATGGTAGCAGGGGTAATACGTATTTATGAAGAACAAGAATTATTCAAAAGTGTTCCGCCAACTGATGCTTTCTTATCGGCAATAGCTAGATATTACAGAATTGTAAAGGATAAAACCAAAGATTTAGAGTCTCCAGTAGGTCGTTTCCCTTGGTATGGTTTTGAAAGAATGCCAGAGAGACTTCACTATGTACCTACTGATGAAACTACTGAGGCTGAAGAATTTGAAAGCCAAGAATCTGATACAAAGGAACAACTGAACCTATTAAAACCAGAGACCTAGATGTGACGCCATCAAGGTATCACTTCTAGGTCTACTTAGTAGTATGAACTCCTAATGAGAGTTTGTCAATAGTCTCCTTCCCAAAATTTATTTAGCTAATCTCGCAATTTCCTCAATTGTCCAGATATGGTCGCTACTTCCAGAAGCCATTGCTAGGGTTCTAGGATAAGGGTTCGCAAGGGTTTTATGAGGTCTGGCAAAGTTGTAGTTGAAACAGAACTAATCTCGTGCGGTTATTCCTCCATTTCCCTCATCATATCAATCCGTTGCTGGTGCCTGCCGCCCTCAAACTCGCAGGTAAGGAAGGAATTGAGCATCTCCGCTAGCTGTGACTGGTCGTTCTCTGCGCCCAGGCAGAAGATATTGGCGTCGTTGTGCTGGCGCGCCCGGCAGGCAGTGAAGCTATTGAACACCATCGCCGCGCGTATGCCCTTGACCTTGTTGGCAGCCATGCACATGCCGATTCCCGTACCGCAGATAAGAATGCCGCGGTCAAAATCACCGGCGGCAACCACCTGTGCCACCTTCAGGGCGATTTGAGGGTAGTCCACGCGCTCTTCCGTATATGCGCCGAAATCTTGGCAGGTCTGCCCCGTCTTTTCCAGCAATTCGATAACGCGTTTCTTAAGCGCCAGACCGCGATGGTCGCTACCCACGGCGATGCGCATCGGTTACCTCCTGAGCGATTTCGATTTCGGGGAGCGCCGACTTCAACAATTCCAGCGGAATGGCACCGGCACGCCGGATGACTGGCGTTTCCGTGGTAAAATCCACGACTGTCGACTCAATACCGCCAGGGCATCTTCCGCCATCGATAATCAGGTCGACATTATCGCCGATTTGCACCTGCACTTCCGCGGCGGTGAGGGCACTGGGGTGACCACTCAGGTTGGCGCTGGTACCCACGATGGGTTTACCCAGCCCGGTGATAAGAGCGAGGGGGACAGGGTGGTCGGGGATACGGACGGCGATTGTTCCGCCGCCGGCAGTGACAACATCAGGCACGGAGCTTGATTTGAGCAGGACAATGGTGAGGGCTCCCGGCATGAACTCTGCAATCAGGCGCCAGGCGGCTTCCGGAATCGACCGGGCGACCTGCCGCACCTGCTCTGCATCCGCCACGAGCAGGGGCAGCGCCATTCCCTTGGGGCGGTCCTTCACCCGGAAGATGCGCTCGACGGCGGCGAGGCTGGTCATGCCAGCGCCCAGGCCATAGACGGTATCCGTGGGGTAAGCCACGATACCGCCTCGTTTCAGGACGACGATGGCGCGGTTGACCTGCTCCTGTAGTGCCTTTGTAAACTTGGCGTCCATGCTGAAAACAGTATAGCACACAAGAAAATAATCAATAACCAAACACCAAATGCCAAATATCAATCGACGGAAAATCGGTTTGCGGTGCATAAGTCAGTTGCGTTAGTACACCCGCGAGAAGGTAATGACATCGTCCCCCACACTGAGATCTTTCGTCGTCCTTCACTGGATTGGTAGGACGGACTCCTCCAGGATGACAGGTAAGGGTTTCGAGGTAATTAAAGCCGCAGATATGCCGGCGGTGGCGTGTTTGCACAATTGATTTTTGAGATTTTGTGGGGGTGTCTTGTTTGCATAAATTCGGTTATAATATGGTACACAGTAAGCGTTGCTGTTCACCCTGACGGCTATCTCTGGAGGCGAGCGAAAGCAAGCTATGACGATAGAACAGGAAGCCCCGAAGCAGAACCCCACCGGCCGCGTCAGCACCAGCGGCGATATCGAAGTGACCACGTACCTGGAAATCGCCAAGGAAAAAGCGGGTGTGCGCCCCGCGCCCGCGGAACAGGCACTGCCCACCG
>Ga0315282_10009540_pt1 | contig 15423 bp, 12 predicted proteins | sample YL17G07_20_MG_FD_203693 | JGI IMG/M metagenome (GOLD analysis project Ga0315282, IMG submission 203693) | Sediment microbial communities from Yellowstone Lake, YNP, Wyoming, USA - YL17G07_20 | ecosystem: Environmental > Aquatic > Freshwater > Lake > Sediment | place: USA: Wyoming | collected... | reverse complement strand
CCGGCTTGCAGGAGTGAGAAGATTTGGTGTAACATTCGGTCGTAAGTGTCATAATCGAACTCTGAAGATGTGGATGGTCCCACTGTAGGGGGGAATCCGCAATCCCCGATGCTACGTTCTCAGGTGTGCACACAGCAATCGACTCACCGCTTCATTCGCGGAGCCTGAAGGAGGACCTTTCCCTTTTCGAGGGCCCAAGCGACAACTGAGATGGAGGTTGCACCAATGCGAAAAAACGATTTCTCGAGGGTGGGCATTCTCCTTGTTTTGGTGTCCATAACACTCCTCGTATCGGCCTGCACGCGCACCAAACTGGAAGTGCGCGCTGTCCCCCCCCAAGCCTATGTCTATTTGGACGGGACGCCGATTGGCGATTCCGGTCGCAGCGGCGACTACAATGTTCGCCTGCACAGCATCAGTCCGGGCGAGCACACAGTGGGCGTTTATGCGTACGGCTATAAGCCGGAAGTCCGCAAGGTTACCATTCCCGAGCAGGGCGGCATCCGCCTGGACATCCCCATGACCCCTGTGGGAGGCGTGGTTTCCGGCCCCTGGGGCCGCATTCAAATTGAAGGAGGCCGGCATTCAGCGGTGTTGCTGAACGGCACGAGTCCCGAGTATCTGGTCGGCAACGCAGACCAGTTCAACCACGATGTTTTCTGGAAGCAAGAGCTCCTGGTCCCGCCGGGCACGCACCAACTCACCTTATTGGACCGTACTACGACGGTCTGGTCGGGGCCGGTGCCTGTGGGCGCCAACGAGCGCGTCATCGTGAACATCGGCAAAGGCGGCGAGCAGAAGACCGATGCCTGGCCGCGTGGCCAGCAGCTCAGCAGCGTGCCACGATTCTCGGCGGGCATGGCAAGCTCCACCGTGGCGGTAGGCAAGCCCACGGCGCAGATATCGTCCAGCCCTGGCCAGATCGCTTGCGCGGGCTCCTCTCGTCTCACCTGGTCCTCTACCGACGCGGTGGGCGGCCAGATCAGCGGTTTGGGGGACGTGGCCGCCTCGGGTGAACGCGAAGTTCAGCCGAAGGAGACTACGACCTACACCCTTACGGCCACCGGACCGGGCGGAAACGCCACAGCGAATACTACGGTGAACGTCGGCAAGGCCGTCCAGGCATCGCTTACGGTGTCGCCGGAAGAAATCCGTTACCGGCGCAAGGGTGACAAAGTCCTCGAGCAGGGAACGGCCACGCTGGCTTGGTCGGCCGTGGGCGCTGACTCCGCGTCTCTCGATCCCTTCGGTTCAGTCTCTGCCACCGGCAGCCGCACCCTTCAGGCAACTCCGCGCAAGACCGACCCGGGTCCAGTGGACGAAACCCTCACGTATACGTTCCAGGCCGCAAACGCCTGCGGCGGCACGGAAACCCGGACCGCGACATTGCGAATCACGGGTGTGATCGAACCTGCCATTACGGCGGTGGAAACCACGCTCGAAACAAGACTCGCGATGAACAGCGTCTACTTCCCCACGGCTCTGCCCACCAAGAGCGCTCCGGAGGGCGGGCTCGTCAAGAGCCAGCAAGGTTCTCTCACGGAGCTGGCCGACAGCTTCAAGAAGTATCTTGAGTTCCGGCCCGAGGCGCACCTGATTGTCCAGGCGCACGCGGATGCTCGCGGGTCGCGCGAATCCAACCAGGCTCTTTCAGAACGTCGCTCGGCACGCGTCATGCGGTTCTTGACTGAACAGGGAGTTCCCGAGTCCAGTATCGAGACCGTCGCGTACGGCAGCGAGCAGAACCTCGATGCCGCAGCGGTCAGGGAACTCGTGGACCGGAACCCTAACCTCACGCCGGAAGATCGCCAGAAACTACTCAAGAACTGGCGCGCTATCGTCTTGGCCAACAATCGGCGCGTGGACATCATGCTCAGCACGACTAAGCAGCAGTCCGCTCGTTACTTCCCGTTCAATGCTGAGGACTTCAAGGAACTCATGAGCGAACATGCGGCGGCAGCCCGCGCGGCCAAGAAACCGAAATAGCTTCGAAGCTATTGGGAAATCGGCTGTGGTGCCGGCCCTCCGGACCCGCCCAGGTGAATCGCGGCGGTTGCCCGAGGGCCGCACGTTTTTGTGCGATGGGGAAATGCAGGTTTCCCCCAAGGGGCGCAGCCGAGGCGTCCAGATTGGAACCACACCACGTAAGGCAATCCTCTCGCGCCGACGCCTTGGCCCCGCGACTCAGGTCTCCCCAAGACTTAAGTCGCCTTCAGCTCAGACGTGCAGTAGGCGCAGCGCGTGGCCCTGAGCGAAAGGCTGGAGAAGCAGTAAGGGCACTCTTTGGTCGTGGGCGCGGCTGGCGCGGGCTCAGGTTGACGTCGCATCCTGTTCACCTGCCGGATGAGCAGGAAGACCGCGAACGCCACTATCAGGAAATTGACCACGGTGTTGAGAAACACCCCATAGTTGAGCGTGGTTGCGCCGGCGGCTTTCGCCTGAGCCAGGGTAACGTATTGTTCCCCCCTCAGGGTGATGAACAGGTTGGTGAAATCGACTCTTCCCAACAACAGCCCCATCGGCGGCATCAGGATGTCGTTGACAAACGACGTGACAATTGTGCCGAAGGCCGCGCCGACGATGATCCCCACTGCCATGTCGAGCACGTTCCCACGCATCGCGAACTCTTTAAATTCCTTCAGCATTCTGCAACCTCCTCCTCTTTGGAGTAGCTTGGAACCCAGAGGCTCTCTCGCCGGCAAAATCTGACACCACACCCAGCGCGTTGCTTGCCGGCGCGGGCGGGGACGCATGCTAAGCTATCTCTTCCGCCCGGTCAACCGACCCCAGGAAGAGCGGGTTGCCGATCAGGAACTCCTCTGAAAAGCCGCGTGATTCCCAGATCGTCCGCCTTTGACGACCGCGGCTCACGCCGCTGGATGTGGCTGCCATTAGGCACGGTGTGATATTATCTGAACAAGATCCAACTGTCTCCGTTTCAGCAAGGTGGCGCATGAGCAAGAGGCCGCGGATTCGACTCACTACCTCAGATGGCATTCAACAAGCCGGTCGCCGGACTATCCGCCTCGCGATCATCGGTTTCGGAACGGTGGGGAGCGGAACCGCCAAGGCCTTGCTTGACCACCAGCACGAAGTGGAACGCCGGTTGGGCTGCCGCCTGGAACTGAAAACGATCTGTGACGTCCAGGCGAAGGATATCTCGTGGCTCGGCCGCGCCGTCGAAATCACCCGGGACTGGAAGCGAGTCATCGCCGATCCGGAAGTGGACATCGTGGTGGAACTCATCGGCGGGGTCACCACGGCACGTACCGTTGCCTTCGCGGCGCTCGATGCCCGCAAGCACCTGGTGACGGCCAACAAGCAATTGGTGGCGGAACACGGGGTGGAACTTGCCGAGCGCAGCCGCGCTGTGGGAGTGAGCCTGGGGATCGAAGCGTGCGTGATGGGCGGAGCACCTCTGCTGCACGCCGTCCGCGAAGGCCTGGCCGGCGAGCACTTCGCTGCCGTCTATGGCATTCTGAACGGAACCACTAACTACATCCTGACGGAGATGGAACGGCGCGCGTGCAGCTTCCGCGAGGCGCTCGTCGAGGCCCAGGAAAAGGGCTATGCCGAGCGAGATCCCACCTTCGACGTGGAGGGCTACGACGCGCGCTACAAGATCGCCATCCTGGCCATGATCTGCTTCGGCCAGGCAGTGCGCGTGGAGAAGATCCCGGTCGAGGGCATCAGGCGGATTGACGAGGTGGACTTCGCCTACGCGCAGCGGCTGAACCACACCATCCGGCTGATTGCCGCGGCCCGGAGGCGCCGCCAGGGCCGCCTGGAAATCTTTGTTCGGCCCATGATGATTCCGCAGGCATCGCCGCTGGCCGCTGTCCTGGGTTCAATCAACGGCGTTCTGTTGATGGGAAACAAAGGCGGCAACACAACTATGACGGGCCGGGGCGCAGGTGGGGAGCCAACAGGCGTCGCTGTCCTCTCCGATGTGGTCGAGATCGCGCGATCCATGCTGGCAGGTGGGGCCCCGACCAGCCCGCTCGGTTATACCACCTGGCACCCGGCGAAGATCGCCCCGCCGGAGGAGAGCGACATCGCCGCCTACCTGCGCCTCGCGGTGCGAGACCGGCCCGGCATCCTGGCGAGAGTCTGCGGAATTCTGGCCCGCCACCGCATCAATATTGATTCGGTACTGCAAGAACCTGCCATGCCGAAGAAGCACCTGCCCTTTGTGATGACGCTCGAACCCACCCGCGAAAAACACGTCACTCGGGCGGTTGCCGAAATCGCGCGCCTGCCTTTCCTTGCCGAGCCTCCTCTAATGATGCCTTTTGCCGAGTTGCCGTAGGGGCGAGATTCGTCAGGATGGATTGACGTTCTTGTTGCCAGTCGAAGCGGCGAGCATTCCGGTCGCTTCGCTGTTTCCCGGCGCGGAGGGCGCGGCGTCGCTCAGTTGCCCCTGCGTAGCGCGGGCGAGTGCCGCGATAGGAAAGGCAGTTCTCCGCTAGGACTCGATACCCTGCCTATTCGGCCAGCTCGAAGCTGAAGACGCTCTCGGGGCCGACCTTGCTTCCCGCGGGCGGCGCTTGTGCAGCGATGGTTCCCTTGGGCGTGACGTCCGAGGCGATGGGGGTTATCTGGCCAATTTGGAACCCGGCTTTCTCCAGCTCGCGACGGACTCCGGCGAGCGGCTGGCCAACGAAGTTAGGGCACACATACGCGGGAGGGGTTTCGCCCTGCGAAACCAGGAGATTCACCACGGGGCTCAAGACGTTCGCCGCTGATGCCGGAGGGTCTTGGGCCACCACTTGGTCGGGCTCGATACCCGGCCAGGGGACCGAAGCCACGTTGCCCACACTCAACCCGCGTTGAATCGCGGTGATTTGTGCGGCGCGAAGGCTACTGCCCATCAGGTTCGGCACCCTGACACGCGGCGGCCCCAAGCTGACGAGCACGTGAACGTGCTGACCCACCTTGAGGCGCGTGCCGGCGGGCGGCTGCTGGGACACCACGTGGTTGGCGGGATACTGCGTACTGAACAGCTTGTCCTCCACGGTCAACTCCAGGCCAAGCCCACTCGTCACCTGTTGCGCCGCGTCCAGGGGTGCACCCACGAGGGTCGGCATGGTTTCCTGATGCCCGTGGATGCTCAGGCGAATGGTGGTGATGGCGCTGATCAGGGCGACCGCCACCAGGACGGTGAAAAGCATGAAGAGGCGGAAGAGAGTTCGAATCCGCTCGCGCAGGCTCATGAGAAGTACAAATAATGAACCATGCATGATGAATTATCAAGTCGCGGGAACCCCACCGGCCACAGTCCGTCGTTCGTCATTCACCATTCACAATCCATATGTTCCCACCTCCTCGCTTGACCCGCTCCGGAATTCTTGGTAGCGTGTGCCCTTCGAAGCGGAACCTGTGGCCTATCACGCTGATGTCCTCAGGAGGGGCCGGTGTGAGGTCGGTGGTCCGGAAGTTTGCTGGACGGACGACGGGGCGGAGCTTCATTCTTACACGGTGCTGATCCGCAGCGGTGGCAAGGTGGCAGTCATCACCACCGGCCCCCGTCCCTCCTCACCGCACTCCACGCCCGCTGGACGAGCAGCTTTCGCCAGCGCGGCACGCTCGTGCCTCACGAGAGGGAGGCGCCGGAAATGGCGCTGGGCCGGATGGGCGTCACACCCACTGACGCTGCGATTCCGCTATACGACCCTGAGGTGCTCGAACGCTTGTCGAAGGGCAATGTCGCGTGAACCCCGGGGCAAGGGCACCGAAGCCTCGCGTGGCGCTCTTCGTTACCTGTCTGGGAGACCAGTTCTTTCCCCAGGTGGGGGAATCTGTAGTTCGGGTGCTCCGGCGGCTGGGGGTGGAAGTGACCTTCAACCCCGCGCAGACCTGTTGCGGCCAGCCCGCCTTCAACACAGGCTACCGCCAGGAGGCGCGGCGGGTAGCGGCGCGCGTCCTGGACCTGTTCGAGGACGCCGACTATGTGGTGGCGCCCTCGGGCTCTTGCACCTCGATGGTGCGCGTTTTCTATCCCGAGCTCTTTGCCGGCGACCCAGAACGCCTCCGCCAGGCCGAGAAGCTGCGGAGCCGCTTTCTGGAGTTCTCAGAGTTCCTGGTCAACATCCTGAAAGTCGAGGAGGTCGGCGCCAGCTTCCCCCACCGGGTGGCCTATCACGATTCCTGCCATTTGCTCCGTGAGCTGCGCGTAGAGACAGAACCGCGCAAGTTGATCCGCGGCGTGCGGGGCGTGGAGTTCCTCGAACTCCAGGACCACCAGTTGTGCTGTGGGTTTGGCGGCACCTTCGCCGTGAAGTTTCCGGAGGTTTCCGTGGCGATGGCCGAAGACAAGCTTCGCGCCGTAGCCGCGTCTGGAGCCGAATACCTAGTGGCCAACGATTCCAGTTGCCTGATGCATCTGGGCGGGCTGATCCACCGCCAGGGCTTGCCGCTGCGCATTATGCACCTGGCAGAATTGCTGGCGAAGCAAGAATGAAATTTGCCGCGGCGCACTACGAGCGTCGAGGTGATTAACAATAGAACGCGGCGGTGATAGATCGCCGCTACAGACAATGAGCGAAACCCGAATCGGAACCACGGATATCCACGCCCGAGTGCGGGCAGCACTCAAGGATGCGCACCTCCAGGAAGCCTACCGCTCCTCGACCCTCCGCCTGTACACACACCGCTTGGAGGCCGTGAGCGAGGTGCCGGGCTTCGAGCGGCTGCGTGACCGCGCCCAGGCCCTCAAACGCCAAGTGATGGAGCATCTCGATTACTACCTGGCGCAGTTCGCCGACAACGTCGAGCGGCGCGGCGGGCACGTCCACTGGGCGGCCAGCGCCGAAGAGGCCTGCGGCATCGTAGGGGAAATCGCCGCGCGCGCGGGCGCCTCCGAAATCGTCAAAGCCAAGACCATGCTCAGCGAGGAGATCGGGCTGAACCGGGCGCTCGAGGCCGCAGGCATCCGCCCCTTCGAGACAGACCTGGGCGAGTTCATCGTGCAACTCTCCGGCGAAGGGCCGGCGCACATTGTTGCCCCGGCGATGCACCTGACCCGGCACGATGTCTCCGACCTGTTCGTCCGGCACCTCCATTCCGAGCCCACCGCTGTCCCCGAGCAGTTGACGGCCATCGCGCGGCGCGCCCTGCGGGAGAAGTTCGCGCGGGCGGGGATGGGGTTGAGCGGCGTAAACTTCGCCGTGGCAGAGACTGGGACGGTCGTGCTGGTCGAGAATGAAGGAAACATCCGCTTCTCCACCACCGCGCCGCGCGTGCACGTGGCGCTGGTGGGCATCGAGAAGATCATCCCGCGACTGGCTGACCTGGCGGTCTTCCTGAGACTTCTGGGACGCTCGGGAACCGGGCAAAAGCTGACCGTCTATACCTCCCTCCTGACCGGTCCCCGGCGCCCAGGCGAAGACGGCCCTGAAGAGATGCACGTCGTGCTGGTGGACAACGGCCGCGTCGAGACGCTGGCGAACGAGAAGATGCGCGAGGCGCTCTACTGCATTCGCTGCGGCGCCTGCCTGAACGCCTGCCCGGTCTATCGCAAGATCGGCGGACACGCTTACGGCTGGGTGTACAGCGGGCCGATTGGGGCGCTGGTCACGCCGCAGTTCCTCGGTCTGGAGAAGGCACGCGAACTGCCCTTTGCCTCGTCATTATGCGCCGCCTGCCGCGACGTCTGCCCCGTCAAGATCAATATCCCCGATTTGCTGCTACACCTGCGCGCCGAGGCGCAGGAGCAAACGCCCGCTCCACGGCTGCCGCGCTCGCCCATTAGCGAGCGGACGGCAATGCGCCTCTGGGCGTGGACGATGGAGCGGCCCTGGGCGTATGCTCTCGGCAGCCGCCTAGCGCGCCTTGGCCAGCGGCTCTTTGCCCGGCAAGGATGGATTCAGAAAGTTCCGCTTTCCCCGCTTTCCCGCTGGACGGAGGGCCGCGACTTGCCGGCTCTGGCGCCTAAGTCGTTCCGCGAGCGGTGGAAGGAGATCTCAACGAGCTCTCAGTAGCCAGTTGTCAGTTGTCAGTGGTCAGTTGGCCCCTCTCAGTCTGCGGGTGTGCAACGGACGACGGACGATGGACAACGGACAGCAAAGAGGAGGAGTGCCATGCGTCAATCATTACGATTCCCTCAGGCAATTGTTCTGGTCAGCCTTTTCGCTGCCTGCGTTGGAGGGACAAGCAGCTCCGTCTGCAGCGCGGACGGCCCCCTGCCTCCGAAGAATCTGAGATGTGAATATCTCTCAAATCCCTTGGGCATCGATGTGCGCCAGCCGCGCCTGGCCTGGGTGCTCGAGCACACGGCACGCGGGCAGAAACAGACCGCCTACCAGGTCCTGGTTTCCGCCCGGCGCGAAACGCTCGAGCAGGACAAGGGCAGCCAGTGGGACAGTGGCAAGGTGGCGTCGGAGGACTCCACGCAGGTGGCTTACAGCGGCAAGCCGCTCCAAAGCGGCACCACCTATTGCTGGAAGGTCCGCACTTGGGACACGGACGGCAATGCCAGCCCATACAGCGGCACAGCACAATTCGAAACGGGACTGCTCGCCGCCGACGAATGGAAAGCGCAGTGGATTGCGGGAGGCAACCTGCTGCGCAAAGAGTTCTCAGTTTCCGGCAAGGTGCTGCGCGCTCGCGCCTACGTTACTGCGCTGGGATACTACGAATTGCGGCTTAACGGCGAAAAGGTTGGCTCGAATGTTCTCGACCCGGCGTGGACGAGCTACGAGAAGCGGAATCTTTACGTAACCTACGACATCACTTCGCAGCTTCAGCAAGGCGCGAACGCCGTGGGGGTGATGCTGGGCAATGGCTGGGCGGTACCCCCAAAGCAATACGGCCCGCCCATCGTGACCCCTTATGCATCACCGGCTCTCTTGCTCCAGCTCCAAGTGGAGCTTGAAGGCGGCAAGCAGCTCACCATGGTCAGCGACACTTCTTGGAAAACCGCGCGCGGCCCCATCACCAGCGACAGCATTTATGACGGCGAAACTTACGACGCCCGCCTGGAAACTCCCGGCTGGAACCTCCCCGGATTCAACGATTCCACGTGGCAGGCGGCGCAGGTCACGAGGGGGCCGGGAGGCGTGCTCTCCGCGCAGATGATGCCACCCATCCGCGTCATCGACACTCTTGTGCCGGTGAAGATGACGAACCCGCGGCCGGGCATCTTCGTGTACGACATGGGCCAGAACTTCAGTGGCTGGGCGCAACTGCGGGCGAACGGCCCGCGCGGCACAGCGGTCACCCTGCGCTTTGCCGAACTGCTCTACGGCGACGGCATGATCAACCGTGAAACCATACGGCGCGCGCAGGCCCGCGACACCTATATCCTGCGCGGGGACGGCGTGGAAACCTGGGAGCCGCGCTTCACCTATCACGGCTTCCGCTACGTCGAGCTCACGGGCTATCCCGGCACGCCTAGCCTCGATGCGTTGCGCGGGCGCCTGGTGCACAGCGCGGTCGAACCCACAGGCAGCTTCGCGGCTTCCAACCCGACCCTGAACGCCATTCAGAAAATCATCCGCTGGGGCCAGCGCACCAACCTGCACAGCGTTCCGACCGACTGCGATCAGCGCGACGAGCGCATGGGATGGTTGGGCGACGCGCACGTGACCGCCGAAGAGGCCATGCTGAATTTCGATATGGCAGCGTTCTACACGAATTTCATTCGCGACATCCGCGATGTGCAGGGGCCGGACGGCAGCGTCACCGACACGGTCCCGCACAAGTACGGCAGCCGGCCCGCCGACCCGGCCTGGGGAACTGCTTATCCACTGATCTGCTGGTACATGTATGAGCAGTACGGTGACCGGCGGATCCTCGAGGAGAACTACGACGGGCTGAAGAAATACGTCGAGTTCCTGCGCTCGAAGGCTCCTGACAACGTTCTCCGCTATTTCTACTACGGCGACTGGGTAGCGATCGAGCACACGCCGGGCGAACTCGTCTCCGACGCGTATTACTACTATGACGTCCATCTCCTCTCGAAGATCGCGGGACTTCTCGGCCAATCCGCCGATGCGCAAACGTACGCGCAGTTGGCGGCACAGATCAAGGACGCATTCCACCGTGAATTCTATGACGCGAAGCGCGGCGTGTATGCCAACGGAACGCAGACCGCCAACACGCTGGCGCTGTTCCTCGATCTCGTACCTGACAATCAGCGCGGCGGGGTGATGGGGAGCCTGACGGATGACATCGTTTACGGCCACGACACGCATCTGACCACGGGCTTCATCGGCGTGAAGTATCTCTTCCCACTGCTCACGCGCGCTGGCAGGTCTGACCTGGCTTACGAGCTGGCCACCGAGACCAGCTATCCCAGTTGGGGCTACATGATTGCCAACGGCGCGACGACGCTCTGGGAACTGTGGCAGAACAAGACAGGGCCCTCCATGAACTCGCACAACCACCCGATGTTCGGCAGTGTCGGCACGTGGTTCTATCAGGCGCTGGCCGGCATTAACGTTGAACCGGATGGAGTGGGCTACCGACGGATTCGTATTGAGCCGCAAATCGCCCGCGACCTCGCCTGGGCGAGTGGGACGGTCGAAACGGTGCGCGGGACGGTCTCCTCTTCATGGACCCACTCGCCTGGCGCGATCACCCTGGAAGCTGTCGTTCCCGTGAACAGCACGGCGGCCGTCGTGATCCCAAAAGACCCCGAGGCGACAGACCTGGTGCTCCGCGAAGGGGATCGCGTCGTTTGGGAAAATGGGAAGTTCGTGCCCGGCACGCCGGGCATTACCGGCGCCAGCCAGGAAGAGAACGGGAGCCTTGCCCTCGAGGTCGGCTCAGGCCGCTACTCGTTCAAGCTTACGGCACGTTAGACGGCATCGAGGCGTGTCCTTAGGGGGTCGCCGGGGCGACTCCCAGGGCACCGCTACAAGGCCGATGCTGGTGGCAGACGCTGGCGACGTACTGTAAGCTGAGGCGCCTGTTTTTCAGGACGCGGCGTGAATCGCTGTGCCCGCCCGGCAGCCAGAATGGGGCGATGCAAGCTGGGCATAGTGACTGGCCTGCCGGCGCGTTCCTGAATCCCGACGGGGGTTCTGATGGCACACTTCTGGAAAACAAACAAGTGGTTTGTCAGCCCTTGGAATTTCCTGCCAGAGGTACGGAAGGACTTCAGGTTCCAGCTCGAGATCAAGATTCGCGAGTCACTCTGCGCGACCGGCCATGAAACTCGTTAACTTTGAGCTTGAAGGCAAGCCGTGTCTGGGTGTCGTAAAGGGCGACCGGGTGGTGAACCTGGCGGTCGCCTTCAACTTGGTCCTGAATCGCGTGGTGAAGTTCACCGCCGGGTCCCCCCAAAGCAAAGCACGTCACTGCGTGCTGCCGCCAAGTCCGCTTCCCCAGGACATGATCCAACTCCTCCAGAAGGACGAGTCGTGGTTCAAGGCCCTGGAGGAGATGCTGAGCGGCGTCGTTGATTTCTTCCACGGCGATCGCGAGCTTGACCGCCTGTTCACTCCGGTTGAGGCGGCTCGGCTGCGCGCTCCCATCCCGCGCCCCGGCAAGATCGTTTGTGTCGGTCAGAACTACGCTGCCCACGCACGCGAACGTGGCGCCGAGCTTTCCTCTCAACCCATCTTCTTCTTGAAATCCAACAACACTATCTGCGGACCGGGCGACCCTATCGCCCTGCCGCCGGGCTCGAGCCAGGTGGACTACGAGGCCGAGTTCGCCGTCGTCATCGGCCAGGGCGGGAAACAGATTCCGGAGGAGAAGGCCCACGAGCACATCGCCGGCCACATGATTTTGAACGACGTCAGCGCGCGCGATATGCAATGGCAGGACAAGCAGTGGTTCCGCGGCAAGAGCTGCGACACGTTTGCGCCCACCGGCCCGTGGATCGTCACCCGCGATGAGATCCCTGACCCACACAACCTCCGCATCTTCCTCACCCTCAACGGCCGGACGATGCAGGACTCGAACACCAGCCACATGATCTTCAAGGTCCCCTACCTAGTGAGCTACCTCTCGCAAACCCTTACCTGGGAGGCGGGCGACATTCTCTCCACCGGCACACCCGAAGGCGTCGGCGCCCACCGGACCCCGCCGGTCTTCCTCCAGCCCGGCGATACCGTCAGCATCACGGTGGAGAAAGTTGGGACACTCACCAATCCTGTTGCGGGGCCGTAGCGAATCGGCCGGGCCTGCATCTCTGCCGGTCACGCGCGACGCGGGACAGGCGGCTCCGAGAGGGGCATATCTCCGCGCGGTGGTTGCCTAACAGGCAATGAAAGGTAAAACCATGATTGATCCCGGACTGAAAGACAAGGTCGTTGTGGTCACTGGCGGCAACAATCCCCGAAGCATTGGCGGGGCTATGCTTCTAGCGGAGAAACGGGTATAATTATACTCTGCCAATTGGCTGCGGAGAGGCTGCGGAATGCAACTTTCTGAGTTCAAGAATGAGCCCTTAAGCGACTTCAAAGGTAACCCCGAGCACTTCCGGCGCATGAAAGAAGCCCTCGAGACGGCGGGGAAGGAGCTGGGGCACGAATACGACCTGGTGATTGGCGGCGAGCGCGTCACGACCCAGAACAAGCTCATTTCCTACAACCCGGCGCAGAAGGACCAGGTAGTGGGGGTCTTCTCTAAGGCCGACGCGGCGCTGGCCGACCGGGCCATCCGCACCGCCGACGAGGCGTTCAAGACTTGGAGTCGCACGCCAGCAGAGGAGCGCGCGCAGTTGCTATTCAGGATGGGGAAAATCCTCCGCGAACGGAAGCACTATTACGCCGCCTGGCTGGTTTACGAAGTCGGGAAGTCGTGGGCAGAAGCCGACGCCGATGTGGCTGAGTCAATCGACTTCACCGAGTTTTACGGCCGCGAGATGTTGCGACTCGACAAGCCCCAGCCGCTCACGCTGGTTCCCGGCGAGAAGAATTACCTGCGGTATATCCCTCTGGGAGTGGGGGCAGTAATTCCGCCGTGGAATTTTCCCATGGCGATCCTGGCGGGGATGACGTTAGCCTCGATCGTATCCGGCAACGCGGTGGTGTTGAAGCCCTCGAGTGATTCGCCCGCCGTCGGCTACAAGTTCTTTGAAGCGCTGGAGCAGGCCGGAATGCCGGCGGGCGTCGTTAACTTCTGCCCTTGCCCGGGCGGCTCGGTGGGAGACGTTCTGGTCGGCCATCCGCGCACCCGCTACGTGGCGTTCACCGGCTCGAAAGACGTAGGACTGCACATCAACGAACTGGCTGCGAAGACGGCCCCGGGGCAGATCTGGATCAAGCGCGTCGTGGCGGAAATGGGCGGCAAGGACTCCATCATTGTGGACAGCGAGGCGGACCTCGAGGCGGCCGTCGAGGGTGTGACCATCTCGGCGTTTGGCTATCAGGGCCAGAAGTGTTCCGCCTGCTCGCGGGCCATCGTGGACGAGAAGCTCTATGACGCCTTCCTGGAGAAATTGAAGGCCCGCGTGGAGAAGATCAAGGTCGGGCCGCCGGTGGATCCCGAGGTCTTCATGGGTCCGGTCATTAACGCCAGCTCCAAGAAATCGATCCAGGAATACATCGAAATCGGCAAGAAGGAAGGCCGGCTCATTACGGGCGGTGGCGAGGTCCCGGGACCGGGCTACTTCCTCCAGCCCACCGTCCTCGCCGATATTCCACCCAAGGGCCGCATCGCCCAGGAAGAGATCTTTGGCCCGGTCCTGGCAGTGATCAAGGCCAAAGACTTCGACGAGGCGCTGGAGATCGCCAATAACACCGAGTACGGTCTGACTGGGGCTGTGTACTCGAAAAACCGCCAGAAGCTGGACAGGGCCGCGCAAGAGTTTTTCGTGGGCAACCTCTACCTCAACCGTAAATGCACGGGCGCGCTGTGCGGCGCGCATCCCTTCGGCGGCTTCAACATGTCCGGGACGGACTCCAAGGGGGGAGGCCAAGACTACCTGCTGCTGTTTACGCAGGCGAAGACCATCACCGAGAAGGTGACGCTGTAATAGTGAGGCAAGCCGCGGGGCTAATTACGTAGCTTTCGGTCCTATGGCGAGTCCGGCAACAGCCTGTTTCGTAAGAGTTGCTTTCTTTTCTCGAAGTCGTAAAATGCGGCTGCACCGTCCACGAAACTTATCCCGTCTGCTATCCTGGGTTTGGGGCGGTTGAGACCAACGCATGAATGAGCAACCCGGACTACTCGAACGCATGGGCCCGCAGGCCCGCCTTCAGTCGGAACTCACGAAGCTCGACTCGCAGAACCGCGATGTGTGGGTGCTGATCGCCTTCGGGGCCGCGGTGCTGGTGCTGGGTGCACTTTCCCTGCTTTCACCCGGCAGCTTCTGGCAACAGAACGCCCTGGAGCTGAAAATCCCGCCGCAGGTCCTCTTCGTCACCATGATGATCGTGATGGTGCTGGGCCTTTACATGGTGCGGCGCGAACTGGAAGTGCGGAAGCTACGCCTGTTGAACGTGCAGCACGCACTGGCCGCCCAAATGGAGCTCTCCGCGAGCATGGTGGACTCGTTGACCAACGTCTTCAGCCGCAGTTTCCTCCGCGAGCTGTTGCAGGGCGAGATCTCGCGCGCCGAACGCAACAACCGGCCCCTCGGGCTGATCATGTGCGACGTGGACAATTTCAAACAGGTGAACGACCGCTACGGCCACCTGATGGGCGATTACGTCCTGGCGCAAATCGCCGCCATCCTCAAGGCCTGCGTGCGGGGTTCGGATTACGTGGTCCGCTACGGTGGCGACGAGTTTCTGCTGGTGCTTTCGGAGACGGACGAGCCGGGATCCCGGATTGTCATGAGCCGCATCCGGCAGAAAGTGGCGGATTGGGATCGCGCCAACCGCCTGGGGGAGCTTTCCATCGGCATCAGCCTGGGACTGCATCAGCACGTGCCGGGGGAGTCCGTCGAGCAGTCGGTCGCCGAAGCCGACGCGCGCATGTACGCCGACAAACAAGTCCCCCGCAACAAAGGTGCCGTAGCGACCACCACGCCCACGCCGCACGCATGATTGTGGGGTACCCATGGTCAGTCAATCGGCACATGAGAGCAGTCCGCTGCACGACCTGATCCTACCGTAGCAACGTAAGTTTTGCGGAAGTGCTTGAATAGTCCCCGGTTCACTCTGTAGGATAGGTGGCAGAGTTAGAGCGCACGCCATGTCCGTGAAAACCGCAGCCCCCACTGTCGCGAAGGGGAGCCAGAACAGACTCCTTCCGAGCGACCGAACAGCGCATGATTGGTATTGATTCGTGCTGTCATTTCCTCCGCATCTGGTCCGTGAATACCTTGAACGGTTTGGTGTCACCGGCAGGAATACCGTCTTAGATCCGTTTTGTGGAACTGGGACCACGCTGGTTGAGTGCAAGAAACTAGCCATCTCCGCGATCGGGATTGAAGCTCATCCGATGGCGCCAGTCGTGTGAAAACGAACGGGCAAGTTGACTGACCTGCCCCCGTTTTCTGTACCAATCATAATGTGAGTCTCCGGG
>Ga0315282_10009539_pt1 | contig 15424 bp, 15 predicted proteins | sample YL17G07_20_MG_FD_203693 | JGI IMG/M metagenome (GOLD analysis project Ga0315282, IMG submission 203693) | Sediment microbial communities from Yellowstone Lake, YNP, Wyoming, USA - YL17G07_20 | ecosystem: Environmental > Aquatic > Freshwater > Lake > Sediment | place: USA: Wyoming | collected... | reverse complement strand
TGCAAATAACCATAACTTCGAAGCTTTTCGGTTATAAACTCTTCTTCACGGCCTTTAGGCGCCATCTTAGCTAGAAAGGTCAGCAGATTATATGGCACGTTAATGCTTGGTTTTGCGGGAGGCTTCAAGCTCCAGCAATACTCGTATAAACCTCTAAGCTTAGCCAGTTCCTTCTCGTCCTTTAGCGTTTCTCTTCCGAAGTATAAGTCTTCTAAATAGTCCATTTCATTCATATATGCGGGTATGTCTGTCACATCTAACGTACGGGCTCCAACGAACCTTTTCAGCAATAGCAACATGAGCGACTGGGGGGAACCATATTTAAACCATGTCTGTGGAGTAAAAACTATTCCAGCTGATTTCGAGAGTCTTTTGCCACTTTTGTTTAGGAACAATTCGTATTTTGCGTGGCATGGCGGTTCCCAATTAAATATTTCCCGGCATATGCGATCGTTTACGCGCGCAGAATCAGCAACTTCCTTTCCATAAGCTTCAAACCTTATGTCTAAGGCTTTCCATCTGACTGCAAACTCTCCCTTCCAATTGAGCTTACCCTCACCTTTCCTGTAGTCTACCTCACCTTTATGTCCGCAGCCTTCAAGCCACCGCCCCTTAACCTCCATCCCTTCACATACATAGAGAATTTTGTTTTCTTTCGGAAGAAACTCGTAGGCTTTGGTCGTGTATATGCGCCCACAATTTTCGCAAACAGCAAAATAGGGCAGAGCCTCCAAAAACTTTTCTTGCCCAACCTCTTCATTAACTATTTCTCCCACCCTCTTAGCCTTCAAAAGTATTGTTTTAATTTCCGCGTTGAACAAGCCTTTTCTGTATGCTTCCGCGCCAGACATGAACTTGTACTCTATTCCGCACTTGTCTAGGGCTTCAAGAAGCAGCAAGGTCATGTGTTCACCATAGCTTTTGTGGCATCCGTAAAGGTCGGGGATGTCAGTTACTGGGCGTCCTAAATCCTTTTCCAAAGATTTTGGCAATCCTGCTGGAACTTTTCTTAATCCGTCTTTGTCGTCTGCAAAGGCAACGAGTTCAGAATTGAAACCTTGCTCTCTAAGTGCCAAAGTAACAGCAAAAGATCTGGCTGCGTCGCTTAGATTACCGATGTGAGGAAAGCCAGATGCCGCTATTCCCATCTCAGTTCTTATCAGGTCTAAGCCTCTGCCCAGCTTCCGCTCCCTCTCAATTACTCTTGCAGCCATCTTGTCATACCATGTGCCGCGGCCGATTATTTTCTCGCTCATAACATGCCTAGCCCCTACAAAACATTAATCATCCTGCATATAAAAAATGTTTAGAAATTATAGAACCTATTTTCTCAATTTTCATTTTCAGATTTTGTAAACGCATTGTGGTTGCATCTAAAGCTTCGTCAAAATATTCCAAATTCGGTGGAGGGAATATCGCCTTTTATAGCCGTTCCAGTTGTTCCATCTATCCATAGCTGATAGGTTTTACCTTTGTACTCGTATTTTATGAGCCAAATTGGAGCATGTAGGTAAACAGTCTGGTCCATTTTCATTTCGCGTTTCATTTCAATGATTTTGTCCACGTCTTGCTGAGCGAGATAACGATGAAGCTCTTCGATTTGTTGCTTTGCCATTTCGACTGCTTCATCTTTTTCAACTTCACTGTTGAGGATTTTGGCGAAACCTTCTATTTTCCTAAAGTCATATGGAATCTTGCCTTCCAACGGCACATTATATTCCCTTGTTGGAAATTCTGTCGCCTTCCTTGCCAGAACAAGCCAATCGTATTCCTTCTCGATTTTTCCTTCTTTGACAACAGACGGTGTTATACGCTCAAATATCCCCTTATAGTTGCTTGTGACTTCTACTGATACAACCCAGAAAGGCAAGTAAATCAAGTTTTTCTCCATGATTTTTGATTTCCTAGCCAGATCTGAAGGCTTCAAAAAGCCCGCACGCATCCAGTTTTTAATAGACTCTTCTATTTGTGTTGGGTCATACTTGTTCAGTAACATGGAGTGTTCGAAAGTGAAGGCGCTTCCAGTTTCTATCACAACTGTGTAGCCACAATATTTACAAGTCGCTATTATTTCCCCAGGCTCAAAAGATATCGGCGCCCCGCAATGGGAACAACTTATCTCTGAAACTATGGACATGGGTTTTACGCCTTTGGTTTTTCCCGCTTTATTATTTCTCTAGCTACAATAACGCCTGAGGCTGAAGCTTGGACTAGGCCCCTTGTAACGCCTCCTCCATCACCGTTAGTGAATAAGTTGCGAATTTTGGTTTCTAGACAGTTGCTTAATTGTAGTCTTGAGGAGTAGAATTTTACTTCAATGCCATAGAGAAGCGTGTCTCTTGAATGAATTCCTGGAGCGATTTTGTCTAGAGCGTGAAGCATCTCCCTTATGTCAGCTAAATAGCGGTATGGCAAGACGAAGCTTAAGTCGCCTGGCGTGGCGTTTTTCAACGTAGGAGACACTACGCTTCTGGCGATCCGTTCATGTGTTGATCTTCTTCCAGATTCTAAATCGCCTAGTCGTTGTATCATTACGCCTCCGCTAAGAAGATTTGAAAGCCTAGCAAGATATTTTCCGTAGGCTATTGGTTCTTTGAAGGGTTCGGTGAATGATGTGCTAACCAGAATGGCGAAGTTGGTGTTTTCTGTTTTTCTCTCTGCGTAGCTTTCGCCATTAACAGTTAAGACTCCGTTGTAGGATTCAGTTATCACCTCGCCGTAAGGTGCAACGCAGAAGGTGCGAAGTTGATCGTCAAAAGATTTTGAATAGTAAATAAGTTTCGGCTCATAGAGAACGCTGGTTAAGTCTTCCATAACTGAAGCCAAAACTTCAACCCGTAATCCAACGTCAATCGGGTTGTTGAGGGTTTTTAAACCTAAGGCTTGGGCTTCTGATTGAAGCCATTCAGCCCCGCTTCTGCCAGGTGCAACAATCACATATTTCCCAAAGAATTTTTCGCCGTTTACGGTTTCAACACCTTCAACGGCGCCATTTTTCACTATAAGCCCTTTAACGTCTGTTTTGGGTTTAAATTCAACTTTGCTGTTTAATTCTTGGCGCATTTTTCTAAGCGTTTGGGCACATCTCTCCGTGCCCATGTGGCGGATTTTTTGGCGAATAAGTTTTAAGCCTGCCAGAGATGCTTTTCGCTCAATCTCTTCAATCTTTTCAATGTCGGTTCCGTAAATATGTTCAGTTGCTCCAAACTTTAAGTAAATCTCATCTACGTGGTTCACGAGTTCTCCAAGTTCTTTAGAAGAAACGTACTGGTTAAGCCATCCGCCTACTTCGGTGGATAATGTGAGTTTTCCGTCGCTGAATGCTCCTGCCCCTCCCCACCCAGACAAGAGAAGGCATGGTTCGCAGTGAACGCATTCGAATCCGCGGCTTGCTGGACATTTACGTTGGTTGATGTCTGGTCCTCTGTCTAGCATGAGAATGTTCAGATTGTTTTTTTCTGTTAGTTCTAGGGCTGAGAATATTCCTGCTGGTCCGGCTCCGACGATTATTATATCATACTTCAAAGGGCTTGTTCTCCTGAAACCCAGAAGTAGATGTGACAACTTGCATATATTTTTAGCGAGCAAGCTAATGTCGAAAAGCGGTCTAGTCTTAGAAGCTCGTTACTTTTGTACGTGGGGCACGAGGCAGAGAAATTTCAAGGTCGTTTTGCCGTTGTTTTTGAGTTGATGTTTTTCGTTAGGTGAAATGTAAATGACGTTGCCAGCGTTAATCTTTTTTTCTCCTTCTTCACTGACTGCGAGTCCTTCGCCTTCTAAGATGAAGACTTCATGTTCCCAAGGGTGGCTGTGAAATGGACTGTGGCCTTTTGGCTCCATCTCGAAAAGTCTCATTGCAAAGTTTGGGGCGCCCATTTCTTTTGTGATGAGCCATCGCACTTTTAGTTTTGAGGCTCCTTCGTCTGCATTCTTTGCTTCAACATTCTGATAATGGAACACTTTCATTCAGTATACCCCTTAAATCAGAAATAGAAGATACTTTTATGCTTGCATATTAATCTTTTATTGCTTCTAATAAACCTAAGCGGCAATATCTCCCGAAGTCTGCTATTCTATGTCAGAAATCCTTTTGCTCCAATGAAACATTAGTTAAGGAATTACTTAAAGACTGATAGAAGTGTCTTCTATTTTCGTTGTTCTCTTTTCTTCATTTCATTGTAGAGATACTCGAACCACTCATAGGCTGCTGGAGAATTCCAGTGTTTTCTGCTGTCTTCCACTAAAGGCTTCATTTTTTCCCATGACATTTTAATTGGCGTAGTGAAAAGGTCGTCAACAAGTTGAAATGTCCACAAGTTTTCTCTTCAAGAGAATGCCTATTCCTTCAAAGAATGTGCCGATTTCCACTGTTTCTGCCCAACCATACTGTCTGCCATAATCATCGAAACCCTTGTATTCCCTAGCCATGAGTTTCCAAACTGCTTCTTGGAATTCTCTGCTACCGAAATTTGAATACAGTCTCATTATGAGGTCTGTTTGTCTGATTCTGTTCTGATGTCTAATCTGTAGAACATAATAGGTGGCTGCAACCAATACACCTGCAGACGCAATCGTTATAGAAACTGTCTGAATGTCAACCATTCTTAACACTTCCAGTTTACAGTCTGTTTCGGTTCAGCTATAACTTTTTCCGCAAGATCAAAACTGGCTTAGAAGTCCCAGAACCCTTTCTTCTTTTTCTTCTTGCCAGCATCTTTTCGCTTCTTTCTCCAAGTGCCAGACTTGGTTCTCTCTCGTTCCTTTTCCCATTTTCCTCTTTTTACTTAGCGCGCGCGCTAACAATCCATTAGTATCCGTCAAACATCTTTTGGCACCATTTTTAGAGACGGTAAATGTTGTTTCGGCGCCATTCAACATCTTTGCGTGACTAAACAAACGGCAATAGTCACGCTATACTACAGGCAAAAAGCCAATCTTGATTCACATCAACATCGAAAAGTCGCCATCCCAAAACGTAGACGGAGAACCTCACGTAACAGTCGCTCACAGTCTAGAAGAAGCCTAAATGTTGCTTGAAGTTGGCTTTGAACACGTAACCAAATAGATGGAGCCAAACTCTTCAGAAACCGCAAGCAAAAACAAGAAACAGTCTTCTATTGCTGTACTTAGTCTTTTATGGCTTCTATGAGGCTCATCACATTCCACAATTTAACCCGCGTATAAGGCGGCATATTCGGATCCTGCAAAATCTCATCCAAAATCGAAATAACATTCGAAGCCCTAACAGCAGGCGTAAACTCACCCGACTGCAAAGCCTCCATAGAATCCTTCGCCGCTCTCCTAATGTTCCTAGGCGTCGTATTGTCTTCAGAAACCCCGCCAAGCACAACAAGTGCCTGTTTTATCTTCTCTTCATATTCCTCCATCTTCTTCTTTCTAACCGTATCTGCCACCCCGCATAATTGCATTATAATCAAGTTATTATATGCTTTATACTATTTTACTTTGAGGTTTTAAAACTTGCCACAAGAAAACACTGAAGAAAAACACATTAAACGAATGGCTGATCAGCTGCGACAAGGCTCGACTTTGACGGATTTAGCTTGCCCTGCCTGTTCCTCCCCACTTTTCAAACTAAAAAGCGGAGACATCTGGTGCGCAAAATGCGAAAAAAAAGTCATAATAGTGAAAGAAGGAGAAGACCCAACAAAAATAACAAGCCACATGGTTTTAGACACACTTGAGGCAACACTCCTAACGAAGGTGCAAGAAATACAAAACAAAATGCAACACGAAGAACGCATAGAAGAACTACAAAAACTAGGCACAGCGCTTTCAGGACTGCTTGAAAACCTCGAAAAAATAAAAAAAATCAAAAGAATCTAGGCGGAATCCCTATAATGCTTGGACTGTACGAGAATTTTCCGAAAACTGTTCATAAAACAGCATTTTTTGCTGCTTTAATTTCAAACAAGAGATTACAACAAGCATTAATACAAACGTTCCAAAAAATAAATAATGAAAACTTCAATTTAGAAGAAATCGCCAACCCGTCCGTGCCCCAATGCACGGTAATTTTGGAATTTGGAATAGCCGAAGCCAACAACTTCAACTATTTAGACAATGAAGAGACAAATAAAATGGTAAAAATTATACAGAAAAAACCCTTTCAAGTCATGGATTTCTTTTGTGCTCTGCGCTATTATAAAATGCAAAATGGAAAGAAAACTCCGCTAAGATTCGATTATTACATGATACGCTTCATATTTAACAAGGACTCAATGGAAATACAAATTTTCCATGAAAGAGGACCAAGATACGTATCACCCGAAGATATCGCCAACTTTGTCGTCAATGAAATCGGCAAAACTTTTTCCAGAAAAATATTAAAAACAGTTAAGCCTTTTTAACCTCTCTTTTCCAAAAATCTTAGAACAACTTTTAAAATATCATCGGCAACTTCCTTCGTAGACTTGTTCCCGTCTATTCTAACAAGCTTCCCTTTTTCAACAAATTTTACATAGACTTCACGCACTTTCCGCTGAGTTTCCAAGTTTTCCATAACCGACTTTTTGGGCTTCAATCTTTTGATTACAGCCTCAGGTTCAACATCAACGAAAATTGCTAGGTCTGGCCGTATTGCGTGCTCGTTTATCATTTCAATCCATTTTAAATCGAGCCCAGTCGCCCCTTGATAAGCTAAGGATGAATAAACATAACGGTCAGAAACAACAATTTTTCCCTCATTTAAGGCAGGAATTACTTCTCTTTCCACATGCTCGAAACGGTCAGCCGCGAACAACAACGCCTCAACGATTGGGAAAGTTCGTTTTTCACCGTGTAAACAGTATTTTTGAATGAACTTTCCAATTTTCCCGCGGCTTGGTTCTGCAGTATAGACTGCGTCCCAACCCATTTTCCTCAGTTTTCTCACAAGAAGTTTAGTCTGTGTTGTTTTCCCGCAACCGTCCAACCCCTCAACACAAATGAAGAGCCCTTTCCCTTTCATCTCATCAACCTTAGTGTTTTAGGCGTTAGGCATTATAAGAGTGAAGCTGCATTAATAATTATTCCAAAAGTGTCGGGGAAACAGCTTATGCCTAGAAATTATTGGGGTGAAATAAAAGACCCCGTGCACGGATACGTCTACATAACTGAAGGGGAAAAAGAAATTATCGACTCTTTCCCATTCCAGAGACTACATAGACTACGCCAACTGGCAGGTGCAGAATACGTTTATCCCGGGGCAAACCACACGCGTTTTGAACATTCTATCGGCGTCCTGTATTTGGCGGGCAAGGTTGCGGAAAACCCCAATATTGCCCGAAGCACAAGCGAAGACGAAGCAGAAATGGTTAGGATTGCGGCTTTGCTTCATGATGTCGGACATGGACCCTTCTCGCATGTTTTTGAATATTTACTCGATAAAGAGCTGGGGAAGACGCATGAAGACATGACACATTGGGTGATCACAAACAGCGAATTAAAAGAAATACTTAACAAAATTGGATATAACTCGAGAGAAATAGGAAAACTGGCAATAGGCACTCTTCACAAACCCAAAAAGGCTTTCCTAGACCAAATAATAAGCAGCGCCGTTGACGTAGACAAACTAGACTTCGTCGTACGCGACACACATCACACAGGTGCCGAATACGGCTACATCGACATTTTCCGACTAATCCATGCCCTAGACGTTCTAGGCGAAAACTTGGCAGTGGATTTGGGCGCACTTTCAGCCCTTGAATCTTTTATAATAGCCCGAATAGAATCCTTCAAAAGCATATATTTCCACCGTGTTGGAAGAGCAGCACAAATAATGCTCGCCACAGCTATGGAAAAAGCAAACGAAGAACTCGGCTTAACAAGTTTCAAGACTCCAGAAGAGTACCTAGCCATGGATGACTATACAGTGTGGACCAAACTGAAAAACTGCAAAAAATCAAGCGGAATCATAAAAAACCTTGAAAGGAGAAAAATGCTCAAATGCGTCTATGAAAGAACCTTTTACGAAAAAGACGCCATGATTTCAAACATTTTCAGCCAAGAGACGCATAGAAAACAGCTACAAGCAGACATTTCGAAAAAGGCAGGAGTCGGAACAGAGGCAGTGATAATCGACGTGCCCACGGTTCCATCCGTCCCATATCATCATTCAGTTCTCATGGAACCCATGGAAATCCCAGTGTTCTATAAGACACGGGAAGGCAAAAGAGTTCTACAACGTTTAAGCGAAATTTCAAAGATTTTTGAAGTTCTAAAGGGCTTCATGAACATATTACGCGTCTACACAGATGAGGAAAACCGTGAAAAAGTCAGCAATGCAGCGTCAAAAATTTTAGGTGATATTCCCGCATCAGCAAAAATATCATATTAAAGTGCGTAAAATGCAGCCAATAACATTAAGGGGAAGAGCAATCGTAGAGGGACATTGCAAAGCCGAAGCCCTAGTGTCCACAAAGCCCATAAGCTTTTTGGGAGGAGTTGACCCGGCTGATGGCAAAGTATCCGAGAAAAACCATGACTTATGTGGCGAATGCATTAAAGATAAGGTTCTATGTTTTCCACATGGACACGGCTCAACCGTAGGCAGTTACGTGTTATATTCTTTAGCAAAGAAAAAGTTGGCGCCAAATGCCATAGTCAATCAGAAAGCTGACCCGGTTGTTGTGGTTGGAGCTATAATCGCTGATATTCCCATGATCGACCAAATAGACATAAAGCAGATCAAGACTGGTGATTTAGTTGAGGTTGATGCCTACAATGGTTTCGTTAAGATTTTGAAAAGAAAGGAGAGCTGAATAGGCATGTACTTGACGAAAGAGGAAGAGCGCATCTGCGACGGTGAGTTTGGCTGGGCAAACCAAATATGCATGAAGATACTTGTCCGCTTGGGCGAACTCTTCAACGCAACAAGGCTAATTCCGATAAACTCCGCACATGTTTCAGGAGTTTCATACAAAACCCTAGGTGATGCCCCATCAGATTTCCTAGAAGCACTAGCGAATGCCGATGCAAAGGTAAAAGTCAAAGCAACACTAAATCCGCAAAGTTTTGACAGGGAATATCTGTACAAAAAGCTGCCACCAGATCTGTGCCAAAAACAGTCAGATATTATGACATATTTTGAGAAAATGGGTTTTACTGAATCGTTAACATGTACACCATACTACTTGGAAAACCCAAAGAGAGGTTCGCACCTGGCCTGGGCTGAGTCTTCAGCCGTAGTTTACACTAATTCTGTCATTGGAGCATGGACAAACCGCGAAGGAGGACCAAGCGCTCTAGCAGCAGCACTAATCGGGAAAACACCAGACTATGGAATGCACAAAGCTGAAAATCGCCAACCAAAAGCGTTGGTAAAACTGGAAAAGCAGTTGCAAAGCGAAGTAGAATTTGGCGCTCTAGGAATTTTTTTGGGCAAAATTTTGGAAGACAAAATCCCAATAATCCAAGACTTACAAAATGCTTCAGAAGACAATTTAAAACAGTTGGGTGCTGCTCTTGCGTCAACAGGTATGGTTAACATGTTCTGCCGTGAAAATAGAGGCGTGAAATTTAACGAAATCGAAAAAATAAACGTGGAAACTAAAGACATAAAGCAGACAATCGAAAACTTGACTACGACCTCAACGCAAGAGCCAGACCTAGTCTTTGTTGGGTGCCCTCATTGCTCATTAAACGAAATCAAGCAGGTTGCAGAGTTAATAGGCAGTGGAAAGGTGAAGGATGGAACAGAATTTTGGGTTTGCACTTCACGCCATATCAAGGAAAAGGCTAGAAAATATGTGGAAAAAATAGAGAAAAGCGGAGGCCATGTACTTACAGACACGTGCGCAGTAGTCACGTGGACTGACAAACTTGGAATAAAAACGATAATGACGAACTCTGCAAAAACAGCCCACTACGCGCCAACATTGAACAAAGCAGAAACCATACTTGCACCATTGAAAGAGTGTTTAAAAACAGCCTTTAAGGGATAAGATTTATTCGAATGAAGACATATTTTGCATGATGCTCCGGAAAAAAGTGGCTCCGGTAGAAGAGCCAAAAAGACGGCTCTACCGAATATAGCCCGGTCAAGTATTCCGGCCTTTCGAGCCGAAGACGCGGGTCCGAATCCCGCCCGGAGCACTACTCTCACTCCTTTATCTATCATTTGCAAAAACTCATATACAAGCTGCTCCTATCCAATACTCTTCACTCTTCAAGGCGAATGAGTTATGACGGAGAGAGTTTTTTCAAGTTATAAGAAACTCATGGAAAAAGTTAAGTACCTAATAATTCTGCAGTCAGCCGAAGCCATTGTCCATTGGGATATGGAAACAATGATGCCACCAAAAGCAATAAAATTGCGAAGCCAACAACTAGCATTGCTTAGCCGCATTGAACATAAGATGAGCACAGACCCAGAAATAGGAACTTTATTGGAAGGGATTATGCGACATCCGGGATATGATAAGCTGGATTATGTTCAGAAGAGAAACGTATACTTAATAAAGAAACAATATGACGAACAAACAAAGCTTCCTGAAGAACTTGTTGCAGAAATTGCAAGACAAGAAGCTATAACCGTGGATGTTTGGAAGAAAGCTAAGGCGGCTAAAAATTTTTCCATGTTCAGGCCTGAACTTGAAAAACTCGTTGAATTAAAAAAGAAGGCTGCAGAAATCTTAATGGAAGTAAAGGAAACTGCAACACCATACGATGCGTTAATAGACATTTTCGAACCAAAAATGACAGCCAAAACAATCACCGAAGTTTTTGACGAATTAAGAGAAGGCTTGGTTTCGCTACTGAGGAAATGCGAAGCCTCCAAAAAACAACCAGACATAAGCATTCTAAAAGGTAAAGTTCCAATAGACATACAACGCAAGATTTCCAAAGCACTTGCAGAATTTGTCGGATATGATGTAGAGTCAAAAGAGTCAGGGGGCAGAATTGACGAAACTGAGCATCCCTTCACAACTGGTTATTACGATGATGTGCGAATAACAACACACTACCACGAAGATTACCTCGCATCTTCACTATTTTCAGTGCTGCATGAGGCTGGACATGCTATCTACGAACAAAACCTAAAACAAGAATGGATGTATTTACCCATCGGAACAGGCTGCTCTTCAGGCTTTCATGAATCGCAATCCCGCTTTGTGGAAAACATTATTGGACGTTCTCGCGAATTCTGGGTTTATTTCCTACCAAAACTGAAAGAAGTTACAGGCAATATTCTTTCAGACGTAGACTTGGACAAGTTTGTCAATGCAGTCAACCAAGTCAAACCTTCCAAGATTCGCGTTGAAGCAGACGAAGTCACCTATTGTCTCCACATAATTATAAGGTTCAATATTGAACGAGACTTATTTGCCGGCAAAATAATGGTGAAAGAACTCCCAGAAATATGGAATCAAAGCTACACAGACTATCTTGACGTGAAGATTGAAAACAATTCTGAAGGCGTAATGCAAGACACCCACTGGGCCAGCGGATTATATGGCTATTTCCCAAGCTATGCATTAGGCAACATCTACAGCGGACAAATCCTCGCCACAATGCAGAAAGACCTACCAAACTGGAAAAAACAAATCGAAAAAGGAAACTTCAGCCCTGTAAAAAATTGGCTAATCAAAAACGTTCACACATACGGAGACCTCTATGACCCCCCAGACCTCATCAGAAAAATCACAGGAAAAGAACTAAACGTCAAACCATACTTAAACTATCTGAATGAAAAATATTCGAAACTTTACGGTTTCTAACGCTCTCCTTTTTTCCTTATACTCTCACACACTTTAAAAACTATTTCCGCAAAAAAACCGCCGATCATAAGAGAAAAACCTGTCCAACCAATAACTGCATTATAGTAATTAGCACCATACAAAAACAGAATCATACCTATTACAATTACACATACGCATACTATTTCTTTCCACGACATCAAACAAACTCCAAATGTTGAGTCTAAGCCTTTTAGCCCCTTAAACATATAGACTTGCCGATGGAAAGAATAGTGCTTATTGGCGGAAGACGCAACACATAGTGCCATAATATGCAGGAAAGTTCGATCTTCAGAACCATTGCCGACAATTCTGGGCCAAACTCTTATTTCATTTTCAGCATATTATTTGAGTTCCGACAGTTTTATATACAACTTTGAACAAAATACTGTACGTGGCGATTCAAAATGTCGGAACTTAACATCAAAAAGCCGGCGACAAGGGAAGAACTGATCAAAATATTGACGGATGCCGCTAAAAAAGAAGTCGAAGCTCGTGGTCTTCTGAGGAGAAAACCGACAAAACCTACAATTTCAGGAACAGCTAAATTTTTGAACATACATAGGGACACGCTTTATACGTGGCTTAAGGAATTCAATGTCGATTTCGATGAGGTTTCTGATGGAATATCGGCAAATTTTTTGTCGGAGGCTGTCGAAGTGCCTCGAAAATACGCGTATTTGATTGGTGAGGCTCTTGTAGGAGAAGGTAATGAAGTTGCACATATTGACCTTTTGATAGGCGACAAAGAGGGGCCTGTCGGAGAGGCTTTTGCGGCTGGCATGTCCAATCTTTCTGTTGGGCATACGCCTTTACTGGCGGTTATAAGACCTAATCTTCCTCCCAAACCTTATACGTTGCTTGTGCCAAAAGTCACTATCAAGAACTTTGAAGACATAGGCAAAATTTTTGGTCCAGCACAAGCTGCGGTGGCGAAGGCTGTTGCAGACTCTGTGGAGGAAGAAATCATCCCTAAAGATAAAGTGGATGACTGGGTCATAGTATGCAGTGTCTTTGTTCACCCACAAGCGAGCGACTTTCGCAGAATATACCATTACAACTACAGCGCAACCAAGTTAGCCTTAAAAAGAGCTCTAGCGAAGTATCCGACACTGGAAAAAATCTTCTATGATAAGGACAGAGCTAAACATCCGATAATGGGATTCAGAGTGCCACGCCTCTGGAGACCGCCATACTTGCAAATTTCGCTCGACATACCGGATTTAGAAAGGACAAAGAAAATCATGGCTCAAATTCCCAGAAGCGACAGAATAATACTAGAGGCGGGAACTCCCCTCATTAAAAGGTATGGAACAAAGGTGATAAGCGACCTAAGAGAAGTTGCCAAAGACATATTCGTCATTGCAGATTTGAAAACTTTAGATGTCGGAAAGGTTGAAGTAGATTTAGCCTATGAGGAAACCGCCGACGCGGTAGTTGCTGCCGGATTGGCGCCATATGAAACGCTTGACTCTTTCATCCATGAAGCAAAAAGGCTTGCAATATATGCTGTAGTCGATATGCTAAACGTGGAAGACCCCATTAAAAAGCTGAAACCACTAAAAGAATTTCCAGATGTGGTCATCTTACACAGAGGAATAGATGAAGAAACGGGAAGAGCAATTGGATTGGAGCAGATCCAGGAAATACGGCAAACTTTTAAGGATAAGCGATTTTTAATCGCAGTGGCGGGCGGAATAGTACCAGAAACAGCCAAAGAAGCATTGGAAAAAGGTGCCGACATAATTATTGTTGGAAGGTACGTGACACAGTCGAAAGACATTGAACGAGCCGTAAGAGACTTCCTTGAGTTAACACCTGAAATGCGAGAAGATGTCGACTTATTTAGAGTGCACGTAGAATAACAGGTTTGAAACGCCCGCTTCCACGGGCTTCCCCATTTTTCTTTCAAGCAAAGAACTTGAAGGCGACATAAGCTGAGAAGAAGACTACGCCTGCCACTGCAAACACGAGGAGAAAGCCGAAAGTCTGCGCGATGAATGGGCCGATGAAGGAACCGAATGCTCCGCCCACGCCAATTAGAGCGTTGAACACGCCTGCTTTTCCTGCAGGGATGAGTTCCATAGACAGTGAAAGCATATAGACGAGAAACACGGCGTTTGCAAACCCTAGCAGCGCCAAGATCGTCGTTGTCAGTATCACGTTATACGAAGGCATCCCCAACCCTGCAATCAGCAAGAAAGCAAGCAAGCTTCGAAACATCACGATCCTGCCTACGCCAGTCTTTCCAGTTGATCGAGTAGACCTGCTGCCTGCCAAGAAATACCCTCCAACGCCTCCGGCTGAATTCAGAACAAAGATTGCGAAAACAAGACTGGCAGATAGACCCGCCCCGCTGACGATGTTGGAAACGAAAATCGGCATAGGCGTGAAGAGTATGCTTGTGGCTAACGAAAAAAGAACTAGGCCGCCGCAGAAAAGGCCAACGTTCTCTTTCTTCAGCCTTTCGCTCACTGATATTCCATCCAATAGTCTGGATGCTAGGAATACACCTCGAGACGTGAAGTCTATCGTCCTCTCCAAGCCGACTAGGCCTCTTTCAAAAACCAAAAGCGGGTCTGTGACCAAAATCACAGATAGTACAAAAGCTGTTAGATTCAGTCCAGCGCATGTGAGCAACGTGGTTGCTGGACCGAACCCGTAGGCTGACATGAAAAATCCTAGAAGCAGCCCGATGAGCCATCCAACTTCTGTGAAGCCCTCGTAGAATGCAAATGCCCTCTCCCAGTCCTCGCGAGAGTACAGTTCGGCTATCAGAACGTTTTTCGGAGCTTCATGAGCGACGTGAAGAATCGACATGACTGAGTAGAGAATTATCAATAGGTTAACGTCTTTTGTAAGAGTGAAAAGGTAGAGGAAAGCAGTTGAGGCCAGAAACGAGATGAGAATGTAACGCTTGTAACGTCTCGTCTTGTCACACACGTAACCCCAAAAGAAGGATGCAGGAATCACTAAAAATAGGGCAACAGCAGACATTATCCCTATGTCAACCAACGATCCGCCCATAGCTATTACATACAATGGAAGGAAAACCGACAGTAAACCAAAAGCCATTTCGTGAAAGAAGAAACCCAGCCGCCACATAGCCAGAGAACGATTCCAAAGCTGAATTAAAACCTTTACCCGTTGGATTCTAATTTTGTCTGAAGAATCCGTTAAGTTTTCATAAATCCTTAATAGAGAGACATTTAACTTTCATAACACCATTGGAGCGCTATCATTCATGGCTAAGTTAAAAATAATCGTATCAGACCCTGAAACAGGAACTTCAAAAGTAGTTGAACCCGAAGAAACGCGTGCCGCTCCGTTAATTGGAAGAAGAATAGGCGAAGTGATAGATGGGTCGGTAGTGGATCTGCAGGGTCATAAGGTGCAAATAATGGGTGGCTCTGACAAAGACGGATTTCCAATGAGACGAGACGTTCATGGTGGTGTCCGACGGAGAGTGATATTAAGTGGAGGAGTTGGCTTTAACCCTCAAAACGAGGGCGAGAGAAGGCGTAAAACAGTTCGTGGAAATGTAATAACAGACGAGATCGTGCAGTTAAACATGAAAATCGTGGAGAAACCAAAGCAACCTAAAGAAAGTAAGAAAACGAAAGAAAAGAGAGAAAAAGAAAAGCTTGAAAAAGAGACTGAGCCAGAAGCTCAAACAGCAATAAGCA
>Ga0315282_10009538_pt1 | contig 15424 bp, 14 predicted proteins | sample YL17G07_20_MG_FD_203693 | JGI IMG/M metagenome (GOLD analysis project Ga0315282, IMG submission 203693) | Sediment microbial communities from Yellowstone Lake, YNP, Wyoming, USA - YL17G07_20 | ecosystem: Environmental > Aquatic > Freshwater > Lake > Sediment | place: USA: Wyoming | collected... | reverse complement strand
GAGAAGACGGCCGCATCCGCGGACAGGGGCTTTGATCTGTCCATCGATGTTTTTGAGGCCATGAACGGCGCCATCTTCGGAGGGAGCAACCAGCGGGCCATCGAAGACTGGTTCCATCTCCTCTGCCGCGGATATTTTATCCCGATCGTCGGCTCTTCGGATGCCCATTGGACGGACGGAAATGAACCCGGCTACTCGCGAACCTGCGTTTTCATGGGGCCGGCCAAAGAAAAAGATGTAGATTTGACGGCGCTCCTGGCGGCCGTCAAAAAAGGAAAGTCCTTTATCAGCAACGGCCCGATGATCGAATTCAAGGTTAACAAGAGGTATACAGCCGGAGACTTTCTGTCCGCCCGAAGAGGAAAAGTCGTCCTTTGGCTCAAGGTCCAGAGCGCGCCTTGGGTTTCAGTGAATGAAGTAAGAATCATCGTCAACGGGGAGCGGAAAATGACCCTCCCCATCACCGGACAAGAGAAGGACCCGGTCAAGCTGGAAAAAAAGGTCGAGCTCGGCCTCGACAGGGACGCCTTCATTGCCCTGGAGGTTCTGGGGACGCAGACTCTTTATCCCGTCGTCCAACAGCGCTCTTACGAGGGCCAACCAGACACGGCCGCTTTCCCTTACGCTTTGACCAATCCGGTCTTTGTCGACGTGGACGGCAACGGCCGCTTCGACCCTCCCTGGCCCGAGAAGGTGAAGGAGAACCAGAAATGAGCCTTCGTCGCAAACTCTCCCTGGCCAAACGGGGAGCGGTGAATTACCTCGGCAAGCGGCCGCTCTGCATCTCCTTTGAAATTACCCATGCCTGCAACGCCCGCTGCAAACACTGCCACCTGGGCGGACCGGTCAAAGAGGAGAGGGCCAGCCCTCAAAGACTGGGTGAACTCTGCCGGACGCTGAGGCCGGTCGTCGCCCAGCTTTCGGGCGGTGAGCCCATGCTCAGAAGCGACCTCGTCCCAATTATCAAACAATTCAGCCGGCCCAACAAAGCTCCCTATATCGTGATCACGACCAACGGGACTCTCCTGACCAGATCCAAGTACTTCGAACTTCGCGAGGCGGGGGTTGATGAGATCTCCCTCTCCCTGGACTATCCGGACGAGCGACACGATTTATTCCGGGGCGTGCCCGGGCTCTTCGGCAAGATCCAAACGCTCATCCGAGGGATCGATTTGGACAAATCCAAGGCCATCACTCTCTGTTGTGTCGTTCAGAGCGATAATTTTCGGGACCTTCCCAAGATGGCCACCCTGGCCCAACGATGGGGTGTCAGACTGAACCTCAGCGCCTATACCCGTCTCCGGACCAACAATTCCGGTTACCTCTTGAGCCCGGACGACCTGGGGGAATTCAAGAAAGTCGTGACCGAGCTCATCGCTTTTAAAAAGAAATTTCGGACGCTCTACACGTCGGACTACGTCTTCAAACAAATGATCGGCTATTTCGAGAGAGGTTCGGTCCCCGGATGCCGGACCGGAGAGCGATTTTTCAACGTCAACCCCGACGGCACCTTTTCTCCCTGCGGACTCATCATCACCCGCTTCAAGACGCCGGAGGAGCTCCGGGAAAACTTCGCCCGGAAGAACGATTGCAGCTTTTGCTATACCAGCATCAGAGCCAATACCGAAAAACCGGCGAGCTATGCGATCAAGGACGGTCTCAGATCCCTCCGATGACAGAAAAAGAAACTCTGAGAGATGTGCCGGCGATCGAAGAACAAGCTCTCGAGACATTTTCTCGTGATAAAGCCAAGGTGCTGCCCGGCCGCGTCAAGATCCTTTTTTTCGTTTTGGAGGCCTGTTTTGTCGCGGCCCTGATCATCTGGTGGCTCAGCTCCGAGTCCGCCCGCCAGAGCAATAGCCTTCTGGTTTTTTTTCTGTACAGTTTTCCGTCCGAATTTATCGTCGCCACAGTTCCCCATGAGCCCGCCATCCTCTATTTCAGCAAATTCTATTCCCCGCTCACGGTGACCATCGTGGCCATCGCGGGCACGATTTTGGCTGAGGTTATCAACTACACGTTTTTCAGCTTCGTAGCCGACCTCAGAGTGTTCCGGAAAATGCTCCAGGGCAAAGCCGTCCAGAAAACGATCGCTCTCTTCCGTAAGGCTCCGTTTGCGGCACTCTGGGTTGCGGGATTTACTCCGATTCCTTTTTATCCCTTCCGTTTCCTGGTTGTCCTGGCGCGCTATCCTCTCTACCTCTATATCGCCGCCGTGTTCGCCTCGCGCACGCCCCGCTTTTTCCTCCTCGCCCTGGCCGGTCATGCCTTCAAGATCCCCGACTCCGTTCTCATCATCTTCTCACTTCTCATGATCTTGCTGCCGGCCGCCCCCTTCCTGGGAAGGCTTTTCAAGAAGAGAAGAACTCAGACATCGTCCTAGGATTCCCCGGTTTTTGACAGGAAACCTCTATCATGGTATTGATAAACTGATCATAGGAATGCCAAATCACGATGAATAGAGCGATCTCCAGGGCCTGCTCCATCGTCAATCCAAGGGCGGCCAACCGAAAATGGCAGCGAAGGACGAAGCTGCGGAGATTTCTGACCGAGAATCTGCCCGGCCGCATCTATGACGAGCTGGGAAGCAAAGAGAGCATGATCGAGTTGGCCCGAACGCTCGGCGCACAGAATGACCTGATCATCGCCATCGGAGGAGACGGAACGGTCGCCGACGTCATCCAGGGAATTCGCGAGTCCGGACGAGCAAACGAAGTGACCCTGGGGATCATTCCTTTCGGGAGCGGAAACGCCTTTCGAAAATCTCTCCAGATTCCGAGGAACATCAAGAAGGCGATGCGGACTCTGAGTCGGGGCCAGGTCAGGGAGATCGATCTCATCGACGTCGCGGGCAAGACCGCCGGATTCGTCAGCATCGGCGGCACGGCCAAGATCACCCAGCTAAAATCCGAGAACGACGTCCAGGGTTTTCTCGGCCATCTCCTGGCCGCGAGGGTCATGTTCAAGCTGAGGAAGAAAGAGACCGAGGTCGATCTCTATGACGGAGTGGATGAGCGCGGGAACACGTTTGCTGAGAAAAAGCTGACCCTCAGGCTCCTTGATTGCGTCGTCGCCAAAACCAATTTCTTTGGCTATGGCTGGAGAGTCGCCCCTCTCGCCCGGCTGAATGACGGATATCTCGACATCTCGTTTTTCGAGATCAGCTTGCCCACGTATCTCCTCCTCGTGCCGTTCATCTATTTCGGTGTCTACCAAAAACGGCTGAAGCACTTCAAGGCCAAGCGGATGGTCATCCGGGGCCCCCGGCTTCCCGTCCAGTACAACGGCGAGGTTCTGGGAGTGATGGATGAGATCGAACTCAAGGTCATGCCCCGGGCATTCAAAGTCATCGCTCCCAAATCAAAGTGAGCTGTGAGCAGTGAGCGCTGAGCAGTTAAAAGACTAATCCAGATCTCACACTAATACAAACGCAATAACTAATTTGATATCTCCGTTCAGGGTTGCGCCGGAGGCCACCCTCTGGCCCCCGGACCCCGAGGAACCAGTCCCGTCGGTTCCCCCATCGGACAAGCCGACGGGCCCCCCTCCGCTACGGGGTCCCAAGGGTGGCCTCCGGCGCACGCAACCTTGACCATGTCAAGTTACTTATCGTGTTTGCATTTGTAGGTCTTTTCTGGAGCGTAAGCTTCGCAACCCATTTTCGCATAGGATATGGCCTTCCGGGACAGGGTTAAGAAGCAGCTTTGTGCCTTTTCGCCATTCACTCTGCCCCCTGATTGCCCCGAAGATTTATGTCTTGGCCATCAAACCAGGTGTGGGGCCGCCGTGCACAGTGGCTTCAGCCCATGCGGGCGTATTGCTAATGATCTGATCACTGCTCAGTGCTCACCGCTCACTGCTCACTTCTTTTTTTGTCCGAGGAGCTTGGCCCGGAGGCGATAGTAGGGGATAAGGATCAGGATGACGCCGAAGAGGGTATAAAAATAGATAGGGTCGACTCCCCTCTCCAATCGATGAGCGAGGAGAATCAGGCTTCTCTGGAGATGGATGAAGATCAAGTTAAAGAAAAGCAGGACGAGGGCTACGAACTCCCTTTTCAGCTCACGAAACGCTTTTTTTTGGGCAGGCGAAGAGGCCGGCTTTTCTTCCTTGAACACGCGGCGAGAGAGCACGGCATTTCTCGAAAGGAACCAGAACACGACGACAAACGCCGTCTGGGCGGCGGGGTAGATAAAAAAGAGGAGCGATCGCCGGACGAAGAGCACAGATTGTCCGGAAAAATTGAGCCAGAGAGGCATGCTTTCCGGCAAACGGGGATAGGCGACAAAGGCCATCACCCAGGCGATCACCAGCAACAGCCCGTTGGCCGCTAGAAGAAATCGTGTCGACTGAGTGCTCACTCCTGCTTGTTTCATCCCTCTTTCTGTCCGAACGCATCCGGCCATTCTTTGGCCATTCAGCGAAAACCCAACGCGAATCCGGGTGCTTTTCTTCTTTTATCAAAAAGAAGCCCATAAGGTCTATAAAAAAGTGAGGGGTGAGGGGTGCAAGCAGTTGCTAAATACCATTTGGGCAGGTAAACAAATCTGATCTTGCTGATATTCTCTTAGGCCAGACAACTCGGAACTAGCCTCGGCTTGTTTCTTTTTTGAATGAAGAATAGAAGAGTCAAGGAATGTGCCAGCCAGTTCTTAAGCGTCTTACCACTTACCCCTTACCCCTCGCCGTTTGTTGCTCTTGATTCCAGACCGGAAAAGTCTATAATCAGCTCATCACAGAAAGATAAAGTCTCCATGCCGATTCTGATCACCGGGGGGACTGGTTTTATCGGCCGGGCCCTCGTTCAGAGGCTGATCTCCGAGGGGGAAGAGATCCGTCTTTTGGTCCGGCCGACGAGTGACCTTGCGGGCGTCGACGACAAAAGAATCCAATTGTCCCCTGGTGATGTCACTGATAGAGAATCTCTGCGGGTCGCCGCCGATGGCTGCCGCCGGGTCTTCCATCTGGCGGCCTATGCCCAGAGCTGGGCCAAAGACCCCTCCTGTTATTCTCGCGTGAACGTCGAAGGCACCAAGAACCTGCTAGACTCCTGCCTGGAAAAGAAAATCGAGCGGGTCGTTATGTGCTCCACCTCGGTGACACTGGGTTCCTCCTCGGATCAATCGCACGACGAGACCGACCAACGCGACGAGAGTTCTTTCGCAACCGAATATGAACGGTCAAAATATCTCGCAGAAAGGATCGCCCTTTCCTATGTTCCTCGCGGACTCTCGGTCGTTTTCGTCAACCCGACCAGAGTCTATGGTCCCGGAAAGCTGACCGAAGCCAATTCGGTGACCAAATTGATCAAAATGTGCCTTAGGCAGCGGGCCTGCCCCATCCTCGGACAGGGAAGGGAGATCGGGAACTATGTTCTGGTTGACGACGTCGTCAGCGGCCTGGTTCTGGCGATGGCCAGGGGCCGGGCAGGCGAACGCTATATCCTGGGAGGCGAGAACATCAGCCTGGACGATTTTTTCGGGCTTTTGCGCAAGCTCAGCCGGAAGAGGAGGGTCCGGCTTGCGATTCCAGTTGGGCCCGCTCTTGTCTTCGGCCGGTTTGAGGAATGGAAGGCCAGGCGGCTTGGCATCCGTCCTTTGATCACGAGGGAATGGGTTAAGAATTTCATGATCGACTGGGCTTTTTCGAGCGAGAAGGCTAGAGCCGAGCTGGGCTATCATCCCAAGAGCCTCGAGGAGGGCCTCAAACTTACTATATCCTGGCTCAACTCGAACCCGAAGAAACCTCATGAAAAGGAACATCCATGAATGAGAAGAGAGGTTTGCTCAAAGGGCTTTTCAAAGAAGCGAAGCTCAAGCCGACTGCGATCCTCCTGATTACTCCGTTCCTCCTGACAGCTTACATCTGCTACGGCTCACCTGGGTTTTTCAGCCGCCGCCTGGCCGGGTTTTTTAACCCCCGGGTCTTATCGCCGATGTCTCCCGATTTTTTCAATTTTGGGGCGGCCTTCGTGACCATGTTTGTCATCCCCGCCCTGCTGATCAAGTTTTTTTTCCGAGAAAGACTTAAAAACTATGGGCTCCAGAGTGGCGACCGAAGATACGGGCTTCTCTCCGTGGCTATCCTCTATCCCCTGATCAGCCTGCTTCTCGTGCTTCCCTCCGCTAAGCTCGCCTCATTCGAGAGAGCTTATCCCCTCTTTCGCCACATGGGAAAAATCTCGCCCCAGTTCTTGCTGTACGCTCTGGTTATTGCGCTTTATTATTTGGGGTTTGAATTCTTCTTCCGGGGCTTCTTGCTCTTCGGCCTCAGGGAGCAATTGGGCGATTTCTACAGCCTTCTCATCCAGGCCATCCCGACCTGCCTCATCCATATCGGCAAACCCGACGGCGAGATCTTCGCCTCAATCTTCTCGGCCTTTCTGTTCGGGTACATCGCTCTGAGGACAAGATCCATCTGGTATGTCTTTCTCCTGCACTGGCTGATTGGGGTGAGTCTGAACCTTTTTATCGGGCTTGCCTGAGGTGCCTCATTTTCCAGCGCTGACTGATTTTCGTCCCGATCCAAACGGCGAGGACCGCGATGAGAATCCCGGCGATGCTGTCCACCGCGTGATGATAGCGGGCATAAACCACGGCGACCGCCACTCCCGTCGCGACCAGGAGAAATCCATAGCAGATTTTTCGATTGTATTTGAACATCGAGAGGGCGACGACAAAGGCCCCGGCGACATGGGAACTGGGGAAGCAACCTCCTTTGATCGAGCCCGAGATCTCCACGGAATAATAGAGCCGAGTCAACAATCCTCCGGCCAGCTTCTTGGTTTGGATGTCTCTCATGATGACCCAAGGCCCTTCGGCCGGAAAAAACAGGAACAAAAAATAGCAGAAGAAATAGGCGAGGAGGACGTTTAAACTCAGGGCATAGAATTCTTCCCTGCGCTTCTGAGCGTACAAGATTCCCGCCCCCACGGCTCCCATGAAAAAATAAGCCAGGAGGAAGAAGACCATGACCTCGCTCAGCCAGAGGCTGGCCCAGCGTTCAAACCAGATCGTCGGATGCACCCCAAAGATGGCCTTGTCCAGGCCGACCACAAAGGAATTGGCCCAGTAAGGAAAGATGATCGTCACCAGCTTGTTCATTTCCTCAAAGCCGAAAACCACCAGCGGAATTGGATACCAATCTCGGACCAAAACGAGGACCCTGAACGGTTTTTTTCTTACCCCCCAGACAAGGGCGCATATGGCCAGGATGATCAAGAGGTGACCAAGGATATAAACGCCCCAGTTACTCAATCCCCGGTGAAAGATAAGGATGATAAGGCTAAGCAGGCCAAAGTAGGCCATCGAGGCGAGATCGAACAACTGCCATTTCTTGAATTCGTCCATCTTCAATGAGGGAGAAGAATAACAGATTATTTTGAAGAAGGAAAGGGCATGAGGATGGCGCCGCTCGAAAAATCCCCGTAGAATTCTGCCTTTTGATCGAGGTAAAGGAGACCGACAAGGGCTCCGGTGGCGGCGTCCAGTTCGTGGCTGCTGGCCGTTCTTTTTAAACCCCTGAGCCCCAGCCGGCCGAGGCCCCGCCTCAACCGTTCGAGGTCGTGCCGGGCGCGGGGCAGCTTCCAGACGTCCTGGGCCCCACCCGGATAAATCTCAGCAACCGCGAATCCGCGCTTCTCCAGGCCGCGCTTGAGGTTGATCCCCCTTTCGGTCAGCGCCCACATCGGACCGAGAGTGATCGGAAAGAAGGGGATTTTTCGCCGCCTCAATTCGAGGTCGCAAGTCCGGTAATGAGAGTTGTTCCGGTCGGCGATGGTGCGTCTCCCCGGAGGGAGTGTGAGGGGAGCGTCGATGGCGACAAGTTCGGGTCCCGTCGTTTCGGCATAGTCCAGGATCTCACTGTCGGAGTACAAGAGCAACGTCTCAGCTTCGAGCCCCCGCAGGAGACACATTCCGCTCGGCCGATGACTGACTCCGGCCAGGTCGACGCCCAGGACGGTGCGGTTCATGGCGTCTGGATCAAGTTGCGCAGGATGTCGATCAGGGAGCCGCGAAAGGCCCGATCCGAGAATCTCTCGATATCCTTAAACGAATTGATCTCCTCCCTGCCGAGCCGCGCTTTTCCCTGGGTCTGGAGGCCGTCCAGAATCTCGGCCAGGGCAATGACGCTCGCCCCGGTCGAAATTCCCTCGAGGTTTTTATCCAAGAGGTCCGCCTCCTGGATATAGTGTTTATAATAGGCCAGGAGAATCGGCTCGACCTCCTTCAACAGGGAGGCCGTCGTCTTGAGCAACACCTGTTCATGAGCGTCTCCCCTGCTTTTCCGGCGCCCCGGCTCCAGACTCATGAAATCCGTGACTTCTCCGAACAGGGGAAGGCTCGACCTGAGCTCGCCGGCCATGGCCAGGAGCGCGGCCGACTTGATATTTTCGATTTCCCGAGTGGACAGACCGGCGCGTTTCCCGATCGTCCCGGCCAAGAGCGAGACTCGAAGTGAGCGGGGTTTTTCCTCGTCGGCCATCTCCAGGTACTTGAGCATGATCTCGAGCACGCCGATGTACGCCTGTCGCATCTTGGTCAGCTCTTGTTCTCTCTTCTCGGACAGGCGGCCGATGATCGCGCCCGTCAGGATCAGAAATCCGCCCCACGTCGTGAGGTCGATGACTTCATCCAAGGATAGCCCGCTCTGAGCGCCGGGTCCCCCAAAGAGGCGGGCAAAAACAAGATACAAAATGACCATCAACACGCAGAACGTGCTGAAGAGCACCGCCTCCCTCTTGCCTAGGTAATAGCCGGCCAGGAGCACGGGCAGGAAAAAAAAGTTTAAAAAAGAAAACTTATAGTGGACCAGGAAGGCGGTGGCCAGGACGCCGACAAGAACGAGGCTGATGATCGAGGCTTGAAAATGATCCAGAACAAAATTCTTCAACCTGCGTATCAGGTTGCTCCGGGAGAGCGTCGGTACGGCGGTCATCTCTGCTTCGGGCCCAAGCCGAATTTCAAATGATCTGTGGAATTTATAACATCGGCCTGACCTGAAGTCAACCCGCAAACATGATAAAATAAGAAAAGGCCTATCTCGTCCTTCTCGTCTTTCTGGTCAAAACAGAAGAGTTATTAAAAAGCGGGAGACAAGACAGACGGATACGGCCTTGCTTCGATATCTCGCAGAGGAGGGGGAATCATGAAGAACACAGTCCGAACGATGATGATCATTACGGCTCTCTTGGCCTTGGTGGGGTGCGCGGCCCACCTTCATCTGGACTTTCTGGGAGCCGCGAAAATCGAAGAGGTCACCCTCGTCCCGAGTCCGGCCAAAGAGAAGATCCTGCTCATCGATGTCGAAGGCCTGATCACTTCTCTCGCCATGCCAGGCACTCTTTCGAGAGAGGGAGATATCCTATCTCAGGTCTACCTCAGGCTGGAAAAGGCCTCCGCCGACCCCATGATCCGGGGCGTCATCCTGCGTCTGGATACTCCTGGAGGAGAGGTCACGGCCAGCGATGTTGTCTATCACGAGCTCGTGAAGTTCAAAGAAAAAACGGGCCAGCCCATCGTGGGCCTGATGATGACCACCGCCGCTTCGGGCGGATATTACATCGCTCAGGCCTGTGACTACTTGGTCGCGCATCCTTCCACGGTCACCGGGAGCATCGGAGTCATCTCGCTATTTCCCGATGCCGCGGCGCTCCTGAACTCGATAGGGCTAAGAATGAATGTGATCAAGTCCGGAAAAATGAAAGACTCCGGCGGTCCATTCCGCGGCATGACCGAGGAGGAGAGGACTGTCTTCCAGGGAATCATCGATGAGCTCTACCAAGACTTTCTCGGCGTCATACTCAAAAACAGGCCAACATCGTTTTCCCGGGAGGAGCTGGAGAAGATCGCCGACGGCCGAGTATATACCGCCCAACAAGCCCTGCGGCTGAAACTCATCGATGAAATCGGCTACTTCGACAACGCCCTGGGCAAGGTCCTGACCATGGCTTCCCTTAAACAGGCCCGGGTCGTGGGCTATACCTATTATCCCAACAGGAAGACCAATCTGTATGCCTCGAGCCTCGCCCCCGGTCCACTCCTGGAGAGCAAAATCCTGGACAAGTATCTCCCCTCGCTCAAAACAGGTTTCTACTATCTCTGGCTGCCCGAGACGCGCTAACTGGGGGACGTTCCCCAAGGGGACACCCTTTAATCTCCAAGCAACAGTCCCAGAGCAGAGGTGTGCTCTATTTTGGGTAATTCTGAGAGCCCAAGGGTGTCCCCTTGGGGAACGTCCCTCAGACTGAATCGATCTTGGCTTCTATCTCGAAGACGGGGGGGTGGGCGATAAGGAGCTTGACCGTGCACGAGTCTGCGGCTTTGATAACGGCGGCTTTGTATTTTTCCGGGAAGTCGGCGGGGAGGTGGATTTCGATCGAGATTTTCCCAATCAACTTAGAGTCCGGGTTTTTTTCTGTTTTTGTAACCAAGTAGGCTTTTTCAGTGGGGATTTTCCTTTGCCTGCAAAAGGCAAGGACATAGTAGCCGGCGCAAGTCCCCAATGAAGCAAGAAAAAGGTCAAAGGGGGAGAGCGCCGTGCCTTCCCCGCCCTCATAGGCGGGCTGGTCTGTCTTGAGGATGAAACCTTTGTAGTCGGCTTCCACCCTTAATCCCCCCGGGAAAGTCACCTTCATCTCTCTTTCTTTCATATCGGACTCCTTTGGATATCCTTTACAGAATCGGGACGTCTATCTTTATTTTATAATAATTCACACCCTCTTTGCTCCTCTTTTCTGCCTGCTTGTTTGCAGGCCGGTCCGAGTTATGATATAGAACATTTCTTGCATTTTCGAAGAAGAACTTTGAAAGAACCCAAAAAAAATAATCCAGCTTGAGGAGGAGAGTCCCATGAGACTGAGAAGCGATCTTAAGTCCACCACACTTATCTTCATGATCCTAAGCGCTCTTTCGATGATTCTCTGGTCGGCCCAGGATTCGGTCGTGATCAGAGCCAAGAAAATCTACACAGCCGCCCAGGGAACGATCGAGGACGGGATGATCCTCATCGAGAATGGAAAGATTTCCAGAGTCGGACAGAACATCCCTGTCCCGGCAGGCGCCCGCGAGATAAAAGCCGAGGCTGTTATGCCCGGATTGATCGACATCCACACTCACCTCGGAGTCTACAGCCTTCCCAGAGTCGAGGAAAATTCGGACGGCAACGAGATGACCAACCCGTCAACACCCCAGGTCCGGGCTCTGGACTCATTCAATTTCGAGGATCCGGCCATCAAGGTGGGCCTGGCCGGAGGTGTCACCACCATCGTTTCCCGGCCCGGAAGCGGAAATGTCATCGGCGGGACCAGCGTCGCGGTGAAACTGAAGAATGCTCCTCCCGAACAAATGGTCCTCAAAGAAGTCTGCGACCTCAAGATGGCCATCGAGGGAAATCCGGTCGGTGTCTATGGGTCGAAAAAGCAGCTTCCTTCGAGCCTGATGGGCGTCTATTACGTTGCCAGGAAGGCGTTTACCGAGGCCCAGGAATATCAACAAAGCTGGGAGACTTATGAAAAAGATAAAAAAGAGGGAAAGGACGTGACCGCTCCCAAGAGGGACCTCGGCAAGGAGGTCCTGGTGAGGGCACTCAAACGGGAGATCCCGGTCCACATCCATTGCGCCACGGCCTCCGAGATCGTGACCTGCATCCGCCTGGCGGATGAATTCCATCTCAGGCTCAGCCTCGGCCATTGCTATTGGGCCTACCTTATCGCTGATGAACTGGCCAATAGAAAGGACGTTTATTTCAACGTCGGGCCGCCGATGTTCTTCAACTATTACGAAAATCCGATGGACTTCAAAAACTGCCCGGCCATCCTGGCCAAGGCCGGACTCAAAGTCTCTCTCCAGACGGATGCGCTGGGGGGAGGGCAGCAGAACCTCAGGGAGTTGGCCTCGCTCTGTGTCCGGTTCGGGATGAAGGAGGAAGACGCGATCAAGGCCGTCACTCTCTGGGAAGCCGAAGCCGTTGGCCTTGAAAAGAGAATCGGCAGCATCGAGCCCGGGAAAGACGCCGACCTCGTCCTTTTCGACGGACCGCCCTTCGAATTCCTAACGTCCGTGGACAAGGTCATCATCGACGGCAAAGTGGAATACCAGAATGAGAAAATGGCGGGGGCTAAACCTCTGGCTGCAATACCTTCTGCTAAAGGCGACCTCGTGCTCGCTCCTGAACTCAAGAAGTCAGACCGGTTCGCCCTCCGTGCCGGGACGATTCTGACCATGGCCGGCCCGGCGCTCAAGAACGCCGTCATCCTGGTCAGGGACGGAAAGGTCGAAAAAGTCGGAGTTGACGTCAGTATCCCCACGGGCTATGTGACGATCGACGCCCGCGATTTCGTGGTCATGCCGGGCCTCGTCTCGCCCCGGGCTCACATCGGAATTTCCTCGAACTGGAGGAACCAGAGCTCAACTGATGAAATATCCAAGTCCGTCGTTCCGGAGATGGAGGTCAAGCATGCCATCGAGCCCCAGGCCCCGTTCTTTGCCTTCGCCAGGGATATCGGCATCACCACCGTCATGATCACACCGGGAGACCGGAACGTCATCGGCGGACAGGCTGCGGTGGTCAAGACTCGGGGCGAGGTTGTGGACAAGATGATCACCAAAGACCGGGCCGTCATGGTCTTCGGTTTGGGTGTTTCGGCCAAGCGCACAAACCAGATGCCTTCCACCCGGATGGGGGTTGCTGCTCTTCTTCGCGAAACCCTCATCAAGGGCCTCGAATACAAAGAAAAACTCGAGAAGTACGAAAAGGACAAGAAGGGAACGGCTCCGCAGCGGGACCTGTCCATGGAAGCTCTCCTCCCCGTCCTGAAAGGCGAAATGCCTGTTCTCCTCCACGCCGAGCGGGAGGACGACCTGCTCACTTCATTCAGGATCGCCGACGAGTTCAAGCTCAAGCTCATCCTCGACGGAGCGACGGACGCCTACAAGGTCGTGACGGAGATCAAAAAAAGAGAAATTCCGGTCATCATTGAAGATCTCTTGCGAGGCGCGGGCAACATCGAAGACAAGGGATTTAACCCCCAAAATCCCGCCGTCCTGGCAAGGGCGGGTGTTCTGGTCGGATTCAGGCAGGCCGAGGGAGATTGGTACGCGCCGGGTGTGGGCTGGACGGGCGGGGACCTTCTCGAGATCGCCGCTTTCGCCGTCAAGAACGATATGCCCGAAGAGGCGGCCCTCCGGGCGGTCACCATCGACGCGGCCCGGATCATCGGGTTGGAGAAGAGGATTGGAAGCCTGGAGCCGGGCAAGGACGCCGATCTCCTCATTTTGCGGGGCCACCCCTTCCAGACGGGCTCGATCGCCGAAGCGGTCTTTATCGACGGGAAGCTCGTCTCGCAAAAGACGGCCCGGGACTAAGGCCTTCTTTGGAGATAACGGAGAAAACGATGGGCAGAATTGAAATCAAAAAACAGGCCTTCCTTTGGCTACTTATTTGTGGGCTCGGTCTTTGGGCCGGCCTTAAGGGGGGAGAGGAGACGATCGCCCTCAAAGGAGGTCGGGTCTTCACCGCCAGCGGTGAGGTCATCGATGGGGCAACTGTTCTCATCGAGCGCGGAAAGATCTCTGCCGTGGCGAAGAATCTGGCTGTGCCCAAGGGGGCAAGGATTATCGACGCAAGCGCCTATTCCATCTTTCCCGGTTTCATCGATTCATTTACCAACCTGGGCGCGGCTGAAATCGAAACGATCGAGAGGGACTACGATGAGGCCACCGCGCCCCTGACGCCTCAGCTCAGAATCATCGACTCTCTCAACCCCCAGAATGAATTCATATCATCGGCCAGAAAGATGGGCATCACGACGGCGCTCTCAGCGCCGGGGACCGGAAATCTGCTCTCCGGCCAAAGTGCCGTGATCCATCTCGCCGGAGAAACGGCCACGGAAATGGTCATTCGATTCCCGGCGGCCGTCCACGCCAGCCTCGGGGAAGAGCCGAAGATGAGGTATGGGAAGCAGCAGGCGCAGCCCATGACCAGGATGGGCGAAGCCGCCTTGCTCCGACAGACCCTGGTGGACGTGCAGGACTATCTCGGTCAACTTCAGTCCTATGAAAAAAAGCTGACCAAGCCGGAGGAGAGGCCGGCCAAGCCCGAGTCCAACTTCATGCTCCAATCGCTCGTCCCCATCATCCGCGGAGAGCTGCCGCTCATCATCCTGGCGAATCGTCTCGACGACATCCTGACGGCGCTGAGAATCGCCGAAGAATTCAAGCTCAAGATCATCCTCAATGGAGGCTCGGACGCCTATAAAATCAAGGACAGATTGGCCGGGGGAAAAATCCCGGTTCTGCTCAGGCCCCACGCCGCCTACAAACTATCTGTGGAAACAGGAAGCGCGCTCTTCGAGAACGCCGCCCTGCTCCAGAAAGCGGGCGTCAAGATCGCCTTCCAGACCGGCTCGATCAACCATCTGGGCGACCTCCTGGCCGAGGCGCGCCAGGCGATTGAATACGGTCTTCCTTGGCAGGAAGCGCTCAAAGCCCTGACCATAAACGCCGCCGAAATCCTCGGCGTAGCAGATCAAACGGGCTCAATCGAAAAGGGGAAATCCGCCGACCTGGTCGTCTTCGAAGGCAACCCGCTCACCTCCGCGGCCAAGGTGAAAGCCGTCATCATCGGCGGTCAGGTTGTCGAAGACCGGCTGAAGTAAAAGACAGGTCCCGGCGTAGGGTTGAGTTTAAAAGAAAGGACCTAGACATGATTAGCAAAAAAGACCTCGAAGCGACATTCCGGAAGCACGGCTTCAGGGATTTCAAATGGATCGATCCTCAGAAGATCGTAGTCAGCCGGTGGGTGCGAATGAAGTGCATGTTCGGCTGCAGCGAATACGGACGCACGGCTTCGTGCCCGCCCAATGTGCCGACGGTGGCCGAATGCAAGGAGTTTTTCCGGGAATACAAGAATGCCGTCGTTTTTCATTTCCCCAAAAGTGTCCCCAAGCCGGAGGCCCGCCACGCCTGGACACGCAAACTGAACCTCGCCTTGCTCAAATTGGAAAGAGAAGTCTTTGTGGCCGGTCATGAAAAAGCCTTTCTCCTTTTCCTCGACAGCTGCAACATCTGCTCCGAGTGCGTCGGACAGAAAGAGGCCTGCAGAGAGCCGAGGCTTGCGAGGCCGACTCCTGAAGCTATGGCCATCGACGTTTTTTCAACTGTTAAAGCGGTCGGCTATCCCATCCAAGTCCTCTCCGACTACAGCCAGACCATGAACCGCTACGCCTTCCTGTTCATCGATTAGCGCTCAGCTCATGGTTCAAAGCAAGCTAATACAAACGCAATAACCAATGCGACATCTCCGTTCAAGGTTGCGCTGGAGGCCACCCTTGGGACCCCGTAGCGGAGGGGGGCCCGTCGGCTTGTCCGACGGGGGAACCGACGGGACTGGTTCCTTGGGGTCCGGGGGCCAGAGGGTGGCCTCC
>Ga0315282_10009537_pt1 | contig 15425 bp, 13 predicted proteins | sample YL17G07_20_MG_FD_203693 | JGI IMG/M metagenome (GOLD analysis project Ga0315282, IMG submission 203693) | Sediment microbial communities from Yellowstone Lake, YNP, Wyoming, USA - YL17G07_20 | ecosystem: Environmental > Aquatic > Freshwater > Lake > Sediment | place: USA: Wyoming | collected... | reverse complement strand
GAACGCCAGGACCAGGCAGACGACCCCCGTCAGCCCCGGGACGAGCGCGCCCGGGTGGTAGAACTCGGCAATGAGGGCCCAGACGCCGATGCTGAAGAGCAGGTAGGCGATGTTCGGGTCGATGAGGGTGTGCAGCGCCCGCTCCGGGAGCGTCATGTCCAGCGTCCAGACGGCCGCGTCGCGGGTGTTGAGCACGCGAGGCCCCGCGGCCATCTGCACCGTCCGGCCGTCGAGCCTGGCCAGCAGGTCCGGAAGGTCGGCGGCGACCAGCTCGACGACGCGCTCCTCGACGGCCTCGCGCTCGGTGATCGAGGCGCTCTCGCGCACCGCCTTCTCGGCCCAGGCCTCGCTCCGGCCTCGGCGGGCCGCAAGCGTCCGGGCCAGGGCCGCGGCGTCGTTGGTCACCTTGGCCTTCATCACGTCGTCCATCTCCTGGCCAGGGCTGACGGGGTGGGCCGCGCCGATGTTCGTGTGCGGGGCCATCGCCGCCACGTCGGCCGCCAGCGTGATGAACACCCCGGCCGAGCCGGCGCGTGCCCCGGAGGGCGAGACGTAGACGACGACGGGCACGGACGAGGCCATCATCTTCTGGGTCATCGCGCGCATCGAGGTGTCGAGCCCGCCGGGCGTGTCCATCAGGATGATGAGCGCCTCGGCGCCGTCCGCCGCCGCCCGGTCGACGGAGCGGGCGAGGTACTGGGAGTTGACCGCGTCGATCACGCCCTTGATGGCCACCACGTCGACGTGGGTCCCCTCGGCCCGGAGCGTGAGCCAGGTCGAGGCGACGAGCCAGGCGAGGGCCACGAGTGCGGGGAGCACCAACCGAAGCAAGACACGCATAGTCGCCTCCTCCCGAGGACACTCGCAGTCCTGAGAGCTTCAGCGGGCGAACGAGACGGGGACGCTCCTATCGAAGCCTATTCTACTACCCAGGGGTCACGTACACAACCTGGTCCTCCGCCCCCAAGAGCGGGCAGTCGTCGCAGCGGCGCTGGTCGCAGGCCGTCCGGTAGAGGTGGTGGAGCCCCTGCTGCCGGCGGGCCGAGTCGACCACCCGTGCGCGCTCGCGGCCGAGCACCTCGGCCATCATCCGGCGCGTCACCTCGTTCGGCGCCAGCCGGGGCGCCGCCAGGTAGGCCGACCAGGCCGCCTCGGCGGTGAGCGTGTCGCCGGAGGGAAGCGAGCAGGCCAGGGCAAGCGGCAGACAGACGTTGACGACGGCCTCGCGGGCCCGCTCGGGGCCGATCAGGCTCGCCGACCGGGCGCCGACGGGCCGGCCGAAGTCGAAGTAGCCCGCCCAGTAGGAGTCGGGCGCCTCGACGCGGAGCAGGTCGACCAACTGGCGAACCGCCGCGGGGCCGCCGGACGCCCGCAACTCCCTCGCCATCGTCTGGTAGAGGTCGGCCTCAAGGTGAGCCGCGAGGAAGTGGCTCATCCCGGCGAGCCGGCGCGGCGGGGAGTTGAGCGGCCGGACGCCGAGGCTCCACGCGCCGGCGCCGACGACCTCGGACTCCCATTCGCCGCCGAAGGCCGCCCAGGTCCGCTCGAGCTCGTCCGCGGCCTCCGCGCTGGCCCAATCGAGGGGCGCGGCCAGCGCGCGCTGGGAGGGCAGCAGCCCGGCGACGCCGAAGAGCAGTCCCTGGCAGAGCGCGACCCGCTCGCCGAGCGGCCGGCGGTGCGCGAGCGCGTAAAGCCTGGCCACGGGCAGGCGTCTGGCTAGCTCGAGGCACGGCCGGCGGTTCTGGCCGTAGCCGAGGACCTCCATCAGCCGCTCGTAGAGCACCTGCTCCGGCTCGGCCACCGCCAGGTCGGCCTCCAGCGCGGCGGCATGGTCGAGCAGGCGGCGGTCTCCCAGCCGCTCGAGCCGCTCGCCCAGGTCGGCGTCGCTTAGCGCGGTCAACCGTCGCCGACAATCGTCCTCGCCCGGCCCGGGCTGGTCAGCCGAGCGCTCGGGGCTGGCGACTCGGGCCTCCAGGGCCAGGCAGGGCACTTCCGCGCCCCGCGCGGTCCGCGCCGGACGCTCCGGGTCCTCCTGGTAGACGACGTGCAGGATGACGCCGTCGTAGCGGTGGTCCCGATCGTGCCGGTGAGTCCACCAGTCCGACGAGCGGACGTGCACCTCGACGTCGCCGTGCCGGAGGTCGCCGCCGAGCAGCAGGAGCGCGCCGCGGAAGTCCGGCCCCGGCGCGCGCTGGAGCTTCCCCCGGTAGACGACCTGCACGCTCTCGCCGCGGCTGGTGCGCAGGGAGTCTCGGTCGAACCGCTGGGCCAGCCAGAGTCGGCTGAGCAGCCGCTCGTCCGTTTACATTCTCCTCTCCCGCTCGGGCCTGAGCAGCCAGGCGAAGGGGTCGGCGTCCGGACTCGAAGCCGTGTACTCCAGCCCGACGTAGCCGTCGTAGCCGGCCTCCTCGAGCGCCTTGAGGACGTTCGGGTAGTCGATGTCGCCGGTGCCGGGCTCGTGGCGGCCCGGCACGTCGGCGATCTGGACGTGGCCGATCAGCCCGACGTTCCGCCTGATGGTCTCGATCAGGTTGTTCTCCATGATCTGCATGTGGTAGACGTCGTACTGGAAGAGGACGTTCGGGCGGTCGACGTCGCGGACGATCTGGAAGCCGACCGACGAGGTGTTGAGGAAGTAGCCGGGATTGTCGTGGACGTTCAGCGCCTCGACGAGCAACAGGATGCCGTCGGCTGCGACCTGGTCCGCTGCCCGCCGGAGCCGGTCGACGACGAGGTCGACCTGGGCCTGCTGGCTCAGGTCCGACCGGGCGAGGCCGACCAGGGTATTGAGCCGGCGGCAGCCCAGCCGCGGGGCCAGGTCGACGGCCTCCCGCAGCCGGGCGAAGAACCCGGCCTCGTCCGGGCTGGTGAGGTAGCCCCGGGGGTTGGCCTCGTCGACCTCCAGGTCGAAGAGGGCCAGTCGCAGCCCGTAGCGCTGCTGGAGGTCGAGGACCTCGGCCAGGTTCTCGCGCTGCGGGAACAGCAGCTCGTAGGCGGCGAAGCCCGCCTCGGCGATCCGCCGGTAGCGCTCGGCCAGCGGAAGCTCTCGGAACAACTGCGTGATGTTAGCCGCGTAGTAGATCATCTGGTGTCCCACCGCCAGCCCAACGCCGGCGCTCTCCTCCTCAAGATTGGCCGTCGACGCACCGCGCCCCGGCCCCAGCGGCCACGCCCGACGCAAGTATCGGCCGCACGCTCGCAACTGTCAAGGATCGCCGAGCCAGCGATCAAGCCAGACCCCTTCGCAAGCGCCGCGCATCATGGTAGGATTAGCGCATCGCGCCTGCCCGCAATCGGGTTCCTGTCCGGGATGCGGAAGCCCACGGGCAGGGGAGAGCGGAGGGACGTGGACCAGCGTCTGGCAGAGCAAGCTCCGGTCGCGCGAGAGGCGCCGACACGGGTCGACGTGGCGTCGCTCGCGTTCTGTCTGCTCGGCAACTTCCTGCTTCGCGCCGCGGCGGCGGCGGCCGGCACGCTCATCTCGCTCCACCTGGCGTCGCTCCACCAATCCGGGATGCCCGTTCGAGCCAGAGTGGTCGGCCTGGCCGCCATGCTCTTCTACTCGGCCGAGCTGATCGGGTCGCCGGCCTTCGGGCTGCTGAGCGACCTGAAGGGTCGGAAGCCGTTCATGCTGTTGGGCCCGCTCTTCGGCGGCGTCGCGGTGCAGCTCATCTTCCTGGCGCCGACGATTCCCCTGGTGCTCGTGGCCAGGGTGTTCCAGGGACTCTCCACCGCCAGCTCGGTGCCCTCGACGCTGAGCTACTTCTCGGCCGCGACGGGCGACTCGGAGAAAATCCGGGGTCGGGTGATGAGCCTGTTCGAGGTGGCGACCATCGTCGGCATGGCTGGCGGCTTCGCCACCGGGGGCGTCCTCTGGGACGCGCTCAGGCACTCCGCCTTCGTCGCGGTCATCGGCATCTACGTGGGCAGCCTCCTGCTGCTCTGGCTGGTCCGGGATCCGCATGCCGTCACCGTGCGAGCGCGGCAGGTCGCCGAGCGCGCCGCGGCCGCGGTTGCCAGCTCGCGCCCGGGCCTCCGGAAGATCCCTGCGCCCTCGTCTCTCCTGGAGCGCTTCAGCTTCGTCCGGTCCGGGTCGGCGCTGAGGCTGATTCCAGCCTGGATCGCGGTCAACGCCATCGTCGGCCTCTGGTTCAGCCACCTCGACTTCCAGATGGGCAAAGCAGACGACCCGACGCAGTTGCTCGTCGGCGGGTTTACCGGGCGTCAGATCGGCCTCTACACGGCCGGGTTCGCCCTGCTCTTCGTCGTGGGCATTTCGCTCTGGGCGCTCGCCTTCGGCCGGCTGCGGGCCACCCAGATCATGGCCGCCGCGCTGTGCGGGCTGTTCGCGCTGGTCGTCTTCCTCGCCCTCCTCAACCACTCCCAGCCCGCGGAGCACCTCCGCATCCGTGCCTTGATCGGCCTGGTCTCGGCGTCGCTGCTGGTGATGAGCGGCTTCACCCCGGCGGCGCTGGTCTACCTGGCGGGGATAGCCGAGGAGTTCCCGCAGAGCCGCGGCAGCATGATGGGCCTCTACTCGGTATTCCTCGGCGTGGGCCAGTTCCTCGGGAGCGGCATCGGCGGCTTCTTCGCGGACTGGCGTGGGGTGGACGGGATGATCATCCTGACGGCCATCCTGGGCAGCCTCTCGGCCGTCTGCGTCGCGGCGCTGATCCGCCAGGAGGGGCCGCTCGGCCCGACCGTACCCATCCGGGCGGCCCGTCTGCCACCAGGCCTGCACTGAGGGGCCGCGAAGGCTCACGCGAAGGCCGCAAAGAGCGCAAAGAGGACGCTACCGGGGGATGGGCACGAGCCTGCGGGTTCAACCGCAGGGCTCCTCGCCGGCAACACCGGCCTGGTGGTGTGGTATAATAGCGAGGCTGTTTACAGTATCAAGGCAGTGGGGGTCATGGTATCGGGGTTATGGCAGCAGGCACTCCAAACGTTAGATTGGCTCGGCCAGATGGTCACGGGGAGCTGGGATCTACCCGCGACTACGAGTTCATCCTCGAGGACGGCGGCGTGGTTCTGGAGCGCCTGGCCCGGCGCGCCTTCGCCGAGCCGGCCCACTTCCTGCTTGGCTGGCGGGCGGCCGACTTCGCCCTCGTCGAGGGGTTCGACAAGCTCCTGTCGCTGGGCGACATCTCCTTCACGCCTTTCCCCTACCAGTTGGAGACGGCGCTGACGGCTCTTCGGCGGTTCCGAGGCCGAGCCCTCCTCTGCGACGAGGTCGGCCTTGGCAAGACCATCGAGGCCGGCCTGGTGCTCAAGGAGTACGTCCTGCGTGGGCTCGCCCGCAAGGTGCTCATCCTCACCCCTCCGGCCCTGGTCTCCCAGTGGCGCGAGGAGCTGGCCAGCAAGTTCCGCCTGGAGCTCGTCGCCCACGACGATCCGGAGTTCCGGGCCCTGGGGCCGGATGCCTGGTCGCGTTTTGACCGGGTCATTGCCTCGCTGAACACCGCCCGCCTGGCTGAGCACGCCAGCGCCATCCACTCTCAGCGCTACGACCTGGTCATCGTCGACGAGGCTCACCACCTGAAGAGCCGCGCGACCCAGTCCTGGCAGTTCGTCAACCGGCTCGACAAGCAGTTCATCCTGCTGCTCACGGCCACGCCCGTCCAGAACAACCTGGAGGAGCTGTTCAACCTCATCACCATCCTGAAGCCGGGCCAGCTCAGCACCATCCGCGCCTTCAAGCGGCAGTTCGTGACGCGCGGCGACCCAAGGCTCCCGAAGAACCGGGCGCAGCTTCAGGAACTCCTCTTCGACGTGCTGATCCGCAACACCCGGAGCCAGGTCGGGCTGTCTCTGCCGAAGCGCCACGCCACGACGGTTCGGCTGGCGCTCTCGCCGGCCGAGCGAGAGCTCTACGACGCCGTCACCGCGTTCGTTCGGGCCGAGCATCCGAAGGTCGCCCACGGCGACCGGGGCGTAAACCGGTTCACGCTCGAGACCCTCCAGAGCGAGATCGGCAGCTCCAGCTTCGCCGTCGTGCCGACCCTCGCGGCGATGGCCGAGAACCCGCACAACTCGGCCGGCCAGCGACGGGAGCTGGCCCGGCTCCTCAAGATGGCCCGGGAGGTCCGGCAGAGCACCCGGGCGGCGGCGCTCCTCAAGCTCCTCAAGGCGACGAAGGAGAAGGCCGTCGTCTTCACGCGGTACCTGGAGACGCTGCGCCACCTGGCTGGCGCGCTGAAAGAGGCAGGCATCTCGACGGCGGTCTACCACGGCGGGCTAAGCGTGCCCGAGAAGAACCAGGCCATCGCCAACTTCGAGGCGTCGCAGCAGGTGCTGCTGTGCACCGAGGCGGCGGGCGAAGGCCGCAACCTCCAGTTCTGCAATACGATGGTCAACTACGACCTGCCCTGGAACCCGATGCGCATCGAGCAGCGCGTCGGCCGGATCCACCGGATCGGCCAGGAGCGGGAGGTCTACATCTACAACCTGTCGGCCCAGGGGACGATCGAGGATTACATGCTGTGGCTGCTGGACAGCAAGATCAACATGTTCGAGCTGGTCATCGGCGAGATGGACATGATCCTCGGGAACCTGGCCGACGAGCGCGACTTCTCCGAGATAGTCGCCGAGATCTGGCTGCGCTCCAGCGACGAGGCCGAGGTGAAGCGCGAGGTCGAGGCGTTCGGCGAGGAGCTAGTCCGGGCCAAGCAGGAGTACCTCAAGGCCCAGGAATACGATAACCTGGTCTTCGGACAGGACTACAGGACGGTGGACTGATGGTGGCCGCCAGGCGTGTAGCCCACCCGAATGGCGTGGCGCCGAGCTCTGCGGCCTCGAAGCTTCCGGCGCCGTCCATTGCCGAGGCCGATAGCTTGAAGTCCCTGGCGATGGACGTCCTGCGCACCGTCGGCGCCCTGGTGGAGGAGGGCCCGGAGGGGCTCGTCGACGTGCTGGTGCCCGAGGAGCACCAGGCGCGGCTGGGGAGCGATGGCTTCCTGCGGCTCGCCTTCGATCTGGAGACCGCCGCGGCCCACCCCGACGCACAGCACCTGGCCATCGGCAGCCCGCTGGTACGTCGATGGGCTGCGGTGGTCGCGCCGCCAGGCCATCAGCCTGGACCGCTGGCGGGTGAAGCTGACCAATGCCCGGTTCCTGCCGGCGAGCGGGGTCGAGTTCGCCTTCGCCTGCCACCACGTCCTGTTCAACTTCCGAGTCGCCTACGTCTCGGACGAGAAGCGGGAGGAGATCCGGACGGTGGTCGTGGACGCGACCACTCTCCAGCCGGCGCCGCTGCTCCAGCAACTCTGGGAGGGCCTGCCCGAGCATCCGGGCGATACCTGCTACTTCCCGGAGAGCCTCCGGCCGGCTGGCGCGAGCTGGCCGGCTCCGGTCTCGCTCGACGTCCGGCCCGAGTTCCAGCTTAGCGACGCGGACCGGCTGCCCGACGCCAGAGAGCTGGGCACGCTGTACCGGCGGGCCGGGGAGCTCCTGGAGGAGCAGATCGCGGACACCCTCGGCACGTACCGACGCCGGGCGGCCCGGCGCCTGGAGATGGAGCGCCAGCGGATCAACACGTTCTACGACGACACCGAGGCCGAGCTGCGCAAGCGCCTGGCCCGGGCCGAGACCGACGACCGGCGCCGCTCGATCGAGGCGAAGCTGGAGGCGAACCGACTCGACCGAGAGCACAAGCTAGCGGACATCGCCGCGAGGTACCGGTTGCGGGTCGTCGCGACTCTCCTGAGCGCGGCGCTCATGACCCAGCCGAAGGTTCGCACGCACGTCCGGATCGAGAACCGGTACTCCTCGGCGGAGCTCGCGGTTATCCTGAACCCACTCACCGGGCAGCTCGAGCTGCCCACCTGCGCTAGCTGCCACGCGGCGACGGCCAGCCTCCACCTCTGCGCGAACGGGCACGTCGTCTGCGACGACTGCGCGCTGCCCTGCGCCTTCTGCCAGCGGGAGCACTGCCGGGACTGCGGCGTGGGCGCCTGCGCGGTCTGCGGACGGCCGATCTGCCCCACCCACCAGGCCCGCTGCCCCACCTGTGGCAAGGTCACCTGCCCGGAGGACCGGGGCAGGTGTCACTGAGCTCGCTAGCCGAGCAGGGATTCCAGCTTTGGCAACCGACCGCCTCTCTTCCTGGCTATGGCCAGGAAAGCCTTTGGTACGTCGGCCATCAGGCCCTTCGACTGCTCGGCCGCCTCCGAGTAGAACCTCGTGATCTTGCCTTCCATCTGCACGGCTCTGGCAACCGCGTCCGAGTAGGAATCGGCGTTAGCCAGGCTGGCGTCGAGCGCCCAGCTCGCCTCGTCCATGTCGAAGGCGTAGCCTCCCTCGATGGCGTCCGTTATGACGCTGTAGTACGCCCTTTCGACCTGCGAGACGTTCTTCCCGTTCTCTCTGGAGAGCGCGAGGAAGACCTCGCCACCCTGGGGGTACTTCTGAGCCAGACTCTCGTAGAGCTTCGCCGATTCCTGTTCCAGCTTGCGAGCGAAGCTGATGATCGACGAAGCCGTGCTCATTCCCATGAATCCCTCCTACGCAGGAACACGGCACCCATTCGGCATCGGTGCCCCGCCACCGGACCGGGGCGTGGGGATCGGGGGACACCCCCAGCCCCCCCACCCTCACGGGGCCCTACAGCCACCTTTCGATGACTACCTTGCTTTCCGTGAAGAAGCGGACGGCCTCCTGCCCCTGGGTGTGCAGTATGCCGAAGAACGAGTCCTTCGTCCCACTGAACGGGAAGAAGGCCATGGGCGCCACGATGCCCACGTTGATGCCGATGTTGCCGCTGACCACCCTGTACCGGAACTGCCTGGCGACGCCGCCGCTGGAGGTGAACACGGCGTGGCCGTTGCCGTACGGGCTGGCGTTGCAAAGCTCGATCGCCTCGTCGAGGTCCTTCGCTCGGAGGATGCTCATCACCGGCCCGAAGATCTCCTCCTGCGCTATCCTCATGGTCGGCGTAACGTCGGTGAAAATCGTCGGGCCGACGAAGCAAGTGTCCGGATAGCCACCGCGGATCTGGACGGTCCTGCCGTCGAGCAGGAGCTTCGCGCCCTCCTTCAGACCGACGTCGACGTACCCCAGTACCCGCTTCTTCTTCTCCTGGTCGCGGATCGGACCCATCTGCACGGCTTCGTCGAGGCCATAGCCCACGACGACCCTCTGCGCCATGGTGGCGACCCTGTCCACGAAGCGGTTGTAGAACCTGTCGTCCTCCCCGACGACGACCAGGTTCGCGCCCGCCAGGCAGCGCTGCCCGGTATTGCCGAAGAACGAGGTCATCAGCGCGGGCACGGTCCTGTCCACGTTGCAGTCCGGCATGACGACCATGAAGTTCTTCGCGCCGGCCTGAGCGATGACCCTCTTGCCGGTCTTGCCGCAGCTCTCGTAGATGTACTTCGCGGTTGGCGTCGAGCCGACGAAGGTCACCCCCGCGATGCCGGGGTGCCCCAACATGGCGGAGACGACTTCCCTGCCGCCGTTGACGACGTTCCACACGCCGGCGGGGAAGCCAGCCTCGTCCACCAGCTCGGCGAGCCTCATCTGGCTCAGAGGCACTTCGCTCGAGGGCTTGACGACGACGCAGTTGCCCGTCGCCACGGCGTAGGGTGCGGACCAGAGCGGGATCATGAAGGGGAAGTTGAACGGACCGATTATCCCGAACACGCCGAGAGGCTGCCTGATGAGGTACTCGTCGATCCCGACCGCGATGTCTTCGAGGTTGTACCCCATCTGAAGGGTGGGGATTCCGCAGGCTACCTCGACGTTCTCGATGCCGCGTCTCGTCTCGCCTCTTGACTCGTCGATGGTCTTCCCGTGCTCCTGCGTCTGAATGCGGCTGAGCTCCTCGAAGTTCCCCTCCAACAGCTCCTTGAGCCTGAAGAGGCACCTTGCCCTGGCCGTCGGGGGCGTCGTCCGCCACTCCCAGTAGGCCTCCTTCGCCGCCGACACCGCGGCGTCGAACTCGTCCTTCGTCGAGACGGGTACCTTCCCGATTACCTGGTCCGTAGCAGGGTTGACGACGTCGCGAACCTCACCCTTGGACTCAATCCATTCTCCGCCGATGTAGTTCCTGACGACCCTGATCTGCCTGATGGGTTCCTCCAGAAGTGCCACTTCGCTCTCCTCTGATCGGTTGTTTGTGACCACACGCCAATCCGCGACAAGCCAAGCCTAGGCGACCGGAACCGATCGGGGATCTGGCTACGCCTCGGCAGGCTCCGCGGGTTGCTCCCGCCACGCGGCCATGCCGCTGGCGGATGACCCGATTATCGCACAAACGGGCGCGACATGGTAGCCCCGACCTTGACTCCTAGCGGCCCGGCGCGTTAGAATCAGCCAGCCCGCGGTGGTTGCCGCCGCGCACCCGAAGGGCAGGCTGACTCTCGCGGGTTGAGCCCTGGGGGTCAGCCCATTGGTGTGTCTCGACTCGAATCTCGCCGAGGGAGCAGGTCGGTGAAGCCGCTGGGAATCGCGCTTGTGCGCTGGCTGGTTGGGCTGCTCTGCGGCCTCGTCGCGGCCGGCGTCCTCTTCGTGCTGGCGGTGCTGGCGGCTGGCCCCGCCGCCGGCCCGGCGCTCGGGTTTGTCGCCCTCGGCTTCGGCGCGGCCCTCTTCCCCGCCGCCTTTACGCTGGCGACGCGCACGCCCCGACAGGTGCTGCGGCGAGGGTTCCTGACCCTCGCGGTGGAGGGTCTCGGCCTGCTCGCCGAGGCGTACCTGCGCATCACCGGATCCGAGGTCGTCGCCCAGTCGTCTCTTGGGTGGCTTCGCGGCCTGGCCGGAGCCGGCGAGAGCGTCGCCCGATGGCCCACCGAGATGGTGGCTCTCGGCGGCGCCGTCGCCTTCGTCGCCGGCCTGGTGCTGCTGTTCGCGCTGCGTCCGCGAGCCCACCCGGCGCCGTCGGGCGCGCCGGCCTCCCCACGACTGCCCTCGGCCGAGAAAGGGCCGGCCGCGAAGCCTCCTCCCGCTCCGGCCGGGGCGCTGCCAGACGAGGACGCTCAGCTGATGGCCGACCTGGAGAACCTGCGGAAGAAGCTGCCGAAATAGCCGTCAGTCAACATAGCATCAGTCAACGTAGCAAATGGGCGTCTTGCCGACGACGTGCCAGCCATCCTCGCCGCAGACCGGCCCGTAGGCCACGCCCGGCGGCGCGACGAAGTCGCGAGGCGGCACGCGAAGGTACCTGTGGGCGTCGACCATGAAGTTATGCCAGATGTTGCCCGCGGAGATCACCCCGGCCGCCTGCCTCATCTCCTCGCCGTCGGTGTTGCCCACCCAGACGCCGCCCACCAGGTCAGGCGTGTAGCCGACCGTCCAGGTATCCTGGAGGAACTGAGTCGTGCCCGTCTTGGCCGCCGAGGGCCGGTCGATCACCAGGTCGCCGCCGAGGGCGTAGGTGAAATGCCGGTTGCGGTCGTCGGAGAGGATGGAGGTGATCAGCCACGCCGCCTGTGGCGAGAACACCTGCTTGGGCACCGGCGGCGTGTACTGGTAGACCGCTTTCCCGTCGGGATCGGTGATCTTCAGGATGGCGACCGGCTCGTACTCGCGCATGCCCATCTCCCGCTCGGGGAGCGGCACGGGCACGCCGACCATGTAGCCGTCGTTGGCGAAGACCGAATAGGCGTAGGCGAGGTCGAGGAGCGGGACCTCGCTGGTGCCGAGCGTGAGGGTGAGCCCGTAGCGGTACGGCTCCCGGAGGGTGGTGATCCCGAACCGGTGGGCCGTCTCGGCCATCTCGGCGGGGCCGACGTGCCGGAGGAGCTTGACGGCCGGGACGTTCAGCGAGCTCGAGAGGGCTTCCCGAAGTCGGACCCCGGGCCCGTTGTACCTGTACTCGAAGTTCGCCGGGCACCAGGCTGGCAGGTTGGGCGCCACCGGGAAGCACGACTTGACGTCGTCGACCCTGCTGCTGGGAACGTACCCCATCTCGAAGGCCGTCACGTAGTTGAAGGGCTTGACCGACGAGCCCGGCATGCGGGGCGCGACGGCCATGTTGTTCCGGCCCTGGATGGAGTCGTCCCAGTAGTCGAGGCCGCCGAGCATCGTCAGGATCTCGCCGGTCGAGGGCCGGATGGCGACGATGGCGGCGTTGTGGGCGTTCATCGTGTCCTTGATCTCGGCGATGCGCTTGCGAGCGTCCTGCTCCGCGATTTGCTGGAGGTTGAGGTCGACGCTCGTCTGGATGGTCCAGCCGCTGTTGTACACGGCGTCGTGGCCGTAGCGGCGCTCCAGGAGGTCCCTGACGTAGTTGACGAAGTGCGGCGCGCGCATCGGGAAGGTCTGGTCGGCGAAGTGCAGCGGCTCGGCCTTGGCGGCGTCGGCCTCCTCCTGGGTGATGTAGCCGTGGTAGACCATCCGATCGAGGACGTACGCCTGCCGGACCTTGGCCTGGTCGAAGTGGAGGATCGGGTTGTAGTCCGTGGGCGCCTGGGGCAGCCCGGCGAGCATCGCCGACTCCGGCAGCGTCAGGTCCCGGACGTTCTTGCCGAAGTACGACCGGGCGGCGGCGGCCACGCCGTAGCTCAGGTTCCCGTAGTAGGCCTCGTTGAAGTACATCTGGAGGATCTGGTCCTTCGGGTAGGCCTGAGTCAGCCGGACGGCGAAGATGGCCTCCTTGATCTTGCGCTCCACGGTCTGGCTCCGGCGCTCCTCCGGCGTGAACAGGACGTTCTTGGCAAGCTGCTGGGTCAGGGTGCTTGCCCCGCTGACGACGCCGCCGTGCAGGAAGTTCTGCAGCCCGGCGCGCAGCATGGCCAGCGGGTCGACGCCGGGGTTATCGTAGAAGCTCGGATCCTCGGCGGCGAGCGTCGCCTCGACCAACTGCGGCGGCAGGTCCTCCAGGTGGGCGAGCGTCCGCCGGCCGCCCTTGGGGTCGAACATCTCGTAGAGGAGCTGGCCGTTCCGGTCGTAGAAGAGGGTCGACTGGAACACCTTCCGGTGCTCGACGTAGCTGGCGTCGGGCACGCCGTTGGAGAAGTAGACGTAGGCGGTGAGCAGCGCCGTGGGCACGATCACCATCAGGCTGAGCAGCCCGAGGGCCAGCGACACGGCTATCATCCGCGCCGGGGCCCAGCGGTCCTCGGCGTAGAGCTTGTCGACCTTCTGGCGCACCAGGGCCAGGCGCCGGCGGCGCCCCCTTGGCGAGGGGGCGTCGGACGCCGGCAGAGTCCACTCGTACCACATGGCTCCCTACCCAGCGGCGTTCGGCCGAACGCCGATCAGCAGTATCAGGCAAGCTCTTCTTCTGCAAGAACAAGGCCGGCGCGGGGCACGACGGCTCTTGCGGAGAACGCAAGGGCAAAGGAGGGGAAGCCGGCCTGGTGCGGTATACTAAGCCGGAACCGCAGGGACGCCGAGGTCGCGGAGGACCGCGGAGAGGGTCTCAGCCGAGACTCTGCGAGCCTCTGTGTCCTCCGCGCCTCCGCGGTGAGTCCCGTGGATGGACAGCTTGGACGTGGGGCTGAGGATGGTTCACAGGACCCCGAAGACGAACGCGATGCGGGCGCTCGAAGCCCGGCACGTCCCCTACGAGACGCTCACCTACTCGCCGGAGATCCACTCGGCCGACGTCGTCGCCGAGACCCTCGGCCTGCCAGCCAGCCAGGTCTACAAGACGCTCGTCGTGCTTCGGGAGCGCGGCCGGCCGATGCTGGCCATGGTCGCGGGGGACCGGGAGCTGGACCCGCGCGCCCTGGCCCGCGAGATCGGCGAGAAGCGAGTCGCGATGGCGCCGAAGAAGGAGGCCGAGCGCCTGACCGGGCTGCAGGTCGGGGGCATCGGCGCGCTGGCCCTCCTCAACCGGGGCTTCGACGTCTACGTCGATCGCCGGGCGCTGGAGCACGAGCGCATCCTGGTCAACGGCGGGCAACGCGGGCTGAACCTCCGACTGCGCGTCTCCGACCTCATCGCGGTGACGGGCGCGAAGGTGGTCGACGCGACGGGGGAGTGAGGGACGAGCTGTCAGCGGATTTCGGGCGCGGATTGAGCGGACTACGGCACACCCGGTCGGAGGGCCACGTGGATCAGGTCAGGGCAAGGCTGGATGGGCGTGGCAGACTCGTGATCCCGGCGGAGTACCGACGGGCACTCGGGCTGCAAGTGGGAGACGAGGTGATCCTACGTCTGGAAGATGGGGAGGTGCGGATATTCACGCTGGCCCAGGCAATCAAGCGTGCGCAGGAGCTACTGGATCGCTATATCGCTCCGGGGCGATCTCTAGCGGACGAGCTGATCGCCGAGCGCCGGGCGGAGGCCGAGCGTGAGTAGCCACGTGGTGGACGCCTCTGCACTGCTGGCGCTGTTGAGGCGGGAAGCCGGCGCCGAGGTGGTCGCCGCAGCCCTGGCCGGTGGTGCGGCGATCAGTGCGGTCAACCTTTCCGAAGTGGTCGCCAAGCTCAGCGAAGCAGGGGTGGTGGAGGAGGAGGTCCGCACGATCCTCGACTCGCTATCGCTCGAGGTCGTCGACTTCGACGCCAACCACGCCTACCACGCCGGCTTGCTGCGCCGGCTCACCAGGCACGCCGGCCTCTCCCTCGGGGATCGCGCTTGCCTGGCCCTCGCCCAACGCCTTGGCCTCCCTGCGCTGACCGCCGATCGTGCCTGGGGAGACCTGCAACTGGGAATCGCGATCCAGCTGATCTGCTAGCTGCACTGACTGTCAGGAAGCGGGCATTATCGCGGTGAGCCGCTCCAGCGCTGCCTTCTTGCTCAGCCCGCCAGACTGCACGAACCGGATGACGCCGTCGCTGTCCACGAAGAAGTGGGTCGGGATGCCGGTGATGCGGTACCGAGCGGCGATCGACTGGTCGGGGTCGAGGACGACGGTGTAGGTGATCCCGGTCGTCTCGACGTACCGCCGCACGGTCGCGGCGTCCTCCCCGATGCTGACGGCGAGGAGCGTGAGCCCATCGCCCTGCCTCTCCGCGTCGGCCGCCTGGACGTCGGCCGTCTCGGCCCGGCAGGGCGGGCACCAGTTCGCCCAGAAATCGATCCACACCGGATGGCCGCGGAAGTCGCTCAGGCGGATCGGCTTCCCATCGAGGTCAGGCGCCTCGAAGCCGGGCGCGGCAGTTCCGATTCGGGGCGCCGGGCCGGTGGCGCCCGCGACGCTGATGGCGGTCGAGGCCCCCGCCGTTTCCCGGCTCGCATCCAGGAGGTAGATCCCGGCGGCGATGGCTAGGACGACGGCGAGGGATACCACGACACGTTTCACGTTGCCGCCGGCGAGCGCGCCGTCGGCGACGGGCTCGGACAGCGCCGGCGCTCCTGCTAGCCGGGAAGACACCCGGAGGTTGAGTGGGAGGGCAGCGCCGGCGCTACCGCAAGCCAGTATAACACAGAGCGGTACCCTGGCGGCAACCGGTGCGGGAAACCAAGCGCCCCTGCCGACGGGCCTACTCCGAGAACGACTGCCTCACGCGCCAGGGGCTGTCCGGGTAGCGCGTCTGCAGCCG
>Ga0315282_10009536_pt1 | contig 15425 bp, 17 predicted proteins | sample YL17G07_20_MG_FD_203693 | JGI IMG/M metagenome (GOLD analysis project Ga0315282, IMG submission 203693) | Sediment microbial communities from Yellowstone Lake, YNP, Wyoming, USA - YL17G07_20 | ecosystem: Environmental > Aquatic > Freshwater > Lake > Sediment | place: USA: Wyoming | collected... | reverse complement strand
TTAAGTCCATGGGAAGCACTATTTACCTTTGATATAATGTAGCTTCCAATTGCATTTGCAAGATACCAGAGTAATGCTGTTCCAGTGAAGATAGATATAATCTTTATAATAACCATTCCTACATTTACCACTGTATAAACCTTCTAATTTCCTCAAGTGCTCTTTTAGCGATCTCTTCTGGTGGTAGCGTAGCATCGATTACCATATATCTTTCTTCGAAAAGACGAGCCAATTTTAGATAACCTCTTCTTACGTTTTCTTGCAGTAAAATACCCTGTAGTTCAATTCTATCTTTTTGTCTCTCCTCTAACCGTTTAAGACAATCAGTAGGATTGGCATCCAATAGTATAGTTAAGTCGGGGAGTATGTTCATTATAGCTGGTCTATTTACTTCATATATAAACTTTAAAGGTACACCTTTACCATAACCTTGATAAGCCAGAGAAGAATCAAGATATCTTTCTGATACAATAATCTTACTATTGATTGCAGGACGAATTACTTCTCTTACTAGTGCTGTCCTACTTGTAGCATATAGATATACTTCATCTAGTGGGGAAAGATTTACATTAGGATCAAGCAGAAATTCTCTTATTTTTTCTCCTATCTTCGTTCCTCCTGGCTCTCTTACAGCTATAAAAGGAACTTTTAATTCTTGAAATCTTTCTTGTAATAATTTACTTAGTGTTGATTTTCCACTTCCATCAATACCTTCTAATGTGATAAGTGGCATTAAGGTAATATCCTTACTCTCCTATATGGTTCTACTCCTATACTGTCAGAATGAAACTGATATCTCTCTATAATTTCATGCTGTAATTTTCTAATCCTTGCATTTTTAGGAGAAAGTTCTACAGGATTTGATGTCTCCACTACCTTTTTTATACCTTCATCTATCTCGGAGATTATCTTTTTATACTCTAAATCTTCCGTATTTCCCTCACTTTCTCCTAAAAAGTAATCTCTGAGAAACTTTTTTATCTGTACCAAGGTATTACTTCTTACACTATGGATAGGAATATCTCTATGTGCCTTTGCTATTAATTTATCTCCTTCACGCTTCTCATGTGTAGTCAATGTAAGGATAAGGTCTGCTTCGTCTAATCTTTTAGTAATAAAAGCTGGAATATCTAGTTCTCTTATTGATTTCTCTAGTCTATTTCTACTTATACCAAAAGGATATATCTTAAAGACTCCTTTCTCTTTTAGGGGAATCTCATAATCTCTATTTTTATCAACAGAAATAATCTCTTCTGCCTCTTCTATTACCTTATATCCATCTTCTTTTCTTACTCTAAGTTCTGGCCTAGGAGAATATCCTCTCAACATGTTATCTATAACTTGAGATACATTATGATGAATAGCAAGGGTACTTCTATCTCTTATTTCTATTACCACGTCAAATGTAGGAGGAGCCTTTCTCTCTAGCACTGTTTTTTGGGTCCCTCTTTTCTTTGCTTCTTCGTCACTTAATGTGACTACATGAAGTCCTCCTACAAGGTCAGACAAGGTAGGATTTAGAAGAAGGTTTTCTAAACTTATTCCGTGGGCTGTTCCTATAAGTTGAACTCCTCTTTCTGCTATTGTCCTTGCTGCCTTTGCCTCAAGTTCTGTCCCAATCTCATCAATGACTATCACTTCAGGCATATGGTTTTCTACTGCTTCTATCATCACATCGTGCTGTCTTTCTGGAGATGAAACCTGCATCCTTCTTGCCCTTCCTATAGCAGGATGAGGAATGTCTCCATCTCCCCCAATCTCATTGGATGTATCTACTACCACTACACGTTTCTTAAGTTCATCACTCAGTATCCTTGCCACTTCCCTTAACATAGTAGTCTTTCCTACACCAGGTTTCCCAAGGAGCAGTGTACTCCTCCCTGATTCAATTACATCTCTTACTATATCTACTGTTCCATATATAGCTCTACCTACTCTCAGGGTAAGTCCTATTATTTCGCCTCTCCTATTCCTTATACAAGAGATACGGTGTAAAGTCCTAGGGATCCCTGCCCTATTATCCCCATCAAAACTACCTACTTTGGATACTACATAATTTATATCTTTTTCAGTAATTAGGTCCTCAGAGAGCAATTCTCCTGTATTGGGAAATCTCGCCTCTGGTTCCCTTCCTAAATCAAATACTATCTCTATGAGGTCTTCTAGCCCCTCTATTTTGCTAACCTTCTTTTTGAGAGGGGGAGGAAGAACATTTAATAGTTCGTCCAGGTTGTCAGTAACTTGAATATTGGGATTCATACCTTTTATACACCTCTTTTATAATTATATCATAAATACATAGATCCAATAGCATCTGCTGCTTCTAGCACTAAATCTTCTGGTGCTACTAGGGCTATTCGTATGAATCCTTCACCATGTTTACCAAAGCTGTCACCTGAGGAGACTACTATACTCCTTTCTTCTAACAGTTTATTGGCAAATTCTTGAGAAGTATATTTAGATGGGACCTTCATCCATACATACATAGTGGCTTTAGGTACCCTAGGATATATCCCATAATTATTAAGTGTTTTTATAAAAATATCACGTCTTTTAGTATAAGTTCCTACTGTTTTTTCTACCTCATCCCAAGGACCATTCAGTGCCTCTATACATGCGTATTGAATAGCTTCGAATACCCCATAGTCTACATAACTTTTTATTTGGGCTAATTTCTCTATTATATCTTTATTACCTACAGCAAATCCAACCCTCCAACCTGCCATATTAAATGTTTTAGAAAATGAATGAAATTCTATTGCCCTCTTTTTAGCTCCGTCTATTTCCATAAGACTTGGAGCTTTATACCCATCAAAACAGATTTCAGAATAAGCCAAATCGCTTACTACTATAAAATCATATTTTTCTGCTAGTTCTAATATGTCCTTATAGAAGTTTTTTTCTACTACAGTAGTTGTAGGATTATGAGGGAAACTTACTACCATCAGTTTAGTTTTACTTAAAATGTTGTTAGGAAGTTCAGATAGATCAGGAAGGAAGTTATTAGATTCTCTCAACGGGAGAAAATATACCTGTCCTCCAGCAATAAATGTTCCGTTATAATGGGCGGGGTAAGTAGGATTAAGGGTAATAGTAAAGTCTCCTGGGTCTAGAAAGGCAAGAGCTAGATGGGTTATTCCTTCTTTAGAACCTACAAGTGGTATGACTTCTTTTTCTGGATCTAGATCTACGTTAAACCTTTTCTTATACCATCTTGCTATATTCTCTCGTAATTGAAGTAAGCCTTTACTATTTGGGTACCGATGGGTTTCTTTATGGTCAGTCACAGCTTTTACTAATGCTTCTACTATATAGGAGGGTGTAGGCAGGTCAGGACTACCCATCCCTAGGTCTATGATTTTTTTGCCGTCTGCTTTTAGCCTTAATTTTTTCTCATCCTGGATAGAAAATACATAAGGTGCTAAAATATCAAATCTTTTAGATGGATTTTTAGGCATACTTTTACTCATCTCCTTTGATTCTTTATAGACTAGAACGATGTTGTTATATATATAACAGTATAGTTTTTCTCTGTCAAGTGAAAGACGGACAGATTCTGTAATCAGAATGATTACAGATCAGTTTTCTCTTGTCTAACTTTATTTATTTAAGAGAGATAATGGGATAAGGATATATCACTTCATTTGAATAGTGCAGTTTTCTGCTACTCCTCCAAGTAATGTATATGTAGTTGAGGCTGTTTGGAGTATTGAGCCAGGGACTAAGGTATTTACTGGACCATAAGCTACAAGCCTTGCGACAAACCTCTGCCAAGAGGTGCCTCCACCAAGATATCCATCGAGCCAGAAACTCCTATCCTTTGCCCCAAGTATTTGAGCAGGACCTATAGTGGCAGCTTTTGGTGGTACCCAGGACCAATCACCAGAGAATGAATGTAATGCATTTTGCATTATAGTCATAGAGTGAAGTTCGACTATTCTAGGTCCTGCTTTTTTATATCTCTCTATGTCATCTCCAAACTCATAGCCTAAATTGGCTTCCCAAAAAGCTATATGACCACACCAGCCTATACCTCCATAGCATACGTCAGCCCCACCAAGGTCTTCTATCATATTGCCATAACTTGGAAGGATATCAGATGTTGGAAAGTGAATTTGGTCTTCTGGAGGTCTTAGGTCCTTATCTATCAAAGCCCAGAAATTTTCCCACATTGCCCTCTGGAAAGAACCTTTCCAACTCATTGGAGCAGTATTTCCCTCCTCATCTGCATACTCATCCATATTAAACGAATAGACATACCTACAGGAAAGCTTCATTTCATTTATTATTCTAGCTGCTATTGGGTATTGAGGCATTGGTCCTACCGGAAATATAGCAATGAATCTCTTTCCTGCCTCTAGCGATTCTTTTATTCTTCTTACTATATCTAATGCAAATTCAAGGTAAAATTGTTTTTCATCTTCTATAATCCTTATTTTGAAATCAGGATTAGGATGATTTGGAAGCTCTTCTTTCTTTATAGCCCTTACCCTTTTACAGACCTCTTTATCTCTAAATGGCAAAAATGATGCCAACTCATAAGTAAATTCTGCCAATTCGTTCACCTCTTTCTCTATGTAGTATTAAGATGCATAACATCAAGGTAAAAGTCTTCTAGGGACCATTCTTCCCCATACTTGATATTGTCTAAAACCTTCTGCATACTTTACTCCGCATTGTATTCCTCTAAAGCTAGATAATGATTTCATAAATTCTACATAATCTATGTGGTCGTGTTCTTTTAGCCAGATATACTGTGACTGGTGACAGAGTAACATCTTCTCCTTTATTTCTATCTCTTCGGTGATATCTACATACTCAGTGGGAATAAAGTTTACTCCTCCTAGAGTATCCATAAAGAATACAGTAGGAATAATCGTATGAGCTGGGTATTTACTCTTAAAATGTGGGAGTGTAGCTATAAAACTGGCATCTATGATAAGTTTAGATGTAGTAGTATGGTCAACCATATAGTCATCTGGAGAATGAGTAATAATGATATCGGGTTTTGCTTGTCTTATAATATCTACTGCTATTATTCTTGACTCTTCATTTATAATGAGTCCAAGGTCAGGAAATTCTCCACTTATGATTTTAGCTCCTATAACGCTTGCTGATTTTTTTGCTTCTTCGGCTCTTATGCTAGCTAGTTCATCTGATGGAATGATGAAATGTCCTTTATTCCCATTACACATATGAGCCATTATTACCGTATACCCTTGTTTTATATACTTTACTAATGTTCCTGCGCAGAGTAATTCTAAATCATCTGGATGAGCTCCTACTGCAAGAATCCTCAACTTAAATCACCTACCTTTATAAATTTTCCCTAGAGACTCATAGTTTTACCTCTCTCTTTTCTTCTACTGATTTGTGTATGGCAGATACAATTTTTGTTACCTCTAAACCGTCTTCTAGAGGAGCAATTACTGGCTTATCGTTCTTAATACAATCTATAAATGAATCTAACATCCATACAGGCGCTCCAGTAATGCGGTTATGTATATTCGCCCAAAGAGTAGGGAGTCCTGCGAAATAGTATTTTTCACTAGCATTTGTAATTACGGAATTTGAGAAATCTATATTTGAGTATCCTTTCTCTCCATAAATCTCAAATTTGAACTGGGCTACAAAGGGCATGCTTTCAGGAAGAATCCAGGATGAAAAAAAATGAGCTATACTATTATCTTCAAACCTTATACTTGCCTCTATTGCATCATAAGTATCAATTCCTCTCTCCTTTAGTACTTTTTTAATCCCTCTAGCATCTACACTTTCTACCCTTTCCCCTGTAAGCCAGAGAGCAATATCTACACAGTGACTCATAAGAAACCATCCGGGAGAAGATTTTTCCGCCCACCCTATCATTCTTGTTGGCACATAGATAGTATCATTCAAGGTTACTCTCATTGCATATATATTCCCAAACTCTCCATTTTTTATAGATTCTCTAGCCATTACGAATGGGGCATTCCATCTATTTTCAAAAGCTATCTGACCTTTTATTCCTTTTTTACTGGCCTCTTCTACAAGAATTTCAGCTTCTCTTGTATCCATAGTAATGGGCTTTTCTATCATTACATTATATCCTCTCTTTATAGCCTCTAAGGCTGGTTCAGTGTGAGCAAAATCAGGAGTAGCTATTATGACTGCATCAAGCTTCTTATTTAGTAGCTCTTTATAATCTGATACCCCCTTTACTTTGAAAAATTCCTCTACTTCTTTAAGTACTTTGGGATTTATTTCTACAAACCCTACAAGTTTAGCATCTGGATTCTGTAATATTGCCCTTCCATAAAGTCTTCCTCTGATACCCATTCCGATGATTCCTACGCGAATCATAAATGTCCTCCTCCTTTTATTTAATTTTACCACATTTTATCTTAAAACTTAATCCTTCTTGACAATTCCGATTAGAATTGATAAAATTCCTTTTAAAAAGGAGGCTTATATGAAAGAAAACTGGGGATTTGAGACCTTAGCATTACATGGAGGACAAGAGGTAGACCCATATAGTTTATCTAGGGCTGTCCCTATATACCAGACTACTTCATACCTTTTTAAAGATGCTGACCATGCAGCTAGACTTTTTGCTGTAGAAGAAGAAGGAAATATTTATTCTAGAATAATGAACCCTACTGTGTCAGTATTTGAGAAAAGAGTAGCCTTACTTGAAGGAGGAGTAGGTGCGCTTGCTACTTCTTCAGGACAATCTGCAGAACTTATTGCGATTTTGAATATTGCTAAGGCTGGAGATGAAGTTGTATCAAGTCTTAGTTTATATGGAGGTACATATAATCTTTTTGCTAGTACTCTCAATAGACTAGGTATAAAAGTGAACTTTGTAGACCCAACTGATCCAGAAAACTTTAGAAAAGCTATTACACCAAAGACCAAGGCAGTTTATGCTGAGACGGTAGGTAATCCTAAGCTTGATACGTTAGATATAGAGGCTGTTGCTAAGATTACCCATGAAGCTGGAGTCCCACTGATTATAGATAATACTATTCCTTCTCCTTACCTAGTAAGACCTATAGATTATGGAACCGAGATAGTGATACACTCAGCAACAAAGTTTATTGGTGGACATGGGACTTCTATTGGAGGAGTTATTATAGATAGTGGGAAATTTAACTGGAAAAACGGAAAATTTCCTGAAATTACTGAACCTGATCCGTCTTATCATGGACTTAACTATATAGAAAAGTTTGGACAATCGGCTTATATAGCTAAGGCAAGATTGCAGTTAATGAGAGATTTAGGGGCATGTATGAGTCCATTCAATGCCTTTCTTTTCTTACAGGGACTAGAAACTTTACCTTTGAGAATGGAAAGACATAGCGAGAATGCTATAAAAGTTGTGGAATTTTTAAAGAACCATCCCAAAGTAGCTTGGGTAAATTATCCAGGTATGTCAGATAACCCATACTATCACCTTGCTAAAAAGTATTTTGCTAGAAATCTCTTTGGGGCTATTATAGGATTTGGCATAAAGGGTGGACTTGAGGCAGGGAAGACGTTTGTAAATAGTGTAAAATTAATATCTCATCTAGCAAATATTGGAGATGCAAAATCATTAGTCATACATCCAGCTAGTACTACTCATGCACAACTAACTCCTGAAGAGCAACTTGCAGCAGGAGTGACCCCTGATTTTATAAGACTTTCTATAGGATTAGAAACCATCGATGATATACTCTATGATATAGACCAGGCACTAAGTAAGGTGTAGATGGAAGAGAGATTCTATGTAGAGACTCAATATTATACATTTGCTTCTCACCCAAATGAACTAGAACTAGAGAATGGAGAAAAGCTAGGTCCTATTACTCTTGCTTATGAAACTTACGGAGAATTAAATAGGGAAAAGTCAAATGCCATATTGATATTTCATGCCCTTTCTGGAGATGCTCATGTAGCAGGCTATCACAAAGGTGATAGAAAGCCTGGATGGTGGGATAATATGGTGGGTCCAGGAAAAGCCTTTGATACCAATAAATATTTTGTCATATGTTCTAATGTGATAGGTGGATGTAAAGGCTCAACTGGACTATCTTCGATAAATCCTGCCACAGGAAGACCTTACGGATTAAACTTTCCTGTAGTCACTATAAAAGATATGGTGAATGCACAGAGATATTTGATAGATTATCTTGGTATAGAAAAACTTCTCTGTGTAGCTGGTGGGTCGATGGGAGGAATGCAGGTACTTCAGTGGACAGTTAGTTGTCCTGAAAGAGTAAGGTCTGCAATCCCTATAGCTACAGCTAGTAGAAATAAGGCTATGCAGATAGCCTTTAATGAAGTCGGGAGACAAGCTATTATGAGTGACCCAAATTGGAATAAGGGAGATTACTATGATAAAACTCCACCCAATACTGGACTAGCTATTGCCCGTATGGTAGGGCATATAACTTATCTAAGTGAAGCTTCAATGGAACAGAAGTTTGGTAGAAGACTTAGAGAAAAAGAAAAGTATGGATATGACTTTTCAATAGACTTTGAAGTAGAGAGCTACCTTCACTATCAAGGACTTTCTTTTACTCATAGATTTGATGCAAATAGCTATCTATACATTACAAAAGCTATAGATTATTTTGACCTTTCCAACGGATATGGCTCTCTCTTTGAGGCATTTAGCAATTCAACCCATATAAAATTTCTTGTAATCTCTTTTTCTTCTGACTGGCTCTATCCACCCTCTCAATCGAAAGAGATAATAAGAGCATTAGATGCAAATGGTATAGATGTTACCTATAGAGAGATAGAATCTTCATATGGACATGATGCATTTCTACTTGAGGCGGAAGAACAGACTAGAATTATAAGTAGTTTTCTTAAGTTTGCTTACGAGGAAACTAAATGAGAAAAGACTATGAACTTATAGTAGACCTCATCCCTGAGAAATCCAAGGTTTTAGATTTAGGATGTGGTAATGGAGAACTTCTTGTATTACTTAGAGAGAAGAAAGAGATAAAAGGGAAGGGGATAGAGATAGATGGGGAAAGAGTCTCAGAGAGTATAGCAAAAGGGATTTCCGTTTACCAGGGAGATATGGAAGAGGTTCTTCTCGAGTATCCTGATAAGTCTTATGACTATATCATTATAAGTCAGACCCTACAAGAGATTAGAAATCCAGAACTTGTAATCACTCATTCCTTGAGAGTTGCAAGATTTGTCATAGTAAGCCTTCCTAATTTTGGATACTGGAAGATAAGATTCTATATCTTATATAAAGGGAGAGTTCCCTCATTGGGGACATTTAATTATAATTGGTATAAGACTCCTGATGTCCATCCATTAAGTATAAAGGATTTTGAAGATTACTGTAGAACTAAAAATATAAAGATAGAGAAGACATTCTATCTTGCTGGAGATAGAATTATAGGATTATGCCCTAATCTTTTTGCTACTTCAGGTCTCTATGTTATAACTCAGTCTTCATAGATGCCTGAAGAAAGATATCTTTCTCCTGTATCTGGTAATATTACTACAATTAATTTACCAGCATTTTCGTCCCTTTTAGCTACCTGAATAGCTGCATAGACCGCTGCACCACTTGATATCCCAGCAATGAGTCCTTCTTCCTTCGCTAGTCTTCTTGAGGTATTTATAGCTTCCTCATTGGTTACAGTAATGATTTCATCTATAATATCTCCATTTAATACCTCTGGAATAAAACCTGCTCCAATCCCTTGAATTTTATGAGGTCCAGGTTTCCCGCCAGAAAGGACAGGTGAATCTGCAGGCTCTACTGCTATAGCCTTAAATGATGGCTTTCTTGCTTTTATCACTTCTGCTATTCCAGTTAGAGTACCACCTGTTCCTACACCAGATACTAGTATATCAACTTTTCCATCTGTATCTCTCCAGATTTCCTCAGCAGTTGTACGTCGATGGATTTCAGGATTTGCGGGATTTTTAAACTGTTGTGGTATAAAATAATTTGAATTGGAAGCTTTCAACTTTTCCGCATCTTCAATTGCTCCCTGCATTCCTTTTTCTTTAGGCGTTAGAATGAGTTCTGCACCCAAGGCTTTGAGAAGTTTTCTCCTTTCTAGGCTCATTGTTTCTGGCATTACTAAAACGCATTTATAACCTTTAACTGCACATACCCAGGCAAGGGCTATTCCAGTATTTCCACTTGTCGGTTCAAGGATAATAGTATCCTCATTTATCTTTCCTTCTTTTTCTGCCGACTCTATCATACTTACTCCTATCCTATCTTTTACACTTCCAGCGGGGTTGAAGAATTCTAATTTAGCTACTACAGTGGCCTTTACATTTTCTACTACTCGATTAAGTTTAACTAGTGGGGTATTTCCCACGAGTTCAATTATGTCTTTCGCTATTCTTTTCATAGTTTCTGCCTCCTTTTCGAGAATTCCAAGTAATTATATCATATTAGTATAGAATATGCAAACAGATAAAGTTTTATGTTACTGTTGATTTTAACCTATAAAGTGATAGAATAGACAAAAATTTGAAGAAAATCCTTTTGGAGGTGTAAATTTTAATGGATGTAGCTATTGGTAAAGGAAAATGGGCTAAAAGGGCATATGGATTTGAAGAGATATCAATAGTACCTGGGGATATTACTGTAGACCCTGAGCTTGTTGATGTTTCTTTAAATATAGGAGAAGTTGTTTTGGATATTCCAATATTGACTGCAGCTATGGACGGAGTAGTAGACCCTTTTTTTGCTGGAGTGATGGGAAAGCTTGGTGGGCTGGCTGTATTGAATTTGCAAGGAATCCAGACCCGTTATGAAAATCCAAAAAAGGTCTTGGAGAGAATTGTTTCTGCTCCTCCAGATAAGGCTATAGAGGTAATGCAGTCCATATATAGGGAGCCAATAAAAGAAGAGCTAGTGTATAAAAGGATAAAAGAGATAAAGGGAAAAGGGGTTATCACCGCATGTTCTTCTATTCCTCAGGAAGCTGAAAGGATGGCTAAAATAGCAGTAGAGGCAGGGGTAGATATATTTGTAGTTCAGTCTACGGTAATTACAGAGAGACATCAGGCAAAAAGTTATGTCCCTTTGAGGCTAGAAAAGTTTACTAAAGAAGTTCCTGTTCCTGTTATAGCAGGTAATGTTGTAAGTTATAATGTTGCCATGGAGCTCTTTGAGATAGGCATAAGTGGGATACTTGTTGGAGTAGGCCCTGGAGGAGCATGCACTACTCGGCAAGTTCTAGGGATTGGAGTGCCTCAGGTTACTGCTATAGCTGATGTAGCATATGCAAGAGATGTGTTTTATCATAAGACTGGTAGGTATGTAGCAGTGATTGCTGATGGTGGTATGAATACTGGAGGAGATATAGCTAAAGCTATAGCATGTGGAGCGGATGGAGTAATGTTAGGACAAGCTTTAGCACGAACTGAAGAGGCATTTGGTAGAGGGTATCACTGGGGTATGGCAATGAGCCATTCTACCCTTCCTAGAGGAACATGTGTCTATACTGGAACTACTGGGACTTTAAAAGAAATACTTTTTGGTCCCGCAAAAACAGATGACGGGACACAAAATCTTGTAGGAGCCTTGGAAAATTCTATGGGTGTTTGTGGAGTTGTTAATATAAAGGAGATGCATCAGGTTGAATTAGTGATTGCTCCATCTATAAAGACTGAAGGGAAGATACTCCAACAAGCCCAAAGGGTGGGTATGGGAAAATAGGTTGACAATATCACAGAACAATAACAGGATTTTGACTTTTCACAAAAGATGTATTATAGTTTAAATAACATGAGAACCGAGGATAAAAGAAAGATTTTAGACCCCATTTCAGATATAAAAATCCTGAAGGGGGAAGATGGTAGAGTTGAAGTATTTTCTCCTTATAATCCTTTATTTGTAGAAAGAATAAAGGCAATTGAAGGACGGCGGCATGCGGAAGGGAAATACTGGAGCTTCCCTGTTACAGATGGAGCTCTACAGAAGATTTTAGGGCATAAGAGCTCAAAGACAACCGAAATTTATACCCATGTAAGTGTAAAGAATATAGGGGCTATTAAAAGCCCTTTAGATAACCTTAAGATAGGAGGTGACCATGATTAAAATTAGGAATGAATGGAGGAATCAAGGTCAGCCAGAGGGATGTATAAGCGACATTGTCGCCTATACTCCTAAAATAGAAGGATATCCGACAGTGTCGGATATGAACGAGTTAGGCGCAATGCCTTTTGATGGCTTTATTAAAAAGTACGGTATTAACCTTCTCAACAAGCGGTTAAATTCCTTCAATGGAGATGTACGATTTGCCTTTTCTGTCCTTGCAAAATGTTGTCCCGAGACAATAGTTATCTTAAAGCATATGCCTGATAATAAAGCATTATCTCATCTGATGGATTATATAATTAAATTAATTAATCCTTCAAAAGACTTGAGAGCCCAAAATGATTTATAAAGCAAAGAGCAAATCAAGAAAGCATGGCACATAACATGATGCAAAAGACTTACGTCCAAACCCCTATAGGCTTTTTTTGTGCCAAGAACGATATATGAAATTGCCCGCACTGAAAGAACGGGTTAAAGATAATGTAAACATTTGGGTAAGGGGTATCTTAATATGGATAAAATATTAGAAGAGCAGATATTTGAAGCAAAGAAGAATGGATTATCTGACCAAGATATTGGTAAGAAATTTAATGTTAATTTGCGTTATATAGAGAGGATTATAACAAAACGTTTAGGTGTAAATGTCTCTAACCCTGCTTTAAAAAAGAGAAAGATAAAAACATTACAACCAAAAAATTTCTCTCTAGAATCAACTACTGTTTGGAGTTTTAAATTCAGGGGTAATTGGGCAACTCATAATGGTAATTATCGTGGTAATTGGTCACCATATATTCCAAGAAATGTAATATTAAGATATTCTAAAGAAAATGAGTTAGTATTAGATTGCTTTTGCGGTGCTGGCACTACGGGTGTTGAATGTAAATTAACTAATAGAAATTTTATTGGTATAGATATAAATCCAAAAGCAATAGAATTAGCAAAGGAAAATATTGATTTTAGCGTAAGTAGGAAGTTCTTATGAGACAATATGAAGCTGTAATAAAAATTATGGAAGAGAATGGAGGATACTCTACACTGAATTTTTTATATGAAAAGGCTCTAAAAGTACCAAATGTTATTTGGAAAACCAAAACACCTTTTGCAACTATTCGCAGAATAGTTCAGGATGAAAGATTCTTTTTCAAAATAAAACCTGGTTTGTGGGCATTGAAAACTTATAAAAATAAATTACCAGATGAAATACTTTCATTGATTGAAGAAGATAAAGATGTAGAAAAAGAAGAAAAGTTTACGCATTCTTATTTTCAAGGGATGATTGTTGAAATAGGTGTTATGAAATGTTTTAAAACATATATTCCTCCGCAAGATCAAAATAAAAAATTTTTAAACAAGACTTTAGGAGAAATTGTTAATTTAGAAAATATATTCAATTTTACCTATGAAAATTTGATTCAGAGAATTAAATCAATAGATGTTTTCTGGTTCAACGATAGGAAATTCCCTGCGTATGTCTTTGAGATAGAACATACAACTGACTTTAGGAATGCACTTCTTAAGTTTTTGGAATTGCAAGACTTTAATGTAAGTATGTATATTGCTTCTTCTGCTGCGAGAAAAAATGAATTTCTAACTAAAATGGATTTTACTGGTTTTGAACCTATTAAAAAAAGGGTTAAATTTATAGATTATGATATAATTTCAGATTGGCATTCTAAATTATTTGAATTACATTTAGTTGAAAAAAGAAAAATGGAGTGATTTTATGAAGTCATATATTTTTATTACTGAAGAGGGATATACCTACCAACAAAATAGTGATAGTCCTGACCCAGATATTGAAAATTGCCAAGTAATTGGATTTGCTAAGGGCAACAATGAAAGTGAAGCATTTGACAATTTGATAAAAGAGCATGAATATTTATTAGCTACAAAATTTAATGAAATTATTTGTATAGAATTGAAAAATGAAGATTATTATAGTGAGTCTAAATATTTTTATTTGAATGAATATAAAAATAAAGCAGGATGAATTCCGAAGTGCAAATATACCCATAAAAGAATTAGAACGGGAGATATCATTATTGACAGTAAAAAAACAATGGAACATTGCTGATTTATCAGATTATGTGAAGGCAAATCCATATAGTTTTATTATTTTTCAGGAGATTTTTCAGTTACTAAGATTTACAAACGCTCAAATTATCCATTTCGTTTTTGATATAGCAAAACTCAATTCTCTGAATATTGATGCCATATATGAATATATGATTTTAAACCTTAAATATGATATTGAGTTCAGAAAGATATATTTGAATACGATTGAACATAATTTAAGGTATGATGATTTTATTGCTAACATAGACCAATATGAAAAGAAATATCTGATAGCGGTTTTCAAATTTGCGGTCTCAAAATATATCAATAAAGTTGTTAGCAACATTGACATATTGAAGTCACGCATTACCAAAAGCGAATTTGAAGATTTTTCAATAAGATTTTCTAACTACTTGTTGAATAACTTAGAATTGAATGAGACTCTTGCCGCAATAGACGTTGAGAAATTTTTAGAAAACAAGAGGATACTCCTTGATACAAAAAGTCTTCATGGGAATTATCCAAAGATTAAAATCACCAAAATACTAGAAAGCAATGGATATACGAATATAGATAACATGTTGAATAAAAACGGTATCCGTATATTAAAACATGATTTGCAACAGCAAATCGCCTTATCATTGATAAATAAAAAGAAAATATTTTGTACAGAACGCTACATAGAAGGAATAATTAAGACAAAAGATAACAAACCCAAAAAGTTTGATTTGATTATTTTTAGCAATAATGTTCCGAAATATTTGTTTGAAATGAATTTCTACTCAACTGAAGGTACAAAGATTGGAATAAATCAAAATGAATATATAGATTTGAATAACTATATCCATAAAAACTTTAGTAATTTTTATTTTTCTGGATTACAGATGGGAACTATTGGTTAACAGCCCAAGGTAAAGCACGATTTTTAAATTTACTTAGATATTTTGATAAGATACTAAACATTAACATTTTTGCAGAACATTTAGATAATTTCGAATGAAGGTAAAAGAGCTGGTTTGAATGTTTGATATGGCAAAAAGGGTATATCTATAAAACAGTGCGGGCAACTTCATATAACAGAGTATATCTGGTTCGGGCTACACCCTCACCTAAATTTTGCTTCGCTACGTTACGCAAAACTTCAGATACACTCAACCGTCAGACTGTGTAAAAACTCTTTCAAATACTTCCTTTTATTGATATAATTATACATATAAAATCAAAAATATAAAGGGGGAGTTTATGGCTTACATAGAGGGAGTTGCCCGAAATCAGGTGATTTTATTCCCTGAAATACTTGATGATTATATCG
>Ga0315282_10009535_pt1 | contig 15426 bp, 14 predicted proteins | sample YL17G07_20_MG_FD_203693 | JGI IMG/M metagenome (GOLD analysis project Ga0315282, IMG submission 203693) | Sediment microbial communities from Yellowstone Lake, YNP, Wyoming, USA - YL17G07_20 | ecosystem: Environmental > Aquatic > Freshwater > Lake > Sediment | place: USA: Wyoming | collected... | reverse complement strand
AAAGCAACGGCAGAGATTCTTCTCCGTCGGCTGACGGATCAGAATGACAGAGGTTCCCTAATGGCTTGGGGCTCGGGCAATATAACGCTTGCGAAAGAACATTGGGAGAGGAGAGTTCACATGGAAAAACGAAGGTTAGGGAATAGCGATCTTCAAATTACCCGGCTTGGGTTAGGCGCATGGGCTATAGGAGGACCAGGCTACAAGTTTGGCTGGGGCCCGCAGGATGATAAAGACTCCCTCGCCGCCATTCACAAAGCTCTCGACTCCGGCATCAATTGGATTGACACGGCGGCCGTCTATGGGTTGGGGCACTCGGAGGAGGTGGTGGCGCGCGCCTTAGAGGGTATCGCGCACAGGCCTTATATCTTCACCAAGTGCGAGCGTGTCTGGAACGAGCGCGGCGAAATCGGGGGCAGTCTCAAAGCCGAGTCCCTCCGGCGGGAGTGCGAGGCGAGCCTGAGACGGCTCAAAGTTGACGCCATCGACTTGTACCAGATCCACTGGCCAAATCCGGATGAGGACATCGAAGAGGGATGGACGACCCTGGCAAAGCTTAAGGAAGAGGGCAAAGCCCGCTACATCGGCTTATCGAACTTCAACGCAAGCCAAATGAAGCGAGCCCAGGCCATAGCTCCGATAACCTCGCTTCAACCACCTTATTCGATGCTGGTCCGGGGGGTGGAAAATGAAACCCTGCCTTACTGTGCGCAGCAGAATGTTGGAGTGATTGTCTACTCTCCCATGCGCTCCGGGCTCCTCAGCGGCGCGATGACTCGGGAGCGGGCCGCCGCTCTCCCCGCGAGCGATTGGCGTCATCGTGACCCGGACTTTCAGGAGCCAAAATTATCTCGCAATCTCCAACTGGTGGAATTGCTGCGCTCGATTGGCAAACGACATGGCCGAACCCCTGGCGAGGTAGCAATCGCCTGGGCGTTACGGCATTCCGCCGTGACCGCCGCCATTGTCGGCCTTCGCAACCCGGAACAGATTTCGGGAATAATTGGGGCGGCAGAGTTTCGCCTGAGTTCCGAAGAAATCGGGGAAATCGAGAGTTTCTTGAATTCTGTGGTGGGCAAATCGTGAGCTGGTAGCGCGGACCTCTGTTTTTGAGGTCCGCGGCTCTTCAGTTTGCCGAAGTGGGCAGCGCAGACTTCGCGCTTCTCGAAATCTGCGGCTCTTTCTGGTGACAGGGAAGCTCCGTATGAGAAAACTCCGCAGCGCGCGGGAGATTGAGATTACGGCAGCCGCTGACCAGCGTTCGCGGGTCCAGTTGGCGCCACTCCCTTGTGGAGAGGCGATGGCCATGCTGGCCCGCCGGGGCTTTCGACCGACGAAGGCTCGGCTCGACGTGCCCTTCCCGGAGAATGTGGAAGAAGAAGCCGCCCAGCGCCTTTCGCAACAACTTGGCCATTATGCTTTTCGCCTCTTTCTGCGCGGAGCGATCCAGAAAGCGGAAGGGTTCAGGCCCGAGGAGGCGACGCAATACCTCGAGCGGGCCCAAGCGAGGGCGTGTGCTGAATCTCTTGTCGGCCTGGGCTTAGCTAAGAGGCTGGCTCGGGGCTGCTATAGGTTGGTCTGGCCAGCAAAGAGCTTTGGTGGAACGCTCGAGTGGTACGTGGCGCGTGAGCTCAATCGCAGGTTCGGCTTGGACGTGGCCACGAGCGTGAGACTTCACGCGCGGGGCGTGGGCGGCGACCTGGATGTAGTAGCGGCAGCGGAAGGCAAGCTGGCCTACCTTGAGCTGAAATCCTCTCCCCCCAAAAACCTGTCAGTCAGGGAAGTGGCCGCCTTTTTCGACCGTGTGCTCCTGCTTCGGCCCGACCTCACACTCTTTGTGGTGGACACCGCGTTGCGCCTCAGCGATAAGGTGCTACCCATGCTGGTGGCGGAACTGGAGCATCGCCGGGGTGAGACCAAACTCGCGCCGCGCCGCCTCGAGCGCGAACTTTGGGCGCTGACACCCCATCTCTACGCGGTGAATGGCAGGCCGGATCTCATGACTAACATCGGGCGCGCCATCGCCGAAGGACTGCGCGCGCTTTCTCCCTCCCTCTGACAATGCCGCTGGTAGCGCAGACCTGCGTCTTTTCCAGGTCTGCGGCTCTTAATATCAACCACAGGAAAAGCCGCAGACTTCGAAAACCACGAAGTCTGCGCTACCTCGTGCTGCCGGTGATCTCCAGGTCGACGTCGTAATAAAGTGCGGACATGTGCATATGCGAAACCGGTTCGACATTGTCGGCGCGGACGAGGGCGTAATAAAGGCCTTTTTTCAGTCCCGCCGTGGAAACTATGTTGGTGAGCGTCTGACTTTTGCCGTTCCGCGTCACAGTCACGGACAACCAGGGCGGCAGTCCCGGCCGTACCTTCCAGAGCGGCAGCGCGTTGCTTCCGTGGGTCTTGACGGTGACCGTTCCGGTGAGCTTCTGAGCGGCCGAGCCAGCCCCGCTGAGAGACACAAGGTACGTATCGGCGACGATGATCGGCGGTACGGGGAAGGCGTTCCCTTTCGAGATGCGAAGCAGCGCCACGTCGTTAGGCTCGACCGTGACAGAGACGCCTCCGGAGTGTGGACCAGTGGTTTGATGCGTCCACAGATTGCGCACGTACAACGACGCAGATTCCTCGAGCCCGACATCCGGCCAGGCCACCTGCACCTGGGCGGGAGCGGCTCCCTGGTTGAAGACGAGCACGGCCTGGCTGCCATCGAACAGGCGCTTGCCCGCCCAGATTTCCACCTTGCCGTTTCTCCGCACGATATGCCCCTGGATGCCCAAGGGATCCTGGTCGATCCCGATCGCTTCCAAGTTGGTCAGAATCCGGACCGTCGAGGCACTCATCTTCCGCAAATCGTTCCCGGCCATGAGCGGCGCAGCCATCATGCACCAAAGGCTGAAGAAGCTGCGGTCCTGGGCCTCGCTCAACCCGTCCATACCGACGATCATCATGTCGGGATCATTCCAGTGGCCGGGGCCGGCGGCCTCGTAGAGTTTTTCGTTGGCGGCGGCGACTTTCATCGCGTTGTTCCAATCGGCCTTTCCCGGCGAGCAGATGTCGCCGGTAGTCCGCCAAAGGTTGCCGACGCCGGCCGCCCACTTCCACGGCTCTCCTTCGCCCCACGAGCAGAGGCTGAAGACGATGGGCCGCCCTGCGGCATGTAAAGCGGCCCCAAGCTTCGTGTAGGACTTAACGACGTCCTGGCCTTGCGTATTGCACCAATCGACTTTGAGGTAATCCGTGCGCCACTGCGCAAAGGCCGCCATGTCTTCGAACTCGTGGTCCTTGGCGCCGGGCATGGCCTTGCTACAGGTGCGCGTGCCGGCGTCGGTGTAAAGCGCGTACTTCAGCCCATTTTTATGGATAAAATCGCCGAGCCCACGCAGCCCGCTGGGATAGCGCTCGAGGTTGGAGGTGAGCTTGCCGCTCGCGTCGCGCGAAAAACAAATACCCTCATCGGGGCCGACGTACGCGTAGCCCGCTTCTTTCATGCCTCTGCTGACCAGCGCGCCGACGATCTCCCTGATCAGTTTCTCGTTCTGCGGCTCCTGGCCAAACTCGTTCCAGGGATACCAGCCCATCGGCGGGGTAAGCGCCAGCCCCTCGTCCCCAGCGCGGGCCCCAGGGTTCGGGTTTTGCGCCCTGGACTGAGGTGCGAAGCATAATATGGCGATCATAATACTCAGGACGACTTTTGACCTTTTGCTCAACGGCAGGCTCCTTTACTGAAGTGCGCAGATCTTCGTGGACGCCTTATCAGTACTGACATAATAGAATCATTACCCGCATACTCTGCAAGCGTATTGCAGTCCTGTGTACGGAGTTTACTATCTCAGAACGATCAAATCCCTGATTCGTGCGTGGAAGCCTTGGTCAAAAGTAACCAGCGTCATTTCTGAAAGCATGGCGAAAGCCGCCAGGTACGAATCCGCCCAGTCTTTCCGAGCCGGTCGTTGCAATTGCGACATGGAGCGGAAGCTTGGCTCCAACCCCGCCGGTTCATCAATAAATAGAACCCGTCCGTCTTCCATCCAGCGGTCATATATTTTCCAGGCTTCAGCCTGGCCCATCACCGCTTCGTTGGTTAGTAATCGCAGGAAACCGATCTGAGTGAATCGGCAGAAGAAGAGCCGCGCATCCCGCTTCAACGCCTGATACCAATTCCTGGCGGCAAGGTGGTGAGCGTGCCGCTGATAAGTGAGCGCTATCCAGACGTTGACGTCAGGGAAAAGGGATGATCTCGTATATCTTGGCATTATCTAATTGCAGCGACCCCGGCCGTTTGGATCGGATAAGGGGAAGGGAAACGCGTCGTCCTCGCTTTCTCCGATTGGGCCGGAGTTCGGCTTCGACTCCTCGGAGGATCAGTTCTTTCACCGAGCGTCCCTCGGTCGCGGCTTTTCCCTTGAGCTCGCGGTAGAGCGGATCAGGAATATCAACCGTCGTTCTCATGATGGCAGCTTGCCATATTTATGGCCGGATGTAAATCGACGGACCCAGCGAGTTGGGGCAGGGCAAGGTCTGCCCTGGAACCCATTTTTCATTAGACACGCCGCGAACGTCCCCCCCAGTACTTCTCGCGCAGAACTCTCTTGAGAATTTTTCCGGTGCCACCTTTGGGAAGACTCTCAACGAACTCTACGGACTTGGGGATCTTGAATCCAGCCAGGTGCTGGCGGCAGAGAGCGAAGATTTCAGCGTCGGTGGCTCGCTGGCCGGGCTTCAACGTGACAATGGCTTTGGGCGCTTCGCCCCACCTGTCGTCTGGAACCGCGATAACTGCGCATTCCATGACCGCGGGATGGCCATAGATGACACGTTCGATTTCCGCCGAGGCGATGTTTTCGCCTCCACTTATAATCATGTCCTTGCCGCGGTCCACGATGAGGATGTAACCCTCCTCATCCACGGTCGCCAAGTCGCCCGTATGAAACCAGCCATCACGGATGACGCTGGCGGTAGACTCCGGCTGCCGCCAATAGCCTTCCATGACCACGTCGCCGCGCACTACTACTTCCCCCACTTCGAGGCCGTCCGGCTTGACGTCGCGGTCCTCCGGCGTCAGCACGCGGATTTCTGAGCCCGCAAGGGGGTATCCCGCAGTGGCCTGTCGGCGCAGGCTCAATTCTTCCGGATCTCCCCCTCGGTGGGCCTTCCGATGGGCGAGGGTGATGAGCGGTGAAGTTTCGGTCAGGCCATAACCCCCGAACGCCCGGCAACCCGGCATCCGCCGCTCGATCTCGCGGATAAGCGCCGTGCTGGTAGGCGCGCCGCCCATGATGACTTCCTTCACGCTGCTTAAATCGTACTTTGTGAAATCCGGATGATTGAGTATGGCGATGATCATGGTTGCCACGACCTGGAGACGCGAGACCCGCTCGCGTTGGATCAGTTCCATCGCCGTAGCTGGGTCAAACTTCTTGATTATGACGTGCCGGCCGCCGAGGAGGGTGAAGACATGCGGGGCGCCCCAACTGTTCACGTGAAACAACGGAACCGTGTAGAGATGGACGTCGCGGTCATCCCCGCGCAGTGCTACCGCCGCATAAAAGGCATGCAAATAAAGATTGCGATGCGTCAGCATCACCCCCTTAGGATGGGCGGTCGTGCCGCTGGTGTAAAAGAGCTCGGCCACGGAGTTCTCATCAATGTCGCGGTAGTCAATTTCCGTCGGCTCCGCCTCCGCCAATAGCTCGTCGTAGAATTTGGCGTAAGCCCAGGCCGGCTTGGGGTCCCGCAAGGGGATATACTCCTCGACGGCCTTCACTCGCGGCCTTAACGCTTCCACCAGGGGAATAAATTCAGGATCGAAAAAAAGAATCCGTGGCTCCGCATCGTTCAGAATATAGATAAGTTCTTCCGGGCTGAGCCGGATGTTCAAGGGCAGGAGAATAGCCCCAATCTGCGGCACGCCAAAGTATGCTTCCAGCAGCCGGTGGCAGTTGAAGCCCAGGTAGGCGAGGCGATCGCCCTTTTGGATTCCGAGCTTGCGCAGGGCATTGGAGAGCCGGTCACAACGCTCGTTGAATTGCCGGTATGTAAAGCGTTGCTGACCGCATACCACGCCCTCTTTGCTGCCAAAAACCTGCGCCGCATACTGCTTTAGTCGCACCGGGGTGAGCGGAAGAATCATAAAAACCTCATTGTAAAATGCTTTGATCAGCCCTTCAGGGTCGGGGTCACATGTGTGAATCCCGTCTGATATATCCCACCTATGATAGGCACTGAAATGTTAACAAAGCAACCGGCAGTCTCGCTTTGCGAGGTTTCCGCCTTCATTTCGTGACCGACCTGTGATAACCCCTGACAGCCTCGGCAAGTATTGCCCGGGGCAGGGAAACAGCGACGAGTGACATGTGACGAGCAAAGGCCTGACCACGGGGGGGCGGTGGATTCCCGCTTTCGCGGGAATGACATAAACTCGCGTCCGCGGTGACGGCAGCAGGATCAGTTCCAGCCCCTCGAGAATCCCCAGCACCGTGACTCCCGCTTCGAGTTTGGGGACACGCTTGTTTCTTACACTCAGATGAAATAAGCTAGGCGCATGGGCGAGATCGTGTCTGAAATCACTCAAGAAGCCGATGGTGGCTTCACGACTGAGTGCCTGACGGAGGGCATTTTTACGGAGGCCGATAGCTGGGAAGAGTTGCGAAGCAATGTGCGGGAAGCTGTCGCAGCGTTTTATTTTGACCAGCCGCGCCTTCCCTCCGCGATCCGCCTTCACCTGGTCCGCGACGAAGTCCTTGCCCACCGATGAAGATTCCACGCGACAGTTGGAGTGTGCAACACTACACTTTCCGGTCTCCCCGGCTGGCGCAGAGCGAAGCTCTGCGCTTCGTGGATTCCTAATCCTGAAGACCGCAGAGCTTCGCTCTGCGTCAGCCGGGACATTGCAACGGATCAAGCACTACTGACCACTCACAGGGCAACTGTTGTTCCGGCCCAGGGGAGGTGACAGTGATGTCGAACGAGAAAACCTACCACATGAGCCTCGAGGAGTTCCGCCGGAACGGCCGGGCGGTGATTGACTGGATCGCGGATTATTATGAGCGCATCGAATCGTTCCCGGTGCTCGCTCAAGTCCAGCCAGGGGAAATCCGGGCCTCTCTTCCACAGGAACCTCCGGCGAGCGGTGAAGCCTTTGATGCCCTTCTGCGCGATGTTGAGAAGCTGATTCTGCCGGGGATAACGCACTGGCAGTCACCCAATTTCTTTGCCTTTTTCCCCTGCAACGCTTCCGCGCCCGCCATCCTTGGCGACCTGGTTTCGTCCGGGCTTGGTATTCAGGGGATGCTGTGGGCCACCAGCCCGGCCTGCACCGAGCTCGAGACGCACGTGCTCGACTGGCTCGTCCAGATGTTGGGTCTGCCGCAGAAATTCCTTTCCACCTCGACCGGCGGAGGGGTGATTCAGGACAGCGCTTCCAGCGCCTCGCTGTGTGCGATTTTGGCTGCCCGCGAGCGCTCCACCGGTTACGCCAGCAATAAGCAAGGGTGTAAGGGTGGACTGGTGGCCTATGCTTCTTCCCAGGCACATTCCTCAATCGAAAAGGCCGTGAGGATCGCCGGCCTGGGCGACCAAAACCTGCGCCTCATCGCCGTTGACGCTCAGTTTGCCCTGCGCCCGGATGCTCTGGCCGCGCAAATCGCTCGCGACCGGCAAGCCGGCAAGGTTCCCTGCATCGTCTGCGCCACCGTGGGGACCACCTCCTCGAACGCCCTCGACCCTTTGCCGGAAATCGGGCGCATTTGCCGTGAACAGGGCATCTGGCTGCACGTGGATTCTGCTATGGCCGGCACCGCGGCGCTTTGCCCTGAGCTCCGCTACATCAACGACGGCATGGAACTGGTGGATAGCTACTGTTTCAATCCCCATAAGTGGATGTTCACCAATTTCGATTGCGACTGCTTCTACGTGGCCCAGCGGAAGGCGCTTATTGATGCCTTGTCAATTCTGCCGGATTACCTTCGCAACAAGGCCAGCGAGTCGGGCGCAGTCATTGACTATCGCGACTGGCAGGTGCCCTTGGGCAGACGCTTTCGCGCCTTGAAGCTGTGGTTTGTGATTCGGCATTACGGGGTGGAGGGTTTGCGCCACCACATCCGTCGCCACGTGGCCTTGGCCGAGCAGTTCGCATCTTGGGTGCAACAGGATGGGCGATTTGAGCTGGCCGCACCCGTTCCCCTGAACCTCGTGTGTTTCCGTCATCGCGCAGGGGACGCGTTCAGTGAAGCGTTGCTGGATTCTCTTAATCGAAGCGGTGATCTCTACTTGACCCATACGAAACTGAACGATCGTTTCATCATCCGCTTCTGTGTCGGCCAGACCTACACCGAATCTCGTCACGTGCAACGCGCCTGGGAACGGATTCAGGAAGAAACCGCCAAGCTGGAATCGCGCGGCGGCTGGTAGCGCAGGTCCCGCTCTCCGGACCTGCGGCCCTTAAAAGTCCGAAAGCAGAAGGCAGAAAGCGGAAGGCAGAAAGTAGATGGCCAGGCAGATGGTGCGTCCCGGTGGCGCGCCCCGCATATCTCGTTGACAAGTATTCTCCGAATTGTAGAATGAAATGAGTCCGTGGTTTGGTGAACGTCACCCAGACTAACGGAGAGTTTTTCGCCTTAGGGCCAAGACAAGGGAGGGAGCCGGATGAAATCGTATGTTTTCCCTGTGGTTATCGAACCCGACGAGGACGTTTGGCGAGCCTACGTACCAGAGCTGGAGTCGAGGGGCGCCGCAACGTGGGGTCACACCAAGGAGGAGGCCCTCAAGAATATCCAAGAGGTGGCCCAGATGGTGATCGAGGCACTGCTGGAGGACGGGGAGTCCCTCCCTGCGAGTGTAACCGTCTCTGACCGCCCGGTCGTTGCAGTTACCGTATGACCGTCGATTTTTCCCGCCTTCGCTCCCTTAGTGCTCGCCAACTGGTCTCCGCCCTCCGTTTGGACGGTTTCATCCTCAACCGGCAAAGTGGAAGCCACCGCCATTACATCCATGCTGACGGACGGCGCGTCACCCTTTCGTTCCATCACGCCTCCGATACCTTTCGGCCCGGCACGCTTCGAAGCATTGTCTCCTTGCAAGCACGCTGGACGGAGAAGGATCTCTTTCGCCTCGGATTGCTTCCCAAGTTTTGAGGCCGGTTCCGCTCTAGTGCGCAAGCCAAGATTCCCGGGAGCCTGGTTTTTACTTCTGCTTCCTGACCCCTGGCCCCCACGAACTTGTGGCATGGAGCACGGGGCGTGGAATGAGGCGGAGAAGGGCTACGATGAACTTGTAGCGCCAGCCCGGCACGACGAACAGCTTGCCGCGCTTGAGGCCCTCGAGGGAGGCGTCGACCACCTGCTCGACGGAAGTCCACCAGCTTGCGGGGACATGCCTGCGGTCGAATCCCATGACGTCGTGGAACTCCGTCACGGTGTATCCAGGGCAAAGCGCCTGCACGCGCACGGCCGAGCGAGCTTGCTTCAATTCCAGGTAGAGTCCTTCGGTAAAGCAGTTGATCCAGGCCTTGGTGGAGTAATAGCTGGTGTTGCCCGGTCGACAGACGAACGCTGCCACCGAGGCCACGTTGACCACTGCGCCTTTGCCGCGCGCCGTCATCTTGCGCAGCGCCGCGTAGGAGAGGCGCAGGGTGGCCATCACGTGCAGGCGGTGCATGGTGTCGTGGATTTCTACCGGGGATTCGAAGAACCGTCCGCTGGCGCCAAAGCCGGCGTTGTTGAGCAGGAATTCGAGACGCTCCTCACGCGCAATGCGGTGTTCGACGGCTTTGAGATCGGCGTCTTGGGTGAGGTCGGCGGGCAGTGGCTCGGCCCCCACGCCGTAGTGCGTTGTGAGCTCAGTGGCCAATGCTTGCAGGCGATCTGCGCGCCGCGCCACCAGGAGCAGATCGTAGCCTTGTGCGGCAAGCCGACGCGCATAGGCCGCTCCGATACCGGCAGAGGCCCCGGTCACTAGCGCCAGAGGTCGAGCAGTTGTCATTGGTTCCTCCTCCCATAACCGCCCTCTAGCCCCTCCTTATGTGAGGAGAAGAGCCTACAGAAGATGTGAAAAAATCAATACAGCTCATCCGTCGGCTGACGGACCAAGGCGCAAGGGAAGGCAAAGTGGATGTCGTTTCCTTTCTTTGCGATCTTTGCGTACTTTGCACCTTTGCGTGAAACCTTTTTTCATTTATGGATTATCTGACGGCTTCTACGGTTTTTTCTTCTTAAAGAGCCCGGCTATGCCTTGCACAACGTTCGCAGGTTGCTGTTGCTGACCCGCAGCGCCCTTTTGACCCGCCAATGCCCCCGTGGTCGCACCCAACTGGCTGCCAGCACCGCCTGTCTTCAGGGTGAACTTGGGATTCTGTAATGTCCCAGCCAGATTGAAGGGAAAAGCCATCTTGCCGTCCGCCAACGTGGCGCCGGAAATACCTCCCAGAATATTGGTGAGGGCGTTCTGGGCAGCGGCGACTTTCGCCACGCCTTGGTAATCGAGGCTCCCCTCTCCGGCCAGACCAAGGCTCCCGGAGCCTTCGACGTCAACGCCGTTGCCAATGATAGTCGCTTTGGTAGTGTTAATTCGATCGTTTGCGATGGTGAAATCCATGGCGACGGAGGAGAAGGAGGAGGGATCGCCGCTGGTGGGGCCCATCATCGCAACCCGGGCCAGTTCCAGCAGATTTTTGTTCAACTGCAAACTGGGCAACCGTCCGTTGCGGATAGTTAATTGCCCGGAGCCGCCAATGCCCGCCAGGGGGTCGGGTGAGTGGCTCACCTCGCCGTCAAGCCGGATAGTTCCTTCGAGCGTGCCGGTCATTTTCCCGCGGGCATCCGGAAATGCATCCAGCAACTTCGCCACATTCACGCCGCTCAGTTTCGTATGGGTGCTGTAACGCGGGTTCGGGCCCGCAAAGGCGAAGGAAAGATCCCCGAGGGCGAGACCGTCATAACATTTAAACTTCAGGTTGTCGAAAAAAACTTGTTTGGGGAGAAGGCGAAGTTTGGATTCAACCTTGGTCGCGACTACATTCATTACATGCAGAGTGTCCACCTTAAACGTTCCCTCAGCCACAAGCCTGCCGCTCCGGTCAGCGGCGTAAGCGACAGAGCTGAGCCAACTATTCGCAGAAACCGTCAATGGTTTAGCAGGAGCAGCCGCAGAGCGAACTGAAGCAGATTCAGCGAAGGCGTTGAGGTTGACCTGTCCCAGTTGGCTCGAAACCCCGTCCGCCTCAAAGAAAACCGGGCCTGGTTGGCCGGAGGGCAAAAGGTTCGCAACGCTTAGCTTTCCCTTGTTGATCTTGACGTTGGAAATGACTCCCAGCGTAAACAAGGGCTTTTCCCCAGGCGGATCAGGGGCGGGTGTGGTTGAGGAGGGCGTATTCTCGAAATTCCAATTACCCCTGAGGTTGGAAAGCAGGCTGATCGTGGGCGCATCCAGGTCGAGCGACTTGATGACGACCTGGTGGTCCCAAAGTTCTCTGGCGTCCACCACGGCATAGATCTTTTGAGCTTTCACGAAATAACCTGAGGGGAATCCCGCGGGGTTTCTTAGCGTGAAATCATCAAGGCGGATGGAAAGGCTTGGAAAAACGGTAAGAGTGAGATGCCCAATCTCAGCGGGCTTGCCCGTCTGCTTTTCGATCAGCGCCGCAACCTGCGGGCGATAGCGGTCCACATCGAAAAGCAGGGGAACTACGACTACAAGGGCGGCAAGTGCGACTCCCAAGAAAATCAGGATGCCAAGAACGACCTTTTTGCGTGTTGACATGGAAGTTGCTCCTTCCTTGCCAGGATGAATGTGCCCACTGGCATTTCGGCCATTGCTATTGGCGCTGTCATTTTGATCCGTCAGCCGACGGAGAAGAATCTCGGCACTTCCGGAAGGTATCAGAAATTCTTCTCCCGCGACTGCGGGATCAGAATGACAGCGTCCAGGCGTTTTTCCGCAGCCTGTGATTCTACACCAAGCTTCCCTAATGTGGTGGGATGGGAGCCGTTTTCGCCTTCTGCTCGGTCGTTATGCGGATCAGTTTGGCGCTATAAAAGTCAAAAAAGCTCTTGTTCGGGGGCGCGGCCTGAACTGTCTCCACAAACTCCTGCGGGTTGGTGCGCTCGATGACCGTGCGAAAGAGCCATCCCGGCGGAGGCTGCTCGCCACCCTCGGGATTGAAGCGGATGTCCGGTCCGTCCACGGTCACCCGATATCGCGTGATGAAACCCGTGCTGGAAAACATGCGCAGCAAAAAACCGCCGGCTCCCCCATTTGGGGTGAGGATGCCCAGCCAAGATTCCTTCATGGCCGGTGCAGTCTTGGTCGCCTGAAAAGAGGATTCCCCGCGTAGGAGCATGGCCTGCTTATCCAGTTCATAGCTGACGGACAAGCGGATTTCGCCTGGAGCTTTCTGGTCAGTGGTTTTTCCGGACCATTCGCCCACCAGCCAGTCCAGCGGCGAGAAGTCCGGTTTCGGCGGCAGCGGGATCTGGTAAACAGTCGGCGCTTTCTCCTTGGCGACTAGAGGTGTAGCTCCGACGAGGCAAGCGAGTGCAAAAATGATAGAGGTCATCGCGTCCTAGTAATTATAATGGAATATAATCCCTTGCGTATCCCAAGTTTTCCATGCATATCGCGACGGGTTGAGGTAGTGCGGACCTGCGGTTTTGAGATCCGTGTCTTTTAGATGTTCTATTCGAAAAGAGCCGCGGACCTCAAAACCGGAAGTCCGCGCTACTTTCTTCCTACCCAGCGAAGGCGTCCGGTAAATGCCCTGCCCTGGCCCCCCGCGAAAGCGAAGGGATTGACAAGCGTGTTAACGGCATTGAAGTTGTCGTGGTTGCTGGCATTGATGGCGCTGACGCGCAAAGCCCATACATTGCCATGGAACGCGAAGCGCTTCTCGAGGCCAATATCCAGATCGAAATAGTCGGGGAAGCGGGACTGGCCTGGGGCGCCTACAAGTTGCCGTTGTTGATTCACCGCGTTGAACGGGTAACCCGATCGGTATTCCGCCCGGTAACTCAGGAACAGGCCCCAAAGCGGAGTCGGTGTCTTCCCCCAGGAGATCCAGCGATTGGGGGCATCCCACACGAGGGGGCCTGGGGCCTGGGGAACGAAATAGGGACTTGTGAGAGAGTAGTCCAGAGCTTCATTGCTGCGGGCGCTGGAGCGGGTATAATCCCCATATATCTCGGCCTTGTTCTTAAAGACGTGGCGGGCCCAGACTTCACCGGAAGTATAGCGGTCGCTCCGGTGGTCCTCAAGCAGAAACACCCCTCCCAGGGGCCTGGGTTGGATGTCTTCATAAGTGAATCCATCGCCTTCCACACGGCGCAGGAAAGAAATTCCGGCGAAGGTGTTTGACCCGAACTTTTGTTCCCACTCGACACTGGTGGTGTTGAAGCGAGACTGGCGAAGGCCGGTGGAGGGCAACAAGAATTGCGTAATGAAAGGAGGGCCCAGGGGTGTGGTCCCGGTTTGGTCATAAAGAGTGTCACTCCGCTCCTGATCGAGCCCGGCGCCCCAAAGGGCCATGTTTATCGGCCGGTAGTAGATTCCCCAGCCTACTGAGATTTTGGTCCGGTCATCCCGAAAGGGTAGATAGTTGGCTGCCAGCCGCGGGCCGAGAACCGTCTTTCCCACTAAAGTATCCCAATCCGCTCTCCCTCCGATTGATACGACGAAAGGGCGAATGACCTGCCAGGAATCTTGCAGGTAATAACCCAACTGCGTATTGGTCAGACGATAGTAGGGCGGTCCGGAAAAATTGGTCAGAAGCACCAAACTGCCATTTGCGTCCTCCGATTGAATCGCGTTGCGTACCGCCCCTTGTGAAAAAGCCAGCCCATCGGCGTTGAAGCCCGCTTTCACCTCGTGGGTCCCGTGCCAGCGAAGGGAGGAAAGGTTCAGGTGAGCGATCGCCTGTAGGCGGTGGTTGCGCTGCCGCAGCCGCTGGAAGTAACTACCTGACGCCGCGAGAGGCTGGAGGATATAAGGCTCCGAGCCGAGCGGTTCGCTACTGCTGGCGCCATCGTCCACGGCCGCGCCCAGTTCAAACATGCTCCTTCCGAAGAAGACTTGGTCTTTCACAGAGACAAAGCTGCGCTGGGTGTACAGGTTGGTTGTCGTGGAAAGGGGAGTAAACAGACTGAGGCCGAGATGGGAATCCTCGCTCTGGTTATACAGGAAGTTTCCTTGCAGTATGTTGGTGGGTGTCAGGTTCATCTGGACCCGAAAGAGATTGTCCCCTGACCAATGCTCTTGGGTATCGGCGTTGCTGGGCAATCCTTGAATCAAGGAGAAGGTATGCTGAATGCTGATGCCGTCGGAGAACCAGGCTCGGCCCTTGTGCAACGGACCGGAGAAGTTGAATCGCGGGTACCAATTTCCAAGGTGCACACCTTGGCGGAGATCCAGGGCAGGGAAGAAGTCTGTGGTGCCGAATCTCCATCGGTCGTCGCCGACATACGTGTTGAGTTCCATCACTGCGCCGCCGGCGTGCGCATATTGCGCGCCATAGCGTCCGCTCGCCACCTGCACTTCGCGCACGCTGTCGACATCCAGCCGGCTAGTGAGTTGGCCCGTCACCGGATCACCGATCTCAAAGCCGTCCAGCAAATACTCCGCATCACCCGACCGACCTCCGGCGACGTGGATGCCGCCGGAGTTGTCCTGCACGACACCGGCAATCATGGGCAAATAAGCGGTCAGATTATGGGCGCTGTAAGCGGGAATATCCAGAATGTCCTGCGCATCCAAGGTCTCCTGGTGCTCGGCCTGCATGGGTTCGATTTGCTTCGCCGAGGAGCGAACTTCGACGCTTTCATGCACCTCAAATTCGTGGCTAAGTGTAAACGAGACTTCGTTGGTTCCCTCCTGTAATGGCACTGCCTGGTCCGTGAGGCGGAAATAATCAGGCTTACTGAGGCTCACGCGGTAGTCGCCCGGCGTCGGAACCGCAACTTCGAAATGGCCGCTGTCGTCGGAATAAGCGTATTGCACGCCTCCGCTTTCAGACTCCACCGTAATTCGGACGCCGTCCACTGGCACGCCGTTTTCGTCGGCAATACTTCCGTTCAGCTTCACAGCCGCTGCGGCTTTGCCCGCCACGAACACCAACATTAGGACGGCCAACCGTGAACCAGCTTTGCACAGAGACATCGCGAGTGCTCTTTCGTCACAGCGTCTTTGCCTTCCCGCATGGCTTCAAAGCTATCATTATACCTCCCCGCCGAGGCTACGCCTCGAATGAGCTTTCGCCATCGCCACCATCAACTACGAATTTTATTTCCTCGCTCCAAAAAGAGCGGCACAATGAAAAAAGAGGAGGGCTACGCTCAAAGCCATTCAGTTCGCAGTTTTGTGCATGGTTGCCTCCCTGCCGCTCTATGGGCAAGACAACTACGAAATTCAGGTCTATGGGGTCGATACGGTCCCTGCCGG